>VAPC010133929.1_pt1 | contig 19716 bp, 17 predicted proteins | sample 3395121 | NCBI WGS metagenome assembly VAPC01 (sample SAMN08290434, study PRJNA428436) | hydrothermal vent metagenome | isolation source: Deep-sea hydrothermal vent chimney | place: Indian Ocean: Southwest Indian Ridge | depth 1711 m m
ATGCATACCGGGCCTGAGAATCTCATTTGTCTAAATCAATATTATGCTTTAATATTACGTATTTATTCAAGGGGTAAATAATGAGCGTAATACCGGATTATTGTACTTTTCATCCGGAATAAAAAAACAGTTGACGAACGACTAATGTAATTGTAGAATTGTAAATATGACGGAAGTAAAGTCAAAAGACTTTTTCGATACCATACGCAGGTCGGTAAAAATGTCGTATGTTATCTCCTCGCTTTTCCCTCTTGTTATCCTGGTCTACATTTTTTACACTTATATTTCTCCAGAGGCGGATCTGAAGACGCAGATACAGCTTGCAGTACTTCTGTTGTTTGTTGTAATGATATCCATACTTGGCCTCGTAGTCATGTCCAAGGTTACAAATCAGTCGATATATTCGGCACAGAACCTTCAGGATAAACTGAACAGCCTCATAGATATTTCAAAACAGTTCAGGGAGACCCTTTATGTCGATATCCTGCTGGAGAGCATTGTCAAATCTGCAATGCATCTGAATTCCGCTGAATCAGGCTCTTTGCTTTTATATGATGACCTGGGAGATCTGAGATTCAAGGTGCTGGTTGGAAATAGAGGTCAGAAAATAAAGAACAGGTCCGTTAAACGCGGTGTAGGCATTACCGGATGGGTCGCGGAAAAAGGTGAAGCCGCGATCATCAACGACATAACCAAAGACGACCGCTTTAACCCGGAATTTGATACAGAGAGCGGATATATAACAAGATCCATTATGTGTGTTCCTCTTGTTCATGACAAGAAAGTTATCGGCGTCATTGAAGTGTTGAATAAGACCCAGGGCAATTTCACATCTGAAGATGAGAAATTGCTGTTCAGTCTGGCCGACCAGGCATCAATTTCAATCGCTCAGAGCAGGGTATTTGAAAGCCGCCACAGCGATCTTATTCATATAACCGAGATCCTTGTCAGCGCTCAGGATTATCACACACCGAAAAAAGTGGGTCATGCCAGAAGAGTAGCAAGTTACGCCACGCTCATAGGAAAGAGCATTGACATGTCCGAAGGAAACCTGAAGAATCTTTATTATGCAAGCCTGTTCCATGACCTTGGCTTTCTAAAGATCAGTCAGGGAGACCAGGCGAATATGGATAAGGTAAAGCGCCATCCCGATCTGGGTTATGAGATGATCAAGGCTATTTCAATATGGAAGGATGCCGCGGATATGATTCTGGGCCATCATGAGAGATATGACGGCTCCGGTTATCCTTCAGGTAAAAAAGGTCAGGAGATACTTCTTGGTTCAAGAATCCTGGCTGTTGCCAGCACATTTGACGTGATCACGAGTAAGTATTCCTATAAGGAAAAGGTTGATTACAACTCCGCTATCAAGGAAATTGAAGCTCACGCCGGGTCACAGTTTGATCCTGAGATAGTAAAAGCGTTCAAGGCCGCCATAAAGGACTCCGATTTGCTGGGGGATTAAAAGCCTAAGAAATCTCCGAGTTCAAGATTGTTCAACGTAGTTTAATAAAGTTCAATTTTGAACTTGTTAATATGAAATCTCCGTTTTGAACCACTTTGAGCTATGTCAAACTATTTTGAACTTCTTAAGATTATCCCAGGTTTAACGCTTTCTTGATCCCTCTTGCTGCCTGTTTTATTCTGTGTTCGTTCTCAACAAGGGCAAAGCGGACAAACCCCTCTCCCGACTCGCCAAACCCGATACCCGGTGAGACGACAACGCCGCCCTCTTTCAGAAGGAATTTTGTAAATTCAAGAGACCCCATTTTTCTAAACGCCTCAGGCATCTCAGCCCAAACGAACATGGTCGCTTTAGGAGGTTCAACTATCCAACCGGCGTTTCTAAGGCCCTTAATAAGTACATTACGCCTGCCCTCATAGGTTTTCTTAATATCAGTCACGCAGTCCTGCGGGCCTCTAAGTGCGATTATACTGGCGATTTGTATAGGCTGGAACATACCATAATCAAGATAGCTTTTTATGTTTATAAGCGCTCCCACTATGTCTTTATTGCCCACACAGAAACCAACTCTCCAACCGGCCATGGAATAACTCTTTGTAAGAGAAAAAAACTCCACTCCGATGTCCTTTGCGCCCGGCACCTGAAGGAAACTCGGTGGACTGTAATTATCAAAGGTCAGGTCAGCGTACGCGAAATCGTGCATAACTATTATGTTATGTTCCTTTGCAAAAGCAACTACCTTTTCAAAAAAATCAATCTCAACGCATGTAGTTGTGGGATTATGAGGAAAATTTATTATCAGGTATTTGGGCCTTGGCCATGAAGATTTAAAAATCTCATGCACTTTATTAAAGTAGTCGGAATCGCCCGCGCCTATAGGCACGCTCCTTACGTCGCCGCCCGCGATTATTATGCTGTAAGGGTGAATGGGATACGCAGGCGCCGGGGTAAGCACAAGGTCGCCGGGTTCTATCATAGCGTAAGTAAGATGAGATAACCCCTCTTTTGAACCGATAGTGGCCACGGCTTCACTTTCATGGTCAAGGTCAACGTCAAATCTGCGTTTATACCATTCGCATATGGCGAGCCTCAACTGGGTAATGCCTTTAGATGCCGAGTACCTGTGGTTCTTGGGGTTCTGAACCGCTTCTGTCAGCTTGTCAACAATATGCTTTGGAGTTGGAAGATCAGGGTTGCCCATACCCAGGTCAATGATATCCTCCCCGCTCCTTCTTGCCTCCATCTTAAGCTTGTTGACAATCGCAAAGACATATGGCGGAAGCCTCTTTATTCTCTTAAATTCGTACATAAATAAAACCCCTAAATCCTAAATCCGAATTTCGAAGCACGAAGCAATATCTAATTATCAAAATACAAATGTTCCAAAACAGTTTTGGATTTAAGTCATTTGCGTTTGTCTCGAATTTCGATATTCGAGATTCGTATTTGTTTTTCATAAAACTCTTCTGCCTTCATTGAACTTCTTGTCAGAGGCGATGATGCAACCGACCTGAAACCCATTTCAATTCCCCTGACCCTGTACTGCTCAAAGACCTCAGGCCTTATGTATTCTACCACAGGCAGATTTTCTCTTCGAGGCCTTAAATACTGACCTATTGTCAGAAAATCGCAATCAGCCTTTCTGAGATCATGCATAACATTGATAACTTCCGCCTGTTTTTCTCCGAGGCCCAGCATTATGCCGGATTTTGTAATCATACCCGGTGATAAGCTTTTTGCCGATGTGAGTACACCAAGAGACATATTATAATCAGCCTGCGGCCGTACCTTTGAGTACAGACGGGGTACGGTTTCAATATTATGATTAAATACATCGGGACGGGCATTGAGCACTGTCTTCAGCGCGTCCATACCGCCTTTGAAATCAGGTGTCAGCACTTCTACCTTTATTCCAGGGTTTTTTCTCCTGACTGCCCTGATAGTTTCAGCAAACTGACCTGCCCCTCCGTCAGGCAGGTCGTCCCTGGTCACAGAAGTTATAACTACATATTTCAGACCGAGTGCAGCGGAGGCGTCCGCTACCCTGTCAGGCTCGTCATGTTCGGGCGGATTTGGGCTTAAAGACTCAACCGCGCAGAAAGAGCAGTTTCGGGTGCATCTGTCACCCAGTATCATGAAGGTAGCGGTGCTGTCTGAAAAACATTTTCCCTGGTTAGGGCATCTTGCCTCTTCACAAACAGTCGAAACACCGTGCTGTCTCAGGACCTTTTTCGTTCCGTGAGTACCTGTGGACTTAACCTTTATCCATGAAGGATGACGCATAACGCAGTAAAATAACCGGATTTATAACCCCTTGTCAATCGAATGATTTAATGGCCGGCAAAATGGATGACCTGAGACTTATTAGATTGTCTTATATTGACAATAGAACTATTAATTAGACAATCAGATATCAGCGTGATATAAAAAATATCAGGACATTCTGAAGGCAGCTATAAAATATTCCTTAAGAAGGGGGACTTTGATATATGTCATTCCTGATTACGCGGTATAAAGTTGAGGACTATTCCGAATGGAAAGATGTCTTTAAAGAAACAAAGGAAAGCCGTAAAAAAGCCGGGGAAAAAAAATACAGGGTTTTCCGAAATTATAATAATAAAAACGAGATCATTGTTTTTCAGGAATGGGAGAGTATAAAAAAAGCTGAGAATTACGCTGATTCAAAGGGCCTGAGCAATTGCCTGAAAAAGGCCGGTGTTATAGACAAGCCTGATATGTATATCCTTACAGAGGCCAGGAAGAAAAAATAATGGGGTCCCCGACAGGTCGGGATCTCCGCATATCCGCGCCATAGGCGGGCAAGCTCCGACAGGCCATGTATACCACGTTGGGTATAGGGCATGCTTTGTCGAAGCGACTCTCAGGTCGAGTCGGCTAAATTGCGACTCATATCGAATATTTTACATTTAAGTGATAAACTGCTGCGTATTACTATCATTCAGATCATCTAAGAAGCGCTACTGAACAAACAGCTCCTCAGCTATAGTTAGAAATATTTTATTGAAACATGTTTGTGTGCCTGAATAAGGCACAACACCCAGCACAGGCACTTTACCTAATTTCTCAATAACCTCAGGATTTGATTTTTCAGCAAGCCCTTTTCTATTTTTAACCGTATGATTGATTATCACTCCGAGAACATCAATCCCTCTTTTCCTGGCGGTCTCAATGGTAAGAAGTGTATGGTTTATAGTCCCAAGGCCGGGCCTTGCCACAATTAGTAACGGCAGTTTAAGGTCTTTAACAAGGTCAATAAAGAGATATTTATTATAAACAGGGACCATAATGCCCCCTGCCCCTTCAACGACAGTAATATCATATTTATTTGAAAGAGTTTTGTAGGAGGATATTATTTTCGTCTTTTTTATCGTTATCGACTCAAGCTTTGCCGCTACAGAGGGAGCCAGCGGGTGTTTGAGCCTGTAAGGATTAATCAGATCAAGAGGCTCTTTTACTCCTGATGCTCTGATAAGCTTCACAGCATCTTCAGGAACAAGCTTCCCTTTTTTGACTCTGCACCCTGTCTCAACAGGTTTTATGGGGCAGGCACTGATCCCCATCTTTTTAAATGCCCGCAAAAGCCCGGAAGCTACAAAAGTTTTTCCGACGTCTGTGTCAGTTCCTGTAATAAATAAACCTTTATTCATTGTAAAGTTCACGATCAAACTGCGCCATTTGTTAGCGATCCAATTTTATGCAAATTATAAAAGATGCAAGCAGGATATAGTATTTGAGCGGTTTGTCGATGCGACCCTCGGAGTCGATCCGACGAGAATGAGCGGCAATACTATAGGCTGATTGTTTCACACACTCCTTTTCTTGTTAAATAACCTTCATATCAAGCCATAAAATAATTTAAAATCAATCTCAGTAATGTGTTTTATATTTCCTGAGACAGGTTAGAACAAGATCTATATCTTTATTCGTATGCGCTGATGTTACTGAAAACCTGATCCTGCATTTGCCTTCAGGGACTGTGGGAGGCCTGATAGCGGGAACGAATATCTTCTGTTTGTAAAGATATTTTCCCATGCTCATAGCTGTCTTAATATCCCCGGCAAAAATCGGTACAATTGGTGTTTCAGAGTCCAGAGTGTTATATCCGAGGTTTTGGAGGCCGATGACCAGCCGTTCTCTGTTCTTCCATAATTTTTTTCTCCGGCTTACAGAGGTTTTATCAATGATATCAACGGCTTTAACAGCCGCTCCGGCCACGGCCGGAGGCAGTGATGTAGAATAAATAAAACTTCTTGCTCTGTTAATTAATAGATTTATCAGTGTCCTGGAACCGGCGGCAAATCCACCGGTACATCCAAATGCTTTGCTGAATGTTCCCATTTGGATAATGTTTGCAGCCTTGATCCCAAAGTGCTCAAGCGCCCCCCTGCCCGTTTTTCCAAGCACTCCCGTTCCATGCGCGTCATCAATCATAAGCATGGCCTTATATTTCCTGCTAAGTGCATATAGTTTTTTAAGAGGAGTAATGTCTCCGTCCATGCTGAATACTGTATCTGTAACTATCAGTTTCTTTCGGGATGTTTTATTTAACAGGGACTCGAGATGATCCATATCTTTGTGTTTATATATCTTTGACCGCGCTCTTGAAAGGCGTATGCCGTCAACAATGCTTGCATGATTTAGTTCATCGCTGAATACCACGGTTTCAGTTCCGGCAATGGCAGGGATTATCCCGGTGTTCGCCGCATACCCGGAATTAAAGATAAGCGCGGCTTCGGTTTTTTTAAACCGGGCGATGCGGTTTTCAAGTTCCTTATGAGGGGAATATGTCCCGCTCAGCAGTCTGGATGCACCAGAGCCGAAACCGTATTTTTTCAGTGCGTTAGCAGCGGCACTAACGATCCCTGGATTTGCTGACAGGCCGAGATAATCGTTTGAGGAGAAATTAACATATTGTCGTTTGTTAATAAAGATATGCGCGTTACTGCTGTTGGATGGATTAATGGTTACTAATTCTCTGAGGAGTTTGTTTGCCTTTAGATCTTTAAGCGCTTCATCAAATTCTCTCATTATATGTGTTATACAACCCCCGCGTACCCCCCACTGCTTCGCTTTGCGAAGCAAAGCGGTGGGGGCGGGGGTGTTCTGCCTGCTAAATCCCTTCCCGTTCATCAGGCGCCCATATGTATTTGTGAATCTGAAGCTGGATCCTGAAAGGCAGATTGTCACGCAAGATCCACATGGCAAGCTTTTTGGGAGACAATATACCGTATGCAGGAGACATAAGAATATGCTGTGTCTGATCAAAGAGTTTATGCCTGCTGACCATTTGTTTTGCCCAGACATAGTCGGACTCATCAAGAATCACGAATTTTACCTGGTCATTGTTTTTTAGAACTTTGAGATTCTTCAGGTTCATTCTCTCGCTCATTCCGCTTTTGGGCGTCTTGATGTCCATTATGATAGTCAGTCTTTTGTCCAGACAACCTACACATATGGAGCCGTTTGTTTCAACGAGTACGTTATAGCCCTTATCCAGAAGCGTTTTAATCAAAGGAGGTGTGTCCTCCTGCAGCAGCGGCTCTCCGCCGGTAAATTCAACACACTTAACGCCGTACTCCTCGATCTTTGAAATGATCTCCTCATCAGCCAGTTCTTTTCCGTGATAGTAAGCGTAGTTTGTATCGCAGTAAGTACATCTTAAATTGCAGCCTGCAAGCCTTATGAATGTACACGGAAGGCCGGCATAAGTTGACTCACCCTGTATGCTCTTGAATATTTCGTTAACTTTGAACATATCTGTATTATAGTTCCATTTCCCTGATCTCTTCAACAAAAAGTTTGACCAGATCAGGGTCAAACTGCGATCCTGCGCCCTGTTCCAGCTCCGATATGGCTTCATCAGCTGTAAGTTTCTTTTTGTAGGGCCTTGGTGATATCATCGCGTGAAATGCCTCGGCAATTGCCAGTATTCGGGCATGCACCGGTATATCATCGCCGGAAATGCCTGCAGGGTAACCATTACCGTCGTAGCGTTCATGGTGGTACAGGATCGTAGGCAGGACGTCATCTATAAGCGGAAATTTTTTCAGGACCATCTCTGCAAGTGTCGGATGAGCCATAATGACTTTCTGCTCTTCTTCCGTCAATTCTCCGGGTTTGTTCAGGATTCTTTCAGGTATGTGTATTGTACCTACGTCATGAAGGATACTTGCCAGCCTGAGACTCTCGATATCATGGTCGAGAAGCCCCATTTTCCCTGCCAGTAAAGTGGCCAACCTGGCAACTTCAGCGGAATGCCCTTTTGTATACGGAGATCTTGAATCTACCATGTGCGCGATATTTTCAGCGGCATAGGGGGCCGTCTCAATCATCTCTCCCTCCTTGCCCGGCACAATGCCTGGTGCGAAACCGTACGCCATATTCCTGCCATGCTCTTTGGCAAAATACAGTGCTTTGTCAGCCATCTGGATCAATTCGGTCTTTTCATTCGCGTTATCAGGCATTGACGCAAACCCGATACTGACAGTTACAAGGGCCTGCTCACCGTTAGGAAGGACATGCTGCCTGGATGCGATCTTTTTCCTTAATCTCTCGGAAAGTATTTTAGCGCCGCTGAAATTTGTTTCAGGCATTATGGCAGTGAATTCCTCACCGCCGTATCTGGCCGCAAAATCTGTCTTGCGGATCTGATCTTCCATTACAGAGGCTATGGTTTTGAGTATATCGTCGCCGGCCTGATGTCCATAAATGTCATTGAAAGTTTTAAAATTATCAACATCCAGAATCAGGAGGGAAAGGTTTCTTCCATACCTCTTTGAGATTTCGACTTCTTCCGACAGTCTCTCCTGGAAATGCCTGTGGTTGTTGATTCCGGTCAAACCGTCCGTAACTGCAAGGCTTGTGATCTCTTCATGCATGGATATGGTCTGAAAGGCCTGAAAGGCAAAGTCCATAAGGATATCTTCATCTTCCTGATTGAACGGACCGCCGAGTTTATTGGCAATAAACAATATGCCGGAGAGATTGCTGGAAGCAAGCGGTACCGCCAGGAGGTCAGTAACCACAATGTCGAGATCTATGATCTTTACCGGGCTTTCAGCAGTATCCGTAATCTTTTTCTTTTCAGCGGGAAGTCTGATCGGAATCATATCCCGGATACACGCCTTGAAAAATCCTTCAGGGTCAAGGCTGATCGTAGAAGGGTCTTTGATCTGTTCGCTTGTGACATAGACAGTCGGAGCGAACGATTCCTGATCATAAATTATAATGCCGCCAAAACCTGATTTGATAAGATCCTTTGTCCGGTCTATAAAATTCTCAAGTATGACATCAAATTTAAACTCCGTTGAAACAAAACCCATCAGTTCGTTAAGGATAGCGAGTTCCCGAACGGCTTTCTGCCGTTTTGTCATTGCATCTTCAAGGTCGCTGACTTTTTCATTATACGACTCGGAAAGCCTTGTTATGTTCATGGACAGTAATTCAAGCTCATCGGCATCTTCAGACCCGCCGTGTTTTGCATCCCGTGAGTCATGAGTAAGGTTTTGGGTAAACATGTTGACCTGATCGATAAGTTTCAGTATCCTGCTCATAAGTCCGCGCGTAATTATAATGCCGCTGGTTACAGCAAGAGTAGATATGATCAGCAGAGCATAAATGGTGAAATTAATGCGCTGAGCAAGCCAACTATAATCGCCCCCGAGTTCATTTAAAGTATCATGCGTAGTCCAGAAAGCAAGCCCCATTATGATTGAGACGGCAATGACAACGATAAAAAAAGTCAGATTGAACCTTGTTTTGATTTTCATCAGTTGTTCCTTTTTAGATAAAGCCGAAAAGCTAAATATATAATTGATTTTATGATATAATTTTTCAAATGAAAAAGGAAGCTCTATTTCTTATCTTTACGGCCTTTTTTTCTCTGATAACAGCGGCATCATCTTATGCTGATGTTATTGTTATCCGGGCGAGCGGAGTAGTGAATCCGGTGATGGCCGAATTTATATCAAAGAATCTCGATGCCGCGGCCGCTGAGAAAGCAGATGTTCTTGTGATCGAACTCGATACGCCCGGGGGCCTTGACGCGTCAATGAGGATCATCATAAAGAAAATAATGGCAAGTGAGGTTCCTGTAGTTGTATATGTTTCTCCCAGCGGCGCGAGGGCGGCTTCTGCCGGAGTATTTATAACCATTTCCGCTCATATTGCGGCCATGTCGGGAAGTACGAATATAGGCGCGGCCCATCCTGTAAGCATGGGCGGACAAATGAATGAGACTCTTGCTGAAAAAGCAGTTAATGACGCAGCGGCGTATATAAAGTCTCTTGCCGAGGAACGGGGCAGAAATTCTGAGTGGGCGGAAAAGGCGGTCCGGGAAAGTGTTTCAATAACACAAGAAGAGGCTTTGGAACTGAATGTTATAGACCTGATAGCTGAAGACCTTGATTCTCTTCTGTCATCCATTAACGGCCGAACAGTTGAGACTTCTTCAGGCGATAAAAAAATAATAACAGCCGGCAAAACTATCAGACATGCAGAGATGGGGCTTAGACTTAAGATCCTTAACATTATTAGCGATCCGAATATTGCTTATATTTTGTTGTTGCTGGGCTTTTACGGTATTTTATATGAGCTGACAAACCCGGGAGCTGTAGTGCCCGGGGTTATCGGGGCGATTTCTCTGATACTGGCTTTCTACTCTCTTCAGACCCTGCCTGTAAATTATGCTGGTCTTCTGCTGATAATTCTGGCTATAATTCTTTTTGTACTTGAAATAAAGATCACTTCGTACGGCGTTCTCACCATAGGGGGGATAATATCAATGATCATAGGGTCTCTTATGCTGTTTGAATCGTCACAGCCTTTTTTAAGAGTGTCTTTGTGGGTAATTCTACCGGCTGTAGTTCTCACAGCGCTTTTTTTCAGCATTATTGTCGCGCTGGCAGTAAAGGCTTACAGGCGAAAGCCTGCTACCGGCATGGAGGGTCTGGTAGGAATGGAAGGTGAAACAAGATCTGACGTCCATGAGAAGGGACAGGTTTTTGTTCATGGTGAAATTTGGAGCGCTCAGAGCGAGAGCCTTATTAGATCAGGTGAGAAAATTATAGTTGAGAAAGTTGACGGCCTTAAATTGAAGATACGACAACTGAAGATTGACGATTGATGATGGACGATTGACGAATAACGACTGACAACAAACAATGCGCAATTAACAATTAAAAAAAATGGAGGAGACAAAATGCCTCAGATAAGTCTTGGAGTTTTAGTTGCAGTAGGTTTAATCGGCTACATGCTGATTTCGATTATAAGAATTCTTCGTGAGTATGAAAGGGGCGTTATTTTCCGGCTCGGCAGACTGATACCCGTGAAGGGCCCCGGACTTATCATTTTAATACCGGTAGTTGATAAGCTTGTAAAAGTCGACCTTCGAACAGTCACCAGGGATGTCCCTGAACAGGACATCATCACAAAGGACAATATATCGGTAAAGGTGAACGCTGTTGTCTATTACAGGATTGTCGATCCTGCGAAGGCCATTACAGAGGTCGAGGATTTTCATTATGCTACATCGCAGATCTCGCAGACTACATTGAGGAGTGTGCTCGGGCAGAGACATCTTGATGACCTTCTTGCCAAGAGAGACGAACTTAACGCTGAGCTTCAGAAAATAATCGATGAACAGACAGAACCGTGGGGAATCAAGGTTACCGCTGTTGAAGTGAAAAATGTCGACCTGCCGATTGAAATGCAGAGAGCTATTGCCAAACAGGCTGAAGCTGAGCGTGAAAGAAGAGCAAAAGTTATACATGCTGAAGGAGAATTTCAGGCGTCTGAAAAACTGGCAGACGCGGCTGAAATAATTGGAAGACAGCCCGCAGCCCTGCAGTTAAGGTTCCTTCAGACACTGACCGAAGTGGCGACAGAGAAGAATTCAACTATCATCTTCCCTATTCCAATAGATCTGTTTGAGCCGTTCCTTAAAAAAATGAAAAAGGATGCGGAATAAGACCGTTACTGTAACTATTTAGAAATGGCAGGTGGTTAATATAAAAAGAAAAAAAAGAAACCCTATCATCACAACGATCAAGCAGGCTAAACGGGTCATAACCGTTGTGGTCGGGTTTACAGTTGTACTGCTGGGCACTGTAATGCTGGCACTTCCCGGCCCCGGCATTTTCACTATTTTACTTGGCCTCGCATTACTGGGCACTGAATTTGTCTGGGCCAGAAGGCTTATGAAGAGGGTTGGACATGGAGCTAATCATATTAAAAACTCTATCTTTAATAATAATAAACGGGAATCAGTAACCGATGACCAGTGACCGGTGATCAGCCTGCCCCGCGTTCAGATTCGCTCTGAATCTGATGGGGTAACCAGTTAGAAATGAAAAGAACTACTGTGAATAAACAGGGCAACTACCTCCTGATCCCCATAATCGACGAAAAATTACATTTTGTTTAAGCCGATCAATTTAAAGGTTTAAACGTAGCTCCTCGGAGTCTTCTTTTAAATGTGTCGGACCTGCCTGCCAGTTTGTTTGGCATGGTGGGAATCAGTCGCCAGTTTATCCGCCTGGTAGTGTGGCGGGCAGACCTGTTCATTGATTTATTCAAGGGGTGTCGGATGGCAGATATTTCGCCAGCCTTTCCTGTCTTTATAGCTGTTACCATTAACGCTTAACGATTAACTATTAACGGTCGTTTTATGCGCTGATATCCATCTCCTCCACCAGAAGGCCGGGAGAGCCGATCTTTCCGAAGAATTTAAGTTCTGTGCCGACAGCTTTTATTCTGCTGAACATATCAAGCACATTGCCGGACATCATGGCCTCTTTTACAGGGAACGCTATTTCCCCGTTTTCTATCCAGAGACCGGATATTCCAACTGAAAAATCACCTGATACAGGGTTGGCAGTATGAACGCCCATTGCTTCAAGCACTAAGATGCCCCTGTGTATGGACTTTATCAGATTATTATCCCCTATGTTACTGCCTTCTGAAGTCCGGCTTTTGACTTCCGCCCCGCTATTACTATCAGGTTCTATATATAAATTCGTCACATCTATATTGGGAAGGCTCTTGAATCCGCTTCTTGCCGCGTTTCCAGTTGATTCAACTCCCTGCTTTTTTGCAGTGTAATAATTATGAATAAAACCGGTAAGCACTCCTTTGGATAAAATGGTTTTTTTTGATGTTGGAACACCCTCATCGTCTGCCGGTCTTGTACCGATCCCCCAATCCAGAAGCCCGTCATCAACCAGGTTTATTTCCGGGCCTGCAATTGCAGTACCTTCTTTTCCTGCAAGGAACGACCTTTGCTTTTGAACAGCTTCAGCAGACAGGGACGCACTGAAGACACCAAGAAAATCAGCCGCTACCGAAGGGTCGAGGAGAACTGGAACCTTTGCGCTGGATATCCTTCTCGCTCCCAAAAGGCTTACAGCCCTTTTTGACGCTTCAACGGCAATTGATGAAAAGTCGACAGCTCCGAATTTTCGGCTTGATGCTGAAGCCCATCCCATCTGGCTGTCCTGCCCGTCACTGGCCAGCGGCGATACGCCAACAGTAATAAAGCCGCTTTCATATGATGTCACAAGCCCTTTGGAGTTGATAATCACGGTTTTCCCAGAGGCTACGCCGATTTCCGATCTTCTAACTTTAATTATCCTGCGGTCGTAATCAAGGGCCGTTTGTTCGAGAGAAAGCGCATAATCCGCGATGTCTTTTCCCTTTATATTTTCGAGGTCATTATCAAGAATTAATACCTCTGAGGGCAGTCTGCTTTCAGGGATGTCAGTGAAGGGATCCTCAGCAGTCCAGTCAGCTCCGCTAACCGCCCGGTTTAGTATATCCTCAATCTGGACAGGATCAGGACTCGATGTGAAGGAAAAACCGAGCCTGTGATTTTTAATGACCTTTATTGCCAGGCCGAAGTTTGTTGCCGACTCAATGGTTTCAAGCGCTCCTTTTTTTGCCGCGACTGATATGCTCCTGGTAGTTCTGATAAAGACCTCTGCCATGTCGGCTCCTTTTTTAACCGCTCTTTTAACTGTATCGTATGCGAGTGTATCCTGATCCATTTTTTTGCTCCAGAAAAGATTTATTTAGTATACAATAATAAATAACCAGTAAATTCAACAGAAAATACAAAACTTGGAGATATGTAACACAATACACAATTTATGTAAAATGATACAGGGAAAATAATTATATTATATGTTAACTGCACATGAAATAAGGGAATTTATCTGGCATTGTAATTGCGTATATATCATAATGAGTAAAATATGAAACTTAAAATTAAAAGAAACAGAAAAGGATTTACGCTGCTCGAGGTCATGGTTGTTGTAGTGATAATAAGCATAATTGCTTTTCTGGTAGCCCCTGAGCTCGGGCTTTTCAATGCTGATAGTGTGATGAGGGAATGTGTAATTAATGTAAATCAAAACATGCGTGTGGCAAGGGCAATGGCAATCAAAGAAAACAGGCAGTACCTGATGGTTTTTGATACCACCAACCGGAGATATATGGTTGGGGCTGATAATGATAATGACGGTGATCTGACCTCTTTCGTAGATACATTTGGGTCTTGTAATGATACGAAAATCTTTGATATTAATGCTGATGGAGATGTTCTTGATGCTATTGACAGGGGTGACGGCATACCTGATTTGAATCCTGATGCGAACTTTGACGGTGTGCCGGACTGTGTAAGGGTATTTAATTTAAACGAGTGCGGCATTAAGGTTCGTTTCGGAACACTGGCGCCTAACGGCCCTGATGGAACAGGTGACGCGATCTGTACAAATGGACTGGGAGTATGTTTTGGCAACACAATAAATCCTATAAGGGTCGGTTTCAATGCTGACGGCTCTGCGACAGCAATAGGCTCTGTTTATTTAGATCATAATGATGGCTCAGGCGGAGGGAAAAGATACAGCTACTTAGTCCGCATAAGCAGTAATGCCGGTGCCATGAGCATATTCAGATGGGATGGGGATGCTGATTATCCGACAAAGATTAACTGGACAGAGTTAAGATGAATAAGGGAGAAAATATTAGATGACAGATCAAAAGAACATTTATCCGGCAGATGTCAGTTCATGTAAGGGGTTTACTCTTGTTGAGGTTCTGGTAGCTTTAACAATACTGGTGATAGGTCTTCTTGGTGTGGCTATGATGCAGATAGCGACTATCAGCGGAAATACATTCAGCAGGGAGATGGCCGTAGCAACAGAACTTGGTCAGGACCTGCTTGAAAAGCTGAACTCTGCAACATATACTTCACTTATTACCGACCCAAAACTTACTCCCGGGCCTCATACAAATGCTGAGATAGTTGATGCAAATAACAATGCCCAAGCAAACCCCATAGACGCAAAGGGCATGTCCACTGATCTGTCAAACACTGCGCTTCCCGCAGGTACAACGCTCTATACAAGGACATGGACTGTTACTGACCCGGCAGCCGGTGCGACTTTTGGGGTCGGCACTGATATAAAAACTGTCACTGTAACTGTAACGTGGACTGATAGCGCAGGAACAATTAATACAGTTGCCATAGACCGGGCAAAGGTGCGGGGATGAAATTAAATTCCAAAATAAAAATGCAAAATGCAAAATTAAGGTCAGAGACACGCAATGAAGACTTTATGATGTGCAATTTACAAAGGGCGGGTTTCACGATAGTTGAACTAATGGTCACACTTGTTATACTTGTTATTACTTTAGGGGCGGTTTACACAACTTACATTGCGCAACAGCGTTCGTTTACAACGCAGGATCAGATTACTGAGTCCCAGACCGAATCCAAGATCGCGTTTAACATACTGACCAAGGACCTGAGAAACGCAGGATATGCATATCCTGTAAGCGTTAACCCGGCAATCAGCGGTTTTACTAACAGTATCAATCCAAGTGAAAACAATAATGCCGGCCGTGACGCTCTAACACTTGTCAGCGGCTCCGTGCAGATAGCAACATTAGCACTGCCTCTTATAATAGGACAGAATCAAATCTTCATAACATATACTGGAAACACAAGATTTAATGTGCCCAATTTGGCAAACTTTTCAATTGACGGAATAGATTTTTCAGTCATAACAACCTGTGCCCCGATAGGAGCTACATCTGATTGCGCAGACGGGATCGCGAATGCTCTTACACTTAACAGGGGCATGAGCAAGCCCATACCTGCGGGAAGGCCTTTATATGCCCTTGCAGCCTCTACTTATTGTATTGTCACTAACACTTCGGATGCTGATTACCTTGACCTTAGAAAAATAGCCGGAATTGCGACCCTGGCCAATTGTTCAGGAGCTTTACCCGCAGATGTGAACCGAATAGCCGAGAACATAGAAGACATACAGTTTGCATATGCTATTGATTCAAATAGCGACGGTCTGATTGACGACCAGAATGGAAATTCTGCATTTGACCCCGGCGATTATCTGCTCCCTGCTCAATTTCCTCCAAACAGCAAAATCATGGCAGTGCGGGTGAGTATTCTTGCAGTTACTACAGGTGATGACCTTTCTATTAATCCTTCATCAAAACCGTATTATTCAAGCGGGATTATTCTTGAAGAAAATAATTTCTCAGGTTCGGTCCGAACTAATCTTGATAATGACAGATTAAGTAGAAAGATATGGTCAATGGAAGTGGCTTTAAGGAACCCGAGGTAAATATGAGAAAAGACAGAACACAGAACACAGAACACAGACTACAGACTACAGACTATAAAAACCATAAGCATATTATAGGTTCTGAGAAGGGTTTTATACTTGTAATTAGCCTTCTGCTTCTGCTGGTAGCTACTGTATTGGGTATAACAGCACTTTCAACATCCACTACAAATGTAATGATGTCAGGTAATCAACGGTTGGCCGAGCTTAATTTTTCAGCTGCTGACGGCGGTGTATCAGTCAGTGTGCCTATTATTAATAACACTGCATTTTTCGGTGATATAAGCCCGAAGTATCTTGGTCTTATATCAAGCCCGTTAACAACAGACTTTAGAGACGAAATACACGGAGACACATCAGTTATTGACTGCCCTAACCCTTCTGCAGGCTGTCCGACGCCTACTCCGGATATAGATTATCCTCTCACAAATACTAATACTTATATAGATGTCGACTATCTATATGCTGTTCCCATTGAGGGAAGCGCAATAGAGTTTGCTTCAGGTTATGACGGCCTTGGCAAAGGTGCAGGAGGAGGAGGAATCGGCATTTATTATGCGGTAACTTCAGTCGGACAGGGCCTTGTCGGCTCGGAAACTGTTGTTGACGCAGTATACAGATATGTTACCCAGTGAGGTTATGAATATATGAAATATAATTTTCTGCAGTTTAGAAGGAGGAGAAAATGAAAAGCAAAAAAATGATAATAATACTCGTTGTCTTCCTGTTGGCAGCATCGTTTTTATTTACCGGTACCGCATTCTCAGGCGATGCATGGAAAAAAGGCAGTGTGACAGGGGTGTCTGACTATTCTTTGAAAATTGACGGTCTAAGCTTTCTTGTGAACGAGAAGGTTGTAATAACTGACTATAATAATTATGTATTTGAGCCTGACCTAAGCATTCTAAGGGCTGTTGATGAAATACTTTATAAAACTAAAAAAGGCGAAATTATAGAGATAAGGATATTAACGAGAGCCCAATAATAACTATAAAAAGTCCGGCGGAGGTAAAGCCATGAGAAACATTAACAAAACAATTATTGTTTCAATAATATTATGTCTGGGAATCCTGCTTTATTTGCCTGATAGTGCCCATGCACGGCCGGATCTGAGCCCGGACGGCGGCGCACTTGCTGCCGGAACCGTAGGCGCGTCTTACAGCGATACTATAACTGCGAGCGGTTGTGGAGGCCCTACATATACCTGGTCACTTATACAAGGCACTACTCTTCCAGCAGGACTGGTTGCGAGTGAAAGCGGAACAAAAAATGAATTTTATACCATCACTGGCATGCCGACAACTGCCGGCAACTACTGGTTCAGGTTAAGGGTTCAAGGCACTGGCTCTGGGTGCAACGGCGGTTGGAATAGGAGAAGGGCCCGGTGGTTCAATATAATTGTATCAGCCTCTTCAACTGTGCAGATTACAACGACCAGTGTTGCTGACGGTGTTCAAGGCATAACATACTCTGAGTCAATAAATGCAACAAACGGGACCACTCCTTACAGCTGGGATCTTACATCAGGCTCTTTACCTCCGGGCCTTACTTTATCTGCTACTGGTGACCCGGGTGTTATTTCCGGAACACCGACAACTACAGGGTCTTACAATTTTACAGTACGGGTCATTGACAGTGTTCCAGACAATGACACTCAGGCTCTAAGCATTGACATTTCAAGTAACCTGGCTATTACAACAACATCACCCCTGCTGTCAGGTACTGAAGGCATAAACTATTCAGCCAGTATCTCCGGAACCGGAGGGGTCCCCGGTTCTTATAGCTGGTCAATAAATCCAAGTACTTTACCACCAGGTATTACACTTACTACGTCTACTGGCAATCCTGCGGTTATTTCCGGAATACCTACTTCTGCCAATCCATATAATTTTGACGTTGTCCTTGATGATGGTGTTAACCCTCCTGTTTTTAAGAGCTTTTCTCTTGTTGTTACTCCGAGCCTTCTGGCAATAGATACGACAATCCTGTCCCCTGATACTGTGGCAGTATGTACAATCTATTCAGCCGAAGTAACTGCAAGCAATGGCACAACCCCTTATACCTGGACAATATCATCTGGTGTACTTCCTGACGGGCTTTCAATATCTCCTTTGGGTACTCTGCCTACAGGTACTCCTACGACAATTTCAGGTGTTCCTATAACTCCTGGACCGCATCAATTTGACGTGAGAGTCATTGACAATAACGGTGTTTCAAGAGATCAGACTTTCAATTTAGAAGTAACAGGCTCTGCCTCAAGCTGTGAGGCTAATATACTTGATTACACTGCTTATCCTCCTTTTGTACAGCTTTCAGGTGTAAAGCCTAATGTTCTTATTATGCTTGACAATTCAGGAAGCATGCATGAATTTGCTTACAAATCATCATCAGGATCCGGCAGGAACCGTAGTAATCCTGATACCAGTTATCTGATCGGCAATTCATATTATGGATATTTTAAAGATCATGCTGGTAATGGAGGCAATGCTGTAATGTACAGCTATTCAGGAGGCGCTTTTGTTGAGGATGCCGGAGGCACATGGAATGGAGATTTCCTTAACTGGCTTACAATGAGGAGGATCGATGTTATAAAAAAGGTTCTTGTCGGAGGCAAGGTGTATGACCAGCGTTCGACGTCCCAGGTAAACTATCTGATGGGTGCGCCAGGACCTGACAGGGACACCTGGAAAAAAGCCTTTGGCAACACTTATCATATATATCAGGACGGCGACGATGGAGAGCCGTATGAGATCATAAAACTCTGTACTGATGGGGATGGTGGTGACTGCAATGATTCGGGAGACGGCCCTGACTACAACGTTAAAGTTGCATATGGTCCTGCTGGACTGGTACCTGAAGGACTGTTACATAAGAATGCAAATCGAATGAGATTTGGTTTGATGTTCTTTAACACCTCCGGGAAAAGGTATGAGAACGGCAGCGGTAGAGACGGAGGATATATAAAACTTAAAATGGGTTCACCACTTGCTGACGTTATCGAGAAAATTGAAGATGAAGAGCCTAAGACATGGACACCTCTTGGAGAATCTGCTTATGAGGCTATCAGGTTCTATCAGAACGGTTCATCTGCATACAACAGCGTTAACTATAAATTGCTGGAGGATTATGATCCCCTGGATGAATACTGTCAGGACAATTATCTGCTGATACTTACGGATGGTGCGTCAACAAAGGACAAAAACTTACCCGGTAGCGCCTATAGTTCCTCCTATATCCCCAAAGTAACTGATCCAGACTTCAATGTTCAGGACTATATGGATGATATAGCCACGAATGAAGGATATGCCAGCCAGGACGGTACAGGTTCTTCTGACGGCACATACTATCTGGAAGGCGTAGCCTATTATATGCACACAAAGGACCTCAGAACTGACCTTGTTGATGATCAGACTGTAACGGTCTATACGGTCTTTGCGTTTGACCAATCTCAAGCCGCCAAGGACATACTTAAGATGGCTGCTAAATACGGCGGTTTTAAAGATAACGACGGAGACGGGAAGCCTTTTGAAGATGCATCCTGCCATACAACCACGCCTCTTGAAGGGTGTCAGGAATGGGATGTCA
>VAPC010124997.1_pt1 | contig 19699 bp, 21 predicted proteins | sample 3395121 | NCBI WGS metagenome assembly VAPC01 (sample SAMN08290434, study PRJNA428436) | hydrothermal vent metagenome | isolation source: Deep-sea hydrothermal vent chimney | place: Indian Ocean: Southwest Indian Ridge | depth 1711 m m
ATTGAAAGTGACAGGATCAATACTGCTATTTCGTTTGCAAAAAAGACAAAAACATATCTTGTGCTTAAAGGTGTGCCTACCGTAATTGCTACACCCGGTGGAAATGCTTATATTAATTCAACAGGCAATTCTGGCATGGCAACTGCAGGAACAGGAGATGTGCTGACCGGCATGATATCAGCATTAATAGGTCAGGGCCTGACCACTAAGAATGCGGCTGTGCTTGGGGTCTATATGCATGGCCTTATAGGTGATGTTGTGGCTGGGAGGAAAGGCAAACATTCTCTAATTGCTTCTGATATTATCAACGCAATTCCCAAAGTATTTAAATCAATTGGATCATAGAAGATATTCTGACAGATGTATTAAACAGCGCTTATCGCAAATTTTATTCAAGATTAATTCTTGTATTAGCCTGAGTAATAAGTAATTATTTTACTGATATGAAAGATAGTGACAAAGACACGTTTATCATACCGCCCAATATATTTTCTTCAGAGGTAAAGGCAGTATTCACTACGAAACGGGGGAATAACGAAATTATGGATATTGCCAGAGAGTTTGGAGTTGAAGAAGATAAGATCCATAGTCCGGTTCAAAAACACACTGACAATATTTATATACTCGATAAAGACCTTAACCCAATGGCAGCTGATGCTGTATTAACTGTTAATAAAGGGATAGCTATAGGTGTTCAGACGGCTGACTGTGTTCCGGTGCTTCTGTACGAAAAAGGCAAGGCTGTAATTGGCGTTGTCCATGCGGGATGGAGAGGCACTGCTGCGGGTATTTTAAGGAGTACAATAATAAAAATGAAGGACGTATTCAGTTTGTCAGGTAATACTATAATGGCAGCTTTTGGACCCAGCATACGGCAATGTTGCTATAATGTAGGTGATGATGTCATGAATGCTGTAAGAAGGTCGACAGGTGAAGGTGATTACTGCATGGAAAGAGACGGAAAACATTTTATTGACCTTGCTTCTGCAAATGTAAAACAGGCATTGTCCGCTGGAATAGCTGAGAAGAATATATGGATGTCAGACGAATGTACTTTCTGTAACCCTGACAGGTTTTATTCATACAGATTTGCAAAGGAGACGACAGGAAGACAGGGCGGTTTTATCATGCTGTGTTAAAATAAAAGCCGTAATGAGTAATCCGTTATGGGTAATAGGTTAAAGATCAAAACTCATCTCGAGTTACGCATCACGCATCACAGTTTATTCATGGAGGAATAATGCTTAAAGCAAAAGATATTATGAAAAAGGATGTAATCACAATCAAGCCGGATGCTACGGTGACAGACCTTGCAAAACTATTAAGCGAGCATGAGATTAGCGGTGCTCCGGTAGTTGACAGTGAAGACCATCTGGTTGGAATTGTCACAGAAAATGATCTTATAAGCCGGAACAAAAGACTGCATATTCCTACAGTAATAAGGCTTTTTGATGCTTTTTTTGTTCTGGGTTCCGGCAAAGTAGAAGATGAGATGAAGAAAATGACTGCCGCCAGAGTGGAAGGCATATGTGAAAAAGACGTTGTTTCCATCACTGAAGAAACAACAATTCAGGAGATTGCTACTATCATGTCAGAAAAAAATATTCATTTGCTCCCTGTTCTCAGGGGTGAGGCTGTTGTGGGTATTGTAGGCAAAGCAGATATAGTAAGAGCTATGACGTAAGATGCATTTAACCAGGAATGAATCTGAAACTAAAGAGTTAGGACGCCGGTTGGGAGAAAGACTAAAATCAGGTGATGTAGTTTTTCTTTATGGAGAACTTGGTTCAGGCAAGACAACCCTTGTAAAGGGGATTGCTTCTGTTCACGGAATTAAGGAAAGGGATATAACAAGCGCCAGCTTTACCATTATAGCCGAGCACAGTGGTACGGTACCTTTTTATCACATTGACCTTTACAGGGTACAGAAAGAAAGAGTTGATGAGCTTGGCCTTCATGAATATCTGAATGGAGAAGGCATATCTGTAATTGAGTGGGCAGAAAAGGCAGAAGGAGAGATACAGGACAATAAAATAAAAGTACATATTAGCTATACAGGTGAAAATTCAAGGAGCATTGAAATAAAAGGAGTTGAGATATAATCCCCTTAGATTCTAACGAATCTGGACAAGGGGATAAACAAACAAAGAATACACAGGTTTTGTTTATGAAAAAAATTGGGATAGTCGTTAAAGAAGGTGTCACAGAGGCAATTAATGCTGCAAGAGACCTTATAGCCGTTCTTGACAGGAAAGAGTTCAGGGTCCTGGTTGATAGCAATGCAGCCGGGGTTCTTGAAATGAAAGGTTATCCCAGAAAACAGATTCCGTCCAAGGCAGATGTTATTGTAGTTTTTGGCGGTGATGGCACACTTTTAAGTGTAGCAAGACTTGTCGGTGACAAACGGACACCGATCCTCGGGGTGAATCTTGGGGGTCTTGGGTTCATAACTGAAGCAAATAGAAAAGACGTCAGCAAAGAACTGATAAAAAAGATGTTCTCAAAAAAATGCTGCTTTGAAGAGAGAATAATGCTCTCCGCAGATGTTTTCAGAAAAGGGCGGAAAGTATTTAAAAGTTCAGCTCTCAATGATTTTGTAATATCAAAGAGCGCTCTTGCGAGAATGATTCATATTGATATTCATATTAACAGGAAATATGCAACTTCTTTCAGGGCTGACGGTCTCATTGTATCAACTCCTACGGGCTCAACAGCACACTCTCTTTCAGCAGGAGGCCCAATATTGTATCCCACACTTAAATCAATTGTGATTACTCCAATATGCCCGCACACACTTGCAAACAGGCCAATTGTAATTCCTGATATGTTCATATTTGAGGCTCGCATAAAGGACGGCAATGATGTATATCTTACTCTTGACGGTCAGGAAGGATTTTCTCTGAAGGTCAGGGATAAAGTAAGGATAAAAAAAGCTGCTTTTACCACGAGGTTTATTCTTCTTCATGATAGGGATTATTTCAGCATATTAAGAACAAAACTTAAATGGGGAGAGTAAGAACATTGTAAATTGCAAATTTAAGATTGAAAATTGATCATTCAAAGACGAGGAATAAAAAAATAAAGACAGAAACCGGTAGTCAGTAACGAGTGGCCAGAATATGAACGAAAAAGCTGAAATAATAAAAGACTTAAAGAAGGCTATGGAGTTCTATCAGTGTATAGGATTTAAACATTTTCCTCTGAAAAACATTCAGTTCCCCCCGGAACATGATGTGACCGTTGACAGTCCGAAAGGAGTGTCGGACAAAGCTGAAGCTCTGGCGGGCCTTCGTTCGGAGATAGGGGACTGCATGCTTTGCAGACTTTCAAAAGGGCGTAAAAACATTGTTTTTGGTGACGGCAGCCCTGATGCAGAACTTATGTTTGTGGGAGAGGGTCCTGGCAGAGAAGAAGACATTCAGGCATTGCCCTTTGTTGGTGAAGCAGGGAAAGTATTGACAAGTCTCATAAAAAAGATGGGGTTCAGCCGTACAGAAGTATATATAGCCAATATTGTTAAGTGCAGGCCGCCTTCTAACAGAGACCCTGAAGAAGACGAAATGAACATGTGCAGTCCTTTTCTTGACAGGCAGATAGAAATAATACAGCCAAAAGTAATTGTTGCACTTGGCAGGATCGCTTCACAGGTACTGGTTGGATCAAAGATACCTATAAGCAGACTAAGGGGCCAATTCTACGCTTATAGGGATATACCTGTTATGCCTACATTCCACCCGGCTTATCTCATGCGTAATCCTAAAGATAAGTGGCTGACATGGGATGATGCGCAGAAGGTACTTGAAAGATTAAAAAATTAAATAAAAACTTAAAAATGTAAATTTTTAAATGTAAAATAATGAATATCATATTTTTTAATTTTAGAGTTTTCAATCTGCACTTTAAATTTAACTGCTTAAGGTTACCTGGAGTTTAAGCAGTTTAGATGGGGGTTTTATGAAAAGACTTTGGGCACCATGGAGAATGGAATATATACTGGATCCGGAAAAGCATAAGTCATGCCTGTTTTGTGATATATCGGGTGCTGTGAAGACAAAAGACAATAAAAATCTCATTCTTTTCAGGGGAGATTACTGTTTTGTAGTTTTAAACCGTTATCCTTATAACAGCGGTCATCTTATGGTTGTGCCTTACTTCCACACTCCGACATTTGAAGGCCTTTCTGATAAGGTCCTTTTAGAGTTCATAAAAACGATCGATATGTCTGTAGCAGTATTAAAACAATGCATTGCGCCTGACGGATTTAATATGGGACTGAATTTTGGTAAAGTTGCCGGTGCCGGCATGGAACAGCATATGCATTTTCACATAGTGCCGAGATGGACAGGTGATACAGACAGCATGCCGATCATTTCAGAGACAAGGGTTATGCCCGAGCATTTAAAAAAGACATATGGAAAGCTGAGAAGGATATTTAAGAAAAAAGGCCTGCTTAAGCAATAGCTTCATCTTCTGCCTTCACATACATGAAAACACTATGTTATATTTTATTTTTTTATCCGGGTATTTGATATGTCTGAACTGACTCCTTTAATGAAACAGTATCATGAAATTAAGCGTAACTATCCGGACTGCATAGTATTCTTCCGTCTTGGAGATTTCTATGAGATGTTCGGTCAGGATGCTGTTATTGCCTCAAAAATACTTCAGATAACATTGACTTCAAGAGATAAGGCGAAAGAATCCCCGGTCCCTATGTGCGGCATACCTTATTTTGCTGCTGAGAACTATATCACTAAGCTCATAAAAGAAGACCATAAAGTAGCAATATGTGAACAGATTGAGGACCCTAAATCTGCAAAGGGAATTGTAAGAAGAGATGTCGTTAAGGTTATCACTCCCGGAACATTTTTGCCTGAAAGTCCTAAAGAAAACAGTTACATCCTCTGTTTTACACAGAAAGAAAATATATTCGGCTTTGCTGTTGCTGATATAACCACAGGCGAATTCCTGATCTATCAGTCACATGAAAATGTTGAGGATGAAATAAACAGGTTTGAACCCAGAGAGATACTTTATCCTGACAGCATGAAAAATAATGCTTCTATAAGGAATAAAATTGAAGGCTTTTATCTTACTGCTTATGATGAATGGTATTTTGACTATCTGGAAGCATATGGCAAGCTTTTAAAACATTTCAAAGTAACATCGCTTGAGGGTTACGGTTGTGAGGGTATGGTTGTAGCTGTTTCTGCAGCAGGCGCTTTGCTTAACTATTTGGAGGAGACTCAGAAGCAGACCTCAAATATCAGGAAATTAAAGGTCCTGCAGCAAGGCTCTCATATGCTTATAGACGCTGCTACACAAAGGAACCTTGAATTAACAAAAAACATGAAAGATGGAGCTAAAGAAGGTACACTTCTCTGGGTAATAGATGAAACGCTCACACCAATGGGAGGAAGGAATTTAAGAACCTGGCTCCTGAATCCGCTTTTTGATACAGTCAAAATAGTCCATAGACAGGACGCAGTAAGTGCGATCAAAAGTGATACGGCCGGCTTTAAAAAACTTCGGAGCCTTTTAAGCGGTATATACGACATTGAAAGACAGGCTTCCCGCATAAGCAGTGAAACAGCTAATGCAAGAGACCTTATATCATTAAAAAAATCACTGGAAATTCTACCTGAACTAAAGGAACTTCTTGCACTTTATAAGGACGATAAAATCAGGATATTATCTGAAAAAATAGACCCCCTCTCAGAAGTAAGAGAACTTATAGAGAAAGTAATATCTGATGATCCGCAAATGGGTATCAAGGATGGCGGCATAATAAGAAACGGGTTTAACTCTGAAATAGACGAGTTACGGAATATCAGCGGAAGAGGCAAGGATTTTATAGCATCTCTGCAGTCAAGAGAGAAAAAAAGGACCGGCATATCCTCACTGAAGGTCGGCTATAACAAAGTGTTCGGCTATTATATTGAAGTTACTAAACCTAATATGTCACTGGTACCGGATGACTATATAAGAAAACAGACGCTTGTAAGCAGTGAGAGATTTATAACACCTGAGCTTAAGGACTATGAGGCAAAGATACTCGGTGCCGAGGACCGTTTAAAGAACCTTGAATACGAACTGTTTATAAATATCAGGAGTGATATATCAAAGGAGACGGAAAGGCTTCAAAAAACATCATCAGCAGTTGCAGAGCTTGACACACTTCAAAGTTTTTCCTTTATTTCTGAGAAATATAATTACGAACGTCCTAAAGTTAATGAAGGAGACACAATCAGTATTTCAGAAGGAAGACATCCGGTTCTGGAAAGGCTTTTTTTGGGAGAGAAGTTCGTTCCGAACGATACCCTGATTGATAATAGAGACAATAATATTTTAATAATAACAGGACCTAATATGGCTGGTAAATCAACTTATATGAGGCAGGTTGCCTTAATTGTGCTTTTGGCCCATATAGGCTGTTTTGTACCGGCAAAAGAAGCAGAGATAGGGATAGTGGACAGGATATTTACAAGAATAGGGGCTTCGGATGTTATCACAAAAGGGCAGAGCACTTTTATGGTAGAAATGATAGAGACTGCAAATATACTGAACAATACCACATCAAAAAGCCTTATTCTCCTTGACGAAGTAGGTAGAGGTACAAGCACATTTGACGGTATAAGTATTGCATGGGCTATTGCTGAATATATTGCAAAAAATCTTAAACCAAGAACTCTTTTTGCAACGCATTACCATGAACTTACTGAGCTTGCCCTTTGTCTTGAAGGTATAAGAAACCTGAACGTGGCTGTTAAAGAGTGGGGAGATGAGATTATTTTCCTCAGAAAAATTGAGGAAGGGCCTGCTGATAAGAGTTACGGGATACAGGTAGCCAGACTTGCAGGCCTTCCTGATGAGGCAATTGCAAGGGCAAAGGAGGTCCTGTCAAATCTTGAAAAAGCTGAATTGAACGAGCTTGGTGCGCCTAAACTTGCATATACAGCAAGGGCTGGCCAGTCCGAAAATATGAGAGCCGGCCAGTTGGACCTTTTTACAACTCAGGCAGACCCGGTTATAAAGGAATTGCTTGGCCTTGATATAATGAGTCTTACCCCCATTGAAGCCCTGAACAAGCTTTATGAAATGAGAAGAAAACTGTCAGAAAAAAATAAAAATGAAGAAAAAACTTAAAGAAGTTATTTATACTAATAATCATGTGGAAAAAGGAATATAAATGAACCGAAAAATTCTGGTAGCCGATGAAAGCATCATAATACAAAAAACCGTTGAACATATTATTCTTGATAAAGAATTTGATATGGATGTTATAAGTGACGGCACGGATGCTTTAAGTACAATTAAAGAAAACATGCCTGATATTGTACTTGCTGACGTTGATCTGCCCGGGATGAACGGCTATGAGATATGCGGTGCTGTTAAAAAGGACTTCTCATTAAAAAAAGTACAGGTGATACTTCTGGTTGCCAAAACCAACGGGACCGATGAAAAAAAGATAAATGAAGCAGGTGCTGATGACTATATAATTAAACCGTTTGAGCCTGAAGAATTGATCAACAAAATAGAAACTGCCAGGTCTTCAAAGGAAACTATCACACAATTAAAGGAAGACTCTAACAGGCTTAGGAATTCACTTAATCAGGCTGAGGATAAGGCAGTAAGGATAGAGGAAGAACTGTCAGATACAAAAGAGGCCCTGAAACATCTGGAAGAAAAGTTTGAAAAACTGAAAGGTGATCTTGATGATGCCGGAAAAAGAGCAGATAGCGCCAATAAAGAGGCAATTAAAAAAATACTGACACAGGCAATGCATGGTATAACTGACAATATTATCAGGGAGATTATGAGAGGGCCTGTTTTGGATGGTATTAAAGAAGTAATTGAAAAAGCTGTAGAAGATAAGATTCCATATACTGTCGAACGGGTTATAACGGAAAAGATTGAGGAGATAAACGCTAAAGATAAATAAGACTCCTGTAGAAGCCTCTGATTTTAATGTCTGCTGTTTATATTCAAGGATCTGAAAGATAAAAATATTGCGACTATGATCGAAAAAAGCTACAACCCGAAGGGGATAGAAGAGAAATGGTACAAGTTCTGGCTTGATAAAGACTGTTTTAAAGCAGACTCAAAAAGCAGTAAAGAATCTTACTGCATTGTGATACCTCCTCCGAATGTAACTGGCTCTCTCCATCTGGGCCATGCACTTGATATTACGCTTCAGGACATAATGATTAGATGGAAGAGAATGTCGGGCTTCAACACCCTCTGGCTCCCCGGAACTGACCATGCAGGCATTGCTACGCAGAATGTTGTTGAGAAGGAACTGAAAAAAAATGGTCTCGACAGACATAAGCTTGGCAGAGATGCTTTCATAGCCAAAGTATGGGAATGGAAGAAAAAGTACGGAGGGGAAATTATAACCCAGTTAAAGAGTATGGGCGCTTCATGCGACTGGAGCCGTGAAAGGTTTACACTTGACGAAGGCCTTTCAACAGCTGTAAAGGAAGTGTTTGTCAGACTTTATAAGGAAGGGCTTATATACAGAGGTGATTATATAATAAACTGGTGCCCAAGATGCCATACAGCACTGTCAGACCTGGAAGTTGAACACAAAGAAAAAAATGGCAGTATCTATCATATAAAATACAATTTTGCAGAAGAGAACGGATATGTTATAGTTGCAACCACAAGACCTGAAACATTGCTTGGCGATACTGCTGTTGCTGTCAATCCTGAAGATGACAGATACAGAGATATAGTGGGCAAAGTCCTGAAACTGCCTCTCCTTGGAAGAAAGATCCCGGTTATAACAGATGAATTTGTTGATGTTGATTTCGGTACCGGTGCTGTTAAAGTAACCCCTGCTCACGATCCTAATGATTTTGAAATTGCACGAAGGCATGGACTTCCTTTTATCAAAATAATGACCGGTGATGCAAAAATGTCAAGTGAAGCCGGTCCATATGAAGGTCTTGACAGGTTTGACTGCAGGAAAAAAGTGCTTGAGGATCTTGAGGCATCAGGCCTCCTTGCTGAAACAAAAAAACATACACTGGGACTGGGGCACTGTTACAGATGCAAGACGATTGTTGAACCATACCTGTCAAAGCAATGGTTTGTTAAGACTAAACCTCTTGCTGAAAGTGCTATAAGTGCTGTTGAAAACGGGACAATAAAGATAATGCCTTCTGGCTGGCAAAACAGCTATTTTGACTGGATGAAGAATATTAAAGACTGGTGTATATCAAGACAGATCTGGTGGGGGCACAGGATACCTGTCTGGTATTGCAGAGAATCAAAGAACTCAGAGTGTAAAATAAATGACGGAATAATTGTTACTACAAAGGTGCCTGAAAAGTGTCCTCATTGCGGTTCTGATCGCCTGGATCAGGATGAGGATGTTCTGGATACGTGGTTCTCGTCAGCACTCTGGCCGTTTTCAACGCTTGGATGGCCTGAAGATACAGAGGATCTGCGGACTTTCTATCCTACAGACGTTTTAATAACGGGCTTTGATATACTTTTCTTCTGGGTGGCAAGGATGATCATGATGGGTCTGAAATTCAAGGGAAAAGAACCTTTCAGGCATACTTATATTCATGCACTTATAAGAGATGCTGCAGGGCAGAAAATGAGCAAGTCAAAAGGGAATGTAATTGATCCACTTGTCATAACAGACATGTATGGTACGGATTCGATCAGGTTTACACTTACGGCATTTGCAGCGCAGGGACGCGACATAAAATTTTCTGAAAAAAGAGTTGAGGGATACAGGCATTTTATAAACAAGATATGGAATGCAGCAAGGTTTATACTTGTAAATATTAAAGATGAAGACAGGATATCTCCGGTAATCGACAGGCCCGGGTTAAGTCTTGCAGACAGGTGGATATTAAGCAGGCTGGCAAATGTGGCTTCAGATGTCAACAGAGCACTTGAAGAGTACAGGTTTAATGATGCAGCAAACCTTCTGTATCAGTTTATGTGGCATGAGTTCTGTGACTGGTATCTTGAAATGTCAAAACAGTCATTTTATGGCGAAGACGAGGAAATAAGAAATACCGCTCTATGCACAATGATTTATGTGCTTGAAGAGTCTCTTGCACTTATGCATCCGTTTATACCTTTTGTGACAGAAGAGCTCTGGCAGTGCTTGCCTGTAGAAAAAAAGGTTGAAAGCCTTTGCATGCGGGCTTATCCTTCAGGATCTGCCGGAATCGCTGACAAAGAAGCTGAAAGTAAAATGCAAATAATTATGGATGCTGTTAACGGTATAAGAAGCATAAGAGGAGAGCTTAATCTGTCTCCGTCTCTTGAATTGAATGCAATGATAAAAACATCCGAAGAAAACGAAAGCATACTGAAAGAAAATATTTCGTATGTTTCGAAAATGGCAAGATCAAAAGTGATTAAGATAGATGCTGATGTAGGAGAACCTGAAGATGCTGCAGTCTCTGTAATGCCGTCAATGGAGATTTTTGTTCCACTTAAAGGATTATTTGATGTAAATGCAGAGATACAAAGACTGAACAAGGAAATCAAAAAGATCGAGAACTCTGTATCATTTATCCAGAGAAAACTTGCAAATGATGATTTTATAAACAAAGCTCCTAAAGCAATTGTTGAGGAAACAAGAGATAAGTACATGGAATTAAAGGAAAAAATAGGCTCAATAAATGATATCATAGGGAAGCTTAAGAGCATTGAAAAGTAAAATGAATATATCTCCTGTGATAGAGGCATTTCTGAAAAAAGCTCTTCACGAGGATATTGGAAAGGGAGATATCACAACACTGGCCGTTGTTCCAAAGGAACATTTGTCTCTGGCTTCTCTCACCGCCAGGGAATCTTTTGTTCTGGCTGGCCTTCCTTTTACAGAGAAGATCTTCAAGCTGGTAGATAAACGTCTGAGATTTATAAAGAGCAAGTCCGACGGCGAGCGTATAAAAAAAGGGGCATTAATTGTACAGGTTAAAGGCAGGACAAGAAGTCTCCTGACAGCTGAAAGAACAGCACTTAATCTTCTTCAGAGAATGTCAGGTATAGCAACGCTTACTGATAGATACATAAAATGCCTGAAAGGGCTTCCGGTTAAAATCACTGATACCAGAAAAACTACACCAGGGTTAAGATTTTTCGAAAAATATTCTGTGAGAGTAGGTGGAGGGTACAATCACAGGTTCGGTCTATTTGACGCCATATTAATAAAAGACAACCATATTATTGCTGCGGGTGATATAAAGAAAGCTGTAAAACTTGCAAGGGGAAATACCTCGAATTTTCACAAGATAGAGGTAGAAACAAAAAATATAACTGAAATTAAAGAAGCTCTGGATACGGGTGTCGATACTATAATGCTTGATAATATGTCTGTTAAACAAATAAGAAGGGCTGTAGAAATAATTCGAAATTATAATCCTGACGTAATTATAGAGGCTTCGGGAAATATGAAACTCGATAACATAAGGTCAGTAGCCGAAGCCGGTGTAGATATGATCTCAGTCGGTGCTCTTACTCATTCGGCAGGAGGAGTTGACATAAGCATGAACATCAGGAACCTTTAACGTATTAATTGACAAAGATACAATATAATCCTTATAATTCATCAGTTGTTATAAGGCTGTTATGAACTTGCTTCAGCCTGTAAATATATAGCTTTTGCCCTTGTTTTATATCCTGTTATAATCCAAACTCCCTGATTAAAAAGGAGTTTTAGTCGTTACTTGTGAATATATGCGAATTACTGTATCACGCATACCTGAAAACGGTATTGAGAAAAGATTAAAATTCCCGGTTGACTTGCCGGATGATAATATTGAAGTTATTATAAGTATACAACGATTTGGAGACAGAGTGCTTATCGAGGGAAAAGCTGATTCAAAATTATCTCTTACCTGCAGCCGGTGTTTAAAGATGTTTTCATCGCCTGTAAATTTCAGTTTTGAAACAGAGTTTATACCTGTGAAGGAAATTGAAATGAACGTTGAACATGAGTTGTCTAATGAAGAACTTGATGTAAGTTACTATCGTGATGATGAGATAGACATTGAGGATTTAATAAATGGGCATGTGCTGCTTGCAGCCCCGATGAAACCGCTATGCAGGCCGGATTGCAGGGGTATATGTAAGATATGCGGTGTTAACTTAAATGAGACAGTTTGTGATTGTGTAACTGAAAAGATCGATCCAAGGCTGGCACCACTGGAAAAAATAAAAGATAAAATGATTAAGGAAAGGAGTGAAAATGGCTAATCCGACACACAGACATACAAGGTCAAGGCGTGACAAGAGAAGAGCAAACTGGAAAATAAATGCTCCAAATATTATTCTTTGCCCTGAATGCCAGGAGCCAACTGTTTCGCACAGGGTATGCCCTAGTTGCGGAAGTTACAGGGGAAAGAAGATAGTCGAGATAATAGAAAAAGAATCTGTATGAGAATTGCACTTGATGCTATGGGAGGGGATCATGCCCCAACCGTTACAGTTGAGGGGGCTATTGATGCTGTAAACGAGAATCCCGGGATAGCAGTAGTTTTAATTGGTGACGAGGCAGCGCTGAGTAAAGAGCTTAATGAAAGAAATTATAAATCTTCATCTATCACCATAAATCATGCCTCCCAGGTTGTTGAGATGGATGAACCTCCGCTTACAGCGCTAAGGCGCAAAAAAGACTCGTCCATACGTATTGCTATAGAACTTGTAAAGCTCGGAAAAGCCGACGCTATGGTAAGTGCAGGGAACTCAGGCGCTGTTATGGCGACGGCCCTGCTTTTACTGGGCAAGCTTAAAGGAGTTGACAGGCCGGCCATAGCAGCTGTAATGCCTACCATTAAGGGGCTTTTTGTTCTCATTGATGCAGGTGCAAATGTTGACTGCAAGGCGAATAATCTGCTTCAGTTTGCGATCATGGGAGAAGCATATGCAAGAACTATTTTTAATGTTGATTCTCCGAGGATAGGCCTGCTTGGTATCGGAGAAGAGGATGCCAAGGGCAACGAGCTTACAAAAGAAACCTTTAAGCTTATGAAGGAATCATTAACAAACTTTATAGGAAATATAGAAGGCAAAAATGTTTTTATCGGCGATGCTGATGTTGTTGTTTGCGATGGATTCGTGGGGAATATTGCCCTTAAGATCAGTGAAGGTCTTGCAGAGGCAATCAGCAAGATGCTGAAAAACGAAATCTTTGAGAGAACTTCGGCAAGAATTGGTTATTTATTAATGAAAGATGCTTTTAAAAGTTTTAAAAAGAGAACGGATTATGCTGAATACGGAGGAGCACCCCTCCTCGGATTAAGTAAACCCTGCATAATAAGTCATGGACGTTCAAGCTCCAAGGCTATAAAAAATGCATTAAAAATTGCCGGAGACTTCTATCAGAAGGGCGTTCTCGACATTATATCTGCTGAATTGATATCCAAAGGCCCGGGAGGCAAAATTGCGCTTGAAAGCTAGAATAACAGGGACCGGTTCTTATGTTCCTGACAGGGTTCTTGATAATCATGCCCTGGAAAAAATTGTAGATACTTCCGATAAGTGGATAACTGAAAGAACCGGTATAAAAGAGAGACGGATTGCCAGGGCTTCTGAAACAGCTTCTGATCTCGGAGTAAAAGCATCAAAGAAAGCGCTGAGGAAAGCAGGATTAAAAGCAAGGGACATTGATATTATTATCGTAGCTACAGTCAGCGGTGATATGCTGGTGCCGTCAACGGCCTCATTCATACAAAGCAAGCTGGGGGCAAAAAAGGCAGCTGCATTTGATGTTAACGCAGCATGCAGTGGTTTTTTATACGGCCTTTCTGTTGCAGACAGTTTTATAAGGTCAGGAAATTTTAAAAGAGTTCTTCTGGTCGGTACGGAAGTGCTTTCCAGGTTTACAGACTGGGAAGACAGATCTACATGTATACTTTTCGGTGACGCAGCAGGCGCAGCTGTAATTGAACCTACTAAAAAAGACAGAGGCATTATGTCAATGCATCTTCATTCAAACGGTGATATGTGGGACCTTCTTTATCTTCCGGGGGGCGGTTCTAAACATCCTTCAACAAGAAGGTCAATTGAGAAGAAAATGCATTATATAAAGATGAAGGGCAATGAGACATTCAAGGTTGCTGTGAGGACCCTTGAAAAGCTTGCAAAAGATACTTTAAAGGCAAACGGATTAACACCTTCCGATATATCACTTCTGATCCCTCATCAGGCTAATTTAAGGATAATTCAGGCTACAGCCAAGCGTCTGAAATTATCAATGGATAAGGTCGTAGTTAACCTTGACAAGTATGGAAATACCTCAAGCGCTTCAATACCAATGGCACTTGATGAAGCTGTGCGGATGAAAAGGATCATTGACGGTGATTATATACTGCTGGAGGCATTCGGGGGAGGGCTTACCTGGGCATCTGCCTTAATCAAGTGGTAAAATATCGCATTCACATTTGTAATAAATACTTATTTAAAATAAAATAAATAACTTTTTGATACAATCTTTAACCTGGAGGTTCTATGGAGTATTTTCTTACTGAAGAACAGGAAATGATAAAAGAGCTTGCGCGTCAGGTAGCAGAAGAGAAAATATTACCTGTCAGGGCGGAACTGGATGAAAAAGAAGAGTTTCCTAATGAGATAATGAAGATCATTGCACAGTCTGATTTTTTTGGGCTGTTCATTCCCGAAGAATACGGGGGGCTGGGTAAAGGAAGCCTGGAGCTTGCAATAGCAGTTGAGGAGCTAAGCAGGGCATGTCTTGGTGTTTCAACCACATTTGCTGCCAATGCCCTTGGAACATTTCCAATCCTTCTTTTTGGTACAGATGATCAGAAGAAAAAATATTTGCCGGACATTGCTACAGGTAAAAGATTGGTTGCATTTGCTCTTACAGAGGCAAATGCAGGGAGTGACGCTGCCGGCGTTCAAACTACAGCTAAACTGGATGGTAATGAATATGTTCTAAATGGCACAAAACAGTGGATTACAAACGGCGGAGAGGCTGAGATATATACTGTAATTGCAAAGACTGAAAAGGGCAAGGGAGCAAGAGGCACTTCAGCATTCATTGTAGAAAAAGGAACCCCGGGTTTTAGTTTTGGTAAAAAGGAAAACAAAATGGGGATAAGAGCTTCTGTAACCAGAGAGCTGATATTTGAGAACTGCCGAATTCCCAGGGAAAATCTTATTTCAAAGCAGGGCAGAGGTTTTATTATTGCAATGAAGACACTGGATAGCTCCAGAACAGGTGTTGGCGCACAGGGCGTGGGAGTTGCACAGGGGGCCTTTGAGGCTGCTACCAGCTATGCCAAAGGAAGATATCAATTCGGTCAGCCTGTAATAAGTTTTCAGGCTATTCAGCATTTGCTTGCAGATATGGCAACACAGATCGAAGCAGCACGGTCACTTGTATATTCCGTTTCAAGATTTATAGACAGCGGAGCAAAAGATGTTACTAAAGAATCTGCAATGGCAAAAGTGTTTGCCACTGACGTTGCAATGAAAGTTACAGTTGATGCAGTACAGGTGATGGGGGGAGCAGGATATATGAAGGAGTATCCTGTTGAAAAAATGATGCGTGACGCAAAGATATTGCAGATATTTGAGGGAACAAACCAGATACAAAGGAATGTCATTGGGCAGGCACTAATAAAAGAAACAGTAAAGAAAAAATAGTATAGTAAGCATGATAACAGAATATATGGCCCATTTTTTTTAAAATTAAACTGTAAGGCAGCTGTTTTGTATAAAGAGAAGAATTACAGTAAGTTTTTTCTGCTGATACTGCTTCATTCCATATTCCTGCAATATATTTAATTCCTGTTTAACCGTACGTTTGTCATTAAATACGCCTGATAATAGTGTTTATATTTACCTATTTAAATGTAATATCGTATAATAGCAAGTTCAATATGGCTATATAAATATACTTCTCTTTTATCTTAAAAACAGGAGGATAAAGCATTTGAAAATTGTTGTATGCGTAAAGCAGGTACCTGATACTGCAGAAATAAAGATAGATCCAAAAACAAATACTCTGATGAGAGAGGGGGTGCCAAGCATTATAAACCCCTTTGACCTACATGCAATAGAAGCCGGTCTTAATATAAAAGATAGCCTTGGCGGCAAAGTAACAGTGCTGAGTATGGGACCGCCCCAGACAGAAAGCTCTCTGCGCGAGGCAATATCCATGGGCGCAGATGAAGCAGTGCTGCTTACTGACAGGGCTTTTGCAGGCGCTGACACATGGGCTACATCATATACACTTGCCAGGGCAATAGATAAGATCGGTGCTGACATAGTTTTTTGCGGCAAGCAGGCTATTGACGGTGATACAGCACAGGTAGGGCCTGAGACTGCAGAGTTTTTGAATATGCCGCACATATCCTATGTTAAGAAAATAGAGGAAGTAAAGGATGGCTACATCAGGGTCCAGCGCCTTATGGATGATGGACACGATGTTGTTGAATCATCCCTTCCTGTACTGCTTACAGTAGTTAAGGAACTGAATAAACCGAGGATGCCGTCTTTAAAAGGCAAGATAACAGCAAAAAAAGCTGAAATAGTAAAAATGAGCGCTAAAGATATTGATGCAGATGAAAACAGCCTTGGCCTTAAGGGCTCACCAACACAGGTAAAGAATATATTTGCACCTGAAGTAAAGGCTGAAAGAAAAATGATTGAAGGCACTCCGGAAGAACAGGTGAATGCATTAGTTAAAGAATTGAAGGGAATATTGAATGCATAGCGAGATAATAGTTAGTTGTTGCTTACATTATGCTAGCCAGGAGAGCGGCCACTAATGCCTATAGTTATTGATAAAAATAAATGCACTGCTTGTGAGGAATGCTTAAGCTCATGTCCATTTGATGCCATTGAGATGAAGGATGAAAAGGCTTTCATTAATGAATATTGCAATGAATGCAAAGCATGCCTTGAGGTTTGTGAGGAAGGCGCAATAAAAGAAATAAAGCTAACAAAACCCGTTACCAGTCACCCGTCACTTGTTACGGGTTATAAAGGTGTATGGATTTTTGCTGAACAAAGAGAGAAAAAGATTGCGCCAATTTCATATGAACTTCTTGGTATCGGGAAAAAGCTGTCTAATGACCTTGATACCAAGCTCTCAGCTGTTCTTTTAGGAGCAAATGAAGATGAAGCAAAAGAACTCATAAAGTGGGGCGCTGACAGGGTATATGTTTGTAACAGCCCTGTGCTGGAAAAATTTAACGATGAACCATATGCAGACATACTTTCAAAACTTATTACCGAACATAAACCTTCAATTGTTCTTTCAGGCGCAACACCAATAGGCAGGTCTTTTATACCAAGGGTTGCCGCCAGGCTTAAAACAGGGCTTACGGCCGACTGTACTTCTCTTGAGATAGAAAAAGAAACAGGGAATCTTCTGCAGGTAAGGCCGGCTTTTGGCGGAAACATAATGGCTTCAATAATCTGCCCTGATTACAGGCCTCAAATGGCAACTGTAAGACCACGCGTAATGAAGAGGGGGGAGTATAACAGCGAAGCAAAGGGAGATATTGTCAAAGTTGATCCAGATGGCCTGACATCAAGGACAAAAGTTGTTGATTTTGTAAAGGAAGTTTCAGAAGTTGCCGTAAACCTGCACGAAACTGACATTATTGTTGCCGGTGGAAGAGGGCTTGGAGATGCAAAGGGGTTTAAACTTCTTGAGGACCTTGCACTGGTTTTGGGTGGTGCTGTAGGTGCGTCAAGGGCAGCAGTTGACGAAGGCTGGATACCTTACAGCCATCAGGTAGGGCAGACCGGGAAAACGGTAAACCCGAAAATATATTTTGCATGCGGTATTTCAGGTGCTGTACAGCACCTTGTAGGCATGCAGTCTTCAGATATTATTATTGCGATAAACAAGAATCCTGAAGCACCTATTTTTGATGTTGCAACATATGCAATAGTAGGAGACCTCTTTGAAATCATTCCGCTTTTGATTAAAAAAATTAAGGAAAAGAAAGGGGAATGATGAACCGGCGACTCGGGGAAACGGTGAAAGTGGAACGAGTAACTGAACGTATTAGAACTTATAAGGATTTGAGGGTATATCAAAATGCTGTAGAATCTGCTATGAAGATTTTTGAGATAAAAAAAGTTTTCCTTTAGAAGAAAGATATTCTCTTGTTGACCAAATAAGACGTTCTTCAAGATCAGTTTGTGCTAACATTGCAGAAGCTTGTCTCCGACCCAGAGGGACAGAATAATGTTTGTATACATTCTTTATAGCGATCGCACTGGTAAGCATTACATAGGACATACTAACAATCTCAACAGACGACTTAAAGAACATAATACCGGGTTAGTTAGATCAACAAAGGGAAGAGCACCTTGGCACATAATTGATTACAAGAAATACTACTCACGTTCTGAAGCCAGATGGATTGAGCGATCTCTGAAGCATTCAAAAGAAAAGTTAAATAAATTTCTGGGTCTCTGACCCGGAGGGGAGAAAGAGAAGATATAAAGCAGCCTTTGCTGCAAAGATGAGCGATGCAGAAAGCGAAGCTGCAGAAACTCAGGTCTGGCTTGAGTTTGCTACAAAGTGCAATTATATGCAGGTATCGTTAGCAACAGAGCTTGAGTCAAGATATGATCAAATTATTGGTCAAATAGTGAAAATGATAGATGAATCTAATAAGTGGGTAATTAGAACAAAATGAATGTCCCTGAGTCACCCAATCACCTTGTCCCCGTGTCCCATAAACTTGCCTTCGTCTTCCCCGGTCAGGGATCACAGTTTGTCGGTATGGGGAAAGACCTGTATGAAAATTACGAAGAGGCAAAGATCGTTTTTCAGGAAGCTTCTGCTGTTCTTGAATATGATGTTGCTGATATGTGCTTTAACGGACCCAAAGATGAACTGAACAAAACTTACAGGACACAGCCATGTCTTTTAACTGCAAGCTTTGCAGTATTTAAGGTTCTTTCACATAAGGGTGTAAGCCCGTTCTGTGTAGCAGGCCATAGCCTTGGTGAATACACTGCTGTTGCAGCTGCAGGCGTAATATCGTTCAGGGATGCTGTAAAAATAGCTGAAAAAAGGGGGGTTTTTATGCAGGAAGCGGTACCTGAGGGCAAAGGACTTATGGCAGCTGTTCTGGGCATTGAAAGAGAGACCTTAGACAGAATATGTATTAATGTTAAATCAGGATATGTGTCTCCTGCAAACTATAACTGTCCCGGGCAGATAGTTATATCAGGTGAAAAAAAGGCTGTTGAGGAGGCAATGAAAATGGCTGAAGACTCAGGGGCTAAAAGAGCATTACCTCTGGCTGTATCAGTGCCTTCACACTGCAGCCTTATGAACAGTGCTGCTGAGAAGCTGTCTGAACTGCTTTACTCTATCAAGCTAGCTGCTCCTCAAATCCCGGTTGTCAATAATGCTGATGCACTTTTTTTAAACAATACAAGCGCAATAAAAAACTCCCTTGTAAGACAGATAAACAGCCCTCTTTTATGGGAGGACTCTGTAAATCAGATGATCGAAAAAGGTGTGGATACGTTTATAGAAGTTGGCCCTAAAAAAGTGCTTTCAGGTCTTGTTAAGAGAATAAATACAGGGGTGAAGATATATAATGTTGAGGATTCAAAAAGCCTTGATGAAACCTTAAGTGCCATATCATGATAAACTTCTATGTTATTGATTTATAACAATTAAATCATTTATCGAGGTTCAACCTCGATAAATGATTGCCTCTAAATG
>VAPC010551276.1_pt1 | contig 19613 bp, 17 predicted proteins | sample 3395121 | NCBI WGS metagenome assembly VAPC01 (sample SAMN08290434, study PRJNA428436) | hydrothermal vent metagenome | isolation source: Deep-sea hydrothermal vent chimney | place: Indian Ocean: Southwest Indian Ridge | depth 1711 m m
ATAGGAAATCCATTCCTGCATCCACCCCCATGAAGCCGGGTCGAGAGAGAGGTATATGTTACGTACAAGAAATTCGTCATCACTGGGAGTTGGCATCGGCGCTTCCTTCCAGGTAAAGTTTGTTGGTTGGATTTGTCCCTCTGGACGTGAAGCCAGACACCACTGATGATTAACTTTGGTTGGCATTAGTCTGTTCTCCTACATGTGTTGAAATGCAAGAAACCACAGTGTCGTCAGCCTTAATTAGGATTGGTGTCCCCAAATGGACCTCTGTTCAAGAGAGATGATTTCAATGACAAAGACAGCTGTAATCGCAATTGGTGGAAATTCTTTAATCAAAGATAAGAAACACAAGAGTGTACCAGACCAGTACATTGCCACTGCTGAAACTTGCAAGCATATTGCAGATATGATCCAGCAGGGATGGAATGTTGTAATCACATCAGGAAATGGACCACAAGTCGGCTTCATTCTTAGAAGGTCCGAATTGGCAGAACACGAGCTCCATCCAGTACCGCTTGACTATTGCGGGGCTGACACTCAAGGTGCAATCGGGTATATGATTCAGAGAGCTTTGTATAATGAATTTCAAAAACGAAACATGAAAAGACATGTTGCATCTCTTGTGACACAAGTGAGAGTTTCAAAAGACGATCCAGCATTCGAGAATCCAGCTAAACCCATTGGCTCATTCATGGATGAGAAAGAAGCAAAAAAGCGTGCTAAAGAAGAAGGATGGCAAATCAAAGAAGACTCAGGAAGAGGATGGAGAAGAGTTGTACCTTCACCTATTCCTATAGAGATTGTAGAGCTACCAGGGATTAAGGCCTTACTCAACGACGAAATAGTGGTGTACGCAGTTGGAGGCGGAGGGATTCCAGTTGTTGCAAATGAAGCAGGAGATTTAGAGGGTATCGCTGCTGTCATTGATAAGGATCGAGCATCTGCTCTACTAGCTACAAACCTCAAAGCTGGTGTTTTACTCATTTCAACTGCGGTTGAACAGGTCTACCTCAACTTTGGTAAGGAGGATGAGGAGCCAATCGAAAAGATGGACCATATGCAAGCACAACGATACATCGAGGAAGGCCACTTCACTCCAGGAAGTATGCTTCCGAAAATTGAAGCCTGTGTCCAGTTCATCAAAGATGGTGGAGAGATGGCAATCATCACAGACCCACCAAACATTATTCGTGCTCTGAATGGTGAAACTGGTACAAGAATTGTAAGAGGATTTGCAATTCCTCCCCCACCAGACAGAAGGTCATAACCGGTACATTAAATGAATAGCATACAATGGTTCTCTTGATTACTATGAAGTTCGAACAAGTTGTTACGGATAATGCTCCCAAAGCTATAGGACCGTACTCACAGGGTATAAAGGCAAATGGCTTTGTGTTCTGTGCTGGACAAATCCCAATGAATCCTGAAACTGGAGAAATAGTAAGCGGTTCCATTACTGACCAGACGCGACAGTCCTTGTCCAACGTGAGAGGTGTCATGGAGGCTGCTGGTTCTTCAATGGACAAAGTGGTCAAGGTTTCAGTGTTCCTCAAAGACATGAATGATTTTAGTGAGATGAATACAGAGTATGCAAAGTGGTTTTCAGACCCATATCCTGCTCGAGCCGGCTTTGAAGTAGCTCGATTACCCATGGATGTTAGTGTTGAGATTGAAGCTATCGCACTCCTTTGATTGTGTGTGAGGAATGCGGTCAGAACAAGGGTTAAAACGGTTGAATTATGCGCGCAGACTGTTCCTAAGGAGTACTAAATGTTGTCTTCGAGTAGACCGTGTACAGAGGCTGAAACTCTGGTTGATCAAGCGGCTTCATTGATAGAAAAGAAATTGTTCCGTGAAGCTTTGACCAAACTTCAAGCCGGTCTTTCTGTCGATCCGAGCAACACTCGAGCGTGGGAAGAACTCGTGATATGCAATCTAGAAATGGGAAAGCCAAAGATGGCGATTGATGCACTCAATAGTTTGCTAAAGCTCGAACCCAAGTCATCTTCTACTTGGGGGGATAAAGGATTTATCCATTTGTTATTAAATGAGAATTCGGAAGGAATTGATGCCCTCAAGGAAAGTTTGAAAATCCAACCACTCAATGTTCGCAAGTGGGAGTTGCTTGCAACAGTATTCATCAATGAGGAGAAATGGGATGAAGCTGTCGACGCACTTGAAAAATCGCTTGACCTCAACCCAAACTCTGCGGTCACATGGTACAATCTAGCAGTTTGTTACCTATATTTTGAGGATTTTAGTTCTGCATTGGATGCTGTAGAATATGCAATCTCTATTCAACCATCATTGGAAGATCTTGCAGCTCCATGGGTTGATCTTATCGATGATGTGTATATTGAAGAAGACTATCCCTCTATTTCTGGAATTGCTGCTGCATGATTAGTATTACTCTTTAACATCTTTCACAGTTTTGACCTTTTCCAACTCTGCCTGAATCGACTTGAGCAACTTGTTTGTCTTGAATAGTTTTGCAGTGTCCAACGCTTGTTCAAGAGCCGAAATGATCCTTTGTTTTTCCAGATTCTTTTCATTTTCCTTCTCAATGTCTTCGAGACCTTCAATCTTCTTCGGTATTACCGCCAACATGCTTTCGAGAGCAGATGTAGCTTCTTCACGTGTAGCGAATGTGGAGTCTTGTTCCCCAACATATGAAGATACAATCCTATCTATCTGACTGTAAATGCGTTTGTACTTTTCGAATGCATCGGAAATGATTTGGCGCACTTCTCCTTCAGGTTCAGCTTTCTCAAGTGCTGCAGATAATTTCTCCATTGCTTTCTCAAGGAACTCTTTTCGTTTTGGCAGCTGAGTTCGCTTTCTCTCCATCCAGTGCCACTCATTGTCAATTTTCCGAGTGAGAGCTATTGCCTGTTTTATTGTTTTACGGAACTCCGCATATTTGGACATCGCCTCGTTGAAATCGACCCCAAAGGATTCGACAACATGAATGAGCTGGTAACTTAACATTTCTCCAGCTTGAGCTTCTGCTAACACCTTACTCTCCTTTACAGTGCGTCCTGCCAATGTCCAAAGCTTCTCAACTCCCTTGATGTCCCGATCAGTTCTTTTTCGAACTTCTAGTTCTTCAGTTAATTGACGGATTTCCTCAGATAAAGTCTGAATCTCATCTATCTTAGATTTCAAGAGCGCTTTGCTCAGGCGGACGTTCAGCTCGTCAGTAAGAAATTGTCGCTCATCAGGAACCTCTAACAAAGCATGAGTATTATCAATAAGAATTTGAAGTGCACTCTCGTAGTCAATGACAGATTTGTGAAAGAAACCTTCTTGATACCGCTCATCTCCCTTCTTCTCTAGTTGAAGAGCACTTTCAAGGACGTCATAGGGAGATGTCTTCAAAAGACTGTCAGTCCAAACATGCGGCTCATCAGAAGAAACATCGATAGGGATTCCAGAGATTGACAAGCGAGTGATTATAATTCCTTCAGATGTTGCGATATACATGCGATCCTGGTCTGCAGAAACCCAGTTGATCTTTTGACCATTGAGTGCAATCGCGCCTATCTCTTCGCCTCTCTCCAAGTCCCAGACAGTAAGAAAACCAGAAGTCGTTGCAGCAACAAGATAGAAGTTGTTTGCCCACATCGAAGACAATGAATTTGAAATATCAGATTTGAGAGTACTAGCGAGACTCCAATCAGCACGGTTATACACTGCAATCTCTCCAGTGGACGTGCCAACTAATACAGATGTAGGATTCCCAGTTATTACTCCACCCTTGCCGATCCCGTCTAATCTAGCTAGTTCTGATGGAGCAGTGTCTTGCTCCTTTTGCCAAACTTTAGGCTCTTCCTTTTTTGTACTTGTACAGATGATTTTGTCATCGGACCAAATGTCCGTAATGTCAGATTTGTGCAGTTGCCAACTCGATGTTTCGTGAGTATCTTTCTTAATGGAAACTAACCTACCTTCCCTTGCACCGACATAGAAGTAGTCACCTGACAGGGTGGATGTGAGTGCTTGGTAACTTAGTTCGAACCAGCCAGTCATCCCCCAGGTTTCCTTATTCCAAACATATACTCTCTTTTCACAAGTTGCGAAAACCTGAGAGTCATCAACATCGACAAATAAGGGAGGAGTATCAGTTTCACCCAATTCTGCTACAAGTTGCCATCCATCTTTAGACCAAACACGAACGTGTAGATCTTCGCAGGCAGCATATACAAAATTGTCATCATATGTTATGTCAACTGCAGAAATATCTAATGTTGTAATTATCTCATGACTCAAAGAATTTGCATCGTTTGAGCCCGATGAACCTTTGTCCATATTTTCTCCCCATGAGGATATGCCGGTAGCTTTCAAAAGTTATGTTGTACTTAAGGCAGTTTCTTTCATGGTTATAACAACACAGAAGTATGTAATTGTCATACAAACATAGTTGCATACGTGATACAATCGTTGAAAAGGGAGGACCCACACAGAAAGAACTTAAGATATCCACCACCAAATAAGCCATATTAGACGGAGGAAGGCACCTTGGATACAAGTGGTTGGCGCCGAGAATTAGACAAACTCTCTGAATTGAAAGGAATCCTGGTCTCAGTCAATCCTGCGATGGAAGATCAATCGGATCGTCAGGTCCGACAGCTCTATGATATCTTCGCAAACTTGACAAAGCTAGAGAACGATTTAGCAACGTCAGGTTTTATGAAAAAGAGAAAGGTTCAGACTCAGGTCGAAAAAACCCGGAGTGATCTTGAAACCGATTTCATGAGAGTGACACGAGACTTTGCAGAGTATTTCCGCAAAGAACACAAGGACACATTGGCCATTTTGCCCAAAATTCAGCAGATTAAACCAGCAGAAGTTAAAGGAATATCATCTCTGAATTTTCCAGGTGTTGGGGCAGGAGATTTTAAAGACTTTGAGAAGCTACATGAATTTGCAAAATCATTCTCAAAGCTCTACTTATTCATTCATGAAGATGTGGCTCGAAAAGTAAAATCAACTCTTGATGAGAATCAAGCCACAGTGGATACATATGAACGTCATATCACAATTGACAAGAGTGAAGTCGCCACAACAGTTGCGAATGATGAGGTTGTTGGTTTATCCCTTCGGGACATGATAATTCTAAATGAAAAACTTGAGGCTGATCGTCAGTTTCTTGATGGCAGAAAAGACCAAGTGAGTAAACTACTTAGCTCTTCTCTTGTTGGAAACACTGAATCCTTGCAAGCCTCAGTAGAAACATCAGCTAGATTAGGCCTTGAACTTCCAATCGAATATACCAAAGAGCTGAGATTGATTGCCCGAGATGCGTCAAAGGCAGATACACTGACTGCGCTTGTCACGTTGGAGAACCAACTTCACTCTGCGCAAGTCAAAATGGCAAATATGCTCAGGGATAGAATCATAAACGCCACGCATGAGGTTACAGCCAAAATCGTTGAAGGAGGTATTCCAACGACTGCTGATGTTATACCACCTGCACCCACAGTTAGTGTTGAAGGAGAAGACATCGCGAACCTACTATCTAGTTTTCAGAGGATGGTCGAGTGGGAAGGTCAGGTTAAGATTGCTCTCAAAGAACGTCTATTCGAACTCCTCGATGATATTGCAAAGGCAACTGAACAACCTGAGGAAGTAGGTATCAAGGATGTTATTGCTGTCCGCCAATTCATTGCTGATTCTAAGAAGACTCTGAAATCAGCTGAGATTGATGATATGGTAAGAGTCTACCTCCAATCGAAAGCAATGGATGATGAGTATAGAAAGAATATCACAGATGCCATTCGAAACTACCTCACTCGGTTCAATGAACTAGCGATGTCAGCTGATAAAGTTCTAGACCATGCTCAACTTAGTAAGAAAGCTCCAAAGGTTGAGGAACTTGAAGGTGGAATTGTCTATCTGCTTGGATCCCTCACTAGTCTTCGAGGAGCAGTCGAGAGTGGAGTAACAACTTTCCGTGAGGCTTGCCAACAGGAGATTGATGCAATCGTTCAAGACCTTCAAACGGTCAAACCCGCATATGCGGAAATATTCCTGCCAATAATCGTTGAACTCGATGAAGGATCAAATAAAATCCTGGTGATGGATGATTTCTCTGAAATCAAGTCTGAGATGCGTTCGATCAAAGATGGAATCCTTGTAAAGGCAAAAGACGCACTTGAGAATCTCAGATATAGACTTGGAGTGAAGATCAGACTTGCTGCTGCGAAGCTGCATGGTGCAGGCGTTGAAATTCCACCCGAAGCGCAGGAGGCAATCAGTGAGTTAAACAATGTTGCTGTAGCTGCTGATACAGTATTCAGTCTTCCAGCAATCGCAAGGAAAATGGTTGAGATTTATGAAAAGAAAATCCAAGGTAAAATTGTTGAGAAACTTGGAGTTGAGGTCGAATCTCTCATAACTAGTCTTGATCGAGCCAGCAGTATTGGCGTGAAACTTGGTAAAGAACTCAAGATGCTAAACAGTCTGAAGGAAAAGCCACCAACTGAACTGGAAGATGCTGCGGAAGCGTTTGACAAGCTTCAGAACCTGACTACCTCACCCAAAGTACACAAGAAAATCAGAGACCGGGTTGATGAGGCATTTGTACAAATCCAGGGAGCATTATCGTTGTTCGAGGATCAAGGAATGTCAGAGTTCGTTGAACGTCTGAAAGTTCTGATAGACCAGGTTCCAGCAAAGCTAGAAACAGATTCGCCCCATGTAAATGAAGCATTAGATGTCTGTTTAACATTGGCGAACATCCAGGAAGAGATGCTTCAGATGATAAAGAGCATTGCTGGAAAAAGTGGTGCAGCTCATACCGCTGAACTAAAAGAGAAGAGTCAGTATTACTCGACAATTGAACGAGTAATAGAGAAACATCCTGATGATTTCAGTAAGATTGTATATGATGTCAAAAAAATGAAGACACTCGAAGAGGGTCTGACAGAAGCAGTCGATCTAGATGTGGCCATCGCAAACTTCCATAAGCTTGGAGATATGCGGCAAAAATGGTTGGGAAAGGCAGCTTCTATGGATGATTGGCACAAATCACTTAGAATGTTCATGACTGGTTTCAGTCCTGCAGACAAGGCAGAAGCTCGAGACAAGTTCATTGATGATGCAGTAAGGAAAATAAAAGAAACCTATAGCAGAGAGGATATCAGTTCATACCTCAGTTGGGCAATAAAAGAGAGCGCTCAAGCTTTGGTCGATTCGAGAAAGAAATAGGAGTGTAAAACCAATGTTTGGTAATAGTCCACCTAGAACCCCTGTTGAAAGTGATGAAACAACAAAAGCAGCTGAAGTCTTCGCCATAGGAATTGGTGAATGCGGTTCCAACATTGTAGGATCATATCTCCAGAGCAGCAGAGACAAGAAACTACCCTCAAGAGTGAGAGGCTATCTACTCATCAACACAGACAGAGCAGACCTTACGAAGGTTCGCCAAAAGTACGGCATCCCGAAAGAGAACACGCTCCTATATGGTGCAAGTGAGATTGGTGTGGGTGGTCGCTTTATGGACGGGTACAATTCCATAATGGAATCGAAAGACATCATCTTTGACCAGCTAGGAAATCTTGGTTTCGAAGGGGTATCAGGATTCTGTATCTTCACCAGTCTAGGTGGTGGTACGGGTTGTGGAGGAACACCAGCACTCATAGAATTACTCAAGCAGAGATTCCAAGAAGAGGAAGGTAGACGAATTTTCGTGTACGTTATTGGAATCCTTCCATTCGAGGGACAATCCAGTGAGGCACTGAACTCGATCTGGGCAGTGTCCAAGTTACTGCGGGCACAACTCCAAGACCGTGGAGCAGACCTTACGATTCTACTTTCAAACCGAACAATGCTCAAGAGAATTCTGCAGTGGAGAAAGGGTGATACCGTAGATTACCTGCAGAGAGAACTTGAGGTAGATATTGCAGACATTGATTCAATTGAAACAATGGTCCCTTCTACCCTTGAAGACAGTACTGCAGCAAATGCAAGGACTGAACAGGCGTTTGTAGAGCTTGTCAATCCACTAGCTTTGGATGTTGTTGAGGCAATGCTGTCACCGGGTGTATGGGAGAAATCAAAAGATGTGTTCCCAACGACTGACCTTGCGGATTATGCTAGAAAACTTGACCCTGTTGTAGTCCCAGCACTATATACTGACATTGGACTGATACCTGATGCAGGAAGCATGCCCAAACAATTGAAGGCAATGATCGATTATGCTGTAAAGGAGTGCTCATACGCAGATGTAGGTGAAGAGCCAAATGCAGAGAGCGTATATTACGTGATGTCAGGACCAAGACATGTAGCTAAGCCAGAGTTTGGAATGCACCTCAAGGAAGCACTAGACAAGTTCATAGCTCCGGGGGCTGCGATTACGCCATGTTATGTTCAGTATCTGACACAAGAAGATTCGGATACTAATCTGCTCTTGTTGCTTGGATTACCCAAGATACCAGAGCTGGTTCAGATTATCAACGAAGCAACCCAGCTAGTTAATCTTCATAGTGGTGCTTCACCCCTCAAACAGGGTTGGTTCATGAGATCAAAGGGTACAACAAGAAAGGAACTCGTCGATGCAATCAATGACTTCCGAGAACTCTTTAGCTACTACATGACGCCCGGTGAAAGCATGGAGTAGAGTGGGGGTAACAGATTGTCTGACTCATCCTCCTTTCATTACGAAGACCTCATCGATAGGCTTCTCCTAATCGTCACTCTGAACTCAACACTAATTCACTTCCTCCTGAGCTCACAAGTTGAAGACAGCATAGACCCTGATCGTGTTGATTCATTGACTCAAGGACTACTTCGAACTCGTAAGTGGATGGAAGAAGCCACTACGATGAAAGGTATTCCACCATCTACCCAGAATATCATGAGCCTCATTGTGAAAAGACTATCACAGGTTGAGAGCCTCCTACCCAAACTCTCCAACAAAGCAAAAGAAGCAGAATCCGGTACTGCAACACAGGAGATTCTTTCATTCTTAGACGGAACTGAAGCAGCACCACACACCGGAGCTAAAGGCGCTGAATCTGCACATTCAGCAGATGGAGAGTTCATTCCGCTCGTTGGTGGTGAGGCTGCTAAACCACTCGAAGTATATCGTAAGGTGGATGTAGAAGATGACCAGTTTGGTCTCATTGGACAAAGTCAACGCTTTATACAGCAATATTCTGCAAGATGCCATGCGCTACTTCCAACTTTCTGGCTAGAGTCAATGAGGGAGATTCACCGGTACAAATCCGATTCGCCTTATTTGGGTGATATTGTTGAATTACCAGCTCGGATTCTAGTAAAGACCTCTAAAGGTCTGATGACTGAAGCACCAGGAGCAAGGCTCCTGCAAGATCTCTTGAAGGAGAGGCAACAGGAGAACTATCTTAATGCCTCCGAGATGGAACGTATTGAACGAGCTGTTGCCAAGTATTTTGCAGGTGTTGAACCAATTCTCAAAGATGAAGAATTCAATGTAAAAGAGAAGATTCTGGAAGCACAGACAGCCTTCGATGGATTTGGGTGGGGTGGTCCAGAGCTTGAGAAACGAATCATCAAGAGAGTGAATCAACAGGTAGAGGAAGCACTCCAGAATGCGGAGTCAGGAACAGACCCAGCCCGTCAAGCTATCTACGCAGAGATTGCCAAACTTCTCTGCAAGCTCCAGCATGCAATCTTAGCAGAACCAAGAACCAGAGAAATCCTCGCTCAGATGAAACCATAATCTGAATTTGTCTAGACATTAGAAAGTGGATTTGTATGCGTAGTTCATATAAGGGAGGTATGATGAATCCTGTCAATTAACAAGAGGGTAAGAGATGACAGGCCTAAAGACCATGCTGAACCCAAAAGTGACTGCGGTAATTGGTGTTTCTACTAAGAACCCATTCAGCCCAGGGAACGTAATCTTCCGAAAACTAGCATTCGAAAACGGACTTCCGACGTATCCTATTAATCCAAAGGGAGGCACTGTTGAGGGAGTAGATGTTCACAAATCAATTCTTTCAGCTCCTGAAGGTATCGAACTCGCAGTAATTTCAGTTCCAGCCAAATATGTCCCAGGTGTCCTAAGAGAATGTGGTGAAAAGAAGATCAGGTCTGTGATAGTCGTATCTGGTGGATTCAGTGAGGTCGGAGAAACTGGTGCGAGGCTACAATCTGAAATCATCGAGATTGCTAACCAGTACAAGATTTCGATGGTAGGTCCAAACTGTATTGGAGTCTTTGTGCCTGATGTATTGGATACGTTCTTCCTTCCCTCTGAACGTGTAGCTAGACCCAGAAAAGGAAATGTTGCTCTTATCTCTCAGAGTGGAGGGTGGCTCATTGAACGACTCGAGGAATTTGCTGCTAGAGACGTAGGGATTGCAGCTGCTATCTCTATTGGCAACTCAGCCCAGACCACGGTCACAGACTTTATCGAACATTTCGGGAAAGATGAATGCGTAGATGTTATTTGTGCTTACATTGAAGGCTTTGGTCCAGGAGAGGGAAGAGATTTCGTAGAAGCATGCAAGAAGATAGCTCCAAAGAAACCTGTCGTTGTTCTCAAAGGAGGAGAATCTGAAGCAGGTCACCGAGCGACACAGAGTCACACATCATCACTAGCAGGAAACCATGCTGTGACCAATGCAGCTTTCTATCAATATGGGGTCATCCACGCTTTAGATGAGGATGAAGTGATGGCGTATGTTAAGGTATTTTCGTTCAAACCCAAATACATGTTGGGACCAAGGATTGGAACGTTGACTGTCAGTGGAGGGCATGGAGTAATTGCTAGCGATGAAGCCTCTGACTATGGTCTCATAATGCCTCCATTTAGTGAAAATGAACAAGCTCAGATGAGAGCAGAAATGACTCCTGCCTACCAGGGAATTACTTCATTTCGCAACCCATGTGATCTTACAGGTAGTGCTGCAGATGTGGATTATGAACGGGTGTTGGAAAAGATGCTCGGATTTGATTCAATTGATGCTGCACTCTTGCTATTGCTTCCCTATGCACCAGGCATCTCATTACAAATAGGTGCAAGAGTGGCTAATGTCGCGAAACGTTATGATAAAATCGTAGTCGCCTACGTTCCAGACTTGGATAAGTATGAAGTAATTATCAGAGGGTTTGAACTCAATGGTATAGCAGTCGGGGATACTATTGAGGAATCTGTACAAATGTTAAATGCAATCAGGATGAGATCAAAGTATCTGCAACAAATTGGAAAGCTGTAATCAATTTCCGCCCGCAATCTTCCGATAATCAATCCCTAGGGATTTCAGTGATTCAACCAGCTTGCCGCTTAGAATGAGACGCTTTGATGAAAGTTCCTCTACCTTTTTAGACCCGGTGAGGTACATTGCTACTTTTAGACCTTCGAGAATACGCTCCAGTTCAATGATGACATCAAGAGCATTTCCATGAACAGCTGGACTCAATAAAGGATGTGCCACACCTGCTGCGACAGATCCTAGAGCGAGAGCTTTTGCAACATCAAGACCACTTCGAATCCCCCCAGTAGCAACCACATCAAGATCGGTTGAATCAAGAACCATTAGCACACTCATTGCAGTTGGGATTCCCCAGTCCCAGAAGTCGAGACCTAGTTGTGCTTTCAAGTCATTGTCTTCTTTCTGCGCTCGATAATATTCGACACCAGCCCAGCTAGTACCACCAAGACCGCCAACGTCGATACCAGCAATACCAGCATCCTCGAGACTCTTTGCAACTTCACCAGAGATACCAGCTCCGGTTTCCTTAACAATCACGGGAATATCAACCGAATCAACAATAGCAGCGATACTCTCTAGTGCACCTTCGGAGTTGCAATCACCCTCGGGTTGTATTGCTTCTTGGAGTGGGTTGAGATGGACAGCTAGAATATCAGCATCAATCATCGAAACTGCATCAGGTGCAGCATTAACATGTGTTGCTCCAATATTTGCAATTACGGGAACTGATGGAGCAGTTTCTCGCACAATTTTGAAAGTATCAACCAATGACTCGTCTTCAACTGCGGCTCGTTGGCTCCCCACACCAATTGGCAAACCAAGTTCTTCAGCAGCACTTGCAAGTTTCATGTTTACGCTTTTTGTCTGAGGATGACCCCCAGTCATTGCTGCGATAATTAGTGGTGCGCCAGCGCGGAGTCCAAAGAAATTAATGGTGAGGTCGATGCGATCCTTGTCAATCTCAGGAAGTGCATTATGAACGAAATCGATATCCTCGAACATCGTCGTTCGTAGACATTGAACCTCCTCATCAAGGCATATTTCGATATGTTCTATCTTTCTTCTTCTGGTCTGTGATGCCTCAGAAGAGTCTTCCTCTTTACTGGAATCTGCGAATGGCTTTCCTTCAACCATTGAAGTTCCTCCAACTATCTATCAGATGCACGAAAATACAGATAGGAGTTGTGGTCGGACAGGAATTCAGCATTATCTTCTGTTGTTGCGCGATGCGAAGACTTTATTCACTGACTTTTATCATTCGCAAAACAGTGTGGAAACCATGACTGAGGAAGAGAAGTATAGAATTGAAACTCCTGAGGAGGATGAAACAGAGAAGAAAGGGTTCTTCCGACCCCTCCCTGAAAGGGAGAAGCCAAAGTATATCGAAAAAGATGGAAGACCACAACCAATTGTACAGCTTCTTGGTGTTTCTATGCGTGAAAAAACCCGGGATAATGTGATCATAGTTCTCATTCCAATGCTGGTCGCACTCATTAACACCACCATCTACTCGCTAGTCATTACAAATGTATTGGAAAACTCTGCCACATTTCTTTTCTTCATCCCAATAATCGTTTCAATACCTATAGGACTCACTGCAGCCGAAGCTGGACAAGCTTTGATAGGAGGATTTCTTGGAGCGATATTCTTCCTCATTTTCTTCGTGATCTTTCTGAGCAGTCCGGGAATCGTTGTTCCTGAGCTTGGAATTGACCAGTTCATCTTCAGTGCGATCACGATATCGATTATCTACTTCATCCTCGTAATCGTTTCCACTCTTCTAGGTTCTGTGATTGGAACAATAATACGTGAATTCGGATGATTCGGTTTTCTTGTACAAACATACAATTCAGAAAGAGTAATGTAATCATCTGCTTAATATAAAGTGCAATGCGAGGCAAGCTTGTATACCCTTACTCAGATGCTTTGTTGGGCTATGAATTCAAGAAAGATCATCCTCTCAAACCTGATCGGTTGAAGTTGACATATCTACTTTCAAAAGAACTAGGTCTGTTAGATAATGTTAGAGAGATTGAACCCACATTAGCGTCAAGACAAGAACTCGAATTTTTCCATACTCCTGAATTTATTGATGCAGTGGAGGATTGTGGTATCAATAACAACCCACATCCACGGTTTGGATTGGGAACGTCTGACAATCCTATTTTTCCGCAGATGCAAGATACTGGAGCAAGATATGTAGGTGCAACTCTAGACGCAATGAGAGCGATGATTGATGGAGCTTCTAATGCGTTCTGCATCTCTGGTGGACTTCACCATGCTCATCAAAGTGAAGCATCAGGGTTTTGTGTTTACAATGATGTTGTTATAGCAATCAAACTTCTACAAAAGAAGGTAGATGCCAGAGTATTGTATTTTGATTTTGACGCACATCACGGAGATGGTGTTCAAAATGCGTTCTATCATTCCAAAGACGTGATGACAATCTCTGTTCATCAAACTGGAAAAACGCTATTTCCAGGCACAGGTTTTGTGTATGAAACTGGAAGAGCAGAAGGAGTAGGTTACTCAGTCAATATTCCTTTATTACCAGGAGCAGGTACGCCTGAGCTAAGTCGGGTACTTGAAGAGATTGTCGTCCCGATGTTCGAATCGTTCAAACCAAATCTGCTAGTGACTCAACTTGGTGTTGACGGACATTATTTGGATCCACTTGCGCAACTCACTTACACGTCACACGGACTCGAAGCAGTGCTTCGTAAATTGCGTGACATGTCCTCGAAAATGTGTGATATTGGATGGCTGGCAGTTGGTGGGGGAGGCTATCATCCAGTTAACGTCGCGAGACTTTGGTCTTTGTTTCTGGCTGTGATGGTAGACGAAAAGGTTCCCAAGAAATTACCAGACCAGTTTCAGGATATCTGTTCAGAATTGGGCTACGAAGACCGTCCAGAGATGATGCGTGATGAAGAGGAAATTGTTCAGATGTATATCTCCAGAGAAGAGGTCGCTTTAGAACTAGATCGGGTTATTCGAAAAGCGGAAGAGCTCATATTCCCCTATCAAGGACTGTAGCGGTTCATCAAGAATCAGGTGCCACAAGCTGAGTATCAATCCACTTACGAATCATCTTCACAACTAAATCAGAAGCAGCGACCATTATCATAGAGTCAGCATCCTCACTGAGAATTGATGTTGGATCAATTCCAGATTGTGCAACTCTAAGAAGGGAGGGATAACACAGGAAACCAAGACATTCAACAACATCCAATGAATCACTCCCTGAGAGTTTCAATCTTGTTTCCAGAACATCGGGGAGCGATAATTGTGGGTCGCTATTGAAAAGTGCAATCAATGTACCATGGTCTGATACAATGATAACATCAGGTTCAACACATTCATCGAATACTGAAAGCTTTCCTTTATCGAAGACAACCGAGTACTCCTCCTTAGTATCAGTGACTTTCATACAGATTGTGAGATTTCTGAAAGAATCGGTAACTGAACCGATGTGTCGATCAAAATCATCTTCAGACATCTTATTGACGTCCTGAGCCTTTTCGATGCTAACATTCAATGCCGCTCTGCATCCATCAACAACCGGGCCCAGATATTCCATAAGCATGAATTTATCGTTGTTGATATTGTTGGAGATTTCTAAGAGACTTTTCTCAAGACTCTTTGGTTGATCATCATCGCTCACAGCAAACAGCTCAATTGGACGGACAAGGAGTTGGTATTTAGAGCTGCTGTTGTTGACCTGTATTCATAACACATTCATAGAAAAGCGAATCCGGGTACATAGAAATGGGGTATCCGATGACCACCGACATACACACACACCTAGGCATGGGTCGAACAGAAGTATCGGAAGTGACTCACGACAACTTTGTAGAGCATGTGGATATGCTAATCTCTCGAATGGATACCTTTGGAATAGATAAGGCAGTTCTTACTCCACACGAACCCGCAATAAGTACGGAATTGTATCTGAAAGCTGCAGATGTATACCCGGACCGACTATTCTCAGCATGCTCAATCATTCCTAGACCTATCGATGTGGCAAAACAGAAATTGAAAGATTATATTGATCGTGGTTGCAAAGCTCTCGTTCTTGATGAAGCAACGTATCATCCTGGTGATCCTGCAGTAAAATCACTTGTACATGATGTGGTCAAGAATGACCTACCAATCTATCTTCAGAATGAGATTATGACAAGCGAAACCATAACTTTCCTCGATAGAATGTCAACACTATACGAGGAAGGAAAATTTGTCGTACTCAGTATGGGGGGGCTCTTTGGATTCCCTCAAATCATTCCATTGATGTCGAGGGCAAATATCTGGCTTGAACTCTCGATAACATTTGTGAAACTTGTAGAATCACCGCTTCGTGTTTTTCTTGATGCAGTTGTTCAGGATATCGGGGTGAGAAAACTGGTCTTTGGATCAGGGTACCATAGTGAATACCCAGATATTATGGATGCTCTCAATATGATAGATCTGAATGTGGAAACTTCTAGATTGATAATGAAAGAAAACCCATGGCTGATTCTTGGAGTAGACTTCTCCTAATTCCACTTCTATCCTGCCAACATCATTTGATGAATCAGATGTTCTATATCTTCAGAACGTGGAAGTCCAATAATCCGCAAATTACCTACAAGAATCATTGGTAGAGCGATTGCATTCAGAGCTTCAATAATTTCGGGATGGTCTTCAACAGAGGTTTCGATAACTTCTACGGGTATTTCTAAAAGCGCGAACTTCTCTGCAGCTTCACGAGCAGCATCTAAAGCTTCAATGCAAAAGGCGCAGGTGGAACTCGTGAAAACATTAACTTTCAAGGATTCCGATTCTGAAAAGAAAGCATCTAAAGAATTCCGCACTTCTAATTGGTTTCTCTGCAACATTTTTTTCCCACCATCAAGAAATTATTCTGCAAAAACAGGAGGTTTTAGTCTAACATGTTCCGCCACGGAATCGACCGATCTAAGCGGGATTGCTTCCCAAGTGCTTTTGTCTTCCGATTCATTATTTCTCTCGACAATCACTAATGGTCCGTTTTCGTAATCAAACCAGACTTTCTTGACTCGACCAACTGGGAATCCTCTGAAGTCAGTAACTACTTTACCTTTCAAGAGCCATTTCATCTCGTCGTTGTTCATTGTCCTCAACAAGATTACTGGAGCTAAGACATAGAATAGGGTGTGTATTAGCAGCAGAATACTAGGACAATGTTAGATAGGTGCTTAAATTCTCCAGATTAGAATGAAGTCGTGAGGATGATTAGACACTCTGACCTCACAGAGTAGAACCCAATGTCGTTCTTGGGCGGACATCACTCCAGTGCCCAAGAATGTCCAAATAACAATGAACGATGTGTACTAAGCAGGCTATCCACCTGCGTAGCGTAACACTGACTAGGGTTGTAATTCAACACTCAAATCAGCATTAATTTCCGGGAAATGTATTTTCTTTCTCTTCCTTGTCGAAACCCCATTCAACAATTGTATCACTATCAGTTGGAAGGAATGTTCCTGCGACAAAGTATCCTGCGATTCCCATGACCAAACCAAGAATGTTCATTGAGCCACCAATAGTAATGAAGATTCTGGAATCACTCATTTGATCCAACCCAAGGTCAACTTGGGTTGCACCAAGAACACGAACTAGTGTAATAGTATAGTTACCAGGTGAAATATCCATAATCATACTGGCTTCATAGAACGACGCGTCTGGTGTTTCTATTAGGTCATCTTCAGTTAACGTAAAGTTCACTGCGTATGTGTCCAAAGTCACGTTCTCGACTAAAACAAAATCCAACTCAATAGTTGACATATTTCCAGGTCGCGTTGACACGGAAATTTCTAGTTGCGGGTAATATCCTTGTTGATCCCAAATTTCAAAATTTCTGAAATCATTCTGGATCACTGAATAATTTACATAGTGATAGGGCGACATTAGGACAATAGCTCCACCTAAAAGGATGATTGCTGCTCCACCAAAATACAAAAGAGCTTTTTTACTTAACCAAATACTACCCATTTGTTTCAACCATCTTTTGCCCTGCGTAATCAGATATAGATGTAACGACCGTTCATTGTAACGTAGACAAACCTAGATATCAGGCTGTCCGTCCAGGAACGACACTGGATTTTGATTGAACATAGATTATGTTCCTTGCCGCATTGATGTCAGCATGATGATGAGCATCACACTTGACACAATAGAAGAACTCTCCTCCCCTCTTCTTAGTCCTAGAGCTCTCGTCATTGACCCGGAAACCTCTTTCACCGCATTGGTGACATGTCTGTGACGTATATCGTGGGTCTACTGTCCACACACTATATTTTGAATGACCAAGAGATTCTCGCATATACCTCACTGTGTCAATAATCTTCCCCCACAAGTTCGCACTCAATGACCACGACAAATCCTTTGAACCGGCATGTCCTTGGAAGCTCCTCAGGTCCTCAAAGAACAACTTCTTCACATCGTGCTCCTCACAGAACCAGACAGTCTTTGCAGCGATGATGCGTGCAATCTCTTTGTCAAGACGTCGTATCTTGTCCCATGTAGCATTGAAATGCCTAATTTTTCTAGAGAGGAAATGAGGATATGCTTGTCCCGGTCGTTTTCGTTCCCAATTGCTCCTTCTTTTGTCCACCTTAGACTGTAAGACCGACGCATTCTTCCTCAGTATCATCCTCTTTGCAATAAGAGGTTCGACTGAGATCAACAGGTCTACAAACTTGGTGTCCTTTTCTACAGATAGAGCAACTGGTACTCTCAGTCCCCTATCAGCTCCAGCTTCTGTTGTATATTTTCTATCTCTTAGCACCTTGGAACTCACAGTACCGTTTGGGGACATGAACGGTATCTGGAGGATTACTTTGTGTCCGCGTAAGAGTAGACGGGGGGGCGCACTCCGTCGCGAGCTCTTCAATCTACGAGCCTCATCTGCTAGCCTACCAATCTCTTTTGGATCACTGTTCTTCTTATGTTTGAGTCTTAAGAGCTGGTGAGTCACATGTTGGAACTGAATTGTATTCATGAGCTGCTCATGCATATCTGAGAACTTTGCAGCCCTAAACCGCATCTGTTCAGCTCGATGGAAGTACCCGTTTTTCTCTGCCCGTTCTGCTTTGACAGTGTCTTCAGCGGCAGCCCTAGGCAACCAGTCAAGAAATCTGAACGTCAGAGCTTTTGACTTGTAGGGAGAGTCAGTCTGTTCCCTTCCATCTACTCCTGGTGGGAGTTTAAGATGCAACAGGACTTCATTCTCTTTCTCTGGGTCAAGAGTGAACCAGTACCCCTGACCAGTGGAGTTCTCTGTACTTGCACTATAATCAAGACTATAACTTCTCAACTGTGGGATAACGAAAGGATATCCATCCTTCACCCAGCTCATGATCTTTCTCATAACAAGTCGTTGGACATTCTGAAAGCCAAGAGAACCTTTTGCCAACAAAGAAGCTACTTTCTTCCTCTGGCGGCCTCGCCAATTGATCTTAATTCCAAGAGTGTCTAGGATGTGTCTGTCAATTGCAAGGCGTAACTGTCTCAGTACACCAAGAGCGTAATGATATCCCGAACCGTTGTTTCTCACTGCAGCGCATTGGTCCCTCACCCTTCGGATTAAGTCTGAGGGAATGTGTTTACTTCGCAGAAGTCTAAGGACATCATCCTTTGAGTTATGAAGAAAGGCTATCGCGGTATTGAAGAGTTGTCTTCTAGACCAATCTGCCATTAATGTCCTTCCAGCATGCTCTAGTGCATTCCGATGGAGCCGCTCGTAGACCAGTCCTTTGTATTCATCATTATGTTGATAGCAGAGGTCTCTTTCATTTCGTAAGAGAGTATAGGCACACCCCCGATAATTAGAGAGTGCTTCTCCAAGAACCTCAGCACGTCTATCAGTCTTGAATATCCGTGAGAGGATAAGATTGACTGTTTTGACATAGTTCTCAAAATGTGAAGTAAGAGCTGTTAGGTCTATGTCATTGACCTTTCCTCCAGACCGTCTTGCAATCGCTGCTAACTGAAGTGAAGCATTATTTTTTCTATAACGGGGATCAGGAATTCGACCTCTTCCTTTTCGTGCTATTTCCCGCTGGCTGGAGTTGAGAGTAAAGGACTCGACAAGGTAGTTCAGTGATGAAATACCATAATAGTTGTCGTCCATTGTTTTCTGTTCAGATGCCTTTGGCGTCTTACACGAGCGGGAACGACGCCGCTTGTCCTTTTTCATCACCAAGTACCTCGGAATTGTGTCTTTGGAACAGGATATAAGCCCATACAAATTAATACCATAATAGTTAACAACAATAGGATTTAAACTCGTTATTTTTAATAGAATAGCGAAATATCTTGGTTCTTTGATTTTATCTCTTTTATAAGTACATTACAAATTACGAAATAGAAAAGGCCCATAATTGAAGGATC
>VAPC010719757.1_pt1 | contig 19543 bp, 19 predicted proteins | sample 3395121 | NCBI WGS metagenome assembly VAPC01 (sample SAMN08290434, study PRJNA428436) | hydrothermal vent metagenome | isolation source: Deep-sea hydrothermal vent chimney | place: Indian Ocean: Southwest Indian Ridge | depth 1711 m m
CAGAGTGCTTCCTGCGGGTTTTTTAACATATAGGCTTGTAAGCCATTTTTTGGGCATATAGGAAAATCCTTTTTCAGACGGCTCTATTTTTTTAATCCCTATCCCCAGAAGCAGTTTTTCGACCTTATCTACGGGGTAATCGATTCTTAATCCCTGGTAATACTCTGTAGTGAATTCTTTAAGTGTAAGGACATATTCTTCTTTTTTGCTCTCCTCTGGCAGTGTTACTCCCATACTGCCTTTAAACCGGTTCCACCTCGTATCTTTGCTGTAAAGTGAAATGGTCTCTGGTTTGCCCGGATAAAGAATAACTGCTTTTTCAACTGCAAAAAGTGCTGTAAGAAAAAAACCGATAATAGCAATTATTATCCCCACATGATAAAACCATGAAAGCCACCAGTATTGCAGGCCTTTTTCAAATATTTTCACTCCGTCACCGGCTTCCTCTTTCATTTTAAACCCAATTTTCCTGAGCCTGCTCTTAATATCGGACTTTTTATCTGAGTTTTTAAAAGTGATGACATTCGGATGGGTCTTTAATATCTCAAAACTCAGAGGTTTTCTCTTGAATTTCAGGAATATTTTCAACCGGTCGTAAATACACACAGCAAGATTTACAGCCAGAACACCGGTCGCAAAAATAAACAGGGGAGACATGAAAATATCGAGAAAATCGAAGGTTCTTACAAGAGCTACATACTTCCCGCCAGCCTCAATATAGTCCTCAATCTCGTTACCTTGAGGGAAAATTGTCCCTATTAAAAATATAATCCCCAAAAATGAGAAGATATAAACAGATGTTTTCAGTGAAGAGAATAATTTATACAGCATAGGTATGTATACTCGGTATATTCAGAAGTTTGGTAAGCCAGTTAACCCCTAAAAATGTCATTATCATACATATGAAACCCAGGATATTTAACATTGATGCGGGTAAACCCTTCCACCTGCCAATTGCCTTTGTATGAAGATAGAGGGCATAAACAAGCCAGGTTATAAGTGACCATGTTTCCTTAGGATCCCATGACCAGTATCTTCCCCATGCATCGTTTGCCCAGGCAGCGCCCGAAAAAATAGCAAAGGTTAAAAGGGGAAAACCTAAAAGTACGAGCCTGTGAGTCCACCTGTGAAATTCTTCATCAATATAACCGAAAATCCCGGGAGATTCATCTATGGGAGTTTTAAATTTTAAATAACAGACTTCAACTGAAAAACTGACTACGAACACAGCATAAGCCAGAAAAGCGACTATAACATGCGCTTCATACCAGGGACTCTGAAGCGCAGGAGGTATGGGCGCTATTACAGGACTGCGGGTAAACAGGCTGTAAAGGCATGCGGCCCCTGCAATTCCGGAGATTATAAGTCCCGGCAGATAGACTTCACGCCATTTGCTCTGAACATAAAGATACGTCGCGTTTACTGACCATGCAAACCATGAAAGTGTCTCATAAAGAGTCTGGAAAGGGGGTCTCATCCCTTCAAATGTTCTAAAGATTATTAATAAGGTATGTACAGCTACTGTGATCCAGAGTCCTGATGTTAACGCCCTGCCGACACTGCTTTTTGAAGATATAAGATATACAACCCCTATCAGAAAACATACAATATAAAGCAGTGAGACAACCCAGAAAAGTCTGAGTTCAACACTCAAAAAAAATGCGTCTTTTACCAATATTGCTTCAGCCGACATAATTAGAAATAGTTGTTTAGTTAAAATCGGGCAGTGTATAAAGTATTATCACCATTTCTCTTTCAATAATACTTTTTCCTGATCAGCCACAACAACAAGAACAAATTTCTCCGGATTAAGGTATTTTTTTGCCACTCTGAGCACATCTTCTTTTGTCACTCTGTTAATATAAGTCGGATAGAGATCTATATAGTCAATTCCGAGCCCGTAATGCTCAACAGCAATAAGAAAACCAGCTATACGCCGGCTGGTTTCTATCCTGACAGGAAAACTTCCTGTGAGAAACGCCTTTGCATCTGAAAGTTCAGAATCAGATACCGGCTGTGTCCTTATTCTTTTAACCTCATCCAATATTTCCTTAATTGCCGTATTAGCAGATTCATTTTTGGTCTGAAGCCCGATCCGAAAGTATCCTCCATACTTGTTTGCTGAAAAAAAACTGTGAACATCATAAGCTAGCCCTTTATCCTCCCTGATATTCTGAAAAATCCTTGAACCGAAACCTCCGCCTCCAAGTATGTAGTTCATAACAGATATAGAGTAATAATCCGGATTATTCCTTTTTACTCCTAAATGCCCTAATACGATATTTGCCTGTGTAAGGTCTTTGTCTATGATGATAGTCTTCTTTTTTTTGCTTTTTTCAGGTTCAAGCGAAGAAAAGGTCTTAAGTTTTCGGGGTTCCCATTCTGAAAAGTATTTTTCAAGCAGCCCTCTTACCTCTTCATGGGTTATATCTCCCACAACTGACATTACGGCATTGTTAGGGATATAATATGATGAATGAAAATCGATAAGATCAGGCCTCTCTATCCTGTCGAGTGTTTCATCACTGCCTGACAGTACCCGTCCGTAAGAATGTCCGCCAAATACTGCTTTCTTAAATTCCTTTGACGCTACAAACCCGGGATCTTCTTCTCTGGACTTTAAGCTACCCTTAATGCGCTCCCTTTTTTTGTCCAGTTCATCCTCCGGGAACGTAGGATTTATAATTATATCCGAAAGCAGATTAAAACCCAGATCTATGTCTTTTTTCAGGACTGAAAGATTCACTGTAATATAGTCACCGCCGCCGGAACCATTCAGGGACGCCCCTATGAATTCTATTTCTTCATTTATCTGCGCGGCTTTTCTTGCTTTAGTACCTGAGGAGAGAAGTGCTGCTGTCAGGTTGGCCAGCCCCGCTTTCTCTTTAGGCTCTATTAAACTGCCGGCTTTAATGCCTACACTAACTTTAACAATGGGCAGGTTATGTCTTTCAGCTATCATAAGGATCAGGCCATTAGTGAGAAAATCCTTTTTAACATCTAAAGCGGCATAAACATCCGACAACAACAATGAATGAATACTGAACAGGCATAAAACGAACAGGAAAAAGACTCGTTTGGTTTTTATTGATTTTTTGTTTTTCATTTTGATATCCCTTGATTATCAGCGCTCTTTACCGGGATTAAGATACCCACAGTCCTTTTATCTTCAACCAGATATTTTCCGGCAGCAGCACGTACTTCCTCAGGGGTAACATTTCTTATACCTTCAAGGTATTTGTCCTTTAGCCTCCAGTCACCCAGCATTTCAAATAACGCCAAAATCTCGGCCTGAAAATAAATAGAATCCTGCCCCATAATAAATGATGACTCTATCTGATTTTTTGCTTTTTGCACTTCTCTATCTGAAGGGGCAGTCGATTTTATCTTTTCCACTTCATCATATAACGCCTTTTGAACTTCATCTATTGCCCTGCCAGGCAATGCTGTCCCGTAAAGATAAAAAAGAAATGGGTACTTTCTGAAATTGCTGTACCCTGCGCCTGCTGAAAGAGCGATCTGTTTTTCATCAATCAGGCTCCTGTAGATCCTTGCGCTCTTGCCGCCCGAAAGCACTGTTGCAAGCACTTCAAGCGCATAGCTGTCCTCATCAAGAACATTCGGCGTTTTATAGACACTGAATACATAAGGCAGTTCTGCCTCTTTTTTGACAAATACTATCTTTTCTCCTCTCTGCTCCGGTTCCTTGATACTGATTTCTCTTATATTATCCCCTGCTGGAATATTGCCAAATTCTTTTCTTATCTTCTTTATTATGGAATCTACATCAACATTACCCGCAACAACTATCAATGCGTTATTTGGAACATAGTGCGTTCTGTAGTATCGGAGCAGATCATCTCTGGTTATTCCGCTTATATCAGACATCCAGCCAATAACGGGTGATCTGTACGGGTGGTTTTTAAAAGCAGCGGCTATAACTTCCTCATACACAAGATTCTGAGGGTCGTCTTCATAACGCATCCTTCTTTCTTCCATAACAACATTGCGCTCAGAAAGAGTCTCCCCGGGATCCAGAATCAGGTTGCGCATCCTGTCAGCTTCAAGTTCAATCGAAAGATGGAGCCTGTCAGGAGCGAGTTTCTGGTAATACACTGCATAGTCTTTGCTTGTACCGGCATTATCAATCCCGCCTGCCCTTTTTATAGTCTTTGAAAAAATCTTTGCACCATACTTGCTCGTACCCTTGAACATCATGTGCTCAAGCAGATGACTGAGTCCGGTTTTCCCTGCCTGTTCATTTACTGAGCCGGCATTGTACCATATCTGAAATACGGCAAGAGGCGCGCCGGGATCTCTAATTACAAAGACTTTAAGGCCGTTCCTCAGCACCTCTTCATACGGGGCGTCCTTTTCATCTTTTTCAACAGCCGTAATTGTATGAGCACAGCCGGCCTGCAAAAAAAGTGTTAAGAGTATAATAATTAAAAACAAATTTTTCATGCCTTTAAATAGTAACAAAGATAAAAATTGAGGTCAAATTCTATCAGATTGTCGAAAATTTTGACAATACATTATTTCAAAGATAAAATCCATTCAATATATATAGATGAATGCAACCTTCTTTGATAATCTGTGCAATCAGGACCGCTGCAGCCGCATTAAGAGGTCTTGCCAATAAAAAAACAAACATGCTAATCTTTTAATCAATGGGAATCAGCGAAGCATTAATGTCTGTTCAGCAAAGAATTAATAATTCTGCTGTTAAAGCAAGGAGGAATTCTGATAATATAAGACTTGTTGCTGTTTCCAAGACCGTTGAATTAGAGAAAATTATTGAAGCAGTCAAATCAGGAATATCTATTTTAGGAGAAAACAGGGTTCAGGAGGCAAGAGAAAAAATTTCAAACTTTAACAACCTGACTCAGGATTCAATGGTCAAATGGCATTTAATCGGAAATTTACAGAAAAACAAGGCCAAAACAGCGGTTCAACTGTTCGATTTGATACAATCTGTTGACTCCCAGGACCTTGCAGAAGAATTAAACAGACACGCCATGAAGGCAGGGAAAAAACAGAAAATTCTTGTGCAGGTTAGTCTGTCAAATGAAAAGACAAAACACGGAATATTAGAAGGTTATCTTATTGACCTGCTTGATAAAATCAGCAATATGACAAATCTTAACCTACAGGGCCTAATGACTATCCCTCCTTTTTTTGATGACCCGGAAAAAACAAGACCATATTTCAGCAGACTCAAACATATAGCTGACAGATTAGTCGATAAAGGATATCCTGTACATGAACTGTCCATGGGGATGTCAAATGATTTTGAGACCGCCATTGCAGAGGGTTCCACAATGGTAAGAGTAGGCACAGCAATTTTCGGTAAACGTAGCACAGATTAAAACAGACATATAAGGAAAATAAATTGATTAAAATAGGTTTTATAGGCGGCGGGAACATGGCGGCAGCCATTTTAAAGGGTGTTCTGGCTACAGGCATACAGAATATTCTCATTTCTGAACCCCGCGAAGTAAGGAGAAACTATCTGCATCAGCATTATGGGGCAAATACAACAAAAAACAACAAAGAAGTTGTATCGAACTGCGATATCATAGTCCTTGCGGTTAAACCGCAAGACATGCAGACAGTTCTTGATGAAATCAGTAATTCCGTTACAGAGGATAAGACCATTGTCTCAATCGCCGCCGGCATTACACTGTCTCATTTGTCATCAAAACTAAAGACCAGGAAACTCATCAGGGTTATGCCTAATACACCTGCACTTGTACAGGAGGGAATGACAGTTATATCCTTATGTGAATGTATTTCAGACAAGGAAATCTCCTTTGTTAAAGAGATGTTTATGTCTATAGGAAATGTGATCATGCTGCCTGAAAAACATATGGACGCGGTTACCGCCCTTTCCGGCAGCGGGCCCGCATTTCTCGCATTGTTTATCGAGTCAATGGTCGAATGCGGCATAAAGATGGGGCTGGACAAAAATGATGCCCTCACACTTGTTATCCAGACCGCTCTGGGCACTTCAAAATTACTGGAAAAAGGGATCAGTCCAGCTAAACTGATAAAGATGGTCGCGTCCCCCGGAGGTACCACAGATGAAGGGCTTAAGGTATTTGAAAAAAAGAGGCTTAAGGAAACTGTTATTGCCTCTATTGAGGCGGCGCAAAAAAAATCTAAAGAGCTCGGCAAAAAATGACTGGATGCCGGATTATTTAATTATATGAGATCTAATGTTTATTTTTGGTGATATGCTTTCAGGTATTGTGACAATTCTCATTAAACTTCTTGAAGTTTATAAATGGATAGTAATAATTGCGGTTCTTATAAGCTGGGTTAACCCTGATCCTTATAACCCCATTGTTAGATTCCTTTATTCTGTCACAGAACCGGTATTAAAACACATAAGGAGATTTATTGGTCACAGATTAAGACCTTATTTAGGACCTATAGATATTTCCCCTATAATTCTAATCCTTATTATTATTATAATTCAGTCGTTTCTGGTAAGGTCTGTCGCAAATAATATCCCATATTAAAAGTCATTTGTTAGTTTAAAGGAGGTTGGTCAATCATGAGAATCACACCGTTAGACATTCAGCAAAAACAGTTCCCTGTAAAATTCAGAGGGTTTGACGAAGAAGAGGTGGATGCATTTCTTGAACTTGTAAGAGAGGAGATGGAGGAGCTTTTAAGGGATAATTCAACTCTGAGAGAAGAGTCAAAAAAACTGGAAAAAATGTTAAAAGAATATAGAAATATTGAAACTACCCTCAGGGATACCCTGATAGCCACTCAGCAAATGGTAGACGAGTATAAGAACAACGCTAAAAAAGAAGCTGAACTTATCAGAAAAGAAACAGAGCTGAGGGGTGAAGAAATGTTGAGAGAAGCCCAGGAACAGGTCGTTAAAATCCATGAGGATATAGCGGATCTCAAAGGGATAAGAAGGCACTTCAAGGAAGAACTAAGAAGGCTTATCGAGAGCCACCTGAGGATGCTGGAGTTTGACAAAGAAAGGGAGGAAGACGCTCCTGATGAAGTTTAAATCTCTAAAAGGCATTCAGGACATATTCCCTCCTGAAATATTTATCTGGCAGAAAATAGAAACACAAGCCAGAGATATCTTTAAAAGATACGGATATCATGAAATCAGGCTTCCCATAATCGAAGCAACGGATATCTTTTCCAGAAGTATAGGCAAGACAACCGATATAGTTGAGAAGGAGATGTACACCTTCACGGATAAAGGCGGTCGCAGTGTCACCTTAAGGCCGGAGGGCACAGCTTCCTTTGTAAGGGCGTTCGTTCAAAACCACCTCTACAACGAACCTTCCCCTCAGAAATATTTTTATCTCGGCCCCATGTTCAGATACGAAAGACCTCAGGCCTTCAGGTTCAGACAGTTCTACCAGATTGGCGTTGAGGCCCTGGGGACTGAAGATCCAAAACTTGATACTGAAGTAATATCTCTACTTTCAGCTATTTTAAATGTGATCGGGCTTCAGGGTGTTAATTTTGAAATTACTTCTATCGGCTGTAACAGCTGCCGTCCAGAATATAAAACAGCCCTTAAAAAAACCATTAAAAATAAACTGGATAAGTTTTGTGAAGACTGTCAGAGAAGATATGAAGCCAACCCCTTAAGAATACTTGACTGTAAGGTCCCATCATGTATTACAGCGCGGGAAAACGTTCCTGCGATAATAGATTTTCTGTGCCATGAATGCGATAAACATCTTGAAGGCCTAAAGCTTTACCTGCACCTTTTAAAAATACCCTATATTATAAATCCAAATATAGTCAGGGGACTTGACTATTACACAAGAACAGCTTTTGAGGTAACAAGTGAATCTCTGGGCAGTCAGAAAGCTGTTGCCGCAGGCGGCCGGTATGACGGGCTTGTGGGTGAATTCGGCGGCCCCCCCTCCGCAGGCATTGGATTTGCCATAGGCATGGAAAGGATTATCCCTCTTTTAAAAGAATCTTTATTTCAAAGAGATTATCCTGATCTGTTTTTCTGCTCATTGGGCCAAAAAGCTTCTGAAAAATGCATTGCTCTGACAGAAAAGCTGAGGGCCGGCGGGCTCTGGATAGAAATGAACTATGACAGTTCCTCACTTAAAAGCCAGATGAGAAAAGCTGACAGGATAGGGGCTCAAAATGTCATAATTATAGGTGAGAACGAACTGAAAGAGGATAAAGCCAAAATAAAAAGAATGCGCGATAAAAAAGAGGCTGTAATCGCACTTAACACCGGGGACATATTGAAAGCATTACGTGAACCCCGTTAGAGAAAATGAGCCGTATCTCTAATGGGGTGAACCCCATTAGAAGAACGTCTTCCCTGCCTTAGTCGTATAAATTTCAAACTGAAAGGTTCACACTGGACCTTCTAACGGGGTGAATGAAAATAGAATTGCCTCAGAGTAGAATAATCTGCAAGCAGACCCTCTTCAGACATTACGGGTTTGCTTCCCGCTATTTTAAATTTTATCCTGAAGCCCTACCGTGTTATTTACCCCGTTAGAGAATATCAGCGTATCTCTAATGGGGTTGACCCCATTAGAAGTAAACCTCTTTGGAATCTCACTGTTTTTCTAACGGGGTTACTCAGACAAAGTAAAAGAATATTGTATTGATTTTATATACAGCACTGAAAATGATATAATAAAACCTTGGAAAAGCCTGTTTTACCGGAATCAACAGTACAAAAAATCTTGAGCCTGTAAATACTGAAAAATAACACTCAAAGGATAAAAGTGATGAAAAAAGTGCTTGTAGTTGACGATGAACCCTTCATTTTGATGATTATTGAAGATAAACTTACAAAAGCAGGCTATAAAGTAATTACAAAGAGAACGACTACAGATATAATTGATTGCATAAAATCCGACAAACCCGACCTGTTAATCCTTGACTGGGTACTTCCCGGCAAAAGCGGTATAGATATTTGTAATGAAATTAAACAGAACCCGGAAATCAGTTCAATACCTATTTTTATGCTTACTGCAAAAGGACACGAAGCAGATGAGGAGCTGGGATTTAAATGCGGAGTTGAGCACTATATCACAAAACCCTTCAGTCCGAAGGCTCTGCTCCATCTTATCGAGGATATGATCGGGAAACCCTGACAATACATAACAAAACCTTATGAATAACAAAAACAATAATAATGTTGAACAGCTAAAAAAAGATCTCCGTCTTACTGTTGAAGAGCTCAGCGACGCATATGAGGAGATTTCTCTCCTTTATCACCTTTCTCAAACTTTCACTGGTCTCACTATCGATCAGATCTGCGATATTCTTCTGGATGAAGTCGAAAAAATGCTCGATGTCAAGACAGTGGCTGTTATGCTGCGGGATGAAGACAAAAATGAGGCATATACTGCTGTAAGCACAGGACTATGGCCGTCTGATATGATCTTTACAAAGGATGATAACATCATCTGGAATAATACTGAGAAAAACAGGACTCGGATTTTCAACAATATTAAAGATACTCCTTACGGAAATTTGCTACCCGGAATAAACGCCATTTTTATTTGTCCGCTAATAGGCAAACAAAAGTCTATTGGGACCATTATCACCGGAGAAAAAAACTCGGGAGAGGAGTTTTCATCTCATGACATAAAATTTTTAATGGCTATTTCATCGCAGGCTGCTCTTGCGATAGAGAACGCTTCGCTTCATCAGGAACTGGAAAACTTTTTTCTGGGCACAGTTACTGCCTTTGTTAAGGCAATCGAATCAAGAACCCTCTGGACATACGGTCATTCTGAAAGAGTGACAAAATACTCTATCGCGATCGCACACGAATTAGGCAAGGATATACATTTTATCGAAAAACTTAGAATCTGCGCTCTGTTACACGATATTGGAAAGATCGCAACTCCCATAGAAATTCTCGATAAAAACGGGGATCTGACAAATGACGAATCAATAGAGTTAGACCAGCATTCGCTCACAGGATCTGTAATTCTCGGCGATCTTAAACCTTTTAAAGATATAATTGACGGCATCAGATACCACCATGAAAAATGGGACGGCAAGGGAGTACATGAAAAATTAAAAGGGAAGGGAATCCCGTTAATGGCAAGGATAATCTCTGTAGCTGATTCATTTGACGCTATGACATCCGACAGACCATACAGGAAAAAAATGAGCATTGATCAAGCTATTAAGGAAATTGTAAAGCACTCCGGCAGGCAGTTTGATCCAGGCATTGTTAAAGCATTCATGAAAATAAAGGATTCTCTCCTCCCTTTTGCTTCAAATGTCTAAACCCATAAAGAACTGCACCGGCGTGATCCTTGCGGGTGGTGAAAACAGGAGAATGCCCGTATTAAAAGCTTTTATTAAAATTAATGGTAAAACAATTATTGATAAAAACCTTAAAATCATGCAAAGTCTCTTTAATGAGGTTTTTATCGCTACCAACCAGCCGGAGAAATATCTGTACACCGGAATACCCCTGTTCGGTGATATTTTTAATGTACGCAGTCCAATGACAGGGGTACTGACTACGCTGCTGAATACTGCCAATCAATGGATGTTTGTAACAGCATGCGATATGCCTTTCATAAGTGAAAACCTCATAAGATACGCGGCTGGCAAAAGAGGAAATGATGAAGCAGTTGTTCCAGTGCTGAAAAACAAAATGGAACCTCTTTTTGCTTTTTATTCAAAAAAGCTTATTATAGACATGGAGAAATCAATTAATGCAGGCAAAACAGGTCTGAAAGACTTTTTAAAAGATAAAAGAGTAAAATACCTGTATACGGAGGAAATAAGGAGCATAGATAAGGATGCAAAATCATTTATAAATCTTAATACTCCGGAGGATGTAAAATATCATTTGTACTCCTGAAAGTATGTTAAAGTAATAAATCATAGACCCCGTGGGAAGGATTACGCAGAGTTTTTTTCTGCCGGGGCTAAAACCTGCAAATAAGGGGAGGAAAAAATGTTTGGTCTTGGCATGCCGGAACTCATTATAGTTTTAGTAATCGTAGTAGTTGTATTTGGCGCCTCCAGGTTGCCTGAGCTAGGAAAGGGCATTGGAGAAGCTATCAAAAACTTTAAAAAATCGACTTCCGAACCTCCGGAAATCGACGTAACCCCTAAACAAAATACCGGGGATTCAGACGAAGCCAAGGAAGATAAGTAATAAGTGCGGTTATCTAAAACCTTTGCCGAAATTAATCTCAATGCTCTCTCACATAATTTTCAGGCAGTAAGGAAAAGAACAAAAAATAAAAATATCATCGCTGTTGTAAAGGCAGGAGCCTATGGACATGGTTCTATCGAGGCATCAAAATGTCTTTTGAAAAGCGGTGCCGCAATGCTTGGGACAGCCTTTGCAGAAGAGGCTATTGAACTCCGGAGATCTGGAATAAAAGCACCAATTCTTGTATTCTTTGATCCGGACAACATTGATGCATATTTTAAATATTCACTCCGGCCTGTAGTTTTTGATTATAAAAGTGCCGAAGCCTTCTCATTAAGGGCCCGCAAATTCAATAAAAAAATCCCTGTCCATATAAAAGTAGATACAGGTATGGGCAGGGTAGGACTGAATATTGATAATGCTCTTACAGAAATCCTGAAAATTGCCGAATTAAAAAATATCAGGCCTGAAGGACTTATGAGCCATTTTTCAGACGCCGACCTGACAGACAAAGACTTTACCGTCTTTCAGATAAAAACCTTCAAAAAACTGATTGGTTCTTTAAGAAAGAAAAAAATTAACTTCAAGTATCGCCATATAGCCAACAGTGCTGCAGTATTACAGTTTCCATCCGCTCATCTGAATATGGTAAGGCCTGGAATAATGCTTTATGGCTACGGACCTGGAAAAAGAAATAACCTTAAACCCGGAACTGGTCGTCTCCGACCTGTATTAAGCCTAAAAAGCAAACCCATATTTATAAAAACCGTACCTGCCGGAACTCCTATCAGTTACGGAAGAACTTTTATCACAAAAAGAAAAAGTATAATAGCAACAATCCCTGTCGGTTATGCTGACGGATATAGCAGAAAACTTTCAAACTGCGGAGAAGTCCTTATAAACGGTCAACGCGCACCTGTGGTGGGCCGCGTCTGCATGGATACTGTGATGGTGGACACCACACACATACCGGATTTGAATGTGAACACCGAGGTTACATTGATAGGCAGTCAGGGAAAAGAAAAAATTACTGCCCAGGATATCGCAGACAGGATTGAAAGTATTCCCTATGAGATTTTAACCGCAATAGGGCCAAGAGTGAAAAGAATTTTTAAATATTGACATATATTTCAAAACATGATAATCTTATTTACATTTCCTGGAACTTATCTTAATGAGTTAATAAAACACTCATAGTGCAAAATAAAATTCCGGATTTTTGCAGATGTCAGCTGAAAAAAGTAAATCAAACCCTGTTAATACAACCGTAAGTCCTGTATACGATCAGCTATTTTCATCAAATGAGAGCAGTTTCTATTTCAAGAGTCTTGCAAAAGTTACCGGTTTCAGCCTCAGCATATACGATGGTAATGGTTTTCTGGTGTTTTCAACAGATGAGAACCCGGTATGCGCATCCTTTCTTAAGCCTGCCTTGCGCAGCAGTATCGGCTGTCCTGCTTCCTGCGAAAAGCTTATTTTTGAAACACTGAAATCAAATAAACCGTCAACATACAAATGCGGCGCAAAGATAATAAACTTTTTCGTCCCTATTAATTATCTGGGAGAAAAAGCTGTGATTGTCGGCAGAAACGGTTTTGCTTCTCATGAAGATTATTTGGAATTTTTGAAGATCGCAAAAAATACCGGCACTCAAAAAATACCGGTTAAAGCCCCCGAGATTTTCATTGATGAAAATCAGTTAAAGAATTCCTGCCAGTACATTCATGATTCAACAAATTACATTTTAAACAATCTTCAGGAGAAACACCGGTCAACAGAAAAACTTGGACGATTTACATCTCTTGTTGATACAGCGATTCTTGAGAAACTGTCTAAAAATACAGACTTTGTCTACAGGTATATTATTGATACTATTGAATTTATTCTCGGCCCTACCTCTGTAGCCATCCTGGCACTAGATAATAACTCTTCAGAATTTAAGGCGGTATGTGCTACAGGAAAGAATAAGGATTTCCTCATGGGGCTTAAATTTAATTCTAAAAACACACTCATGCAGCAAGTTCATTCTGAGAAGGCTCCTGTATTTACCGTACATCCTGAAACAAAAAAGATTATCGCATCAAATGCTATTTATGAATCTGAACTTCTGCACCTCTTCCCGATTCTTATTGCTAACAACATTGAGGGATTAATTGCGGTTTTTGAAAGAAAACTGCCCCAGGAAGACATAAAAATCATTAATACTTTGCGTGATTATATTGAGGTAACAATAGAAAACCGTTCTCTGAAACTCACAATAGATAATCAATTAGAGGAAGCATTAACTTCCATTTATGATTTATCAAAATCCATCGCTCCCGTTCTGGACTGGAATCAGCTTTACAAAACAATATTGGAAAAATCACTTGAACTTCTAAAGGCGGAACAGGGTTCTCTAATGTTATTAAATCATGATACTGCCGAATTACGCGCTGTTGCAAAAAAGAGTATGGATAGCATAGCAAAAGATGACATGAAGCTTCGCCTTGGTGAAAAAATTGCGGGCAAGGTACTGGAAAACGGGGAACCCCTGCTTGTTGAGGACGTGGAAAATGACCCGCGAATCAACCAGAGGAATAAATCGCGCTATAAAACAAAATCTTTTATCTGTCTTCCGATAAAAATCGAGGATAGAGTCTCTGGAGTTTTAAACGTATCTGATAAAATATCGGGGGAAGCCTTCAATGAAAAAGACCTGAAACTCATACAATCTTTTATCCCCAATGCCGCGATCGCCATAGAAAGAAGCTCCCTGTATGAAAAAAGTGAAAAGCTGCAACAGCTTTCTCTGACCGATCCTTTAACAGGTATACTTAATCGCCGTTATCTTGACAACAGACTCACCGAGGAAATCTCCCGTTTTAAAAGATACAAGCACCCTTTCAGTTTCCTTATGCTCGATATAGATGGATTTAAGAAATATAATGACACTTTTGGCCACCTTACCGGAGACAAAGTACTCAAAAACCTCGCATCTACAATTTCATCCTCCCTGAGAAACATAGACATAGTTGCCAGATTCGGCGGAGACGAATTTGTCATAATATTACCGCGCACATTAAAAGGGGATGCCATAAATATCGCAAACAGACTGAGAGAGAGCGTAGCAAAATCCAAAATAACATCTCAGGGCAAACCGCCTCAGAACAACTTAACAGTAAGCATCGGGCTGACATCTTTTCCTGAAGACGCATCCTCAACCAATGAGCTTCTGGAGAAAGCTGACCAGGCTCTTTTCCGCGCAAAAAAGAGCGGCAGGAATAAATTGGCACACTTATAATCCATGCCAATACCTTTGTTCACCGTTCATTGTTCATAGTTCATAGATAAAGCATTAACTATCAATCATACACCATGAACGGCCTTTTCCCGTAACGCATAACTCGCAACCCGTAAGTGCCTGCTGCCTGCAGGCTATGGTTTTGTAAGTCTTAACGGATTCAGAAGACGTTTTGCCTCTTTTTCCTTTAAAATACCTTTTTCAACAACCAGCTGCAGAACTGTCTTTCCTGTTTCATATGACTCTTTAGAGACCGCAGCTGCAGCAGAATAACCGATAACAGGATTCAGCGCCGTTGACACAGCAAGAGTTGCCTCAGCAAATTTCAAACACCGTTTAATGTCCGCTTCAATGCCTTTTAAGCATTTTCTACAAAAGGCATTAATGCCATTTGTGAGAATTTCTATTGAAAAAAGCAGGTTATAAGCAACAAGGGGCATCATGACATTAAGTTCGAGCTGTGAAGCCTGAGCTGCATAAGCGATCGCAGTATCATTCCCTATAACCTGAAAGCAGACCATATTAAGCATCTCTGCCATAACAGGATTTATTTTACCGGGCATTATTGATGAGCCGGGCTGTACAGCCGGCAGTCTGATTTCAGCAAACCCGGTTCCGGGGCCGGAACTCAGAAGACGGATATCATTGGCGATTTTTATCAGCGTTATAGAAATCCCCCTAAGTGACGCGCTGAGTTCAAGGGCAGGATTAATATTCTGGATACCCTCAAATAAATTTCTGGAACTTTTATATTTAATCCCGGTAATTTTTCTGATCTCACTGATTACATGCCTTTTAAATCCGGGGTGGGCATTTATCCCGGTACCCACAGCGTTACCGCCTACAGGCAGAAACAGTAATGAAGCAGAAGCGTTTTTTATCCGAAATATATCGTTTCTGACAGCCTCAGCATATCCGCTGAATTCCTGACCAAGAGTTATTGGCACAGCATCCTGCATATGGGTCCTGCCGGCCTTTACAACATTTCTGAACTTCCTGGCTTTCCCTGCAATCTCTCTGTGTAATACATTCAAAGCAGGAATCAGCCCATCCCTGACCGATTCATATGCAGATATATATATAGATGCAGGAATAGTATCATTAGTCGATTGAGCCATGTTGACATGATCATTTGGATGAACAACACTGTAATCACCCTTTTCTCCTCCAAGTATCTCAATGGCCCTGTTTGCAATTACCTCGTTAACATTCATATTTTGCGATGTTCCGGCACCAGCCTGATATACATCGACCACAAAGTCATTATCATACAGCCCTTTTATGACCTCTCGTGAGGCTCTTTCAATCGCCCTGAATTTTTTATTTTCAAGAAGTCCGAGCGCCCTGTTTGCCCTCGCAGCCGCAAGTTTAACTATCCCCTGCGCTTTTATAAACTGTCTCTGAAGTTTAAGCCCGCTTATCGAAAAATTGTCAACAGCTCTTTTTGTCTGCACACCAAAATACACACCTATGGGCAGACTGACCTTGCCAAGCGTATCTCTTTCGGTTCTCATTTTTTCATCTCCCGGACAATTTTTGTTTCATGAGAATTTTAGTTTATCACAACATCACGCAAAAAAATCAAAAAATCAATTTTGACACAGGATTTAAACCTGGTTATAATATGTCTAATATGATACCTGCTCATGAAGTTATTATACGCCTTCTTCTCGGTGCAGTTATTGGCGGTATTATCGGTTTTGAAAGAGAAGTTCATGGAAGAGCAGCCGGTTTCAGAACCCAGTTAATAGTCTGCATTGCCGCGGTTCTAATAATGATCGTTTCTGAAAACTACTACTTTCACCTGATATCATCCAACCATATGTTGCGCATTGATCCGGCAAGAATTGCAGCCGGCGCAATAATAGGTATCGGTTTTTTAGGCGGTGGAGTGATCATTAAAAGCGGCCTTTCAGTAAGGGGGCTGACTACTGCTGCGCTTATATGGATAGTCTCTGCTATTGGTCTGGCAATCGGAGGAGGACTGTACTTTGAAGCAATAGCTACCTCGGTAATAACGATTATAACATTGGTCTTTCTCAGGGGAGTCGAGAAAAAGATTATACCACTCTTATACAGGACAATTACTGTTTCAACGGAAATCTCTAAAAATGCCGAAGACACGATAACTTCCATACTGCTGGATCACGATATGCGGATCCATGAAATCCATTTTGAAAAAAATCGTCCAAAGGAAGAAATGATTTATGGCTTCCGCGTTTCCACAAGGGACAAAAATGCCATAAAAAATGTATTTTATAAGCTTGGAGCGCTGGAGTTTATTAAATCGGTGAAGGTTTACAGCAGTGATAAATCGTTTACTTAGAACTCCTGATTACGATAATAACACTTTATCAAAAGGATACTTTTTCAGGAACCCGCGTAATTTATCAAGCGCATGTGAAGAATTCTTTGATTTCCTGTAAAGCAGGGAAAAATCCCTTACGATTTTGTCTTCCTTGAATGTTAACGTCTTTAACGTGCCATAATGGCTCTCTTTTTTAGCTGCCCACTTTGAAATAATTGATACGCCGAGACCCTCTTCAACAGCACCTTTAATAGACTCAGTACTGCCCATTATAAAGGCTATCTTGATGTTATGCGGGGATATCCCGTGTTTTGCAAAGTGCTTTTCTATCATCTGCCTTGATCCTGAACCTTCTTCACGGAGGATAAACGGCTCTTTTGGAATCTCAAGGATCGATACGCTGGACTTCTTTGCCCATGGATGAAGAGGTGACATTATTAATACCATTTCATCAGGGATAAGTTTCTCCATAATCAGTTTTTGTTTTTTTACATCCCCTTCAACAAGACCTATATCAATATTCCCGGCATTCAGGAACTCAATTACACGCTTTGTATTGCCGATATGGATATGAACTCCTACTTTGGGAAATTTTCTCTTAAAAGCGGCTATCACAGGAGGCAGGACATAATTGCCTATTGTGGAACTCGCTCCCACACTGACAATTCCCTTCACAACACCTGTAAATTCACCGATATCTCTCTCAGCATCCATATAAAGCGAATTTATTTCCTTTGCGTATTTGTACAGCATATCACCAGCTTTTGTAAGGGTTATGATACAACCGGAGCGATTAAAAAGTTTGGTCCCATATATCTCTTCAAGTGCCTGGATTTGAAGGCTGACAGCAGGCTGGGTAAGCCGAATGATCTCGGATGCTTTGGAAAAGCTCTTTGTTTCAGCAACAGTACAGAAAACTCTTAATTTATGGTCGTCCATTCTCTTCCTGTCTTATGTCTTATATAATGTTTATCTAAAACAAAAGTTATCAGCCTGTTAAGTATAGTATAAAATAAACTTTAAATCAATTTTTTAAAATCATCTACAGCCTTTTTGGCCAGATTATCAGCATCCTTATTAAACTCCCGTCTCACATGTGTTATCTTATAACTCGTGAATTCTCCAAGGATTTTTCTGGCTTTATCGAGTAAAGGTCTTAGTCTGGCACTCTTTATTTTGTAAACACCGGTTACCTGCCTTACCAGAAGTTCAGAATCAAGAAAAATCTCCACCCTGCTGAGCCCTAATGCTCTCGCCTCAGTAATACCCCTTAAAAGTGCGGAATATTCCGCGACATTATTGGTCGCTACTCCGATATACTCCGAAACATGGAAATCTCTATCTGACATATTTGCGAAACCGGCGCCTGATATCGACCCCTGTGAACGACTCGAAGCAATCTTTCCTTTATCTCTAAACCGGATTACAACACCTATCCCTGAATGGCCCGGATTACCGCTTGAAGCTCCATCACAATAAATCTCAGCCTCCGGCTCCTTCGTGAAACCGTTCATGACAAGCTGTTCAGAATTTCCGGAAATCATAAAATCTTTTAACTCTGTCACGAGGAACTATTATTGTTCATTTCTGCCTCATGAGGCTTTTCAACGACAGAATAAAATAAAAACCTGTTACAGTTGTAACAGGTATAAATTTCCTGATTTGTTCTTATGTCATTATAGAGCTGAGGGGGTATATTTGTATGACAGCCAAAACAGACTTCATTCTTGGTTTCTACTACAGCCACTCCTCCGGCGCCCTTTTTAATAGACATATATTGCGCATATAGTTCTTCATCTATCCTGTCGGCCAGCTCTTCCCTCTTTGCTTTGAGTCCCTCCATTCCGGAAGACAGTTTCTGTTTCTCTTCCGCCAATATTTTTTCTTCTTTTTTGAAATTTTCTTCCTCTTCCCTGAATTTTGATTCTTCTTTCTTCTTATCCATTGTCAATGTATCGAGAGTTTCCATAATATAAAGTATTTCTTCCTCTATTTTATCCTGATTATCTTCAAATGTCTTTATTTCCTTAAGATGTGCTTCATACTCTTTATTGGTTTTGATCTCAGTGCTCTTGGCTCTTAATTTATTCAGTTTTTCCTGTAATTCTTCCAGCTCCCCCTCTTTTTGCTTCCTTTTTTTCTCTGATTTTTTAAATTCATCCTTAACTTTTTCAAAAGCGGTGTTTATCTCATTCAGTCTTGCATTGGCCGCGCCCAGTTTATCTGGAAGCAGCTCTATTTCTTCTGTTATAGAAAAGATTTTAGCATCTATTTCCTGAATACTGATCAAAAAAACTAGTTGTTCATTCAATCTTGTTTTCACCTTCCTGATATTATAAATTCTTTTTTATTATGGTGGGCCCACCAGGGCTCGAACCTGGGACCAACCGGTTATGAGCCGGTGGCTCTTCCAACTGAGCTATGGGCCCTGCACAGATTTCTGCTTTTTTCTTTTTTACATTTACAATCATATGAGGTTCTTATTTTAGGGAAAACATCAATAAAGGTCAACATGCTATGATTCTTCAAGAAAACTTTTAAGCAGTTTACTTCTTGTAGGATGTCTTAGTTTTTTTAATACCTTTGCTTCAATCTGTCTTATGCGTTCCCGTGTGACTTTGAACTCAGACCCTACCTCTTCAAGAGTGTATGAAAAGTCATTCCCTATTCCAAAACGTCTTTTGATGATTTCAGATTCCTTGTCATCAAGTGTAGCCATAACTTTTGTAATTTGATCCTGTAAATCGTTTTTAAGGACTGCTTCCAGTGGGGAAGGGGTCTTTTTATCCTCAATGAAATC
>VAPC010807134.1_pt1 | contig 19511 bp, 46 predicted proteins | sample 3395121 | NCBI WGS metagenome assembly VAPC01 (sample SAMN08290434, study PRJNA428436) | hydrothermal vent metagenome | isolation source: Deep-sea hydrothermal vent chimney | place: Indian Ocean: Southwest Indian Ridge | depth 1711 m m
ACACTTGTGCGTTGGGTTTGTTCCGCATTGTACATAACAAGGGGTTTGGGCATGATCCTGCTGGTGATCGACATGCAGCCGAGGTTCTTGGCGTCGAACCACAAGTGGCTCCCGGAGAGCGTGGCCGACGAGATACGCGCCGCCAAGGCCGCCAAGTGGGGCATCATGTTCCTGGAGTACACCCGCCATCCCGGTCGCAGCGGCGTGGGACTCCGCGACAGGACGCACGGCCGGCTGACCAAGCTGGCCGCGAGGTACCAGCACGCGATCACGGTGCACAAGGAGGGTGACGACGGAAGCAGGGAGGTCCTGCGCGCCGCCGATGGGTGGGGTGGGGCCGGGCATGTGACGCACATCGCTGGCGGGATCCGCGTCGTAGGCGTGAACGCCGAGGCCTGCATCGCGAACACGGTCAACGGGCTGTCCGCCAAGGAGGACCACGAGATCACCGTCGTCGCCAGCGCGTGCAACGGCATGTGGGCGACATTCCACGGCGTCGCGAAGTCGCCGAACAACATGGGGCAGGACAGGATCGTGACCGACGGCAGGAACGTCCGGGTGCTGAAGGTTGCATGTTAAACGGGAGGTTGCAATGCTGCGCTGGCCTGGTGCCTATGATTGGCTACAGCTAGTGGAGAGGGCCGCCCGGAGGGCGGTCGAATGGGAGGTAATGATGTTGCAGGTTTGCATTCTGCCGCGCGAGCAGATGGTCGAGGCGCTGGCGGCTCCACCGGCCCAAGCGCGGATTCTTGTCATTGTAGGCGTCCATGACGGCGAGATGCTGACCCTAGTTCGCGCCGACGGCGTGCGGGCGACAATCCCCCTGTCGGCCTTCCGGCCGTCGGGCGACGGTACGGCGCCCGACTTTAACCGTTTTGAACTTGACGACTACGGCCACACGATCGTGTTCGGCGATTACGAGGCCGCGGCTGGCTATGCGTTGGAGAGGGCCACCACGGTACCCTAAAGCGCGTCCGACGACGGCAGGCCGGTAGACGCTCTTTCTTCGGTCCCGGCGGCGTACTGTTCGCTTCTCTGGAATGTGTACATCAGCGTGTGCATCATTGGTCACCACGGATCAACTTGGCGATGTGGCTCACCGCCTCTCCGTCCAGCGATAACCCGGTCTTCCGTGTCAGGTACGACTTGATTCCCTCGGCCACTTGGGTAGCCTCGTCGCTTGGCAGGTGGATGTCGCCCATCATCATATCTAGGCCCACCGCCAGTGTATCGTCATCGACACAGAAGACGAGGCTCGAGTCCGGCTTGAAGGCATGGCCAGTCAGGCAGGCTCTCTCGCGCCGGGCCATCGACGCTGCGATCCAGACCACCTGCCCAAGCCGCAGCTCCGGATGCGCCGCCCGCGCCTTGGCAATGGCTGTGGCCAGGCCCTGCGGGCATATCTTCATTTCCGTTAGGCTCTCACAGTATCTGTTTCTGCCGCCCCCGCCGGAACTTGGGAATGTCGAACTCATAGAACCCCGCCACCTGACCACCCCACCGCACTCGAACCGTACTTCCAAAGAGCTGTTGTCCGTGTCTGAAGACCCTGTCTTTTTGCTGCGACAATGCGGACACTCCGTTGGCTGGTCGATTCGATGGTCCGGCCCGTCGTGTATGTCGATTGTCCTCATCGGTCTCGCTCCTAAAGCGGCGGCTCGGTCTCGACGCCGAGAGTCTTGAACAAACCACGGTGTTCACCGGGGTCGTCCTCCGTGTCCATCGGCCCTTGGTAGATCCAGGACGCCCCGTCCCAATGGTATATCGCGCCCTCCGGGAAGTTGCAGTTGAACAGGCGGCAGACCTCCAGACGGGACTTCGGGGCGCCGTCGGGGTAGTCGGGCGGCCAGATCATCGCAACCCGCTCTTGGCCGTCGAACGGCCCGCCGACCATCGGCCCGCGGTTGTGGTGTTCCATCCTCATCGACTGATCCCATCCCTCATCCGGGCCCGCTTGACCCGCCGCCACATCATCGCCTCGACATTTTTGATAGGGGGCGAGTCCCTGGTGAACACGCCGACCACATAGATGCACCGTTCCGCCTCGCCGCTCGGGACATAGAAGAACAGCTTGGTCGAATAGAGCCTCAGCTCGCGGAGCTGCCGATAGCTGCCGCACACGAACAGCCTCCGCCGTAGGCGGCGGCTCGGCAGCCATTGCCCCCAACCGCGGGCCAGTTGGCAGATGTCGTCGATCAGCCTCATGCGGATTGGTCCGGACAGTAGCTTTATTTCCTCCTTGGCGCTGTTCAGGATTTTTGCCTTCATAAAGTGTGAGCGGGGATACCACCAGCCTTGTGCTGCATGGATATCACATCAGACCAAAGGTCTGATGCGAAATCCTAGCAGCGGTGGAGGAAAGCGACCCCCCGCATTCCTCCTTTCGTTTGGTTTCCGCTCTTGCCCATCAGGTCACTCGTCCTCCCCGACATTCGTGCAACCGGCGCACATGTGCTGCCCCGCGTCGAATGTGGTCGCCTCCTCCGCGCATCCGGAGTCGCACCACGGACACCCGCCGCACCCGCACCGCACTGGCGTCGGCTCCTCCTTGAACGGCTCGTCCAGCATCCTGCACTCGCTCACATGGCACAGCATGTGCCTCCCCTTGTCGCCGTCCTCCTCCGTCCACAGCGTGGTCCACTCGACGCACTCGTCGTCGCCGCACTCAAGGAAGCACGGCGGCGGATCGTCCTTCGGTTGCGGTGGGTCGTCCTCCGGCCGTATCTCCGCCCTCAGCCTGTTTGACTCGCCGACGAACCCGCTGTTCGGTACCAGCCAGACCCAGTCGCCTGCTTTGCGTCTCTTGCTCATAGCGCTGCTCCCACCAGCCCCCACGCGCGGCCCACCGCGGCGGCAAGGCTGTCGTGAATCTCCTGACTACCTAGCCCGTGTTCGTCGTAATCCTTCTTCCACAGGACGTCCAAGTAGTCAACCCTGTATGCGTCGTTCGGTCTGCCGTAGACCAGCTTCTCTCGCCATCTCATCCAATAGCCCAGCTCGAAGTTGGTGGTGAGTCCGATCAGCTCCCTAGTACGGGGAATCCAGAAAAGGATGCAGTCCGCCAGCTTGAGCCCGGTGTATTCCCAAATCGGGAGATCAGCCCTTCCTTTGTCGGACTGCGCCGAATCCAAGAACTCAGGAACTATCAGACTCCCCCGGAACCCCCTTGCTCGGAACTCGTCGATCGCGGCGAAGCGCCAGCTCGGCTGTAGGTGTTGCTGGTGTCCGCGAACGGTCGGTCCGGCTAGGAAAATCCGCGGGGAGGCGAAGTTCCCGAAATCGCCTTCGGGCGTTTCGTATCTCAGAACATCCATCGTGCCTCCGTCACTCCGGCGCCCCTGCCTCGGGCCTCGCGTCCCTTGCTCATGCCGGACTCCTCTCCGCGCAATCATCGGCCGAGCACGCCGAGCAGCGGTCTGGGGCAGGACACATCCCGTCGTCCACGAACTCGACGGCGAACTTGGTTCGTCCGTCATTGGCCTCCATGCGCCGCCCCTGCTCAATGCCGAGCTGGATTGCGATGATGACGATGGACTCAAGGGTGTCCGCCGAGCAGCTCTCCCGCGCCCGCCTCAAGCCCTCGATCGTCAGTTGATCCCGGAGGTCCGGAAGGCCGTCGGCCATGCTTGGGATGGAGTCCGGACCGTCCCACGGGACATCCTTGGTTGTGTTCGCCCGCCGAATGTTGAATGCGAATCTCAGAGCCCTGCATATGGGCTTCGAGAGTTCCCTCATCCCCAGTGTCCCAAGTCCTTCCGGCCATGTCATACCCATAGCATCATCTCCGCTATCCCGGGTCGCTGGCTTTCATCCAGCCCTTGCCGCCCGGTCCCTCACGCGCCCCAACAAGGCGCCGGACCTGTCCAGCTCCTCGTCGCACAGCTTGGCGACGGCGGTGCGCATCCGTCCCGCGCCCTCGTCCATATAGAGCCTCGCCAGAACCTCCTCCACATGCGGAGACCGACGCTCCGGCCATGGGCCGCGCCCGGCGGGGCCGAACTTGCCGCAGGTCTTCCGCAGCAGGATTCCGCCGTCGATGCAGTTCGGGGCGTCCCGCTCCAGCGAGCGGCGTATCTCGTCCAGCTCGTCGATCTCCAGCGCATCCGTGTCCCCGCTCCCTATCTTCGCGAGGATTCCCATGATGCGATCCCGGCGCATCCCCACCGGGTTGCCAGACGTGATGGTCTTCATCTCCCTTGTGAGCGTGTGCAGCACCTCGTCCCAGTCCTCAGATGTCAGTTCGCCGAGCAGCTCCAGACAGGACGACTTGCTGAAGTCCGGGTCCTCGGCGTCGTCCCACAGGACGGGACACCACCACTGGCCCACATGCACCTCGTCCCCGATGACGCTGCCGCACCGCCCGGCCCCGCCGCATCCGTCGGACACGCGCACCCTCGCCCCGATCCCGAACCCGCTGTCTCTCGCACTGTCCATCCTAGCGTTCCTCCAGCTTGGCGATCTCGTCCCCATGTTCCTCGACTGCCCGCTCGAGTTCTTGAATCCGTCCGGCCCCGCACGCCGCCCTGACGCCCTCGCGGAGGGCGAACAGCTCCTCCAGCGGCATGGCGTCCTTGAGTATGCCCTCTATGTCGCGCACATCCGTCAGGACATCCGCTGCCCCGGCCCCGACGCCAGCCTTCAGCAGGATACTCTCGAAGTGTCCCTTGAGGCGGCGGGCGCACCCGTCCACCTCCGCAGATATGTCGCATCGCAATCCGGCCATGTGTCTCCCTCGCAAATGGGCCGCCCGGAGGGTGACCAGTCCGCGCTCGAATCAAACTGACAAGTGATTATACGGCATCGCGTTGGCGTCGTCAACCAAGGCGTCCCGGACGATAGAATTGCCAAGACTCCAACCAAACGAAAGGACAGCATGATGCCGTCAGCCGCCTCCTTTATCTTCAGGCTCGATGTCAAGCCCATGCAGCTCCTTGACATGCGCGGCGAACGCGTCGAACTCCGCGATCATCGCGTGGAGGTCGTCGCGGGACAGTTTCCTGAAGTGCGTCTGGTTCGGGCTGGCGCCGAACCGCAGCCCCTTCTTCCAGTAGTCCATGCCCCAGCCCTGCGGCCACCAGACGATGTTGCCGCACTGCACCTTGTCCTTGATGTCCGATAGCCGCGCGAACAACACCCTCTCGGCCGCCTCCAGCCGCCCGTACAGCCACACAAGGTCGTACGGGACGCCCTTGCCGATCGTTTCGCGGGGCTTCCAGCCCGGGTCTATGAGGCGGGTCAGGATGCCCATGGACTCGTCCCAGTCCTCCTCCCATGTGTCACCAAGGAGCAGGCCTTGTAGCCTGGCAAGCTTCTCACGCTCCTGCTTTGTCATCACTCTTCCTTCCTAGGGCGCGAGAACACCAGCATCGCGACCTCATCATCCATGCATGAGACGGACAGCAGCGCCCAGCCGTCACCGTGCATGTCGTCGCACATCTCCTTGATCCTCGCCGCGAGGGAAATTGACGAATAGCCGCGGACGTACTTGACATCGTGCTCCAGCCTAGCCTCGCTCGCCATCAGTCAGCCTCTTCAAGCTGGACGGCGTTGTGTTTGTGCATGCTGGCGAAGCACGAGAGATCCCGCAGCCACTTGATTGGGGTTCTCGGAACGCTCATTGTCAGTCGCCCCTCTTCCTCGGGCGCGTGAACACGAGTACCGCGTGTCCGAGCTGGGGCCACGCCATGGTGCTGAGCTCCCACCCGGACTCGTCCATGGCCGCGCACGCCTTCTTGATCCTCGCGTGGGCGATTTCCCACGACCTGTCCGTGTTTATGTCGACGCCCCTGATCTCGTACTCTAACCCGGTCTTGCTGGCCATCCTGTCCCCCTCAAAGTAAAGGCCGCCCTCCGGGCGCCCCCTCAGATGCTCTCCAGCGCCCGCAGCAGGCCGAAACGGATCAGCCGCATCTCGCGCTCGTTGAACCTGATCTCGCTGGTCAAGATCGTACCCCTGTCTTGGGCCACCATGACGATGTTCTTCAGTTCCGGCCCGAGCCTCGCCTCTATCTCGTCGACCACGCCCTGCATGGCGGCCCGCACATCGTCCGCGTTGGCTCCCGTCCCGAACTCCGGGTCATAGCTGTCGCTCACTGGTCCTGGCATAGTGTCTCCTACATGACCATCCTGTGGCCGTCGTCCCACTCGTACTCGTCCCCGTAGTCGATCGTCACCTCGACGTCCTCGCATGTGCAGTCCTTCTAGGCAGCCCTCGCACGGGTCGTTGTCCGCGACGCCCATCGTATATGTCCCCTGCCATCGCCATGTCACGCGTACCCTCCGCCGCTCAGGTCGCGCCCATCGATCCCGTGGCCGCACCTCAGACAGCCGTCTACATAGTGCGGGTCGCCGCACCCGGGACACGGCTTGCATGTGAAGTGGTGTGTCACGGACTGGGTCTCAAGGACGACCTTGCCGGGGCATCCGCCCGACTGCTCGCAGTCGTCGCACACGGGTTCCCCGCACGCCGCGCAGTCGAACATCCAAGGCGCTCCGCCGGCCCCGATCGTGCGGCACTGGCAGTGGGCGCAGGTGACCTCGATTCCCTCCGCGTCCCGTCGGCGGGGTTCGGGCGGCTTGGGGTGGCCTATGCAGCCGGACATCATCCCTGCCTCTCCCCTACGCACCACCCGGGGTCGTCCGGTCGGAGATTCCCCCTGCCCGCGAGTACCTTAGCGGCCTTGGCCCTTGCGCGCCACCTACAGCACGCCTTGCCTGACCAGATGGGGCCGTAGACATTCCGCACGTCGACGCGCCCGCCGCGTAATCCCATGTATACGGTCATCTCTACCTTCCCACCGCACCGCTTCCGGAGGACGGCCATCGCCTTCGCGCAGGCCGTCCGGCATTTGTCGTGCCTCGTCATCTCTCCTCCCTCACAGGGCGCGTGAATGTGAGTACCGCGTTCTGCTGGTCCGGCCACGACACGCTGATCAGGACCCAACCCTTTCCGCGCATCTTGTTGCACATCCTCTCAATCTTCCTCTCGTCGTCGCCCCAGTCCGGACCCTTCATTTCGATGTGTACGACCTTGTGCTCGATCTTCCTCTTGTCGCCCATCGTGGATCACCCGCCAGTGGATGTCGATACCGCAAGCCAGAGTCCGCCGATGAGGATAGCCGACCCGATCGCGATCCCGACGAAGTTGTCGAGTCCGTAAGTGAGCATGTCCATGGACGCGTCCGATACCCCCCGCACCGCCTCTGCCCTATTCGCCGCAGCGATCGTGCGCTCCTCCCGCGTGCGTTTGGCCCACTCGGCCCTGCCGCGCGAATGCTCGGCCGCGTCCTCGGTCGCGTACCTGTCCAGCATCTGCCTGAATGTCTCGGCTCCCGCGTCGGTCATGTGTCACCTTTCCTCTTGCACTCGCCCCTGCTGTGCGGCGCCCTGATCGGGGACACCTTGCCCTCCGACAGAAGCCGCATGTTGACGGAGACCTCCTTCCCGCAGTGCGGGCATGGCCTCCGGTCCCAGCGGTAGCCGCGCAGGTTGTGGTGGTTCGTCCCGGACCTCATTGGTCCCCCTTTGGCCGCGAGAACATCAGCACGGCGTTCGTCTTGTTCGGCCACGACATCGTGACCAAGGTTCACCCGTCGGCCTGCATCTCGTCGCACGCCCGCTCGATCTTCCTGAAGTCGTCGCCCCAGTCCGGACCCTTCGCCTCGACACGCCTCGCCCTGTGTTCGATGTCCCTCTTCCTGCCCATGTCAGCCCCCGGCCCTGTGCCGCCTGATCTCGCTCGCCAGCAGGGAGAACGCGGCGTTCCACCCGGCCACGGCGGCGGGCGCTGCGCTGTCCCGGTCCTCCGCGAAGTGGGCGGGGCCGCGCACGCCGCACCCGTCCCTGTTCGCGCACTCCACGCGGGAGGTCCAGTCGCCGTCCTGCCCGTCGAGCCGGGCCGTCGCCGCACCGCCGCACCAGTAGCACGGGTTGGGCGCTTCCGCAGTCCCGCCGCGGCTCTCAGCCTTACGATCGCTCGTGTCTACCATGCGTTCACCTCATACGGCGATCTGTCTCAGGCCGGACTCGTGCCTCGCGCAGGCGCAGACGGCTCCGCCGGGGGCGTCGCCCATCAGCGTCGCGATGTCGCCGCAGTAGACTGGCCCGGATTGGATGTCATACCCAGTACTGACGCCGCAGCGGCAACCGGCATCAGCCACCCGGAGGTTGGTGGCGGAGGTGGGGACCTCGCCTCCAAGGATGTGATCGTCGCGCGTCATCGCATGCACTTCGTCCACTAGCCACTCCATCTGCGCGCCAGGCGCGATCGCGCCGATGTCGATCAGCCTCCTGACTATGTTCCTTGCTTTCGCGTCGCTCACTGTGTCAGCTCCAGTTAAATATCAGGCCCGATCCATTCCTCGACCCCGTCAGTCCATATGATGAGGGGATTTCCGTCCCGGCCGTCCATCCGCGGGTCGTCCCCCCTCTCGAGCAGTTTAAGTTCCTCGGTCGTGGCCTCGCGCCACGCCTTGTGGACCTGGCCCATCATCGATCCGTCGTGGGTCCTGTGTTCCTTGCCGCAGCCCGGACATCACCAGATGTCCTCCATGGCGCCCCTGCGGTGCTTGGTGACGGTCCTGATGACCCTGTGGCCCTCCTGCCACCCATGGAAGCATCCGCAATCGCACACATACACGACTGTCATCGTTTCCTCCTCAGATTCCCGCTATCGCCGCTAGGATCGCATTGGCGGCGTCGACGAGGATCAGCCTCTTAGGGTTCTCGTCCTCCCGGTAGCAGGAGACCCGCGGCGGACACTCCATGTACACCTTCCCGCCGAAGCCCAAGCTACCCCGGAAGCGGTACTCCAGCCCCGGTGTCCTAGCGGCGCGGTGGACGAAGCCGTCCCGCTCGTCCGGGCTGGCCCCGCACAGTCCGACGAGGACGGCCCAGATCGCGTCCGCGCGCGCCTCCGCCTCCCCGCGCAGGCTCTCGTCCCAAATTATCGTCGTCCAGCAGTCCGAGCAGTCGTCGTGCCAGAACGGGCCGTCGGTCCCGCAGGTCTCCGGGTCGTGGCAGCCGCACGGGCAGTCCCCACCAGCTTTGGCGACCGTCGCGGCGATTCTCTTCGCGGTGTCCCTGTTCATCGTCCACTACCCTTTCGCGCTCATTCGCCGACCCATTCGAAGTTGTAGTCCCCTATGGACTCGTACTCCCACACGCCGTTGCCGATCTCGACCCCGACATTCATGCACACGGACTCGCAGTCCTCCAGCGCGTCCACGACATCACACTGCCTCACCCGGTAGCGCCGGGCCAGCTCCTTGACCGTCGGCTGCGTTCCCGACTCGTAAGTCGGCCAAGTCCGCCCCCTGATGAAGGCGAGCGCACGGTCCGTGGCCTCTGCGGTCATCATACCTCAATCCTCCGCGCGGCCTCCCGCTCCTCCTCCGTCAACTGAACGCCCCATCCCACCTGTTCCTGTGGTTTGTACTCATCGACCGCCCTCCGGGCGATCCTCTCCGTCCACGCCCGACACGCATGAGGGGCATCTCTCGCTGCGCAGGTCCCAGCCGCCCCACTTTCCGGAGGAGGGGTAGCTGGCCTCGGTGGGCCTCTTCTCCTCCCCGTGGTGCCACATCTCCACCTGACGGCCGCACTGGCAGGCGAACACCGTGACCCAGACTTTCCGTTGGATGACCTTCACGCCCATCTAGTCGCCCATCCACTCAAAGTTGTAGTCGCCTATGGCGCGGACCTCCGACCGCAGAACCCGCCGACCCTCTCCACCAGCATGCCGCCCTCCAGTTGGAAGCGGCCGGGGTCGAAGGCCGGCCACATGTCTATTCGCGTCATGTCTGTCCATCTGCGCCGGGCCTCCTCTCAAGCGAGACCGGCTGGTCCTCGAGGATCGCCTTGACCCGGTCGAGCGTCGCCACCAGCTCGAGGCCGGCGCGCGTGGTCTCCACGACGATGGAACCCATCGCGCCGGCTGTCTCAGACAGCCGCCTTCCGTTGGGCGTGGCGCGGACGATGTCGTCGATCTCGCCGATCGCGGTCCGGGCAGACTCCTTGATGGCCTCGACCGCAGCCAGCCGCTCCACCCGCGTCATGCGTCTGCCGGATGGCTTGGCCGTGGGCGGAGTCTGGATCATAACAATGGCGCGGACTGTCGCGTCGGGCGCGAAGCCCGCTAGCCGCGCAGCGAACGCGTCGCTGATTTTCTTGCCCATCTCGTTGTCCCGTCCTTTCTGGCGCCGCCCGGTAGGCGACCCGCCATTCCTCGTTCGTCAGCCGGACGCCGGCTGCACATCGTCACGGCTAATCATACGGTCCGATCCGCCCCGGGTCAAGGAGCATCCGGTATGGGGACCGCACGGAAGAGGAGAAGGGCGTTCAGGATACGCACCCCTAGCTGCCCGATCTGAGTGTGTTCGGTTATCTGATCGCCTTGGGCAGCCCGCTATACTGAATCATGCTGCAAGTGGGCTACTGGTACAATCCTAGCGACCCTGTCGGACGCCCACTACCATGACAGCGTGTCGTACTCGTACCCGCTCGCGTCGCCGGAGGCGGGGTCCGGGTGGTGCGTCCAAGTGAACCCCTTGGCCTCCAGCGCCTTCCGCACGGCCTCCCTTGCGTCGGGGGTCGGTCGGCCGATGCCGGGCGGGACGGCGCCCAGCGGACGGACGATCTCCCGCCTGCCCTCCCCCGCGGCCTCGGCCACCTTGGCCAGCACATGCTCCACATACGGTCGCACTGCGTCAGCCTCGGGGGCCAGCGCCCTCTCGGTCATCCTTCTCGCCTCGTTCGCGTCCATCGTCGCCCTCCCCTCGTCAGGCATCCCCTCCTCGATGACCATCATCAGGAACCGCCTTGCCTCGTCCCGCCCGAAGTGTCCGCCGTCGGTCGCAATCCCAACGAGCACCCCTATGCGGTAGCACATGTCGTCCACCACGCACTGCGAGTGCGCGTGCATCATGCGGTCCATCAGGTCGCCTTGGTCCATCGATCCTCCGTCCGATTATACCATCCTAGCCAGCGGCCTCACGGCTGCATCAGCTCCCGGATAGTGGTGGGCTTCGGCGCTGGCGTCGGCCTCCAACTCGGGTCGAGCAGGCGGCACAGTATGTCCATGGCGTCGTGCCACAGGTCCGGATCGTCGTGCGTGAGCAGCCGCACGGCCTCCTCAAGCTTCGCCCTCTCCCGTTTCGTCATCTCCGCCCGCCCTTCTTCCTCTTCCTCGGATGGCGACCGACGACCATGATCGGCGGCAGCGGCACCAGCCCGTCGCGGCGGTCCACCGGATCCGGGACGAGGGTCGGCTCCGACGCAAGTGGGCGGCTGCACGACGAAGGACGCTTGCAGTGCGGGCAGATATCGCCCTGTGTCGTGCAATGTGTCGTCCATCCGCACACGCACTCGTAATAATACGCGCCAACCCCCGCACACTCCGGACACCCGTCGCACTCCCGCAGGTGTTTGATGTTGTCGGCGTCGTACGCAGGGTATCCGATGTCGTGGCTCACGCGACGGGCGGCGTCCAACCTCCGCATCGGCCTGATCTCATCCTCCGCCACCATGTTGTCGACCGCGCTGTTGCCCTTGAGCCTCGTGGTGATGAATGGCGCGGACGGCGACCGCGCCTCGACGAAGGCCGGGAACCATTTGTGCGCGTAGCGCGAGAACATCTCGACCTCGTCGCCGACCTGCGGTAGCCCGGTTGCCTCCTTGGGCATATCCGGACCTTTATCGATGTCCATGTTGAAAGCCGCATCGAAGATGTCCGGCGACAGGCAGTGTGGATGCGGAACTTCTTTCTCACGCCTCAGCAATCCGCACGCGACGGCCAGCAAGCCACTCAGCATTCTCAGAATCGGCATTTAGGTCAGCCTCCAAATCCATTCCCCGCGAAGGGGCGCGGCCGCCCTCCGGGCGGCCTATCCGTTCCCGAAGTTGTCGTCGTCGGGCGACCCCTCGAACGGGGGGTAGTACCCGTCCCCGTCGTCGCGGTCGTCCGGATCCTCGTCGGGCGTGACGGCCAGGAACAGCTCCCGCCTCAGCGCCTCGTTGTCGAACCGCATGCACCTGGCCGCCATCCGCAAATCCTCAAGGTACACGACGGTGGACTCCTGATTCGCGCCGCCGCGCCGCTCGACCACAAGTATGGCTCCGAGCTCCGCCATGGCCGACGCTCCACGGGCGTACAACGAGGTCTCCTCCTTGGTCCTGATGCTGAACCGGAAGGTCATCCTCGCCGACGGCGCGCCGCAGTCCGCCGTACACTCGCCCCATCCGCCGTCGATGTATCTCTTGACTACCTTGTCGCGGAAAAGCTCCGCGACTGCTTTTTTCGTGTATCCGTCGCCGAGCCAGCGGCGCATCCACGATAGGCTGCACGAGAAGACGCATGTGAACCTCGGCCTGATCTCCGACAGCCGCTGCGTCAGCGTCGGGACGGGCGACGCGTCGATCACCGCCCGTCTGCGCTCCGCCGAGGCCGCGTCCGCCGAATCCGCGTCCGCCGAGGCCGCCAAGCAGGCGTCGATCGCCGCCTCCAGCCGGTCGGCAGGCGTGTCCAGACAGCGGTCGCGCGCGTCCGGCGCCGCCTCCAGCCGGTCGGCAGGCGTGTCCAGACAGCGGTCGCGCGCGTCCGGCGCCGGAGCCTTTCCGGCGGCCATTCCGTTGTATTCCTCCGGGCGGATCATGTCGACCGCTCCGTGCGCGAACCCCTGGCATCGCTGCGCGCGGCATCCAGCGCGAACACGGTGCATCGCTCCCCGCCCAGCAGGACATTACTCTGGGACAAGACCCTGCCGTCGATGGCCAAAGTGTACAGCACGCAGCCGACGAGGTTCTCGACGAGGTCGCAATCCAAGTCGGACATCTCGCCCCCACTCAGCTCGGCCGCCATCGTGCCGACGGTCCACCAGAACATGGGGACATTTTTGAGGATGGCCTCGACGCAGTCCTCGGCCCACGAGAGCTTGTCGAGTATCGGCGTCCCGGTTGTACCATCGTCGGCCGAAGCCCCCCGCTGCGCCGTGTGCCTCCAAAGGCAGCTCCCGACCGCCTCCACATCGTCCATCGCCTCAAGGTGGGAGGTACACGCCGCCGAGTCGAGCGCCGGACCCGGCGTCCTGAACTCGGCCTTCATCGACTGTGCGTAGTGCGCGGTGGTGAATGTCCTGCCATCGCTGCCGCTGTTTCCCCGGTCCTTCGCGAACAGCGAAACTGCCCGGTCGATGATGCGCCTCCTGATGGTGTCCTGGTTGTCATCCATGGTCGCCCCTTGTCGTTGTCGTGGTCGTCCGGCTGACTATAAGGGTCTTGGCGCTACTTGTCAAGGCATCCATCGGCAATGGCGAGGCTTACGCATGCGGACCACCTGTGCTAGTGAATTCAAACTCCGCGCCGAATGTGATGTCTGTTCCGGAGCCACCTTGTCCAACAGTTCAGTCGGAAATCCATCCTTACAGGCGTGGCCTACACTGCGGTCGACGAGAACGCCGGCTGGTGTTCCAGCTCAACGCGGAACCTGCCCAACCCGTGTCCCGTCACCGACAGGAGTACGATCACGAGTGGCCAAGACGCCTCCCATCCGTCGTGGTTGTCGAACAGGTCCTGCGCCGCGTCCTCCGCGACGAAGCCCGGGTTCACCGAAATGTCCCAGTTGCTGGAGAACTCCTGCGCGTCATCATGCGTCTCGCCGAAGTCCTCGACGATGTATTTGTACCGGTAGTCCTTCACTCCCGCATCCCTCCCTGCGAACATGGCCGCCGTGTCAGGGGGCCGGTTTTTTGCCGGACAGGCCCTTCCCTCCGCCGCGGGCCTCGGCGCTCTCGGCATCCTTGACGCCCTTCTTGTACGACTTGCTCCTATAGTCCGTCTGGTAGAAGCCGGAACCCTTGAACAGCACGCACGCCCCGGAGCCGATCAGCCGGCGGCACCTGGTGACGGCGCCGCACTTCAGGCAGCCGAGTCGCCGCTTCGGCTTGGCGGACATCGGCTGCATGAGTTCCGTAGTGGTTCCGCAGTCCCTGCACATGTACTCGTAGGTTGGCATCAGCTTCTCTCCAAGACGATTATACCACCCGGGACGAGCTTCTCCGCATGTTATCGATCTTGCCAGCAGTTACATCACATCCGATTCTGCACATCGGTCAAGCCGCGATGAATCCGACCATGCCGCGATTTGCGATATTGAGTTCACCGTCGAAGTTATGACCGGGTCGTGTGGGGGGAAATCAGACGCATAGGGAGAGGATCTCATCGACGGAACCGGATGCGTGCGCGACGGTGTCGTCCCCACGCACGGTGGCGGCCAAGTGCCGCTATAATGCGACGTGCCGTACAACGACAAGGTGGTTGACCACTTCCAAAACCCGAGAAATGTCGGCTTGCTCGACAAGGGGTCGCCCGATGTCGGGACAGGCATCGTCGGTGCGCCTGAGTGCGGCGATGTGATGAGGCTACAGATTCAAGTGGACGACGACGGCAGGATCATCGAGGCGAAGTTCAAGACATTCGGCTGCGGCAGCGCCATAGCCAGCAGCTCGCTGGCGACCGAGTGGGTCAAGGGCAAGACGCTTGACGAGGCGCTGGAGATAAGGAACACAGACATCGTCAAAGAGCTGGCTCTCCCACCAGTCAAGATTCACTGTAGTGTGCTGGCGGAGGACGCTATTCGGGCGGCGATAGCCGATGTGCGCGGAAAGCGACATCGAGTAGATCGGGGAAGCCCTTCAATGTAGCCTTCACCCTCGGCTCGATACCAATGTCCCTGTCGCCACTCAGGCTAGCTTTAGCCTCCCCCATCCGGAGAGGTCTTCAGTTGCGGAACTCCAGCACCGTCCAGCCGCCACCCCCGATCACGGAGATCGCCTCCTCGATGTCCGTGACCGAAGCGTCAGGCTCCCGAATCTGCTTCATCCCGGTCGCCATCTGGAGCAGGCCATCCCTGTCGAGAACCCTGCACGCCACCGAGATACGGCGGTACATGCTGTCACGATTTGGCCTGCAGCTCCTATCTATGACCACGAAGTCGCCCTTGCGCCCGGGGCTGCCTAATTCCATGTCGCTCTCCTTCCCCATCATTCTCAGAATCCCAACATCTTGGCCATCGCGGCGTGCGCCTTTGCCCTCATCCTACGCTCCCATTCGGCGGCGAACTCTCCGACGATTGGGGTCCTCTTGACAACGACGCCCGGGTTGCGCCAATTCGAGACATGCAGCCGCGGGTCGTCGTCCCAGTGTCGGCTCGGCACGACGAGGATGTGGTAGTCGTTATGCTCCTCTTCCCCCTCCATCTCCGGACCCAAGTAGGACCACATCATGTCCCAGCCGATGTCCTGGCCCAGGCACTCCCGCCAGTACATCAGCGTCGGGTCCTGCTTCATCTCGCCGTGGGCGTGCCACCCGTCCATGTGGACGGTGACGATCGGGCCGCCGCCCGCGCCGGGCAGCAGCATCTCCACCTTCGGGTAGCCCACTGAGTCCAGATCATGTCCCAGCCGCCGCGCCGCCGCACGGGTGTCATCGAACACACCGCCCATCGTGTAGCGGGAGACCCAGACGCGGCCGAACTCGGCCGCGCTGACGAATGCGTAGAGCTGGCCGACGACCATCTCGGACGCCTCCAAGACATGGTGCGGGTGTCTGACCTTGCGAGTCATGGAGCGATGTCCTCCGATCCCCACCGCTGGCTTGCCTTCTCATCCGCATCCGACATTGCTAGCGTATCCCGCCCCTGACCCACTGGTCCAAGTCGATCTCGCCGACGAACGCTAGGTCCGGCGGCTGGCTGCACGCCGTCGTCTTGGAGGAGGCCTCGGTGATTGTCACCTCCTGCCCGGTCGTCGGGTTCCTGTATGTGACGGTCTTGTGCGGCGCCTTCGCCACCGACGGCGAATACCACCCGTTTCTGAGGCGCTGTCTTGGGTTGTACCCCAGCGTGCCGCGGCGTGCCGCGTCTCGGGCGAGCATCCTCGCATGCCTGTTGGCGTGGGCGCGAGCGAGGCCGCCGACAAGCGACCTCGGGGCCGACCAAAGAGCCAACGCCGCAAAGGTCGCCGCGCCAGTCAGCATTCTCAGGATCAACATAATCCACCTCCACGGTCATCATACCCCCGCAGCACGGGGAAAGCAAGTGTTATTCTCCGTAAGCCGCTCGCTGGCATGGCGCCTATAATTCCATATGTCCACCCTCAAGATGCTGAGCGGGTTTGCGGCGGTCGCCTGCAGGACCCTGGTCAAGCTGCCCTGCCCCGCGACTACGCGGACATGCCCCCCGGCCCCTTCCGCGCCGCTTGTCGAGCATGGTTGGGGCGAGCGGATTGCAGGGCGCGGCCAGGAAGGCGTCCAGACCGTCCCGTTCGCCGAGCGAAGAGAGTGGCTCGCCTTGGGGTGGGACGCGGAGCTGGAGTACCGGGTACTCAGTTGGCAGGACGACCCCGAGCTGCGCGGGACCCTCGCCACCGTGCTGTGCTCCAGACCCCCGAAGCACGGGGACACGATTTGGTTCTGGTGGCGCGGCAGGAGGGCGAACGCCGAGATACTACAGGTCCACGACCTAGGCGCGCGGCGGCTCTATGTCGATACGGGCAATGGGTTGTACGCGCCCCCGCGCGATCGGGTCATGTCCGGCCCACGCTGAACACGAAGCTGAACGACTTGCCGGATCGAGGATCGCGGGCGAAGGCGTTCGATGGTGTGGGCTCCTGCATCGCCATGCCAGCCTCGATCTCGCGCCATTCCGTCTGCGGGATCATGACCATCAGCTTCCGCCCCCTGCAAGGTGGACTCCACGGCACCGCGGCGATCACCGTCGCCCTGACGCCCCTGACGAGGGAGCCATCCCAGCCCTTGGGTATCTCTCCCTCGAACTTCACATATGCCGTCCGGCGGCGCCTCGCCTCCCGCCACTCCACCTTCTCGATCAGCAGGAACCTGCCCGGGCGCCGGGGGTTCACGACGACCGTCGTCCCGTGCGAGAATCCGTGCAGGTCCATGTCAAAGCCCCGGGTGGAGAAGCGCCGCGGCGCCGATTAGGGCGCACCCGGCAAGGATCTCCACCGCGGCGAGCGCGAACACCGCCCAGTACATGTTCATCAGCCTGATCCCGCCGCCCGCCATCACGCAGACTTGGCTTCGTCGGTTTCGTCTCATATCCATGTCCTTTCGCTGTCGGCACCATCGCCGTCCGTTTCAGTCGCGTGGCTGGATTCCGCCTACGGAGCGGATGCCAGATCCACGCGCCTCAAGTGTACGATACGGGTCCCGAACGGCCGTGCGGCTGGTATTCCCAGGCCCTAGGCATGAACAGTGGAGACACGACGACGAACATCCAGAAGCATCCGACCACGACCGGGAGACACTGCATCCCGCCCGCGACTTGGAGGCACTGTAGGATGAATGTGATGATGGCCCCAACGAGAACTGGGCCTTGGAAGATAAGCAAAAACCGCAGAAATGTATCCTTACCCATATATGACCAATACAGCGGATATGTGATCAGGCCCAACATCAGCTTCAGCATCTTTGTCTCCCTACTAGCGCACAGGGCATAACCCACAGGATCACCTACCGCCTGCCGATCAAGATGCACCCGAGCATTCCGACGGCCAAGATGCCGACAGCGATGGCCCAAACCACTGGGTCGGTGGCGGCACCGTCCAGCCAAGTGCTTATGTTTGTCCTCAGTTCATCCATGCATGTCCATCATACTCCGGACAAGCGGCGGAGTCAAGGTTCCATCGCCTTCCGCCACCGAATCGGGATGTCGCGTTCGTCGTTTTGGACGACGCGAAACATTGACCGCTGACTAACGCCTCAATCCGGCAACCTTAAAGTGCGCGGAGTTCTCGAAGGCCTTATTCGTATCCGAGTAGTCTGCGCATCGCCTTGTCCCTCTTCGACCGCATCCTTTGCTCAAAGTCCGCAGGGGACACATCATCCGGTTCCACCGCCGCGTGAAGCCTAGGATCGGCGAGCCAACGATCCTCCGGCACCACAATGCAGTGGTTGTGGATGTCGTGGGTTGACTTAGGCTTAGGTTCAAGGGGACCGAAGTAGGTGCTGACATGGTCCCAGCCGCGCCACATGTGTCCAATCTCGGCCCAATAGGTCAGTGTCGGCTGATCCCCCCTGTCCCCCCGTTCGTTCCACCCGTCTTGGTGTACAGTCACGATCTCCGCGCCAGCGTGAGGACCAAAGTCGTCGTTCAACAGTGCCTCCAAGGGGAGGGTCCCAAAAAACCCGCGTTGGCCTGGATTCTGAAATTTCATAAGGTCCGACCCACGCTGCGAGGCCTGCTTAGCCGTGTTCGACATTACACCAACCATCAACCTCATTGTTACATCAATGTCTTGATATGTGATGCCCCTATACGACGAGACGAATGCGTACCTGGCGCCGATGGTCAGCTCGGTCACATCCATCACTTGGTGTGGGTGTCTGCGTTTGCGCATTTGTCGTATCATCAAACATTCAAGGATGTACCCGCATCTGTCTACGGAATGGGACATCCGTCCGATATAATCAATTTTACACTTGGACCGAGAGTCTGCCGGTCGATCGCCTCCACCTGTTCAATGTCCTCATCGCCCACTGCTCGGCGTCCTCCTCGGCGCACCTTAGGCAACATGGCGACGAGTTGAGTTGCCACACATGCCGTAGCTCGTGTCCCGCGAGCCACACGAAGGCATCCTTCCAGTCACGGCACGGTATGACAGGCAGCTTTGACCGGAGCATAGATGTCGATAGCACAAGCGGCCGCACCGTCGACTTTGGCCCGAGTCGAAGCTCGACGCGGGCAGTGGAGCCGGGGCGGCGAGAGCACTGCCCTGGCGCCCTCCCACTAATTCCGTGCGGTCGGGCGAGGACGACAACATGGACCTTTCCACAGGACAGACCTTTTCCGGCGAACTTGACAAGCTGCTCGCACTCGTCAGCCGGATAGGCCAGTGTTACCATTTGCACGCTCACTTTGCGCATGTTCGTCCTCCAAGCAATCATAGGCGGCGGGGTGAGGCGGTGTCAAGTACCTAGATTTTTCGGTAGTTGCGGCCTATAAATCAGTGCTTGCATCGTTCTTGGACAAGAACGGGCGACTTGCGTTTGTGGCAGGACGATCGATTCGGGTGTCGTTGTCCAAGCGATGGCGCGGCTGGTCCTGCGACCTAGTCGAATCCGCCGGCCTTCCGCATCGCGTTGTCCCTTCGTCGCTTCAGCTTGGCCTCCTCGTCGGCCCAAGTTAATCCGCTTACGCTTCTCTGCGCCTCCACCAGACTTTTCGGAATGTCGGTTTGGCCCCAGTCGGCGCACCCCCAGCTTTCCAGCACGCCGACGCCGTTGTCGCGGATGGCCAGGTCGTGACTTCCGCCCACGGCGACACCCGAGAATGTTCCTGGGGGAACATCAGCACAGCCAAAAGCGTCCCAGCCCCAGCCCGCCAGCGTGCCGTCGCTGCGGATGGCCAAGTTGTGGTCCCCGCCCGAAGCTATGGCTACGAATGTACCCGTGGGGACATCGGTCTGGCCTTCACTGTTCTGGCCCCAGCCCGCCAGCGT
>VAPC010055946.1_pt1 | contig 19502 bp, 17 predicted proteins | sample 3395121 | NCBI WGS metagenome assembly VAPC01 (sample SAMN08290434, study PRJNA428436) | hydrothermal vent metagenome | isolation source: Deep-sea hydrothermal vent chimney | place: Indian Ocean: Southwest Indian Ridge | depth 1711 m m
ATCATCCTGAAGAGAATGTGAAGGGATCCTGAAAGCGGGAAAGGATTTGCCCGGACGTCTGCAGGCAGTTCATCGACGTCCGGAGCAGCGAGGTTCAATCCTCATTAATGTAATCTTCACCCCTTCTTAACAGGTCGTGAACGAAGCTGATAGATGTGAGTTTGCCTGTTACACGTGTGAAAGGATTGAAGGATGAGAAAAAATGGAAGTGCACGGGCAGTTGTGTTGCTGCCGCTCCTGACTTTCATGCTGACTACTGCATGTTCAGGCGGTAATAATGAACCTGCAACGGTAGCCGATAATCAGTCTCCTGCAATGGAGATGGAAGTCGCGGGTTCCGTATTCGATGATTTTGCCCATCAGGAATTGATCGTTCTGGAGGAAGTCTATCCGACGCCCCCTGCATTCGACTCACAGCTCTGGAAGGCAATCAGTGATTACCTCCAGTTGAAGGAAGCATTTATCTCAGCTGACCTCTCGAAGATTGAAAATAATATGAGACAGCTGCGGATATCGATCGAAGGTGTAGATTTCAGCCTTCTCGAAGGAAAAGCTGTTGAAGCCTGGGGGAGTCACCGTAAGGTATTGCTGGCAAGCCTCGATCAGATGGAGAAAGTCGGAAACCTGGAAGCAAAGAGGTTGCATTTCAGCCATATCTCGGAAGCTGTGTACTGCAGCGCGAGGAGCTTTAATCCGGATGGCGGCAGACTCTTCACCGCATATTGCCCAATGGCATTGAATTCCCGTGGTGCATACTGGCTGAGTGACTCCAGGGAAATCCGGAATCCTTACCTTGGGCAGGAGATGCAGAGCTGTGGGGAGGTTCGTGAAGTCATCAATTAAGGTTCATTATTGACCAGGGAGTACACTCCCACTGTTGTCCCCGAAGTCGCTTTCCGGGCTCCCCTCGCGAGCAGTGCTCCTGACGGTTGTGCAGGGCCCTGATCGAGGTGCCGGCGATGCTTATGCCGGTGTCGGGATCGGTCTGATGACGCAGCACGGGTACTCGAAAGAAGTGATAATCGAATCATTTCCGGGCAAACTGCTCGATTATATCCTGAGGGCCGATAATCAGGATAAGGTCGCCCTGCTCCAGCACCAGATCAGCAGAGGGCATTAAACTCACCGGCCTGTCCGGATCTTCCGGAGTGGGCCGCCGGATCATGATGACCTCGATCCCCTTCCGGTTCCTCAGATCCAGTGTGCGCAGATCCTGACCGACAAAGTGGGAGGGTGCCTCCACTTCGGTCATAGTGTATCCGGGAGCAAGCTGTGCACAGCGCCCGCGTCGAAGTGACTTGTAGCTGGTCTCCATGCTCCCTAGAAGATCCCGTTTGAGGATTTCGTTCTGGTAGGCATCGTCCACATCCGCTCTGTGAATGGAACCGATTATCCTGCCGGGCTGTGATGGATCGATAACGGGCAACTCCTCATGATTCCTCCCTGCAAACAGCCTCATTACCACGTCCAGCGTGTCCTGCGGAGCAACATTTCTTGTATCCGGATTGGCCACATCATTCGCTACGAGAACAGGCTCCAGCGCGTCTACATCATTGATGATTCTTCTGATCTCCTGATAAGAGATATAGCCTGTGAGGTGCGCATCTTCATCAACGACAAAGATGGATGAATGCAGGGGAATATCAGCGACCATATTCAGGAGAGGCTGGAGTCTCAGGTTATGTGGAATGGTGTTGACCTCATGAGACATCACCTCCTGAACCCGTATGCCTCGCAGTATGTTGATCTCGGTTCCATGGCGGAGCAGTATGCCTCTGGACCGGAGCTTTACAGTGTAGATGCTCTCTTCCATCAACTTGTGCCCTACGACGACAGCGATGATTGATGAGAGCATCAGCGGAAGGATTACCTCGTAACCTCCGGTCAGTTCGAAGAGAATCAGGATGGCTTGAAGCGGGGCTCTCGTTGCGGAGGCGACGACAGCGGCCATGCCTACAAGCGCATAGGCACCATAGTTTTCCGTGACGATGGCAGGAGATATCGTGTTCGCTGCATACCAGACGACACCTCCAAGCATGGCACCGATGAAAAGAGAGGGAGCAAGGATGCCGCCGGATCCACCTGAGCCCAGGGTCGCTGACGTGGCGATGATCTTGGCTGCGATTAAAATCAACATCAGAGAGAGAGTGAGGTGACCTAAAAGGGCTTCTTCTATGAATTCATAACCTACCCCGAAAACGTGAGGGAATCCCAGGACACCGAACATTCCAATGACCGAGCCCCCTATCGCCGGTTTCAACCAGTCAGGAACGGCCAGTCTTTCAAAGAATGATTCAGATGCATAGAGAGTGCGGGTGAAGGCCACAGCTACAAGAGCGGCCGCCACACCAAGAATGGCGTAGTAGGCCAGCTCGACTGGGCTTGCAAGTTGATATCCGGGTACGGTGAAAGCAGGTGCGGAGCCAAGATAGGCACGGCTTATCGCTGTTGCGGTCACTGACGAGATGATGATCGGGCTGAGTTGCGACATGCCGAAATCGCCCAATATTATTTCAACCGCGAAGAGCATGCCTGCCACTGGTGCGTTAAATGTCGCGGCGATGCCTGCGGCGGCACCGCATCCTACGAATGTTCTCATTCTACGGGGACTGACGTGCAGCAGCTGTCCCAGTTTCGAGGCGATGGCGCTGCCGATCTGTACGATGGGACCTTCTGAGCCGGCCGAGCCCCCGGATCCGATGGAGACGGCACTGGCCATGACTTTAGCCGCTGCAACCCGACCTCGAATGATTCCACCGCTCGTTGCCACTGAGGCCATAACCTCAGGAACTCCATGTCCCTTTGCCTCGGTAGCCAGAAAGGTCACTATCGGGCCGACAATCAGGCCACCGGCCACCGGAATGGCAAAACGCAGGTACCACGGCAGACTGAGGATGAAGCTGATTCCCGGTTCCGCAATCCCGAATGCGAGATGTTGCACTGAGGCAATAGCCAGACGGAATCCTACCGCGCCGTATCCTCCAATGATTCCAATTACTAAAGCAAGAAGCAGGTTGAAGCTGTAGTCCCATGTAGAGAATGACCGTAGGGCTCCCTGGAAGAATCCGGCGACCTCGGCTCGGGCGTTATTAATATTCATCTGACGCATTATCTACTGGTTTCGCAGTATCTCCAGATCCTCGTTATGCCCCAGCAGCACGAGGATATCCGAATCTTTGACAATGAATGATCCGTCAGGAGCAACAATGATATCGTCGGGAATAAGCTGGCGAACCAGGATTACGGTTAAATTGTAGTTCATCCGGAAGTCGAGTTCGGCAAGTGTCTTTCCCACCATTTCTGCGCTTGGTGCAGACTCGATGATCCCGTAATCGCTGCCCAGGGGGACGAACTCCAGAATATCGGCATTAACAAGCCTGTATGCCAGCCGATGAGCCATATCCCGCCGCGGGAATACCACATCGTTGGCTCCGATCTGTTCCAGGATTCTTCCATGCGGCTCAGTGATCGCTTTTGCCACTATATAGTTAACGCCGAGATCCTTCAGGTTGAGCGTTGTCAATACCGAAGCCTCAATATGCTCGCCGAGACTGACAATCACTGCATCGTAATCGTGTAGTCCCAGAGCCTCCAGAGCTGCACGATCCGTGCTGTCTGCAACTACTGCCTTCGACACGAAATCCATGACCTTCTCAACGACTGCCTCATTCGAATCAACAGCCAGCACTTCCTGGCCCAGGTTAATCAGGCTCTTTGCCAGGTAGTAGCCAAAGCTTCCGAGACCGAAGATCGCATATGTCTTCATTTATCCCACCATCACTTTTTCTTCAGGATAGCGTATTACCGTCCGCCGGATACGGGCCGCAACAGCCACCGCTATCGTTAAGGGTCCGAGCCTGCCGATGATCATCAGCAGCGTGATAATCAGACGGCCTGCAGTAGAAAGTTCGGTTGTGATCCCTGTTGACAAACCGACCGTACCGAATGCGCTGACAGCTTCAAAGAACAACTGTATGAATTCACCTTGAGCCCGGCTGAAGCTGACAGTCCCCACTTCCACCGATAGCAGGGTGAGGGTGAAGATGACCAGCACAACCACCCCGAGCGTGAATATGCTCATGGCCTTGGTTAATGATCTCTCAGAGATTCGTCGACCGAAGATCACCGCATCCTGTTTGCCCCGGATACGGTTGACCGCAAGGATAAGGAGTACACCAAATGTCGTTATCTTAATGCCGCCCGCACAGCTGCCGGGGGCACCACCAATGAACATCAGCATCAGCATGAGAAAGAGCGTTGCATTTGAGGTCAATCCGATCGGGACGGTGCTGAATCCGGCGGTACGCGGTGTTACCGACTGGAAGAGAGACGCCAGTATCTTGTCATGCCACCTCAATCCGGAAAGGGCATCACTCCATTCAAGACCCAGGAAGAGCAGCGTCCCGATGATAAGGAAAAAAGCTGTAAAGACAAGTGTCAGCTTGCTGTGGAAGCTGAGCCTGCGCTCGGCTTGTGTAAGATTGTTTCTGCTGTGAATGGACTTGCGAATGTCGAGCAGTACTATAAACCCGAGCCCACCTGCTATTATCAACCCCATCAGGGTCAGGTTGACTATCCAATCGGTTGCGTAACTTTCAAAAGAGTTGGCATTCAGGCTGAATCCGGCATTACAGAATGCCGAGATGCTGTGGAAAACAGCATAGTAGAGTGCTTTCGGAAGGTCCATGACCTGGAGGAATCGGAAGGCGAGGAATACAGCACCAATACCTTCTATGATCAGAGAGAGAGACAGGACGTTCTTCAACAGCTGCCAAAGATCTGCCCGCAGGTCACGTGACAATGTCTGTGATATCATGTCACGACTCCGCCAGCCCAGCCTGCCACCCAGAGCAGCGATAAAGAAAGTCCCCATGGTCATGATGCCGAGGCCGCCCAGCTGGATAAGGATCAGAATCACCAGCTGACCGAACAGGGTGAAGTGGCTGCCGGTATCGACCACAGTGAGTCCGGTTACACAGACAGCAGATGTTGCCGTAAAGAGAGCGTCAACGAAAGAGAGGGGTCCCTCGCTGCTGGAAAAAGGCAGCATCAGCAGAAACGTCCCCAGAAGGATAGCAGTCAGAAAGGAAAGAACCAGGAGCTGAGTCGGTTGTATTCTTTTGGTGCGAGGGCTCACATGTGCAATTTAATACCCGATGTGGACAGTTCTATATGGAAAGAAGCCGGTATTGGAGTTATTGACGAGGGCGTAATTGCGCAGCGGTGTACTAAGCCCGCAGCATGCGCAGACCGTTTCCGATCACCAGGAACTCGCTGATCTCGTGACCCAGGACTGTCAGAGGCAGTCCCATGAAGCCGGTTACTGCTCCCGCAATCAGCACGCTGATGACGATAACCGAGAGCACCAGATTCTGCCTCACGATCATTTGATTTCTGCGGGCAAGGTTCAAAGCGTAAACGAGCTTCTCCAGGTCATCGGCCATGAGAGCGATATCGGCTGTCTCCAGCGCCACATCAGTACCTGCCGCTCCCATCGCCACACCGACCGTCGCCTCCGCGAGTGCGGGTGCGTCATTCACGCCATCACCGACCATTGCTGTGCTGCCGTACTGTGTTTCCAGGGTCCGGATCATCGCGGCCTTTTCCTCCGGTCTCAGGTCCGCGTAATACACATCAATGCCTGCGTCACGAGCGATGAACTCTGCCGTACGCTCGTTGTCACCGGTCAACATAACAACCTTCCGGATACCCGCGGTGCGGAGGGCTCTGATGGACTCGCGGGCGCCATCACGGACAGTATCACACAGGGCGATCACTCCCAGGGCGCTCCTGTCGTCGCCGACTACTATTACAGTCCTGCCCGACTGCTGCAGCCGGTTGATATCGTCTTCTGCCTGTGCCAGATCGAGCCCCAGCCGGTCGGTGAACAGTGAGGGATTGCCGGCATACACGTTTCTGCCGTGAAGTCTTCCCTCCGCTCCAGCTCCGGGGATCGCGCGGCAGTCGCTCACATCGACCGGCATGATCGAGCGTGCTTCGGCATACTTGAGAATAGCGTGAGCAAGCGGGTGTTCACTCCTCTGTTCGATTCCGGTGACCAGCGCGAGCAGTCGATCCTCATCCATGGTATCCCGGTCGAGGACCAGGACATCAGTTACTTCAGGCCTGCCCTGCGTGATCGTGCCCGTCTTGTCCAGTGCCACTACCCGCACCTTCGCCAGCTCCTCGATGTACACGCCTCCCTTGATGAGCACTCCCTGCCGCGCGGCCGTTCCCAGAGAAGCCACAAGGGTGATAGGGATGGAGATGACCAGGGCGCATGGTGCTGCGGCCACGATGAATACGGTTGCCCGCTCGATCCAGATCGCCCATGAGGCATCGAAGACCAGCGGGGGTATAATCGCGATCACTATCCCCGACATCAGAACTGCCGGACTGTAGCGGTAGCCGAACCGTTCGATGAAACGCTGGCTCCTACCTTTGCGTTCCCGGGCCTCCTCTACCATCTGGATGATGCGGGAGATGGTGTTCTCGGACCAGATACGGGTTGTCCGCACTTCCAGTGCACCCTCGCCGTTTATGCTTCCCGCGAAGACCGGATCCCCTTCTTTTCTCTCGACCGGCACGCTCTCACCGGTCACCGGAGCCTGGTTGATGCTGGAGGTGCCGGCGACGATCTCGCCGTCGGTGGGAATCGCCTCTCCCGGCCGGACTATGAACAGGTCATCGATCTCGATCTCTTCAACGGGGATCTCGTGTTCCACGCCGTCCCGCCGAACGAGGGCCACCGGTGGCGCGAGTTCCATCAATGCTTTCACGGCCGAGCGTGTTTTTTCCTCGGTGTAACCTTCCGCCGCCTCACTGATGGAGTAGAGGAATACGAGCGTCGCCCCCTCAACAGCCAGTCCCATTATGGTGGCGGTGACGGCGGCAGTGGTCATGAGCAGCTCTATTCCAATCTCCTGTTCATGGAATAATTCTGTCAGGGCCTCGCGACCGAAGTAGTAACCTCCCGCGAGGATCGAGGCGATATAGATACTCAGCAGGATCGAACCCTGCGCACCGGCCAGGCTCATCAGCCAGCCCGTCAGCAGTATTACACCCGAGGCCGCCGACATAAGAACTTTGGGATTGCGCCAGGGAACAGGCTGGGCCGGCATACCTTGTATGATGACTGCCGCCTCGTGCTCGCAATCCGGATTGGATACCCTGAATTCGATGTGACCGTCGCTCATCCCTCATCCTCCGGTTGTGTCTGAGCTGCGTAGTTCAGGGTGTTCAGGCGAGTGCATTCGTAGACACCACGGGCCACATCTGCCAGCAGCGACTCTGCCAGCTCCAGTATTTCACACACCCGATCATCGCTCACGGTATAGGTCACATACCGACCGTTTCTCTCTGCTTCCACCAGGCCGCAGTCTCGCAGGCACGCCAGGTGGTTCGAAGTATTTGGCTGAGTCAGACCGGTAACACTGGCGATTTCTCCAACGGTGAGAGGTCCTCTGCAGAGGGCGTCGAGAATACTCAAACGTGGGGGATCGCCGAAGCCACGGAAAAGTTTGGCCTTGATGGCCAGGCTGGTTTTTTCAGTTGTAAGGAGCAAGATGACCTCCTTATATGATCATATCATGAATTGATGATATGATCATGATAACATGTCTCCGGTTTTTCGGGCAAACTGGATATTCTTGAAATCGAGTTGGAAATACATGTTTCTCATCCACCGTAAATCTGATTAGCCGTCTAAAACTATTATCGTGAATTACAACTGGAGAAATCGGTTACTCCCTTCACTCAGCCTTCATCATCACGTCATGTAGAGATCTTTAAGATGAATGTCACGGTGTACTGCACGGAACAAGGGTTTCTGCTGCTGCAGGGTTGTTCCATGGTTGGGATGGGCTGGTCCGGACAGATGCGTTCCATGATGGCTCTTTTCATGGGAGCTGGCTATGGACATGGTCTTTACTGATTCCCGGCACACTGTGAATATCTGCTAATACCGCCTTCATTTCCGTTTCATCTATCATGCACAATTATTGAGGTAAGTTTCTGAATGGAATTGAAAGGAGGTTGATTAATTATGTCACGTTTGCATCTCGTACCTTTTGGAGTCGCTCTCTCCAGCCTGTTTATAATCTCATATGTGATCTGCATACTTTTCAATCTGGTGACTGGTTGGGGAATGATTGACATCGTAATGAAAATGTTGCCCTGGGCGTCGATCAGCTTGCCGGGTTTTCTGCTCGGACTTGTTGAGGCAGTGGCCTATGGCTGGTTCGTGGCGTTCATCTTCGTCCCGATTTACAACTGGATTCTTACTACAGGGTCTCTGCAGAGAACTTGAAAACAGCTCTTCACAATCGGATCCGATCAGATTGTGAACCATCGATAATCTTGTATTCATCCCGGCTTCATCTATGCCGGGCTATCCTGGCGAGAGTTGAACTCAAACCGTAAAGGAGGTTTCAAACATGAATCTGAAAAACAGGAAATACATGGTGCCGGTGACAGCTTTCACTGCGGCATTCTTTCTGGTGACAGCCGTTCACTTTGCCTCTGCCCAGACCAGTTCATCTTCACAGAATGGCTCGATGCATATGAGTGGGAATATGGTCCGGCAGCAGGCACAGGACCCTCCAGCGGGATGCGGGGCAAACGGCGGGAAGATGGCGCACAATCAGGGAACCATGTCGGGTGGCATGATGTCCGGAATGATGGGCGGTAGCGGCGGTCACATGTCGGGTGGTATGATGTCCGGAATGATGGGCGGTAATGGCAGTCATATGTCGGGTGGTATGATGTCCGGAATGATGAGGGGTAATGGCAGTCATATGTCCGGAATGATGGGGGGCATGCATTCCGATAAGCTCCTTACTTTCTCAGAAGCACTCGGATTGAGTGATGAGCAGATCAAGAAGATCGAGGAATTGGAACTTACCCACGCCCGCGCACTTGTAGACGCACAGTCTGCGATCCGTAAGGCGGAGCTCGATGTTCAGGCTGCCCGGATGCAAACTGATGATATCAGAGGTCTGAAACAGGCGCTGCAGCAGGCCGCTGAAGCCGGAATAGAGCTGGAAATCATGCAGGTTCGGCAGGCAGCAGCGATCAACGGAGTGCTGACTGCGGATCAACGCCTGAAGTGGTCGAACCTATATAGTGAAAACGGCTGTAATATGGTCGGTGATATGAGTTAAACACTGGATCAGAACGGGGAACGGCTTCGATCCGTTCCCCGTTTCTTGTTGCGACCGGTATCTATCGCCGTTATTCCATTGGATGAGAGATCGATCAATTCTGACCCGGATATTCAGGACCATCCACACTCAGAGAGGAAAGATCATGCATATTCTGGTTATCGAGGATGACCGCAAAGTTGCCTCGTTTATCAGCAAGGGATTAACCGAAGAAGGATACGTGGTGGATGTAGCAGTGGACGGGGTGGATGGGAGCCTGAAAGCTTCTGTTGGTGAGTATGATATAATAGTGCTCGACGTCATGCTTCCTGAACGGTCGGGTTATGAACTGGCCAGAGAGATGCGTCGTGAGGGATCAACGACCCCGATCATCATGCTGACAGCCAGAGACGCCAAAGAGGATATCGTGCGTGGTCTAGATTCTGGTGCGGATGATTACCTTACGAAACCATTCTCGTTTGACGAACTGCTGGCCCGCATCCGCGCTCTGCTTCGCAGGGAAGGTGTAGACAGGACACAGGTTCTCCGTTATCAGGATCTGGAGTTGGACCACCGCAGGCATCAGGCTCGCAGGGGCGGACGTGTTCTGGATCTGACTCCAAAGGAGTTCCAGCTCCTTGAACATTTCCTGCTCCATCCCGAGGAAGTGATCACACGAACCGAACTTCTGGAGAAGGTGTGGGAACTTGAATTTGATCCGGAAAGCAACGTGGTCGATGTCCATGTTGGCAATCTGAGGCGCAAACTCACGCTCGATGGCGAACCGAATATGATAAATACTATCCGGGGCGTAGGCTACCGGTTGGAGTGATGATAATCGGTAACCTGGTATCTTACAGGGCCCTTCTTACACGTAGATTTGTGTGGTTATGGGCTGTCGGAATATTCATAATCAGCACCGTGACACATCTGGCCGTTCGTTCAATCCTTTTACAGCAGGTCGACAGGTCTCTCTCCCTCGTTGCATCATTGCAGGCTCGTGCAGTTGTAGAAAGCCCGCCTGAAAGAATGGAGCTGAAGGAATGGGAGCTTCGGCCGGATGAGATCGGAAGGCTTCAGGATGTTCTCTGGTTCGTCCAGGTATGGAATGAAAACCGGGAGATCGTAGCCCGCAGCGCCAACCTGACCTGGCCGTTGCCAGATCCAGACTCTGGCTGGGAAGCTGTGCGGGAGGGCCGAATTGTCTATATGACGATATCCAGCCCTCAGGGGCCTCTCCGTCAGACTCTCTATCCACTCCAGCGCCTCGATCCTGCCCATGCCGACCATGCGATACAGGTTGCAGTTTCGCTGGGTCCCGTCAACCGCATGCTCAACCAGATCGATATCGTCCTGATGAGTGTCAGTATCCTCGGCCTGTTGATAGTTATCGCGGTTGGATGGACTTTAGCCACTCGCGCGATAAGACCTGTTGAAGAGATCGTAACCCAGGCCAGAAAGATCCATTCTCCGGAGGAACTCAAGCGGATAACGGCTTATGCACGTACTCACGAATTCGCTTCTCTAGTTGAGGTTATAAACGAGATGCTGGAGCGCCTGGAAAAGGCTTTCGATTCCCAGCAGCGCTTTACAGCGGATGCAAGTCACGAGCTTCGCACTCCTCTCACTGCCTTAAGAGGCACAATCGAGGTCGCCCTGCGCCGTACCCGCTCCATAGAGGACTACAGCGAAACACTGCAATCCTCACTCGAGGAAGTTATCAGAATGCAGGTTCTGGTGGATGACCTGCTGCTGCTGGCCAGAAATGACGCTCATGTGCTTCAGCCTCGGTATGAGCAGGTCGTTCCCGGTGTACTGGTCGACGAGGTGCTGGGAGATCTGGCCGCTTCAGCTGAAGAACAGGGAGTAATAATCGAGACAGATATCATCGAATCTGTCATCATGAAGGTGGACAGGGATATGATCCGCCGCTGCATAACGAATCTAGTCAGCAATGCGATCCATCATTCCCCTCGGGGGGGCAGGGTGAGAATTTGGTGCACGAAATCCGGCGAAGAGATTGAATTGAGTGTTCAGGATGAAGGGGAGGGAGTTCCCGGATCGGCCCGATTACTCATTTTCGATCGCTTTTACAAAGCTGATTCCGCTCGTACATCCGGTGAAGGGGTAGGTTTGGGATTATCTCTGGTCAAGGCCATGGTGGAAGCTCATTCAGGCCGGGTAACGGTTGGGGAATCGCCCGGTGGAGGTGCATTATTCCGCATATACCTTCCCTCTGAACCGAAGAAAACTTGAGAAGTTAAAAGTAGAAAATAGACGATCCCGGTCACGCACCGAGCACTTTTTTCCGTTCCTCGAACTCATCTGAGGAGATCTCTCCCCGGGCGTACCGCCTCTCGAGTATCTCCGTCGAGGTCAATTCCCGCATGGTTTGCGAGCCTTTAGTGCTCTTTCTTGTCACGGCATAGACAATCCAGATGATTGCACCCAGGATTATGATCCACCCGAGCCACATCCAGGCACCCATGCCCCACATGCTTATTCCATGCATTATATACCTCCTTCCATAATAAGGTTTCACGGTGTTGTGGTGAGAAATGTAGCATCAGCCGCGTGAAAAAGCCGTGAAGAGACAGTGAACGGCCTTGTTTTTCAGTTCAGACTCTCTTCACCTTCACTTCATTCCGTTTCTGTATCTTGAAATCAAGGAGAGGAGGATGCATTTCTTCGATGGCACGCATCCGCCCTCTGATGGTCGAATAAAAAGATAAAAGGGGGTATTTCAAATGAAGCGCAATCCACCGAATGACGTCGTTGATCCTGTTTGCGGAATGACTGTGAACCCGACCACTGCAGCTGACGAATACATCCATGAAGGCAAAACTTATTACTTCTGTGCACCTGTCTGCAGAGAGCGGTTCGAGGCTGATCCGGAGCAGTATCTCTCAGACTGGAAGGACTGATTCTCGGGCATCGATCAGTATCAGTGTCCCATGCCCTTGTAATGGAGTTTGCCTCTGCGCAGTTCCCATTCCTTGAGGATGCTCCAGACAATAGGGATCACGATGAGGATCAGTATGAGACTTGTAAGGATCCCGCCGACCAGGGGGGTTGCCAGGGGTTTCATCACGTCACTGCCCGTGCCCGTACTCCACATGATGGGGAGCAGGCCGATAAGGCTGGTCGCCACGGTCATTAACAGGGGCCTCACACGCAGCACGCTCCCCTTTGTCGCCGCTTCTCGAATCATTTCCCTGGTTACATCATTATTCAGGATGAAGGAGTCGAGCGCCTCATTCAGGTAGACCAGCATGACTACTCCTGTTTCCACGGCGACTCCGAAGAGGGCTATGTATCCCACCCAGACGGCCACACTGTAATTATAGCCGAGGGCACTCTGCAGCAGTACTCCTCCCACCAGGGCAAACGGTACTGACAGTATCACCAGCAGGGATTCACTGATACTGTGGAAGGTGAAGTAGAGCAGCAGGAAGATAATCAGGATTACGGCCGGCATCAGGGTCATCAACCGCTTGCGCGCCCTGACCTGGTTCTCGTATTGCCCCGACCAGTTCACGTAGTAGCCCTCCGGGAGTTCAAACTGTTCATCCAGGGCCGCTTTCGCCTCATCCACGAATGATCCCATATCCCGTTCCCGCACGTTGAGCATGACCAGGGAGCGGAGCATCCCGTTCTCGCTGTTGATCATCGGCGGTCCGGGATTGATTTCTATATCCGCCACCTGTTCCAGGGGAACCTGGGTACCGGTCACGGTTGGTATAAGCACGCGCTTCAGGATTTCTGGATCACTGCGGTAGTCGGACATGTAGCGCACCCGTACCGGGAACCGTTCGCGTCCCTCCACAGTCGTGGTCAGGTTCATTCCCCCGATTGCCGTCTCGATGACCATCTGTACATCTTCCACGTTCACGCCATAACGGGCTGCTCCCTCCCGGTCGATCTTGATGTCCAGATATTTCCCTCCGACTACCCGCTCCGAATAGACGTCGGCTGCTCCCGGTATTTCCCGGAGAATCTCTTCCGCCTGAAGGGCCAGCTCGGCCAGTGTATTGAGATCGGGACCGAAGATCTTCACCCCCAGATCTGTTCGAACCCCTGTCGCCAGCATCTGGATGCGGTTGATGATAGGCTGGGTCCATCCGTTCGTAAGCCCCGGTATCTGTATCATCGAATCAAGCTCGCCGATCAGGCCTGCTTTGGTTAAGCCTTTCCGCCATTCGCTGCGCGGTTTAAGGATAATTATCGATTCGATCATGCTCACTGGTGCCGGATCGGTGGCGGTCTCCGCCCGACCCACTTTGCCCAGAACATATTCGACTTCCGGGACCGATTTGATCAGGGCATCGGTCACCTGGAGCAGCCGTTTTGCTTCTGTGACGGTCACGTTGGGCAGGGTCACCGGCATGTAGAGCAGACTGCCTTCGTCCAGCGACGGCATGAACTCTCTGCCCCTGGACATCGCCAGCGGAATGGTCGCGATGAGGATCAGGAGAGTGGCCATCAGGGTAATCCACCGGAACCTGAAAACGACATGCTGAATCCGCCTATAGATACCGATGAAGAACCGCATGAGCGGGTTCAGAGCCTCCGGCCTCAAGCGTCCTCTTATGAAGAATGTCATCAGTACAGGTACGAGGGTTATGGCGATGATCGCCGCCCCGGTCATGGTGAATGTCTTGGTGAAGGCCAGCGGCCGGAAGAGTCTTCCCTCCTGACCTGTGAGGAGAAAAACCGGAACAAACGAAAGAATGATGATTATCAGGCTGAAGAAGATTGGCCGTCCCACCTGTTTGGCCGCGAAGAGTATTGCTTTTACGGGGTCCCGCTGCGCTTCTTCACCCCCTTCTGAGATGTGGCGATAGGCGTTCTCCACCATCACGACGGAAGCATCCACGATCACTCCGATCGCGATTGCCACGCCTCCGAGCGACATGATGTTCGAAGTGATCCCGATGTATTTCATCAGGATGAAGCTGATCAGAACAGCGATGGGAAGACTTATGATGATCACCAGGGCACTGCGGAAGTGGAGAAGGAATATGAGGACGATGAACGCGACGATAATTGCCTCTTCCAGGAGGGTCAGGCGGAGGTTTTCTACAGCCGATTCGATCAGATCCGAGCGGTCGTAGGCTATTGTGATCGTTACACCTTCCGGAAGACCTTTCTCCAGTTCCTCCATCTTGACCTTGACCCGGTCTATGACTTCCTTGGCGTTCTCGCCGTAACGCATGACGACGATCCCGCCGACAACTTCGCCCTCTCCGTTCTGATCCAGCATCCCCCGGCGTATATCGCCGCCGAGCTGGACGGTACCGATGTTTCTTACATAGACCGGGATTCCGTCCGCTGTCGCCCCTATGACGATATCCTCGACGTCCTTGACCGATTTGATATATCCGAGTCCCCGGACCACGTACTCAATATCGGTCATCTCGATAAGCCGTCCACCGACGTCATTGTTGCTTTTACGCACGGACATGACCACGTGTCGGAGCGGAATGTTATAGGAGAGAAGTTTTGTGGGATCGACGTCGATCTGGTACTGACGCACGAATCCACCGATAGAGGCAACCTCACTGACACCGTCTACTGCTGTCAGCTGGTATCGTATATACCAGTCCTGGATTGCACGCAGTGCACCCAGGTCGTGCCTTTCACTGTTGAGTGTATACCAGAAGACATGCCCTACACCCGTACCATCAGGCCCGAGGATCGAGGTTACACCCTCGGGCATCAGGGACTGGGCATAGTTGAGTTTTTCGAGCACCCTGCTGCGAGCCCAGTAGACGTCCACATCATCCTCGAAGATCACATAGATGATGCTCGTACCGAACATGCTGGTCGCTCGGATGGTCTTGACCCTCGGTAGACCCTGCAGGGCTGTGGAGAGAGGGTAGGTGATCTGGTCTTCGATGACCTGGGGACCGCGTCCCATCCAGTCGGTCGAAACTATCACCTGGTTGTCGCTCAGGTCAGGGATGGCGTCGAGTGGAGTGTTCTGCATTGCCCAGACACCCCACCCGATACCCAACGCGAATATCATCAGTACGATCAGACGGTTCCTGATGCTGGCTTCGATAATTTTCTCGATCATTATCGGATCTCTTCCTGTTTATTATTACCGCTTCCGGGTTGGTAATACCTACATTCCACCGCCGTTATCGTGCTGCATGCCCGCCATGGTGCCACCGGCCATCGCCTTCAATTGACTTTCGGAATCGAGCAGGAAACCGCCTGAAGATGCCACGTGTGCGCCTTCATTCAGTCCCTCCAGGATCTGGTAGAAATCACCGATCCGCAGGCCGAGTAAGACATTACGCGGGCTGAATCTGTTCGGTTTGATTTCCTCCCAAACGACCTGGCGGTATCCGGTGTTTACGACTGCCGAAACAGGCACCACAAGCGTGGTATTCACCGGTGCGTGAACGACGGCCCTGCCGAACATCTGGGGCCTCAGGGAGCCGTCAGGGTTCGGGAAACGGGCGCGGATCTCCACGCTCCTGGTTCTGGGCTGTACGACGGGATCGATAAATGTGATGTTTCCCCTGAATATTCTGCCGGGGTGAGCTTCGGTCGTAACGAGGATCTCCTGGCCCATCTCCAGGAATGGGAGCTCATACTCGTAGACATCTGCATACATCCAGAGGCTGGATAGATCTGCGATATCGTAGAGTGTCTGACCCTGCTTAACGTACTGGCCTTCCTGTACCATCTTCTTGAGCACCGTCCCCGATGCCGGAGCGTAGATGGTAGTCGTGGTCCTTGCTTTGCGGGTCTGTTCCAGTTCTGCGATTTGCGCTTCGGTTATGCCCCAGAGCAGCAGACGTTCCCTGGCACCGGTACGAAGGCGTTCCTGGGCCTTCCGAAACACCTCACTCCAGGCCTGCAGACCGTCCGGGTCAGGGAGCGTGCTCAGGTATTCCTCCTGCGTCTGGATCAGAGCCGGGCTGTAGATTTCGAGAAGCGGCTGGCCCCGGTGGACCAGGTCTCCGGTAAAATCGACGTGCAGTTTTTCGACACGACCGCCGATCCAGGCGGCAACATGAGCCAGGCGCTGTTCGTCCACGTCGAATCGACCGACGGCGGTAATCTCCTTCTCCAGTGTGCGGATCTCTGCCATGGAAGTAGCCACGTTCGCCAGCACGCGCTGTGCGGGAGAGATGGTTACATCGACGAGGCCTGCGACTGCCGCTTCGCTCATCTCCATCTCCCCGGACGCTGACTGCCGGCGAGGAACCAGGCTCATACCGCAGATCGGACAATCACCGGGCTTATCGCTGACGACAGAGGGATGCATTGGACAGGTGTAAACCAGCTCACCCGATTCAACACCGGTTACCTGCCCACCTTCACGCGTGTACCCGGCATGCTCTTCCTCGGACATACCCATATCGGCCGCGGTTGTGGCAGGTCCGGCGGTTGTTTCCCTCTGCTTCGGGACCAGGCTCATGCCGCAGATCGGGCAGTCACCCGGTTTGTCGCTTATGATGGACGGGTGCATCGGACCGACATAGTAGATATCTGCCTGTTCCTGGTTGCCGCCGCCACCCGGTCCGATTATCGTGATTGCCGCAAAACTGCCTGCTGCAACCAGAACGACTGCGGCAGCTATCATGATCAAACGTTTTTTATTACGCATTTTTCTACCCCGTTCAGTCATTGTTATCTCCCCAGTTCTTCGAGGGATGTACCTGTAACTGCTTCAAGATCGGCCAGTTGCCGATGGTATTCCGTGGTTACTCGTACTGCCTCAAGCTGGTAATTGAAAAGAGTCGTCTGGGCAGCGATCAGGGTCAGGAAGTCCACTTGCTCCACACGGTATCCCGACAGGGCGCTGGTCAGAACTCCTTCGGCCTGCGGAATGATCTGTTCGGCATACAGTTCCATGATGCGCCTGGAACGTCGCAGTTCGCTGGCCAGTTTCTCTATCGCCGATTCTACCTGAAGCTGGACATTCCGGAGCCGGTAGTTCGCCTCTGCCAGTCGCGACCTGGCCTCTTCAACAGCCATATCCTGCTTCCTGCCGGCATAGATGGGTATCTGCACTCCAACCATCCCGGTAATCAAGTCCCTGCGGCCGCCATCTCTCTGGGCGTAAGCGGTTGATATGCTCCAGCTGGGACGGCGCAGTCTTATTGCCAGTTCGATTGCCGTCCCCCGCTGATCAACCATAGCCCTCGATCGGGCAATCGATGGATTTCTTTTACCTGCGACTTCAGCCAGTTCATCAACTGCCGGCAGGTCAGGCATCCGGCCGGGCAGGACAAGATCAGCTATGGGAGTGCCGGCGGGCCTGTCCCGTAGTGCATTTATTCTGCTTACCAGACCCACTCGCTTCTCTTCCAGGATTATCAGGCGTTCCGTTAACCTGGAATGTTCCAGCTGGGCCTTCAGAACATCCTGCTGAATTCCGCGTCCGGTCATATACCTGGTTTCTGCATTCTTCACGAACTGCTGAAGGAGAGCCTGGTTCTCAGTTGCGATTGATACCGATTCGTCCAGGAAGTAGAGGTCGAGGAAGGCTCTTTTTGCGGTCTGTGCAAGCTGTTCGCGAGTGACGGTCAATTGGCTTTCAGCGATCTCTACGCCTGCCTCAGCTACGGCCGTACGGGCACCGAGCACACCAGGAGCCGGAAATCCCTGTGTAGCTGTAAGCTGTTTCATCGTCATCGGTTCCTGATTGAACCTGAAAGTAGTCACCGGAATATTCATCAGGCTGAAACCTACCATTGGATCCGGGAGTGCGCCTGCCTGTGGGACCCTGAGAAGACCTGCATTGATTGCGGCCTGATCGGCAGCCAGAGCCGGATTCCGATCCAGGACCTGTTGAACGAAATCATCCATAGTGAGAACTGAAGGATCCTCCCCTGTCTGTGCGATGCTCTGACCTGCTGTTCCCAGAAAGAGGAGACAGGCGGCCAGAATTCTCATGCTTTCTTTTATCATTCTGATTTCACTTTCCGTTTTTGTATTCAGTACAACCTTCAGGAAGCCTGACTGATTCCATATTTACGCATCCGGTAGATCATAGTATTACGGGTAATGCCGAGTGCACGGGCAGCTCGGGACTGGTTGCCTTTGTGCAGCTCGAGAGCTTTCATAATCAACTGTCGCTCCACTTCTGCAAGCGAGAGACCGGCATCGAGCAATCTGTCGGCCAGCCAGCCGGGATCGATCGGCAGACTTCCGGTATACGATTCCGAGGGATCCTGGTTGTTTATCCTCTCCCTCAGGAGCCTGTTATCCTCCATCAGATTGTGCAGTTCCATAGCCTTGTGAATGATCCTGGGAAGCTTCTCATTCAATTGGTCAAATGGAACAATCTCGATAGCACCGCGGTTCAATGCCTCGATGGAGACAGCATCATTTGGGGATTCAGATAATACGATTACCGGAACCTCCGGCAGCCGGTTGGTCAGGAATGCCAGCAGGTCCAGTCCTTCAATTCCGGGTACTCGGAGATCGGTTAAGATCGAGGCGATATTATGGTAGTTGAGGATATTCAATGTACCGGCGGTATCCGCAGCCTCCAGAACCTGATATCCAGTTTTCTCCAGGTGATTCCGCAACAGGATTCGTGTTTGAGCATTATCTCCGACCACAAGGATTTTCTGGCTGTGGCTGTTCATTAACCACTCCTCCAAATGCAACACTTCGGTGCGTCAAATAACGCAACTGCAACATAGAAGAGCTTAGATGAAGGAATTATGAAGGTATTCTGAAAGCGAATTTATTGTTGCATATGCCTCAATTCGCGCACTTTGAACCGCCCGATCAGTTTCCGTCCGCCCGGCGCAGGGAGCCGGGCATCGTGTCCAGGCTTTGAAGGTTCTGACAGCTCCGCCGGGAAATGATCCCGGCGGGCCCTTTGAAGGAATACAGGTTCAGTCCTGAACCCTATCTCGGTACTGCTGACCTGATGAATCCGGCCAGGTCCAGCTTCATCTTCATCAGTGAGGGCAGATGTATGTACATCATGTGTCCCGACTCGTAGAAGGCGAAATGGATCCGGTCCTTCAGTAAACCGGTCAGGTCCAGGTGTGAGAATACGTACTGGGCCGTGAAGTAGTCGCAGGCGGCATCGTAGTAACCCTCGGTTATCAATACCTGCAGATACTTGTTCCTGGTCATCGCATCGCGCAGCATCTCGCCGACTACTACCGAGTCGTCGGTGTTCCAGGGACGTACATCCCCCCATATCTCATAGCTCAGGTCGGTCTCGTAGTTGAGTTCGGTCCGGATGTAGTGGTTGAATGCCCCTGCAAAGGTCCCCTCCCAGTCCACCAGTGCCTGGTCGTACTCGTTCACCTCACCGGCGGCATCCGCGTCCCTTCCCGTGTACCGGCTGTCCAGACGGCCGACTGTGAGACCCTGATC
>VAPC011129032.1_pt1 | contig 19424 bp, 14 predicted proteins | sample 3395121 | NCBI WGS metagenome assembly VAPC01 (sample SAMN08290434, study PRJNA428436) | hydrothermal vent metagenome | isolation source: Deep-sea hydrothermal vent chimney | place: Indian Ocean: Southwest Indian Ridge | depth 1711 m m
CAAGTCATATCCTTATTGATAAAACAGAATCTAATTAATTGTCGATTACGGAAAAATAGAAGCAGTTTCCCGGTTCTGGCAAGCATTTAAGTCGTTCAAGCTGGATGTTTACCAGCCGCCTGATGCACCGCCGCCGCCAAAACTTCCTCCGCCTCCGCCAAAACTTCCTCCACCTCCACTAAAACCACCGCCGCCATAGCCTCCATAGAACCCCCAATATCTGCCGCTGCCTCCGGGACCGGGAGAAGGCGGTTTTTTAAAAGCATAGTAGACAAAAACACCAACAAAAAAAAGGACAAACAAGACTGAAATAATTTCAATAAGTTCTTTCAGCAGGTTCATAAAACATACCCTAACACTAACCTTCTATACACTTAACACACACTCTGCTTTCCGGCATGGCCATCAATCTTCCAAAAGGAATGGGTTCGTCACATCTGAGACAAATACCGAATTCAGGCTGATCTATAGTTTTTAATGTTCTTTCCAGCTTATCAAGTTTAGCCTTTGCCGATCGGTAAGACGATTCACTTATTCCTTTGGCATTTATTGCTTCCATTCTGGTCAGGCGGCCGATAGCATTATCAGGAGCAATAGGATTAATAGTGTCGCTTAACAGCTCAATTGAGCACCTCAGGTCTGCGATCTCTTTTCTGATCAATTCTCTCAATCTGTTTTTTTGATCATCATTCATTGCTGTTACGAAAGCCTGTATCTTTCCTTAAGCGATTTCGAAAAGAATACCAGTGCGGATAAAAGTGTAAAGCAAGCAACTGCTCCAAGAATTATCATAAGCTTTGTCGAGGGCATGCCCATTCTTTCCCGGAGAGAAACGATCACGAATATTGTCCTGCCCCATTCAATTGCGGCTAAAGCCAGGGCTGCCTGCACAATCCTTACGGACGACGGATGGCGTACCAGCAGGAGCATAGGCAGTAAAAGGCTGACTGCAACGAGATAAATGTTATCCGCGCGCAAAAAATGAGCCGCTATCAGCAGCATACTTATGATCACCGGTATCAATTGGAATATCGTTAATAATATTTTCTTCATGATAAAAAAGGCAGACAGGAAATTAACCTGCCTGCCTCAATAAAAACTTTTCAGCCTGTTTAATTGCTGATCTTCTTTCTTCTCAATACCGCTGCTGACATAACCGACATAAGCACTAAAAAGACGGATATAAGCGGGTACCTGATGCTGTACACTACCGGAACAAGCACTATCCTTGTTGCTGTCCTTAATGTCTCATGCTTTGAAATATAATCAGCTATTGGAGGCGAGTATTTGTAATAAAGGCTCACAAATTCCCTGCCCGGCGCGTTTGTCAAAAGATACTCGTCCCTGAACTCCCTTAATACTACAACCTCTTCAGCCAAATAACTGCCGTATGCCGCGGTTGCTATAAAACAGTCACTGCTTGAAATATTAAGAGTTTCGACAGCTGTCACCAGTACCCTTAAAAGTTCATACGCTCCTATATCACATGTCTGAGTCCCATCGTTATCACCATCCTCTGGACGGTCAAAACCCCTCTGGTCAGTCGGAGGACAATTAGTATTATCACCTGTATCCGTCGCAGGACTGCCTCCACTTATAGCGTGGGTCATTGTGGGGCCGCCGTTATCCCGGAGATTGCCCAGATTCGGATCGGTATTCGAAAGGTCGCCTGTGCCCTGACCTATGCCTGATACAGCCGGATCACAGCTGGCATCGCTGTCAAGGTTCCAGCCGATTGAGACTAAATTGCCGTTTCCAGGGTCAGAACAGTCTGCTACGGTATTGTCAGCCAGAATAGTGCTGTAGAACGTAACAGGAACATCTGCGGTATTATCAAAACCAGTACCGGTGTTAGAGGCAATAGTGCTGTTATTAATCCACATCTCTCCTGATATGTGCATAATCCCGCCGTTAGTGTTGCCGCTTACTGTGCTGTTGTTCAGCCAGGCGTCATCCATATTTAATATACCGCTTCCGCCGGCAGTATCTGAGTTATTATAGACAAGGCTTCTGTTCAGTATCAGGTCTGCGTCACTGTTGATACCGCCGCCGCCTGCACTTACAGATTCATTATTCGGGCCAACAGTACTATCAGTAAGCGTCGTTACAGTGCCCGGATCCGAACTAAAGATACCGCCGCCGGGACCATCAGCTTTATTTCCGCTTATCGTGCTTTCTGTAATTGTTACTGTGCCGCCATTTTCAGTATAAATGCCGCCGCCGGCCCCTATTGTGGCAGTATTGTCGTTCACAGTGCTGGGGTCAATCGTCACTGTTCCACCGTTATTGTAGATTCCGCCGCCGACGCCATCAGCTGTATTGCTGCTTACATCACTGTCAGTAAGTATCAGCAGTCCGGTGCCATTATATATACCTCCGCCATCACCACCGCCAGTGGCGAATGTATCATTGCCGCTTACCTCGGTGTTAATAAGCTCTGCAAAGCCGGCATTATATATACCGCCGCCGGATGCACCAGAGTTCAGAATGTGATTGCCTGTTACAAAACTGTCAGTGAGCGTTAACCAGGAAACATTATTATAGATTCCACCGCCATCGCCGTTATCCGCATTATTATTGCTTACAGTACTGTTATTTGTAAGTGTTAGCATGCCAAAGCTTTCATTGAAGATACCGCCGCCATCGCCGGAAACTGCGTTATTACCGTCTATTATGCTGTTGTCGAGCGTAACGATTCCAACAACATTTACAATACCGCCGCCGTCAATCGCATTATTATTACTTACCGTACTGTTAATAAGCATTAATGTCTGTCCATTATTGTAGATGCCGCCGCCGTTACCAGCAGGGGCTGAATTACTGTCTACAGTCGTGTTTGTTAATGTCAATGTCCCGCCTATAATTACTATGCCGCCGCCGTCCGGGCCGCCTGTTGAAGGCAATCCGTTCTGGATAGTTAAATCCGAAATGCTGACATTAGAGTTATTATCAATATCAAATATCCTGTCATTATTATTACCATCAATAATGGTAGTTGCTTCATCCCCACCCACAATACTCAGGTTGTCAATTATGAGCAGCTTTCCGCTGACTCCATTTAGTGTATATGTGCCAACGGGCAATACAATTGTATCCGGGCCAGCAAGTGCATTGGCCTCCTCAGTAGCTGCACGCAGGGTGCAATCCCCGCCTCCGTCATCGCATATTCCGTCGCCTAAAACCGAGTCGTTAGTATCACCGGTATCGTCAACCGTAAATGTTAATGCAAAGCCGTTACCAACAAGGCCGAACACCAATAAAACCATTACTGCCAAAAAAATAATTCTTTTCATGATAGTATCTCCTTTCTTGATCTATATATTGTAATCAGAGTTTCTTCCTGGTCTTGAATTCTGTCAGGACAGCTGTCTTTTTATACTTCTAAATATATAATTTGTCAATGAAATAATTGACATTTACAAGTTCTATTATACATTAAGGCTCTATCTGCTGGATCCTTTTTTTATGCCTTCCTCCCTCGAATTTCGAGGAAAGCCATGTGTCGACTATCTCAAGGGCTGTTTCAGCGCTTATCATTCTCTGACCCAGAGATATTACGTTCGCGTCATTGTGCTCTCTGGCAAGCCGGGCCGAATCTCTGTTCCAGCATACTGCACATCTTATGCCTTTTACTTTGTTGGCAGCAATAGCCTCTCCGTTCCCACTGCCGCCGAGAACAATACCCTGATCACAATCTCCGCGTGCAACAGCTTCAGCCGCCGGCCTTATAAACGCCGGGTAATCGACCGATTCCTCAGAGTCTGTGCCAAAATCCTGAACAGTATATCCCCTGGAAGCAAGGAATACCTTTATGTCCTCCTTATACTTATAACCGGCATGGTCAGACGCAATAGCTATTTTCATGATTTCTCCTGTTGTATTATATATATTTCCTCACGCCGCATGTTACGGTCTTTCATCCTATCTGTTTTCTCTCGTCACTCGTCACTCATCACGTGTTACGGTCTTTCACCCCTGCCTCCCTTATCTCCCCGATATGCGTAAAGACAATATAGGATATTACGTTTTCTGTTTTAAACAGTTTTTTGACTGCTTCGCTGTAAATTCCAAGTTGGCCTGAATATCCCTTTAACAAATAACCTATCTCCTTTTCATCAACAGGAAATGTCTTATAATCATATATCTTATAACACCCGTTAACATTAATGACCCTGTCTATCCTCCCGGAATAGACATCTTTCCCGGACTCAAGTACAAAAGGAAGTTCTGAAAAGGAGTTGTCCCTGGGCATTATCACTTCCTGCCATATGCCTTTTTCCTTCAGAAGCCGGATATCATCTTCAATTATGAATAACAACTCATCTTTCCGTCCTTTTACTATATCCTTTGCAAGCAGCATTTTCTGCGCCTTTTCCAAAATGGCCTTCTCTGTTATTATGCCTTTTGATATATCTTCAAACAGCCTGTGGAAAATATCTCCGATAATAGCCCATTCTTTTCCATGCTGACGTTTTATATCCACTGTTGATGTTACTGCCTTCCATTTCAGCGTCTCTTTAATCTCCAGTGGTACAAACACGGCAGGCGTATCTCTGTCATTCTGCCGGGCAGAACGGCGCTCAGGCGCTTTTTTGTACATGGCATCGATCTCATGCGCTGATCGCATTGAAAGCCCATCCAGCTTTTCTGATATTGCCCATTGGCTTCTGCTTGCCCCCGCGTCAAGATTCGATCCGAATCTGTGGGGGTGCCTTGCTTTTATCTTTTCTCTCCCGTTCCGTATCTCTCGCTCGCTCGCCTCGGGGCCCGGCCTCGACTCGTCTTGGCGAGGCGGGCGAAGCAACGGGCCTCGTGCGAAGCCTACGGGTCCCTCCCGAAGCGGGTCTCCGCTCGATTCGAGTAAACTCCGGGTCGCTTCGACGCCCCTCGTCCTTCCTTTTTCTGTCTTATGGAGGCCAAGCCCCTGCTTTAGAAAACCAAGAAAACCTTTATCACTGTCATTCCACTTCCCGGCAAGGAACAGCGCCTGCTCGGCCCTTGTTACCGCTACATAAAACAGTCGCTTCTGTTCCTCAATTTCTTTCATTGAATGAAGGGCGAAATCTTCATCAAGCCTGCGTACTGTGGACTGCGGCGCGTATTTAAAAAACAATTTCCCTTCACGGTCATATATAAGACTGTCGCCTCTTCCTGTATAGAAAGCATCATCAATTCCCGGCACGAATACCACTGGAAATTCAAGTCCTTTAGCTCCGTGGATCGTCATTATCCTGACCGCGTCCATTCCTTCGGTATTTACGTTTGCTTTAGGCTCATCCGCCCTTTCTTCCGTGCGTTCGAGAAAGTCCCTGATTTTAAGCAGTGATTTGCCTTCCGCTTCAAGGCCTTCCACCACTTTGATAAATTTCTTAACATTCGCCCTTCGTTGTGCTTCATGGAAAAATTCCCACAACCTTGTAGCAGAAAGGGCGTCTTCTATTAATTCAGAGATCGGTGACAGCTGAATTTTCGAAAGCCATTCTTCGAGCAGACTGACTGAACTGTCCAAACTACCGCGCATATTCCGCCATTTTGAAAAAAGGCAATCTCCCTCGCCATTTACCGCTTCAATAATAGAGCCTTCATCAATTGAGAAAAAAGGACTCTTGAGCAGTATATACAAGCTGTAATCATCGTATGGGTTCGACAGAAAGTAAATTAATGCCCTCAATACCGCCACTTCAGGTTCCTGATAAAACCCAATTCCTTTTACAGCAACGAACGGTATGTTGTACCTTCTGAATGCCTCCTCATATTTCTTAAGATGTGTTCTTTTCCTCAGAAGGAGAGCTATATCCATATACCTGCATGGCCTTGAACCTGCCTCATGCCCATCAGATCTTTCCGTTACCCGAAAGTCATCAACAAGACTATTGATTCTCTTTGCAATAATATCAGCTTCTTTATTCCTCGTTTCAGCTGCACCGGCTTCATCATCGTCCAGAAGTATTATCTCCACCCTTCCCGTGTTATGCATATCCGACCTGCAGGCGTTAAACGCACGGTAACCAGTCACCCATAATGGTATATCTTTATTTTTTTCCCTGCCATCATCAGCAGTTCTCATTACTTTAGAGAATAAAGCATTGGTAAAATCTATGATCGCAGGCAGGCTTCTGAAATTCTCCGTAACCTCCTCATAACAAAATTCATCCTTAAGCCATTCCGCCAGCTTTGTCTTTGCCCTGTGAAAGATCTCAACATTCGCGCCTCTGAACAGATAAATAGACTGTTTTTCATCGCCAACCAGGAAGACCGTAGGAACTGTGCCGTCTTCTCTCTTCGCGCCAATACCGGAGCGCCATTCTTCCGTCAGCTTATCGATTATGCCCCACTGAAAATTATTCGTGTCCTGGAATTCATCAACAAGGATATGATCCGTCTTTTCATCGAACGAATATAATATGTTTGACCATTCAGGATTCTCATTGAGCAGCCTGAAACAAATATATTCAAGGTCGCTAAAATCAAGAATCCCTTTCAACGCTTTCCTGTCACTATACTTTTCAAAACATCTGCTGAAGATCAGCTTAAGCCTTTCCGCCCTTTTTTCAAATTCCCTCTCGTTTATTTCCTTCCAGAACAAAAACATTTTTGAAGCCCATCCCGGGTAATCCACAATGCCTTTCGCAGCAGCAGGAGTTTTCCGCCTCGGCATTTTGCTCTCTGTCAGGAAGAATTTTTCAACGGAAGCAAACATGGGAAAGCTGTCAGCTTCAAATAACTCTTCATAGTTTTCTATTGCAGAACCCGCGCCGGGCCATTCCCTGAGTTCACGAACCAATTCCTCCATCCGCCCGTTAATAAAGGAATGCAAAAGTGGATTTGGGATCTCAGCCTCAAGAGAGAACGGGTTCTTCTCAAATAAATAATTAACCGTAGTTTTAAGATATTCCAGCCCTTTAAATCCTTTCTCGCTGAGCACCTGAAACAGAATATCATGACCGGCCTTACCATCTCCAGCTTCCAACAGTATTTCATAAAGTATCTTTTCCCATAAAATGCGGGAATCAACCGCGTCTTCTACCCTGTAATTAGGATCCAGTGATGCCTCAAAGGAAAACCGTCTTAGAAGCGTACCGCAGAAGGAATGAATAGTATATACTCTCATAAGGGGCATCTTTTCACGCAGTTTCTCAAATATATCCTTATCCTCCTGCCTCAATATCCTCAGGATTCTCTGCTTCATTTCTGCGGCGGCCTTATCCGTAAAAGTGATAGCAAGAATCCTTTCGACATCCACACCCGACCTGAGCAGGGCAATATAACGCCGTGCAAGTTTTTCCGTCTTTCCGGACCCGGCCGGAGAGGAGATCATCACACTTTTACTTACGTCAAGATAATTACTCATAATAACTCCAGAGCACAAAACTCAGAACCCAGATTGCAGACAACGACAGTATAGTTACACGGGACATTCACCATTCACTCATTCTCCTCCCGATAATATCGGGACTCCGAGGCTTTTGTTCCAATAAACCGGAACAAAATAAACCGTTTCAGGTGAACATTCCGTGTATAGAGTTTTTTATGTGTAAATTGCTGAATGTAGAGTCTGTGTTCTGTGTTCTGGGCTCTGCGTTCTGAGTTCTGATTCATTTCGTCCCCTTACATAATGAACTGTGAGAACAAAACCTGCATTCCGCACCCTTAAACGGAGCAGGCGCAAACAGCCCTTTTCTTATTTTTTCAACCAGTTCCTCTGCAAGTCGCAATGAATTATTTAAAAACTCCTCCATACCTGCTCTCTTTGGATACCAGTCGACTTTGCCGTCCTTTAAAGAGTAGAAACCGGCCCTGTCCACCGGCTCGTTATGTTCTCTGTTCCACATGCTGATATACAGAGGTAGCTGAAGACTGTCCCTGTCAGCACTACCCGTCTTGTAATCCAGCAGCCGCACCTGATCTTTTCCTTCGTCTTTCGTCCTTCCTCTTTCGTCCATCTTCCCTCTTTTCCTGTCGACCCTGTCTATTTTCCCTTTTAACCGCAGGGGTTTTACTTCAGTCTTAAGGGCCTTTTCAGTCATAAACGGAGTGAAACCCTGACTCCTGATCTCGGTTTCCTGCTCTTTTAATGCCGGCAGCAGTTTCAGAAATATTTCCTTTGCCACACCGGCCCAGAAGCCGCCGACCGGGAATTCCTTCAGGCTTGTATCCAGCCCCTTGAGCAGTTTACCGGCCATTTCATCCGGCTCCACATCCCCCTCTCTGAAAAGATTTTCCATTGTCCTGTGCGCGAGCTTTCCCCATAGCCGCGACTCAACTTCAAACTCAGGAGTCTTCGCCATTTCAAGTCCCAGGAATCTCTCAATATAGAACCTCATCGGACACTTTCTATAGGCATCTATATCAGTAACCCTGAAAAAAGCCTTTGGCCCAAACCGTTTGGCAAGAACTCTCCCGATCCTTTTGTCAGCCGGAAGTTCTCCACCCCAGAGCACATCTGAAAAATCTCTATGTTTAAGCGCGCCTTCTCTGAGAAGTATATCCTCTTCAGACGGTATGTTCTGCACGGGTGGGCTTAGACTTTGCTCCCAGTCAAGAAAGGGCGATGGCAGAAAAATCTTATCACCGTCAGCCCCGGGGCAGGATAGATAAGGATCAGAACAGGCCCCATTGATCAGCCTGTCAAAATGCCTCTTTTGCCTGTTCAGGTAGTATTCGAGATATGGAAGCCCCAGGGACTTCTTTACTTTCTCGGGTAGTATTGGGTCAATAGAAGGCCTGGAAGGCAGATCATTTTCAGTCATACCGCCAAAAAAAAGCACTTCAGGCTCAAGGCCTGCCGCCAGTTCAAATGGAACAACCCTGACACCTCCAGTATTCCTGTCACTCCCTTTTAAACCCCTGAACATCTGTCTGAAATAATAAGCAGAGTCTGAGAAAGATATATTATCAAGGCTGAAAAGAAGTGCAAAATGTTTCATCTCAGACATAATTACCTCAACATCTGCTGAGATATCATCAGAAGACCCCGGTGAATCATAAAACCCGAATTTGTTGAATATTTTCTCCATTTCTTCTATAAAGAATAAAAGGCCATTCTCATGTTTAAGCCTTTCAAGTGTCGTTATAACCTGTTTTATCTGTTTCTGAAATTCATCAAGGACGCTGTTTTCACCGCCGGATATTGTTTCCTCTGAGGTATCAAGAAGAGTTTCCCTGATTGACAGCCATGCTTTTTTCCCCTTGACGATCCCCGCTCTGGCGGAAAGTGATACAGCTCTCTGTCTGACAATTTCCGGAATGCCCGGGAAATGCGCCGATGTCAAAAAAGAAAGGAAATCTATTCTGGGATAATCGTCCTCAACGCTTGATATCATCTCCTCTACAGCCACGAAAGGCTTTGATACAGACAGGTCAACTTCCGCAGGGTCCACTGGCACCCCATGCTTCCTGAATATTCTTTTGAGCATGGGCAAATATTTCGAAAGCACAGGGAATGATACTGTTATATGATGCGGCTTAATGCCTTCGGTTATAAGGCCTTTGGCGCCTCTGGCAATCCCTTCCACCTCATCTTCCATTGAGGAATAGGTATAGTACCGGCCGGCTTCCCTCAGGACCGACGGCTTAAGCCTTTTTTTCTGAATGCCACCCTTGAATGATTCGAAGAATTTCACAAATTCCGAGGTTTCTTCTACAACCGCAAATACATTCTCCGACTTCTCAATGATAATTCTGATAGCATCAAGTTCAAGAGGTGTAGGATCAAAGAATCCATCAAGAACAAGCACTGCCGGAGAAACATGCTGTTGTATAAGTGGTATGCTGTTTTTAACAGCGCTTACCGAGTCAATCAGTCCCCTTTGCTCAAGCGCTATATTATATCTTTCAAGCACCTGAATTGCCCTGACAGCCTGCTTAAGGGGTTTCTCTTCAAAAATCAGAGACTTTAAGTCATCTTTTATCCGGGGAAGGTCACTATCCGGGACATAGTGCCGGATCCTGGCCAGCAGGTCAGATAAAAGACCGGCATAACCGATATTTCTTTCATCAAGGATATCGCATAAAATTAATGTTTCCAGGCGGCCGGAGACAATTTTTTCGGTCTTATGGATTTGATAAAACTTTGCACACAGGCCTTTAAGCGTAAAGGACTGAAAAGGTATATATATATTTTCCTTCTGATCGGTCCTGATGAAGGAAAAGAATCGGCGCTTTGCTTCCTCAAGTCCGAATACGGAAGGCGTAACATAATAAACCGACGAATAGTCCCCTTCCGGACAAAGGGATATTACTTCTCTAAAAACAGACGCCCTTTTGTTCTTTGCACCCGCAGGCGCTATATATACAATGCCTTTATTCATTTTTTATGCGCGAGACATCAACCAAACTCAAATAAGTTTTAATATGGTATCTGTATTGGGGGATACGGCTAATCAGTAATTATCTTTTTGTCTATCCCGTACTTCTTCAGCCTGTGTCTCAGAGAACGAAAAGTGAGGTTCAGAAGCTTGGCAGCTTCAGTCTTGACCCCGTTGGTCTGTTCAAGGGCCTTAAGCAAATGGGCCTTCTCAATATCTTCAATTAATTTCTCAAGATTAACACCGCCCTCCGGCATATCTGTGGTTTCTTCTACAGGCGAGGTTCTTATCTCTTTGGGCAGATTATCGACATCAATTGTCTCACTGTCACACAATAAAGCTACTCTTTCAACTATGTTTTCCAGCTCCCTGACATTTCCTTTCCAATGATATTCACCAAGAACGGCAACTGCAGGCTGAGAGATTTTCTTTTTGCCGCCTGTGTGTTTCTTAAGGAAATAATTAACCAGGAGCGGAATATCGCCGCTCCTCTCTCTCAGCGGAGGAACTTTCACTGATAATACGTTAAGCCTGAAATACAGTTCTTCGCGGAATTGTCCATCGGCGGCAAGCTTTTTAATGTCACGGTTCGTAGCTGTAATTACCCTGACATCAGCATGTATGTCCGCTATTCCCCCGACTCTTCGGAATGTTCCGTGCTCAAGAACCCTCAGCAGTTTCGCCTGCAGATGGATCGGCATCTCTCCGATCTCGTCAAGAAAAAGAGTACCATCATTTGCCAGTTCGAACAATCCCTGTTTGTTGGATACGGCACCTGTAAATGCGCCTTTCATATAACCGAACAATTCACTCTCCAGAAGGTTTTCCGGAATGGCGGCGCAATTAATTGCCACAAAAGCATTGTCCTTTCTTGCGCTAAGATTGTGCAGGGCTTTCGCGACCAGTTCCTTGCCTGACCCGCTCTCGCCTTCAATCAGTACGTTCGCACTGCTCTGCGCAACTTTGGGAATTACGGAAAACAGTTCCAGCATCCTGGGACTTTCCCCGATAATGTTTTCCAGATGGGGGAACTTCAACTGATCCTTCAGCAACCGGACATCTTTCTGCAGCTTCTGCTTTTCCAGGGCATTTTTTACTACCAGCCGTATGTCATCCATTTTAAACGGTTTCTGTATATAGTCATAAGCTCCGAGCTTCATGGCCTCTATGGCTGATTCGGTACTGCCAAACGCGGTAATCAGGACAACAATAGTATTTGGAGATATACTCTTTACATTTTTGAGCACTTCAACGCCGTTCATTCCCGGCATTTTAAGATCTGTGATTACCAGGTCAAAGATGTCTTTTTTAGCAAACTCGATGGCAGATCCCCCCCCCTCCGCGACAGCAACTTCATACCCCTCGCCCTTGAGGAAAATCTCCAGTACTTCCCTCATGCTTTTTTCATCATCAACTACTAATATTTTGCCTTTCAATTTTTTCATTATTTCATGCCTCCGGAGAGACATCCTTATCTACTTTGTGGGCCGGCAGTATTACCCTGAACGTCGCACCGGTTCCCGTCCCCTGTGATTCAACCTTCAGCTTGCCGCCGTGCTCTTCAGTAATCCTGTGGGAAATGGCAAGTCCCAGCCCCGTACCTTTTTCTTTTGTAGTAAAAAAGGGATAAAAGATCCGTTCTTTATTCTGCTGGTTTACTCCGCTCCCGGTGTCTCTGAAAATGATCTCAACGGCATTGTCTTTCTTTTCAGTAGAAATAAAAAGTTCGCCGTTTCCAGATACAGCTTCCACAGCATTAATGCCGAGATTCCAGAATACCTGCTGCAACTGGCTGGCATCTCCTTTTATAAAAAGTTCCCCCGGCAGTTTCTCGGTTATTTTAACATTTTCCATCATATTCTCCGAACTGCGCAGAAGCGTAATCATATCCTTTAGAGACTGATGGACATCGAACAGGTCCATGCTCGGCTGCTGTGGTTTTGCATATAGTAAAAAATCCGTGACAATACTGTTGAGCCTGTCCATTTCCGAAAGGGCAATGCCCATCAGCTGGTCAGTGTGTTCGACCGGGACTTTTTTTTCGCGAAGCATCTCAATCGACGCTTTTAACGAAGCCAGGGGGTTTCTGAGCTCATGAGCTATGAGAGCGGAAAGCTCTCCGATAAACGCCCACTTTTCCTTTTTCATCATCTCCATCTCCATTTCCTTGAACATTGTAAGATCCTGGAAAATGCCTATCATGCCTATTATCATGCCATCGCTGGTTTTCAGATTTGAGAACCTGATACCAATATAATGGATTTTCCCGTCCCTCACTAATTCTCCCTCTATTCTTTCATACGGTTCTTGTATGTCTTTGACAAACAGGAATATATCCTGTGGTTTTTTGCCTATCACTTCAGCGAGAGTCAGACCGGTAATCGCCTGAGCTGAACTGTTACAAGTCACTATCCCCCAGTCAAGGTCAGTAGTAAATACGCCGCTCGGCATGCTCTCAATAATATCCTTGCTCAACACCCTAAGGTCATCAATATCGGCCTCTTTCTTCTGTAAATCCTGAGTTACATCAGACAATCTTCCTGAGAGATGGCCGCTTAAAAAAGCTACAACGAAAAAAGCCAATATATGAGTAAATATATTATACAGATAAGTCCCTTCACTAAAACTGCTTAAAAGATCGGAAGATACCAGGGAATAGAACTGGAATTCAATAATAAGCCCATACAGCACGCTACTCATTCCAGCGATATAATAACTCGCACGACGGGAGAGTAAAATGCTGGCAGAAATGATACTAAGAAGAAACGCGAAAGAAAACCAGCTTGCAATACCACCGGTCAGAGCGACAAGCGCCGCCGCTGTAAAGACATCAATAATGATCTGCAGATAGGCAAATATTACAAAAGAATTGTGAGTATTTATCCATTTTAAGACAATAGCATAGATTATTGTAAGAAAATAAAGAACAGCAATAAAATAAGAAAAAACAAGCGGGGATAGAAGCTTGGCATCTACAATCTGGAAGACATAAAAAGAACCAAAAAAAAGAGTGACTAATGCCGCTCTTGTAAATATTAGCGCCCGTAGTCTCCTTACATCATCTTTGAACATTCAATTGACCGCAGCACACTCCTGAAAGTTATCCGTATATTTGCCGGCGATTGGAATATGCGCCGGAGAAAAACACATTTAATCCTCACCGCCCTGTGCGGGAATTTCAGTATCAGGAGTAATTCATAACATATTTCAGCTACGACCCATGCCCATACTTTCAATTTCAGGGGCAATCTTCTACAGAAATCCTTCACAATAAATCTGCACCTACAGAATCCAGATGATGTCCGCAGCCTTATGAGGACATTGCTACTTGATCAGAGTAATGAGTTTGAATATAGGCATATACATGGCGATAACTATGAATCCGATGGCACCGCCGAGGAATACCATAATTACAGGCTCAAGCATCGATGTCAGGGCCATAACCGCCGCGTCTACTTCCTCATCATAGAAATCAGCAATTTTATTAAGCATCGTGTCTATAGCGCCCGTTGACTCACCAACACCGATCATCTGTACGACCATTGGCGGGAACACCTTGACCTGACTCAGCGGTTCAGCAATGGTTTTGCCTTCTGCTACAGCCTTTCTTACTTGTAAGACAGCTCTTTCTATGACTTTATTGCCAGCTGTCTTGGCTGTAATGTCAAGTCCTTCGAGAATCGGGACACCACTGCCTACAAGCGTTCCCAGCGTTCTCGTAAATTTGGAAACAGCAACTTTCTTCAGCAACATCCCGACGATGGGGAGCTTTAACAATATCGTGTCTGTAATCAGTTTCCCTTTCTCCGTTCTGCGGAAAAAACCCACGCCGATAACCAAGCCTATAATGCCTAAAGCAACCATCACTCCCCCTATCCCGCCAAGAAACTCACTCAAATTAACAACAATCCTGGTTGGCAAAGGCAATACTCCGCCCATCTGTGCAAACATTTTGGAGAATGTAGGGACAACCTTCACCATAATGATCCAGATAACAAGCACTGCAACTGATACAACAACACCCGGATATATCATGGCGCCTTTAACCTGTCTCTTCAGTTTCATGGACTTTTCTATATATCCGGCAAGCCGGTTAAGAATTGTATCCAGAATACCACCAGACTCTCCGGCCGCCACCATATTTACATAGAGGTCGTTGAATATTCTCGGATGTTTTTTTAATGCGTCAGCGTACGTATATCCACCCTCAACATCTGCTTTTACATCGGTAATGACCTGCTTGAGCTTCTTGTTCTCAGTTTGCTTTGATAGAATTTCCAGGGCCTGAACAAGTGGCAGGCCGGCATCAATCATGGTCGCAAACTGCCTTGTAAAGACAACAATGTCTTTGTCAGTGACACTGCCGCCAAATGAAAAAGCAGCCTTGGGCTTTGCACTGACATTCGTAGGAACGATATTCTGTCTTCTCAAATGTGAAATAACTTCTTCTTTAGAGGTAGCAGTCAACTCTCCCTTTTGAATAGTTCCTTTTGCTGTTTTTCCGGACCATCTAAAAACTATAGGTGTCGCCATTTCTTATCTCCTTTTTGATGTTGCAGCAGCCTGCTGCATCATATTGAGCATCTCATCGGGGATAGTTGATTTGCCGAGTGCATCATCATATGAAATAAGGCCTTTGCTGTATAGACTGAACAGTGACTGATTCATGGTCTGCATACCGAATTTAGACTGCCCGGTCTGCATCATTGAATAAATCTGATGCACTTTATCTTCTCTGATAAGGTTTCTAATGGCAGCATTGGGAACCATAATCTCAGCCGCCATTACCCTGCCGATACCGGATTTCTTGGGTATAAGCTGCTGGGAAATTATTCCCTCAACCGTAAAAGATATCTGGACTCTGACCTGTTCCTGCTGATGGGGAGGAAACACGTCTATAATACGGTTGATGGTCTGGACGGCATTGTTTGTGTGGAGCGTTGCCAGTGTAAGGTGCCCTGTTTCAGAAACGGTCAGGGCGGCTTCTATCGTTTCAAGGTCCCTCATCTCACCAATAAGAACTATATCGGGATCCTGTCTCAGAACATATTTCAATGCAGTTTTAAAAGCGGCCGTATCAGCATTAACCTCCCTCTGGTTCACAAGACATTGTTTATGGGCATGTAGGTATTCAATTGGGTCTTCTACTGTAATTATATGCTCCTGCCGTTCCGAGTTTATCCTGTCAATCATCGTTGCCAGAGTTGTGGATTTACCACAACCCGTAGGCCCGGTGACCAGTATCAGACCTCTCGGCTTCTTTGTAAACTCAATTACAATATCCGGCAGTCCAAGTTCCTGAAAGGATTTAATACTGAACGGAATAGTTCTAAAGGCTGCGGCAACCGCACCCCTCTGCATAAATATATTAGCCCTGAACCTGCTCAAGCCCTTAACGCCAAAAGAAAGGTCAAGTTCGCTGCTTTCTTCAAATTTATGCTTCTGGGCATCGGTAAGAATACTGTAGCACAACGCCTTGGTATCCGCGGATGAAAGGGGAGGGCCTTCAAGTATATTGAGTTTACCGTCAATTCGTATACGCGGAGAGGTACCGGTACTTATATGGAGGTCAGTAGCACCCCTTTCGATCATTACTTTTAATAGTTCATATAAAGTCGCCACTTTTTTACCTTCCTTTATTCTATTATATATTTATATTCTATACAACCGTGATATTAGTCTCCGAATGTAACCCTTAATATCTCCTCTACTGTTGTTGTTCCCTCCTTTATTTTAACAAGGCCGCTCATTCGAAGTGTGGCCATGCCCAGCCTTACAGCTGTCTTTTTTATCTCGGAGGCGGACGCACCCTCAAGAATAAGCTCTTTAAGTTCGTCTCTGACAGGCATTACTTCATAAAGTGCGATTCTTCCTTTATAACCCGTGCCATTACATGTATTGCAGCCTTTCCCTTTATATCCCTTGATCGCTTTAGCGTCTTCTTCTGAAAAACCGATCTTAACAAGGGCAGGAATAGGAATGTTTTCCTCCTCTTTGCATTGTTCACATATCTTTCTGCAGAGCCTCTGAGCGAGTATCAGTAAAACAGATGCCGACACAAGGAACGGCTCTATACCCATATTGAGAAGTCTGGATACAGTGCTCGGAGCGTCGTTCGTATGAAGAGTACTCAGCACAAGATGTCCGGTAAGAGCTGCCTTGACCGCGATCTCCGCGGTCTCAAAATCTCTGATCTCACCGACCATTATAATATCAGGGTCCTGTCTAAGAAAAGATCGAAGTGCGGCCGCAAATGTAAGGCCTATATCCTCCTTGACCTGGACCTGGTTAATGCCCATAAGGTTATATTCAACCGGGTCCTCAGAGGTCATTATATTAACATCAATTGTGTTTACGGTACTAAGAGCGGAATACAGCGATGTGGTCTTACCGCTTCCGGTAGGTCCTGTTACAAGTACCATGCCAAAAGGTGACCGAATCGCCTCTTCAAAATCCTTAAGGGCCTCTGTTTCAAATCCAAGCTTGGTAAGATCAAGCTCCAGGTTGCTCTTGTCCAGAATTCTCATAACGATCTTTTCACCAAAAAGAGTAGGCAGTGTTGAAACACGAAGGTCAACCTCTTTGCTCCTTATCCTGAGCTTGATCCTTCCGTCCTGGGGCAGTCGCCTTTCAGCTATATCAAGTTCTGACATGATCTTGACCCTTGACGTCAGAGCGGCCCTTAACTTCTGAGGCGGAGACATAATATCATAAAGAACACCGTCTATTCTGTAACGGACCCTGAAGGTTTTCTCGTAGGGTTCAAGATGTATATCACTGGCGCCCCTGTTTATTGCTTCAGACAGTATAAGATTAACAAGTTTTACAACAGGGGCTTCTTCAACAGCCTGCTTAAGCTCACTGATATCGACCTGTTCTTCATCATCCTGTACAAAATCAAGAAAATCCGCATCTGATTCCTTGATCTTGTCCATAACAGTCTGGAGAGCGTCGGATTGCCCATAATGTTCGTCCATGGCCTCTTTGATGGAAGATTCAGCGGCAACAACGGGTTCAACATTATAACCGGACATAAACTTGACATCGTCTATTGCGAATACATTGGACGGGTCGACCATGGCAATCGTAAGCGTTGCGCCCACTCTCGCAACAGGCATTATCTGATATTTTTGTGCAACTTCGTGAGGAATAAACTTAGTGACAGAAGCATCAACCTGATATTCAGACAGATTAATGGCGGGGACACCAAATTGCTTGCTGAGAAATGATACCAGTTTCTCTTCGTCAAGAAAGCCAAGCTTAATCAGGATTGACCCGATACGGCCGCCCTCTCTTTTCTGAACGCCCAGGGCCTGTTCCAGTTGCGCTTCATTAATGACTTCGCTATTGACGAGTAACTGCCCTAATTTAACAGCCATGTCTTAAAATGTAGCCAAATTCCGACCAAAAAGTCAACAAAATATGCACTTTTTCATGATTATCATAGAACTACGCGAAGCCCTGGCGACGTGTAATGGGGGTAAACTTCGCTACGCTGCGCTAATATATATTGTCATTAATTGCCATAAAAAACTCGTTCTGGTATAAGTAGAGAAACCTCTGTAATTACTTGTTATCTGAAAAAAAAACTAAAAAATGCAATAATTAACCCACAAATGAAATGGGCAGAATATCCGACCCCGTAGATAATTTCATTAAAGATCCCTGCAACAAGATGCAGGGAATCTTGGAATGCAATGAATATTTTATTATATTATGATCGCTCGCTGACCCTGTAGCAACTTCAGGGAATAAGCTCGCTGTTCATTCTAAATCTAAACATAAAGGAGACAAAAATGGCAGAGGCAAAAGGATTGAGCAAACCGGTAAAGCTGAAAAATGAGCTGGCAGAGTTTCTGGGAGCAACAGAACTTCCCAGGACAGAGATCACCAAAAAACTATGGGCCTATATTAAAGCAAATGAACTTCAGACAAAGACTGAAAATGGAAAGCCTGAGAACGCGGGCAAGTTTATTGTGGCTGATGCTAAATTGATCTCTATCTTCAAAAACACAAAATCCACAAGCAAATCAGGCAAAGTCACTGACCTTACAAATCTTGAAGAAGGCCAGACGATCAATATGATGCAGATGGCCGCTGTTGTCGGCGCAAACATAGAATAAGCTTAAAGTGTTGGGCCTGTGCTGTGAATAATGCCGGCCCGGCACAACCTTGGCGAGTATGTGCCAAGCCGCCAATTGCGGCAAGATCAACAGCTGTTTATGACCTCGGTTGGGGTATATTTATTATTATGGACGGGGGAAAAAGATCAAATATAAAACAGGGCCTTAAAGTAAAGATAGTATTAAAACAGGACCAGAAAAGCGGTAAATTAACCGAAGGCATTGTCAAAGATATTTTAACAAATTCTCCTTCACATACTTACGGCATAAAAGTAAGATTAACCAGTGGAGATGTAGGAAGAGTCAGAGAGATATGCAGATGACACTTTTCCAAACCTGCTAAAGTCAATTTCACTTCGCAGTTTTTTCCGATTTAATGGAAAACACTTTAAATTGCACAATGCCGGCAAGGAGGCACTGATGATAAAGAGGCTGCTTGTGCTTTTCTGTTTCGGTTTTTTGACGATTCATCTTTCCTGTGTATATGCCTCTGATCTGGTTTCAGGCATTGGAAGCTCGGAGCGGCAATTTGCAGGCAACTGCACTGAAGGGCCAAGCGCCGGACTTCATAGCGGCAGGTGAGCTTGGTCGTTATTTTTTACTTAATTCCCCTACTATCATCCAGAATATACTTCGACAAGCCTGCCCAAGGCGCCTGTCTGCCGCAGGTAGAGACAAGCCCACCACAAGAATAGGCGGGTAAACTCAGTACTGATGACGAAGAATAATTTACTATGCGAAGCTTCAGCGAAGTATAGTGGTGGGCGAGAGAGGACTTGAACCTCCACGAGTTGCCCCACTGGATCCTAAGTCCAGCGCGTCTGCCAATTCCGCCACTCGCCCATGATATCTATAAAACTAAGTCCAGCGCGCCCGCCCATACTGATTGGCGGGCAAGTCTGCTCCCGTATGGTGCTAAAGCACCAAAACAACGGGACAGGCAATTTCCGCCCCTGGCATGTACCCAACGTGCCCTGCATAGAATTGTGCGGGG
>VAPC010943846.1_pt1 | contig 19255 bp, 18 predicted proteins | sample 3395121 | NCBI WGS metagenome assembly VAPC01 (sample SAMN08290434, study PRJNA428436) | hydrothermal vent metagenome | isolation source: Deep-sea hydrothermal vent chimney | place: Indian Ocean: Southwest Indian Ridge | depth 1711 m m
AATGCCCCCAAAATCCACTTATTTTTACCCAAAGCTCCTGACAGGAATGGTCATATACAAATTTTAGCGGTCTTTTAATGAAACTCCGATATTCCAGCCTGTTTCAAATCCCCGGTCGTTTAAACCTTTTTCATTTTTTTATGTCTAAATAAACAGATGGGTGATGACTTAAGTCTAATAGAAAGATATCTGGCCGGAGACGAGTACGCTGTTGAGGAGCTTGTGATGAAATATCAGCGCAGGATATATGCATTGACCTTCAGGATGACCGGAGATGTGGAAGATTCGAAAGACATGACTCAAAAGACATTCCTGCAGGCATTCAATAACATAAAGAGTTTCAGAAAACAATCGTCTTTTTACACATGGCTTTACAGAATCGCGACAAATACCTGCCTGAACCACCTGAATAAAAAAGGGGGCAGGACTTTAGAGCTTAATGAATCCCTGGCTGACAGCAATACAGGCGCCCTGCCTGCCTTGGTCAAGGAGGAAAGATCACGGCATTTAAGGGCTTCCCTGTCAAAACTGCCGGACAGGCAGAGAACGGCAATTACTCTCAGGGCTTATGAAGGACTTTCTTTAAAAGAAACGGCAGAAGTGATGAAATGCTCTGACGGAGCGGTTAAGGCCCATTACCATAACGGAATGAAAAAACTCAGAGACATCTTTAAGGAGAAAGGTTATGAAGTCAAATCATGACGAAATAAGGGAGAATCTCCCTGAATACATGCGGTCAGGAGATATCCCTGACAATGTGCAGGAGCACCTGAGTACATGCAGAGAGTGCCGTGAAGAGTTTTCCCTTCTTCAGGAACTCAATAAAATTCAGGTCCCTGAGCCTGACGGCCTGTTCTTTGAGACGCTTCCTCAAAAGATACGGGTGTCTGTCAGACAGAAAAAGAAAGGCTTTTTGTTCAGATTTGTGCCGGTGTTCACCCTGATCGCGCTGGTCGTTGTAGCCGGCTATATTTACCGTACAACAACCCCGCCTCTGACATATGAAGAGTTATTCACAGATCCGCTTGCTACCGAGGTGTTTGACCTCAGCGGGCTAAGCACCGAAGACATACAACCTATTGAAGGGGAATTCCCGGAGAACGAAATATATCTGGCAGAAGAAGAAACCCTTTACACTGAATTTGCCTCTTTAAGCATGAAGGAAATGGAAGCCTTCTATGAGGCACTTGGAAACGAACAGAATGGAGGTGTTTTATGAAAAAAGTGATATCAGTAATGGCGCTTGTAATGGGCTTAATGCTCTTTGCAGGAGAGGGGTTCAGCCAGCCGCCTGAAGACCGCGGCGGGCCGCCCTCAGAACAGCAGATGGAAAAGATAAGAAAAAGGGTGGAGACACTGAGGATGTGGAAGTTAACAGAGGTCCTTAACCTTGACGAGGCAACCGCATCAAGGTTTTTCCCGGTACTGAACGAATATGACAGGAAGAGGATGAATATCGCTCATAAAATGAGAAAAGACATGAAGGAGCTCAGAAAGTCCGTGGACACCGCTCCTGAATCTGAATTAAAAGACATTATTTCCAGGCTCAGAGACAACCACAGGAGACTCCAGAAGATCAATGACGATGAGATGAGCAGGCTCCAGGACATACTGCCTGTCAGGGACATGGGCAAACTGATAATTTTCAAGCAGGAATTTCAAAGGGATATGAAAAAGATAATTTCCGATGTCAGGGAAAAACAGAAAAGAGAGCTAAGAGAACAACGCAGGGAAGCACCGCCTGAATAATACGTTAGTTAACGGATATCTATACGCGGGCTTGTCCGCAGGTTACAGCAGAGAACTGTATCCGGGCACTTTTATTCGCCGGGTACAACTTTTAAAAATTTTCTCTTACCGACCTTGAGAAGGAATTCTTTTTCAGGAAGGTCCTTATCAGGGTCATCCCACTTTTTTCCGTCTATGCTCACACCTCCCTGCCTGATCAGCCTCATGGCCTCACTCGTACTTTTAACAAGGCCCCCGTCTTTCATCACCCTGGGAAGCCATATATCATTGTCCCCTGCTTTTAACCCAAAGACCGCGATATCATCAGGCAGTCCCTTTTCTCCGAATACATGTCCAAATTCTTCTCTGGCTTTTATTGAAGCATCTGTTCCATGATATCTTTCAACGATCTCCTGTGCAAGATCTTCCTTGGCTTTTTTCGGGTGTATACTGCCGTCTTTAATACCCGTTTCCAGTGTCTTAAGCCCATTAACTGAAACGCGGCTGAGCAGTTCATAGTACTTAAGCATCAATTCATCGCTGATTGACATTATCTTTCCGAACATATCCTTTGGTGTTTCTGTTATCCCTATGTAATTGCCCAGGCTCTTGCTCATCTTATCGACTCCGTCAGTACCTTCAAGCAAAGGCATCATGATGACAACCTGCTCTTCATTACCCATCTTTTTCTGCAGCGTTCTGCCCATCAGCAGATTGAACTTCTGGTCAGTCCCGCCAAGTTCTATGTCCGATTCCAGATATACGGAGTCATACGCCTGAATTAATGGATAATAAAACTCAATGATGCTGACTTCCTGCTGGTTTTCAAACCTCTTTTTGAAATCCTCCCTTTCAAGCATCCTTGCAACGGTCATATGAGAGCCGAGCTGTGCAAACTCAATTACACTCATCTTGCCGAGCCACTCGCTATTAAACACTATGCGGATCTTATCGGGATCCAGTACCTTGAACACCTGTTTCTTATAAGTTTCAGCGTTTTTCAGGACCTCATCCCTTGTCAGAGGTTTTCTTATCTCAGACCTTCCGGTCGGATCGCCTATCATGCCGGTAAAGTCTCCTATGATAAATATTATCTCATGGCCCAGGTCCTGGAACTGTCTCATTTTCTCAAGAAGGACTGTATGCCCTATGTGGATGTCAGGCGCAGTAGGGTCAAAACCCACTTTTATTTTCAGGGGTGTCTTTGTTTTGAAAGACCGCTCGAGTTTTTTCATGAGATCCTTCTCAGGGAGGATCTCGACTGCCCCTCTTTTGATTATTTCAAACTGTTCCGATGGTTTTAACATTGATTTTCCGCTGCCTGGTTTATCAAGATTGTACCTGAAATGTTGGATAAAATAACAGAGATAATATGTCAACCGTCCTGCACATTATGATATGTCTGGCATGTTCCACTGAATAAATCAATAAACAGGACTGTTGGTGACTGATTCCCGTACGACACAGTTAAAAAAAGACTTTGAGGAGCTACGTTTAAACCTTTAAATTGATCGGCTTAAACAAAATTTAATTATTCGTCGATTATGGGGATCAGGAGGCAGTTGGCCTGTTTATTCCCACCGTTCCAGAAGGTTATAAATTGAGGTTTTGCCAAATAAAAGTTAAAGTGCTTATTGAATCCCATAAGCACTTTAACACCGATCACTATATTAAAAGCACTTTGTGAACCCGCAATCCTTGCAGACCGCGCATCCGCTCTCCTGTGCCACTGCGCCTCCGCACTCAGGGCATGCACCGACAAGAAATGCTGATTTGCTGTGTTTGCCAGAGCCGTTTCCATTACCTTTCTTGCCGGTCAGTGAATATCTCTCTATTGACTGTGACAGAGCGTCAGAGCAGGAAGATATCTTGCCGCCGTTTGACCACGTCGGGCTGTGACAGGTAATTCCCTTGAGCTGTTTAATTATCTCGTCAGGTTCTATGTTGCTTCTGAAGGCAAGACTTATCAGCCTGCCGATGGCCTCTGCCTGGCTTGCCGCACACCCGCCCGCTTTGCCCATATGTGTGAAGAGCTCAAAGAGATTACCATTAGCGTCCTCATTAACGGTTACGTACAAGTGGCCGCAGCCGGTTTTCAAAAGTCTTGTCGTCCCTACAATAACATCAGGCCTCTTTCTGGGAACGATCTTTTGCATGGTCCCCTCTTCTTTCTCAGGTTCAGCCTTATTATTCCCGGTGGAAAGGACCTGTTCCTCCCTTGAACCGTCTCTGTAAACAGTAACGCCTTTACATCCAAGGCCGTACGCTAACAGATATACATCTTCAACCTCTTTTGGAGTAGCGTCATGCGGGAAATTAACTGTCTTGGAGACAGCGTTGTCAACATGTTTCTGAAAAGCGGCCTGCATTCTTATGTGGTCGATCGGAGATATATCATGCGCAGAGACAAAGACCTTCCTGACATCCTCGGGTATGCCGTCAATATTCTGTATGCTTCCCTCTTCAGCGATCTTTTCTATGAGCTCCCTGCTCCAGAAGCCTCTCTCCTTGGCTACCTTTTCAAAATAAGGGTTTACTTCGTACAGTTTCGTACCTTCAAGCACATTGCGCACATAGGACACAGCAAATAAAGGCTCTATACCGCTTGAACATTCCGCTATTATTGAGAGCGTCCCTGTAGGTGCAATAGTAGTTATAGTGGCATTTCTAAGCCTCATTTGATCTACCCCTTCGGAGTATCTACTTCGTTTATCGCTATATATGCTGTCAGCGAAATTGGGGAACACACCTCTTTCTTCAGACAGGATCATGGACTGTTTTCTTCCCTCTGTCTGAATGAACTTCATAACTTCTGTAGCAAGTATGGAAGCATCCTCTGACTGATAGGGAATTCCAAGGCGTATCAGCATATCCGCCCAGCCCATAATACCCAGTCCTATCTTCCGGTTCGCCTTTGTACTGTCCTCTATTTTTTTAAGAGGATACTTGTTGACATCAATAACATTATCAAGGAAGTGAACAGCCATGTGAACTGTTTTTCTGAGGGATTCCCAGTCCACACAGGGTCCGGAACCGGTACCTCCGGATTCTTCTACAAATCTGGCAAGGTTTATCGAACCCAGGTTGCATGATTCAAAAGGCAGAAGAGGTTGTTCACCGCACGGGTTCGTGCTCTCTATCTGTCCAACTGCCGGAGTGGGATTGGATCTATTGATCCTGTCAAGGAATATTATGCCGGGTTCTCCGTTTTTCCAGGCGTGATCCACTATTAATTTAAAAACTTCCTTTGCCTTAAGTCTTCTTACAATTTTGCCGTTATGAGGATTTATCAGGTCGTAATCCTCGTCCTTTTCAACTGCCTTTATAAATGCTTCTGTTATAGCTACTGAAAGATTAAAATTGTTCAGCTTATTGTTATTGTCTTTAGCTGTAATAAAATCAAGGATATCAGGATGGTCAACACGAAGCATGCCCATATTGGCACCCCTTCTTGTCCCGCCCTGTTTGATCGCTTCAGTAGCTGAATCAAAAACAGTCATAAACGAAAGCGGGCCGGACGATACTCCTTTGGTAGAACCTACTATATCGCCGTTAGGCCTGAGATTTGAGAATGAAAAGCCTGTCCCGCCTCCTGATTTATGGATCAACGCGGCGTTTTTAACTGCTTCAAAAATTGATTCCATTGAGTCTTCAACCGGAAGAACAAAACACGCGGACAACTGGCCAAGCCTTCTTCCGGCATTCATCAAGGTCGGGCTGTTAGGAAGGAATTTCAGGGATTTCATTGATTCGAGGAACTCTTTTTCAATATGTTCAAGTTCCATCCCTGATTTTCCATATTTGTGGTCTGCGAACGCAATAGTCCTTGCCACCCTTTTAAGCATATCGTCAACATCCTCAACCGGCCGGCCTTCTTCATTTCTTTTCAGGTATCGCTTTTCAAGAACCTTTAACGCGTTGGGACTAAAACCGGGGTTGGCTGAAGTTGTTTTTTCCATATTATCTCCTTTATTTAACATAACGAATTAATTTAATTAGCTTATTTCCATATTGCCCTTGCTTATATTAGCTTCACTGTATACTCAGCAAATTGCACTTCATTTAGAGTACATACGCAATTAAACCACAATATATAGTGGATGTCAAGAGAAAAGTGAATTTCAGCGAACTCATTGTTTTTTTTAGCCTTTTCCTGTGAAAATCGCGTTGATAGATTGTGGAATATGGCAAAATGCCCATAAAAGCAGTTGATATAATCGAAATATTCATAGAAATGCCGGCTTTATTTCGTGACTCCGGCTAATTTCATTATTAATTTTTTTTAATGTATTAATAACAAAAAACCTGTAAAATGGAAAATAGCCATTTACCTCGGCTTGTTAACTATAAGCGATATAACAAAATGGATTGCCATTTATAATATGCGAGGTATTCTATATATCAGTTCGGACATATTAAGGAGACAGTCATGAGATCAAAAGATACATCATATAAAAAACTTAGAAGATACCGCCACTTTTCAAATCTTTCTGATGGAGCATTAGAAACGATCTCCAGGAAACTCGAGCTTATCAATCTCCCGGCAGGCACAAAAATAATCAGGGAAAAATCACCGGCTGATTCTTTTTATCTTGTAAATAAGGGGGAGGTTGAGGTCCACAAGAGAACAAAATGGGGGCAGTCTGCAATAATCGGAGTTGTGGGCAAAAGTGAGGGTTTTGGTGAAATAGCACTGCTGACCTGTTCTCCCAGATGCTGCTCGGTGACTGCAAAAACTGATGTTGAACTTTACAAACTCAAGAAGTCCGACTTTGAGAGAATTGTTCACCTTGACGCAACATTCAGCAATCTGCTTGAAAGCAAGGCACATTGCTTTACTGAATATGACAAAATGAAAATGCTTCAACCCTTTGCACTTCTTGAACCGGAGAAGATGCTTGCTGTAGTAGGGCAGATGAATGAAGAAAATTTCTCTCCCGGAGAAACCATCATCACTCAGGGGGAAAAAGGCAGTTTATACTACATAATAAAGTCCGGCCGCGCCTCGGTCATTAAACAGGAAAAAGACAGTGAACCCCGTCAGGTCGTGGAATTAGGTCCGGGAGAGGGGTTTGGTGAAGAGGCCCTGATCAGAGAAAAACCAAGGAACGCTACAGTTAAGGCAATTGATGAGATAACGGTCCTGACTCTGAACAAAGCTGACTTTGACAAAATACTCGGGGAATCGTTTATTGAATGGTATTACTCTGAAGATATACCAAAAGATAAAATGGATCAGTATGTTTTTATTGATGCCAGGATACCCCCTGAGTACGAAGTAGAACATATTGAAGGCGCTGTTAATATCCCTATTGAAGAAATGCGCCAGAGATATGGAGAACTGGACCCTTCCCAGGAGTACTATGCTTACTGCATCTCTGATTCCAGAGGTGCTGCAGCCGCTTTTCTCTTGAAAAGCCAGGGCTTTAATGTCAAAGCCATACGGGGAGGATTAAGTGCGTGGGACGGCCCGGTCCACCATGGCAGTGACGGTATTGATCATCCTTCAGGAAATTAGTATGAGTGGTTAATAAACAGGCCAATTACCTCCTATCACTTACTCCTACTATGGAGCAGAAATGCAATGAGTTTATATTAACTATATTCCTTCCGCCAAACAAGGCATGGGAAGCTGTCTTACTGTTAGATACTCCTAAGAAAGAGTATCAATGTAATGAGTTGATATTAATTATATTCATTCGCTTAAACTCACTGTGTCATTTGCTATAATCGACAAATAATTAATATTTTGTTTTAGCCTTTCAAGTTCAGCGTTTTCTTGTTAATTCCATAATGTCTTTTTTCAAAGGTGTCGGATAGAAATGTTTCACCAGCTTCCCATGTCTTGTTACACTACCACCTCCAAACTGCAGAGTTGCAAGCAGGATATAGTATTTGAGCGGTTTGTCGATTCGACCCTCGGAGTCGATTCGACGAGAATGAGCGACAATACTATATGCTGATTGTTTCACATACGCCTGTTCTTATTTTGAAACCTTCATCTTTATGAGCAATACCAAATGTACTTAAATAGTAAATCGAATATCAAAATCGCATGATGACCGGGTAAGTTTCATCCCATGCCTGCTATTGCAGGTGCAGGTAACTAATTTATCGTTTTCTGCGCATCCTGACCATTGCAATACCAATAATAATAACAATTGCTATAATGACACCTGTCTTAAACAGGCCTGATCCTTTTTTCTCAACACGGGCCTGCTTGCCGGGTTTGACAAAGACCTCATAATCATCAGGCGGTTCATTAATGTTCTCTCCGACTTTAATATCATCTGTTTGGGTCCGCTTTGGAAACGGGGCAAGCCACACACCCAGATGGTACTGAAATACAGGCTGATCACTTCCTGCTTCAACCTGCAGATATATAGGGCCCTGTGTAATATATTCCAATGTCTGCTGTTTAATAATATCAGCCGCGGCCAGAACATTATCCGTGTTTTTATCCATTATGCGTAAAGTCATTGGCTTTCTGGAAAAGCCGAGTACTGAGATAAACCTGTTCTTTCCAATAGAAGGACTTATCGTATACGAATCAATAGTGTCACTGCCTCCAAGTGTTCCGCTGAATGACGCTATTTTCCCCGCGGGCGGATCCTCTTTGTCCTTAAGCAGGACACGTATGGCAGAACCGGCTGAATCACCCGCGTCACTGTTCTTCCCGGCATCAGCGTAAGCCCCGCCTGTCAACAAGACTGCCAACATAATATTTATTGCCAAAGAGTATAAATATTTCATGGTGTTGTCCTCTATCTTTTATACCTTATACTTAATTGCGTATAAAGCGGTACAGCATTGAGATTGTACCAGTTAGGGTTGCCCATATGCTGTTTTTCACAGTCACCTATGGCAACCAGTTCAGCATTGAGTTTCTGCAGTTTGTTTGCCTGTGAGTTATCATATTTATCTTCAAATTTTTTCTTTGCCACATTCATCTCGGATCTCGGACTTCCTTTCTGCATCATCCAGGCGTATTTGGCATATTGACCGAGGTTGGCGGCACCGTCCGCGATAGCGACCATCATCTTATATTTTTTCATGGTGCGCTGATAGATCACATAGACCTTCTCAAGTTTTATCATAAGGTCCCGGGCTGTCTCTGCATGAGCCTTCATACACTGGAAGCATGCCTCATCATATTTACATTCAGACGTGATCGTTCCGCCTGCCCCGTAATCAGGCTGAATATCGTTAAGCTCCTGCTCCTGATTGCCATAGTCCATACCGGTCCCGGGCGCATGTTCAGCCAGCTTGTTGAACCAGCCGATAACCATTTTGTCAAACTCGTCATCCATTGCCGAGCCGTAGCTTAATGAAGACAACAGCAGTAAAAAGGTCAGGGTAATTGATGCCATTAAAACCTGTTTCAATCTCATGGTTAATGTCCTTTCAGCCGGCCTGTTACATTACAGGCGGCATATAGTCCGCAATATACCATTTATTACCTTCGAGAATAAGTTCATATTTTATTTTTTTGTCGCCGAGCCTTTCCATCATGGGCGCGCCCGGTGTTATGGTAACGTCAGCTGTTGCCTTGCCTGCGCTTACATCTACACTGTCAATGCTCCAGCTTTTGGGCTGTATGGTAACAAACAGGGAGACACTGCGGGATGCCGCACGCTGTTTCCCTTTGCCTCTCTGCCAGAAGTGTTCTGTCTTTATGATCGCATCCTGAAAGTACATCGCGGGATTAACTGAAGGGCTGTCTTTTTTTTGAGAGAATATTTCATCCAGTGTTTTTAAATATTGAAAGAGCGTTTGTTCCGCATCACCATCAGCTGTTTGAGCCTGTTCCTGTGACTCCGCTGCCTGTGATTGTTCTTCTTTATCTTTTAAAGAGGTCTTTGCGCCTGATTCTTTAAAACCTGTCATGTACCAGTTGCCGTCCACCTTAACAAGCGTATATTCAACATCCCTGCTGTACCTTTTTAACCTCATCTGCACGGGGTTCCCAACGGTCATTGTAACCTTTGCCCTGGCAAAGTCTCCTGCTTCCTGCACTTTCACTATGTCCCACGCTGTCGGCTGGTATATCGCGAACAACATATTGCTCCTCATTGACGGCACCTTCGTATCGCGGGGTTTGAGTTTCCAGAACGCCATTGTCTTCGTACGGGAAGCTGTGAGTGAAACAGAATCTTTACCGGGCTTTGTACCCGGCGGGTAGATCTCACTCATCTTTGTAAAGTACGCCCTGAGCAGCTCCGGTACCTGAGCCCCTTTTTCAACAGGGTAATCATCATCCGCTGAATAACCGGGAGAACATATCAGAATCACGCCCAGTACCGTCAATATAAGCTTACGCAGCATGGTAATCTCCTTATTCTGATTTACTGCTGCTGACTGTTATTGCATAACTCGAAAACATATTATACAGGCCGGGATTGTTATCCCTTATTGACACATAAATGCTGCTTTGAGTCCCGGGCATATCAACTGTCAAAGAGGCTCCTTCCTCAAGTTTGTAAAAGCGCGCCACTCGTCTCATACCGCTCTCATCATAAACATCAACCCTGAAACGAAAACCGGGTACGGCAAAACGGATATCAAGCTTAACCTTATCTCCCTGCTGAAAAGGCCCCATGATCTTATAGGCATCGATCATATCCTCCAAACCAAGATGCGCAGTCGCTTCAGTGCCCTTTTCCAAAAGAAGTCCGCCGTCTTTTGGAGAGCCCGGCGCTTCTTTGCCAACGAATATGTCACCGGCGCCGTGAATTCCGACATCAAATAAAGCGTCTTTATGCGTTCTGGCATAATCATCTCCAACCGCGAAATAAAACCCCCTGCCGGTAATATCCATATAATGAGTATATGCCTGGCTTCCTATCTCGCCGCGCACCAGCACCTTTCTCCCCTTAATTTCTTTTTTGTCAGGGTCGAACACAAAGATCGTAAATCCGCCCAGGTGATGTTTGGCCTCTTTGAGCTCTCCCTCCCGGGTTTTGATAACAGCTTTTGACTGGATATATCCCTTTATAACAGCAAGCTCTCCTTTATCCGTCTGCACGAAATAGTAATTCCCCTGTCCTTTTTGTACATGGTCTTTCAACGTATACCTGCCCGGTGAGAGCACAACAGCGTGATCAATATCATTTCCGCCCATCACAGGCATTAGAAAGCGCCCCGGCGCGAGTTCAGCTACTTTTCCGTGAATGGAATCTATAACAGCCTGAAGGCTTTGGATCAGCATACTGTAATTCTCAGCATCAAAATAAAGGCCGTCACCGGCTTTAGCTATCTGCTTGAGCTGTTTCCTTGTTTTTTCATCAATATCAAAGCCTATTACATGAACTTGTACGTCAATGCCTGCTTTTTTCAGATCCTCTATGACCCTGACAGGGTCTCCGCCGCAGGTCTCTTCCCCGTCACTTATTAAAACAATTGAGGGCTTGCTGTCTGAGTATGGTTTCAGGTCCTGTCCTGCCAGTTCCAGACTTTTGGCAATTGGAGTATAGCCGTAAGCCTTAAGGCCGCGCGCTGTATCTGATATGGTTTTTGAACCCCCTTTATCAAATGACACCAGCAGCTCAGTGTTCGGGCAGGAAGCTTCAGGCGTTTTCTCCAGGGTATTATCAAAGCCATAAGCCCTGAACGCAAGCCGGATAAGCTCGCTGTCCAGAGCGCTTACGGTCTCATTTAATGCCGACTTTGCTATGGCTATTTTATATTCTCCATCAAGCTTTTTCATCATGGAACCTGAGGCATCCAGGATGATTTCAATGCTCATTACAGGTCCGGATGCTTCCTGTTCCGGCTGTTCAACTTCTATTTCAATATCAGAAGGAGGCGGGACAGGAATGACTTTGACCAACTCCATTCCACCTTCTGCTGTCTCAGGCACCATTAAAGCTCCGGCCCCGGATTCAGGCAACTTTCCTCCTTCCGCGACCGGCATGGAACCCAGCAAGGCCTTTTTAATACTCTGTAAATTTTCTCCCAGGCTGAATTTTCCACCTCCGGCCAAAGCGATCATGCCCAACTGCGCGAACGCACCCGGGCTTCCAATACCGATCGTATCAACCGGAACACCCAGGTCCAGTAACTGCTCAGCAGCTTCTTCAGGGTCCTGCTCACAATTTTCTTCGCCGTCAGAGATAAGGATGATCCTGGGGTTTCCCTGAATTCCTTCCATGTCCTGCATTGCCTGTTTCAGTGCATAGGTAATGGGGGTTTTATAGCCTTCCGGCTTTGCGCTTCCCACATAGCCGGTTATCTTTGCCCTGTTATCACGGGCAAACGGCGCAACCATTTCACTTGCAAGACAGTCTTTTGCTTTATCGCCTGTTTTTGAATGTCCAAAGATACGGAAAGCAACCTGCACATCATCCCGCACAGTATCCATAACCTCTCTAAAAGCGTCCCTGGCAAGTTCGATCTTGGCCGGCCCCCGCCTGTTATTCGGCATGGGTTTGGTCATGCTGAGCGACATATCGAAGAGTATGAGGATATGAGTGGGCTGTTCCTCAGCCCACGATTTTAGAGGTAAGATCAGTACTAATATCAACAGGATCAGCTTGCCGAAAACAATATTATTTAGCACTTTGTAATCCCGGTTTCCAGACACAGTTTCTATTATATAACAACAGGGTATTCTTGCCAATCATGGAGGAATGTATCTGACAAAAACCGGTCAAAGAACGTGTCCTGAAAGAATTCCTTTTCAGAATCCGCGGGTCAAACCTGACTCAGGGAGTATCTTTGGAGGGCTCATCAGCAGCATCCAAAGATTCCGCTGTTTCAGGGGCATCTATGGCAACTCCTGGTTCTGTATTTTGAGACTCTGTTACTTCAGAACTTTGAGCAGGATTCGATGCGGCCTTTTGGCGTCTCAGTATTTTCTCTTCCTGTTTCTTCTTTCGCTTCAACTCCTTCTGCCGCTTCTTCTGGTTGTACATTCCACCCCGCTTTGCCATAGTCATCTCCTCGGTAGATTAATATACATCTTAACGTATGTATTATAAATGATTCCCCGTATTAATATGGGGAAAAAACCGTTTTTGTCTTTCTGTTTCTCTCTATTCGTCATAAAAAGTTTACGTTCACACTTGGGTTTCCTGAATTATCGAAATAAATAAACAGACATGAGGACACTTCCCTGCCCGCTAATCGATATCTTCGTCCTTCAATCTATCCAGGTATTCCTCCCATTCAAGAGGAAGGGAATGCTTCTTTTTGTTATTACACTCCTTGCATGCCGGAACAACGTTATTTTTTGTTGATCTTCCGCCGCGTATTATAGGCACAATGTGGTCCATGGTCAGTTCTTTGGGAGGTACGTCTCTGCCGCAGTAATAACACTTTCCATTGGCGCATTTCCGCTTCCACCACTGTGTTTCTCGAAGATCTCTTGCCTTTTGTTTTTCTTTCCTGATCTCCTCATCAGTGCCTGTTGAAATGAAAGGTTCCATTCTTGTTCTCCTGCCGGATATGTTACCTCATCCCCTTAAAAACTATCATGGGGAGATTTATAAAAAGATTATTCTGCGGGAAATCAATTTTATGGATGTTCCAGTGACCCGTGGTAGAACACTTCACATTTATCCCCCTCAAGCATCTCAATAGGTTTCTTTATCAGCGAAGTAATCGGCCCCAGGAGCGATCCAAGGATACTTGGCTTGTCGATCTGAGGATTCTTGAATTCACCGTGAATCTTCTGACTGAATACAGCACATCCTCCCGGATCCAGTACTGCAACAGACACGTCCTCGAACCTGTCACGGACGATGTCCAGATTTCCCTTGAGCGCGATACGGTTCTTTCTGGTGGTAAAAGCAACATCTTCTGCCGCGGCAATGCCGTTACTGATCTTCCAGTCAGAAACAAGTTGCTCTATTGAGCCCTCTCCTCCCAGAGATTCCTTATAGACATTCCCAAAGTCATATCCCTTTGTCAGCGCAGTGCCCAGGGGCCCGGCAATCAGGAATGCGCCGACATCGACAAGATTTCCCTTCTGGCTTTTTTCATATTTTTCCAGCAATCGGTCAATATCAATGCCATCAAGAAGCAGGGACCGTCCGCTTAAAGAAATCTTACCCTCAGCTGTTCTTATCATTTCATCAGTATTACTGCCCTTCAGTGTCAGATGTGATTTCAGGTCCATCTTGCCGCGAATCGATTTTTTCTGACTTAGAACCCCCAGCATTTCTTCAAAATTAAACCCGGCAATCATAAGTTCAACCGAATACTCCGCGTCCCGATCCGGCAATACTCCTCTGATAATCGCTCTGCCGTCCCCGCCGAACATCTTCATCGTCAGCGGATTTATTTCAAACTTGCCTGCCCGGGTTTTAATGTCAGCGCGGATGTCCGAGATCCCTACCCCGCCCGCCACAACCTCGGCACACGATAAAAGGCCGTCAAAAGACAGTTTCCCGGGAAACTCACTTCCGCCGGCATAAAGGTCACGGATAGCGAAATTGCACTCCTTTGCCTCAGTCTTCATGCCTGATATTTCATCAAGATACAGAACGTTCCCTTTCTTAACGGTAATCTTTACCGCTTTAAATTGTCCGGCCGCAACACCCTCTCCATCGGGTTCCTTTTCAGGCATTTCGAAATTATACTGCCCTTTCTTATCTTTGGAAATAAACAGTTCCAGGCCGACAAGAGCAATCTGCCGAATGACCACTTCCCGTTTGAGGAGAGGCAGAAGTTTTATACCCACCTTCGCCTTTTTTATCAAAGCGACATCAGCTTCCCTGTTCTGTACCACAATATTTTCGAGCAAAGCGCCTGTTGAGGGAAAAAGCATGAATTTAATACTGCCGTTTATTCTGACATTCATGCCGGTGGCATCAGAGGCAGATGCTTCGATACGGGACTTATATGTATTCATATCAAACGTCAGGGCAAAAATCGCAGCTGCCAGAAACAGAGCCGCAGCGGCAATTCCAGCGATATTAAAAAGTTTCTTTTTTTTCGATTTCATAACAGTTTTTATCTTAATAAATAATCTTTTTAAATACTACCGTTGAAAGATTATAAAGTAGATGCCTGCAGGTCATGCCCCGGCACTAATCTTCATCAGATAACGGAATAATACTCGCGATGCCCTGGGAGGTTTATTGTGCATATTTTCTTTTACAGCGTTTCGAACAAGTTGAGATAATTGCCGCCTTTCCGCGTCAGGGCATTTTTTTAATATTTCCTCTATAAGTGCTGTGTTTCCGGCCATAAGTTCATCACGCAGCAGTTCTGTATCTTTAAATTCCCCGGCTTTTTTGTAGTTGCCGAGCTCAATGTTCTCAATTGCTTCATGAACAGGTGCAGGATTAATTTTCCTCATCAAAGTCCCAATATACTGCATCTGTCTCCTGAAGGCCCCGCGGCTTTTCAGTGTTTTGGCAAATTTCACAGCTTCATGAATCTCTGCGGGCATATCAATGTCCCTGATCAGATGTGCAGGCATTTTTACAAGTTTTTCGCCAAGAACCTGCAAATTCAGCGCTTCTTTTTTCCTATTTGTTTTACTTTTGTATTCCATTCCCGGGCCCCCGGTTCTTTTATATCGTCTGAAATCCTGCCGGATTGATATTATTTTAACAGATTTCAATAATGCAGATAAGTCGCTCTTTAATGTATAGTAGTAGACGTGAAATTTGAGGAACTGGACATACATGAAAAAGTTCTTGAGGGAATAATATCTGCCGGTTTTACCGAGTGTACTCCTGTCCAGGAACAAACCCTTCCCACAGCCCTGCTCGGCAAGGACATCGCGGCACAGGCCCAGACAGGAACCGGCAAGACTGCCGCATTCCTGATTGCGGTATTCTCACGCATGCTCGCTATGCCTGAGCTGAAACGGGGTCCCTCACCAAGGGTGCTTATTATTGCTCCTACCCGGGAGCTTGTAATACAAATAGAAGCTGAGGCCAAACTGCTGGGCGGCCCCGCAGGCTTCAGAATGGTATCTGTATACGGCGGCATAGACTACCTGAAACAGCGTGAAGAAATTGCAAAAGGCGCTGACATACTCATAGGCACTCCGGGCCGGCTTATAGATTATCTCAAACAGAAGGTCTATAGTCTGAAGAAAACCGAGTTCCTTGTTATTGACGAAGCAGACCGCCTGTTTGACATGGGTTTTATCAGCGACCTGAGGTTTATGCTCAGGAGAATGTCTCCGTACGACAAACGGCAGTCCATGCTTTTTTCCGCTACTCTTTCCAACCGTGTTCTCGAACTGTGTTATGAACACATGAACATGCCTGAACGGTTCACAGTAACACCTGAGCAGGTCACAGTAAAACTGATTGAGCAGGAAATCTATCACGTAGGTCGGACAGAGAAGATCGGCCTGCTCCTCGGGATCCTGAAACGTGAACCTGACGGACGCTACCTGATCTTTTGCAATACCAAGGTCGTGGTAGAACGTCTTGACCGCCTGCTGAATGCCAACGGGCTGGCAACCGCCGCTATTACAGGTGACATTGATCAGAGGAAAAGAATGAAAGTGCTCTCCCTTTTCAAGGACGGCAAACTACCGGCACTCGTGGCCACGGATGTGGCAAGCAGGGGATTGCACATCGACGGTGTGACACATGTGATCAATTACGACCTGCCGCAGGACCGGGAAGACTATGTGCACAGAATCGGCAGGACGGCCCGGGCCGGCGCAGGCGGCAGGGCAATAAGCCTTGCCTGTGAGGAGTACGTCCACTCTCTCGCTGACATTGAGGAGTATATCAAACAGAAGATACCTGTCATGCCTTTGACTGAGGAAATGATAATAACTGATTACCGTAAAGTATCGCGCGCCCGGAAAAAAAGCATTCCCAAAAGAAAAAAATCCGGACAGTTCAGTAAAGGAAAACCCTCTACTCGCGTACCTGAAAAAACCGGCCACCACCGTCCTGAGAGAAAAAAACCTTTCAAAAAACATTTCAGGCGTCAAAGTTCCAGTTAAATCCGGTATCGGTACAAGCTTAAATCATTAATTTTCATTTACAATATTTATTATTTACATACTAAATGTTGAGGCATATCCATAATGAGTAAGCCCAATGAAACAAGCGTTCTCATTTCTATTCTCAAAGATGCGTACTCAAAAGTGTTCTCCGAGAACTGGCCTGTCTGGCTTGGGGGACTATTAATAGGAATTACCAGTGTCATTACTTTTACGTGGGCAAGACCCTGGGGAGTTGTTGGAGGTTTAAGAGAGTGGGTTGACTGGTTGTTTTATTCGCTGGGAATATACAGCTTCCACCCTGCTTACAGCCCTCTTCTAAGTTCCAGCTCTGTCCTGACTTTCGGATTGATCTGGGGCGCTTTTGCTTCAGCACTATTGTCAAAACAGTTTGCCGTCAAAACACCTCCTCCTTTTGAGTTGTTCCGAGGGGCTGTGGGAGGTACATTAATGGGGATCGGCGCTGCCATGGCAATGGGATGCAATGTCGGGGGGTTTTTCAGCGCGACAAGCGCCCTCTCACTGGGAGGTATAGCCATGATGGCAGGCCTGACCTTAGGCGCGTTTCTTGAAACCCGCTATCTCTTTTGGGAGGTCCAGAACCTGAGATTCAGGCGGGGAGACGGAATCCCCAAAAAACCAAAAGAGGGTTCTGCTGACAGGACAAATATCCAGCCGTATATAGGGGCATTGGCACTGGCAGCTGTTTTTGCAGCAGCATATATTTACCGCTCTTACGGCATTGATCCGCTCACTGGTTATAATTATGTGCGGACCGGCGGCCTTCTGATCTCAGGCCTTGCATTTGGAATAATCCTTCATCGAAGCCGATTTGCGTTCCTTCAGGCATTTAGGGACCCCTTTATTAACGGAAACGCTCAACAGGCAAGGGGAGTCGCAATTGCAGTTATTGTGAGCACTCTTGGTTTTGCCGCTCTTAAGGCAGGCGGCCTCAGGCCTGAAGGAGTTTATGTTATGCCGACATTCTGGGCCGGCAGTTTTATCGGCGGTATTATATTCGGATTCGGCATGCCCTTTGCCGGCGGATGCGCGAGCGGTACCTGCTGGCGGACTGCAGAAGGCAAGGTGAAAAATATAACAGCTTTTATATTCTTCGGCGTGTCGAATTCACTGAGCAAACTGCTTATCGATTCATCCGACACGCTTAGATCAATTATGGGCAGGCAGGTCTTTTTGCCTGACTATATTTCTTACCACTGGGCTGTTGTTCTTATTGTAGGGATAATGATCGCATATTATATAATTACATCCTGGAATGAAAAAACAAAAGCATTCATCTAAATAATAATGAGTTCCCTCCGGTCACATGAATATGTCAATGACTTTCTGTATTTCGCGGTAAAACCAGATATTAATAAGACTGAAAATGTATTACTATATTGTTCCGGAGTTAATTTTACCCGGTTTCTTCCGATCACAATGGGGCGGCATCGCCCGATGTCAAATTGCGTAATAAGGGGACTTCAGCTTGTTAACATCGGGGTCAGAGACCTGGCGCTGACCAGCGGTGCAACACCAAAAGCTGTCATTGAAAATGACTGCGGAAAAGTAGTTCCGAAAAGCGACGGCTGGTACAGAGAGCACCTGCTGATTGAAAATGCGCCTGCCTCGTTTTATAATGATATGGTCAATTACTGCGTTTTAGCTCTTCTGAAAAGTACTTTCAAAGCGTGCGTACTTCAGGTTGACCTGCCGGATACCCTGCCCGGACCGGATGAACTGCAGGTGTTCATTGAAAAAATGTGCGGAAAATATGGAAAATAATCTGGTATAGTTATAGGGCAGTACCCGAAGTGTAACAATTCTGCATCTTCGGACGCGGCATTTATGAAAAAAATAATCGTTATATTACTGATCCTTGTAATGGGCTGCGCTCAAGGTATGCCAAGGGCGCCAAGGATACGGAAAATACCAAGGATGCCTGTGAACTATATGATCATTAATGATCAGACCTATCCTCTTCTCACAAGGGCGGATCTTGCCAAACATCCCCTTATTGGAATTGCCTCCATATCCGCCAATCCTGACATTATTCCATATCTTAAAGAGGTAGTCGGCAGGTTCGCGGTATCACCGCTGATTTATTATGATATAACTCTTGACGCTTCCTTTAACGATGACGGGCCGGAAATCAGCGTTCAGAAGTTAAGCGGGCAATACCCGGATATGCGGTATGTAATTGTAATAAATGAAGTCCCTCTAAAGACAGACAATATATGCGAGAAACATTCAGGAGCGATGCCGGGTTCTTTTTTTCCCCGTTGTGACGCAAATAAAGAGGATAAAATAACGGATGAGTATATAACTGTCTATGAAGCCAAGCTTGACGTGCTGCTCCTGGACCTGGATAAAAAACTTCTGCTCGCAATGTCGTCAGACAATTTCAGTAAAAAAGAGAGTCATTTTGACACATCATGCCAACCAAAAAATGACAAGATCGTTAACATCCTGATAAAAACACTGCTTGTTGGCGGTCGCTGCAGTGGTAAAAGATATCCGCAGGTTACTCACCTTGATGGGACGAAGGTGGGGTTTTATGTTTACAACTTCCTAGACCAGATGAACACGCAAGCGCCCAGATAG
>VAPC010066520.1_pt1 | contig 19163 bp, 15 predicted proteins | sample 3395121 | NCBI WGS metagenome assembly VAPC01 (sample SAMN08290434, study PRJNA428436) | hydrothermal vent metagenome | isolation source: Deep-sea hydrothermal vent chimney | place: Indian Ocean: Southwest Indian Ridge | depth 1711 m m
CCTGTTCTTCCGCCTGAACCTGTCGTCATGTTCTATGTCAGTGACCAGCAGGGGTGTTCCGTCCTCAAATACTTTGCCCCAGATACTCTCATCAAGTTTTATCCTTGTATTCTTTATCACTTCATCGTTCAACCCCCGCGCCGCCTTTATGCTTAATTCATTTGTTTTTTCATCAAGCAGAAGAATAGAGCCCCTTTTCGCTTTTACCAGTGACAGGGCTGAATCAAGTATCTGCCTTAATATTGAATCCAGATTGTCGGCAACCGCAATTGACCTGTTGATTTCCAAAAGCGTTGTTAATTCACCGAGTTCTATCTGATTGACATTGGTTTTCTGATTGTCCAGTGCCCTGGTGACAGCCTGCAGAATGTATTTAATATCAAAAGGCTTGCAGATATAATCAGCAGCCCCGATCTTCATTGCCTCTACCGCTGTGTCTATTGACGGATAGCCGGTAATAATAATCACCTCAATATAGGGGTTTACCCTTTTTATTTTTTTTAAAACATCCACGCCTCCGACTACAGGCATTCTAAGGTCGGTTATCAGGAGATTGAAAAAATTATCTTTGACTTTATCAAGCGCCTCACTGCCGTCCTCAACCACTTCAACTGAATATTCCCTGGCTCTCAATAACTGTGTTAACAGTTGGCGTGTATTCGGCTCGTCATCAATAACCAGTATCTTTGATTCATTCATAACGACCCGTCAGCTCTGATATCAGCGGTTAAAGAAATGAAAACCCAATAATACATATTTTTGAAGTTTCATTCTCTTCTCTCATTCGTGTTTTAGTTAAAAGAAGCTAGTTTGTCATATAGAATGCATACACCACAAAGGACGTCATTCCCGCTTGTCGGGAATCTTTCTTTGTAGGTCATTTAGTAAAAAAAGGATTCCGAACAAGTCGGAATGACAATAATTTGCATGTCACATCTATCTTTAAGCGCTATTTTCATATTTTTAATTTTTTACAAAGGTACCTTTTTTTATACTCTGATATAGCCGGGGTGATCCGCTAAACCAGCAAGTCCTCACAACCTGATAAATTATATTATATAATTTAATACTATCGAATAATATAGCCGGTGTCAAGTCCCTTTAATATTATACGTTATTATATGAAATCATATTTTATACAATTTTAGCAGGTTTGCAGGTGTTTTTTGGCAATAAAAGGGGCTGGTTAAAAAAACATGGATACACCATCAGACTTCTGCCTGGGAACAGGTGATTATTTTCTGGCGTTCCTGCCGGGCCAGCGATTGGTAAAGAACCACCAGTAGAGCTTATTCATCAGTTTGATACTTTTGTCCTTCATACCGTTATGCTCTTCATTTTTTCTGCGTATAATACTGCAATTCATTATTATCCTGGTGAGGTCCATCATTTCATACCACCTCCATGTAATGTTTTTTTCATAATGTTTTTTATTTCCTGCGCGCTGGCGCCCGGATTTTCTGAAAAGATTTTCGCGGCAAGGCCTGAAGCATATGCCGACGCGATTGAAGTCCCGGCTTTGCGTCCCTTATATCCCTTTATGTGAATAGCAACTTCTTCACCTTCGATAGATTCGTCAAACACCCTTCCGTACCTGTCCAGGGCGCCGACTGCGATCACTTCGCTGTACCGGGCAGGATAGGCGACTTCGCTTGTGGAAAAAGGCGTATCAGACTCCGCGGTCCTTATGTTTTGCGATAAAGCGGCATTCCGGTCAGATCTTTTGTTGCCTGCCGCGGCTATTACCGCTGTTCCTTTGTCATATGCCTTTTTTATTACAGCGTGAAGTTCCGGGGTATGCCTAAGTCTTAAAGACATATTGATGACATCAACATCTCTGGACAGCGCCCATTCTATTCCGAGGATCACTGACCGTTCGTTAACCACAAAACCGTCTCTGCCGATCACCTTGATAATATATAGCTCTGCGTCAGGGTAAATTTCCCTGACTATTCCGGCCATTAATGTGCCGTGTCCGTTTTGGTCTCTGACCGTGCCGTCTATAAGGCTTATCCCTTCCTGATAATCAGCATTTGATCCGGAGTCTAAAATCGCTACTTTTACTGCCCGGGCATTTTTCAGTTCAGCCGCATTAACGTCAACAGAAAGCGTTCCTGAGGTCAGCATGCCAAGCGCTGTGACCATGGTGATCATTGTCTTTAAAAGGTTCATATTATCCGCTCCTTACAGCTGTATATAGGAAGAAGCATGCCCGGTCAGGCTGGATTGGCAGGGACAGCAGGATATTTTCCATAACCGGCTGTTTTATATGGCTTATTTAGGATTAATATTCAGCTGAATTTCAATTGCTGAGGAGGAAAAAGCGCGAAATTGAGCAAAAAAATGCATGGATTTTGAGCAGAAACAGCTTAAAAATTGATCAGAAAACAGGGGTGTTTATAGCGCAGAGTTTGAGCACACTCCTATTTTGAAATACACGAGTTGAGGTACGCATAGAATTGGTGTGCCGTGGTAAGGAAGTTTAGTAAATAATTTCGTATCTTTGCATACATGATATTTGGCCTGTGGCGTTTATTATCGCTCCCCTTAACTTATTACATGTCTCTTATCAAAAGGCAATTTACGAATTAAAGTGGTTGTCTATAATGAGATAGGCGAACACTAAAATTGACAATTTTACTTTAACTAACGTATTGTTATTGATTATTGTCAGATTTTTCAATATTGAAGAGAGATGACCATAATCAGATCAACAATACGAAATGATAAAGCTGTTAATGTTGTTCTTATTGTTCCTCCTTTCTGCGCTTGTGACATGCCGTCCATTGCATCGAGCATTCTAAAATCAAGTCTTGAGAAAAAAAACATTTCGTGCAAGGTATGTTACGCCAATATGTTTCTTGCTAAAATGATCGGATTAAAACAATACAATAAAATTATGGGCTACAATATGGATGAACTTATTTGCGAGCGCCTCTTCGCAACAAGTGCTTATAACAACATAGAGCCGACAATTCTCAAAGAGATTTATGTGCCAAATTATTTAAAATCCTTTCATAGACATTTAGACATATTTTATGACGGGATAGATAATGCACCAAGAGAGCTCTTATCTCAATCTGAATATTTTGATATTGAAGCTCAATGCAAAACATTTTTAGAGAAAATAGCTGTAGAGATTTCTTTACTACAACCAATTATTATCGGATTTTCCAGTAAATTTCAACAAATCAATTCCTCAGTTGCGATGGCACGAATGATAAAAAAAATCCTCCCTGACACTATAGTTGTTATAGGAGGCAACAATTGTGATGGCGTGATGGGTGAAGAACTATCATCCTCAATAGACATATTTGATTATGTTTTTCAAGGCGAAGCTGATATCGAGTTTGCTGATTTTTGCCAAAAATACATTAATGATCGTGTTTTGCCAGAAAAAAAACTCATCCGCTGCACAATAAAGCATAATCTCAATGAAATTCCGTCTCCTGATTATACTGATTATTTTGAACAAGTGCCTCTTGTTCAAAATAATGAAAATGTCTGGCTTCCCTTTGAAAGTTCCCGGGGATGTTGGTGGGGGCAAAAAAATCAATGCAGATTTTGTGGAATTAATAGTTTAAACATTAAATATCGAACGAAAAGTCCTAACCAAGTGGTTACTGAGCTGTGTCATTTTCAAAAAAAATATCCTGGTATATCTAATTTTATTGCGACCGACGCAATTTTTCCTCAAACAGATTTTAGACAATTATGCCAAAAACTCCTAGATAGTAATTTTCATGGGAAGATATATTATGAGATTAAAGCAAACCTTACCTTTGAGCATTTATCAGTAATGAAAAAAGCCGGAATATTGATAATTAATCCAGGTATTGAGTCATTATCAACGCGGCTTTTGCGGTTAATGAACAAAGGTAATACAGCTACTACAAATATCCGCCTTTTGCGTGATTGCAGGGAACTTGATATTACACCTCTCTGGAATCTTCTGGTAGGTATCCCCGGTGACCGAGTATCCGACTATGAAGAACAGTCACGTATTTTTCCTTTCTTGCAACACTTGCAGCCACCATCATTGATTCCAATCACTATACAACGTTTCAGTCCTTACTTTGATGATGCTAATAAATACTTGATAACAGAGATTAAACCACTTAACGCTTATAAATACGCATTCCCAAGGTCAATGAATATTGACCAAATAGCTTACTACTTTTATGCTAAGTATCCTTCAGAAAGTCGGAATCGGCCTGAAATTCTGGAGTCACTTATACAGCAGTTACTTATATGGCATAAGAGTTGGAAGGACAAACCCTGGCCACATCTCTTGATTAAGCGACTTCACCCCAATGAATGGATTGTTGAGGATTCAAGAGACTGCGCCGCAGAAACCATTGCAACACTTGAGGTTGAAGAATATTCAATATTACATCAATGCCGTATTCCAAAATCCAGAGCTCATATTAAAGATAATAACCGAATTGGCCGTCTTTTAGATCTTCGGTACCTGATCGAGATTGATGGAAAGTTGTTATCCCTCGTTTGTGATTCAAGTATACATAGGGAAACAGAAATGAAGACTATCTTATAGGGTGTGATTAGATAAGAGTGAGGGTGGATAAGTACTCAGAAAAAAAGGATTGTACGTACACAGATTAGGCTCAAACCCGCCTTTTAACCACTTAAGGGAATACTACCCACACCGTAAGACATTGAAAAAATGGTGCTGGAAACAGGAGGCCAACCAGTATCCCGATAATCGGAAAGATATTTCGTGTTCTATGCACTTTATGATAACTCGAAAGCGAGAGCTAGTATTACCTGTTTATTCCAATTAATCTTTATAGCATAGGCAGTTTTTTGATACACTACTTCAGAAGAATTGTAACACATTTTAAAAACCAAAATCTTATTCTCAGACATATGAATATTGGCTGGCTATTTTAGTTACGGTAATTCAGATAGGAACTTAAGTTAAATCACTCTTTGCTGTTGTCTTTTTCATTGATGAAAAACAACAAAATAGTTGAAAGTGCTATAACTGCCGAAGCCAGGTAGAACATAAACTCAAGCCCGTAAAACTTGACAAGATAACCGCCGCAGAAAAGGCCTGCTCCTGAGGCAAGGCTCACAAGGGCGTTAAACTTACCTATGTCTTTTCCCCTGTCTTCCTTTACTGTCAGGTCTCCGAGCAGGGAAGTGCTTACTGTATCAACTATACCGTTTGTAAATCCCAGCAGAGCCTGCAGGATATAGAGCTGATATGTCTCGCTGATAACTGTGTACATAAAGAGAATTGCCGCGTCTACATACGCGGTCAGAAAAAGAAATGGTTTTCTGCCCAGTTTATCAGAGAAACGGCCTGCATAATATGTTGTACCTGCCTGAGCAAATATCATGATGCTGAATGCCAGGCCGAGCTTTTCCATGCCCCCGCTTAATTCAGATACATAAACCACATAAAAAGGCCCGATAAACCCGATGACTATTGCCCATATCGAGCTTACAGTTGTAAAGATCAGCAGGTTTCTGGCGTTAGAAGAGCTCAATGGTCATCAGCCCTGACGTTATATTTTATGTCCTGTTTGACAAGCGTTTCCATGGTAGCATCAAGAAGTTCCCGTCTGCAGTCAACGCCGTCAATATTATTGTCTCTTAATAGTTTCATAAACCTGCATCCGCCAAAACAAAGAGGAAGGTATTCACAGTCCAGACATTCCCGGTTTTTCCATATTTCAAGATTATGTGATTTGCTGTAATCAGAAATACCTGTCTTTATATTTCCTGTTTCAAAGTCCTGCCAGCCTATTAGTGCAGGGCATTTATAAATTGTGCCGTTATAGTTTATTACTATATCGTCATTGATCTCTATCATACACGGAGAAGGCACCATTTTGGGAGAGTGAAAGCCTCTCTTCAGTATCTCTTCTCTTAAAAACAGGCCTGCCTCAAAGACCCAGGGCTCGTTAACAGATTCAGAGCCCTCGGTAAAATCAGGCAGGGCGATCTCTTTGCGCGTCTTTGTCACAGGGTCGAACTTGACTGAATGTATCCTGTCCGGTGTTATGCCCTGGTCAAGCAGATGGTCAAGAAGCAGGGGAAAGTCCCTGTAATTGTCCTGTGTATAATTACCGCCTATCTGAATTCCCATGATCCCGCTGACTTCCTTAATATTTCTGATGATCGTATCAAAAGAGCCTGCGCCTGTTTTAAACGGCCTGTACCTGTCATGATTTTCTTTTGGGCCGTCCAGAGTGATCTTCGCGTCTTTCAGACCGTAAGGTATTAACTGTTTTGCCCTTTTCTTTGTAAGGAGCGTCCCGTTTGTAACAAGGTTAAATGCGTAGTCTACACCCTGCTCGTCTGCTGATGCCTTTATTCTCTCAGAGATATATTTGATAAGCCCGGCGCTCAGTAGAGGCTCTCCTCCGTAAAAATCAAGGTGAACAGATTTTCCATTGGCAATATACCTCTCTTTAATAAAATCAATGATCATGTCTGCTGTTTCAGAGGACATGTAGTGTCTTCCCTTCATAGTGCCTTCAAAACAGTATTTACACCCCAGATTGCAGTCAAGGTTTAAGACTATAAGAGCAGTGAACATTTTGCTCTGTTTATTGGTCTTTTCAATAAAACCGCTGACTTCATTCATTTCTTCATTAATATCAGACACTATTAAACCCAGGTCTTTAAGCGTGTCTGCGTCATCTTTGTCAATACTGCCGTCCTCAATGGACTTTAAGACAGATTCAGGCACAAGCACAGTAGACGCCCTTTTTATTGAATATAAAATGAGCGTATCTGGTTCATTATCATATTTGAATATCTTTATATATTTTGACAGCTTCATTGTTATATTATTACTTTTTATTATATTTTATTAATTATTATATCATTTAATGCAAGGGATGCCCTGTAATTTAGGCAAAAAAAAAGGGAGGTTTCCTCCCTTTTTTCTTAAATGCAGTTCTCATTAGCTCCTGTACGGTATGAACGCGCTTGCGCAGCATGAGCGTCCGGTTCCCTCTTTTATTCCTTTATCAATTACTACAATACCCTTCTTTTTCATAATAACCCCCCTGATAAATGAATTTATCCGCACCTCGATGAGGTGTTAATATATTATACGATAGATTGACCTGAATGTCAATCAATTTTACACTAATTTAGTAAGTTTTAGCATATTTTGTAGTGCATTATCAACAGCAGTTAATAAGGGGAAATCGTTGGGGAAATATGATTTACTGTTTAAAAATCAGAAGTTAAGTCTTGCGCCTGCTTCGATCCACCTGCGGGGGTTCTTAAAAAGGTCAAATGAATATTGCGCGGCATTGAATATATTATGGCCTGTAAGGAAAAGCTCGATATTACTGTTGCCGCTTATCCGGACACTCTTGGCAAGGTTGGCATCCCATACAAATGAGTTGTATTCACCGCCAAAGTCAGGGTCAGCAATCCACCATATGTAATGGCCTGTTAAAGACGCCTTAAATGATCTTCTGTCATTATAATTAATGCCGACATCATATGTATACCGCGGAACATCATACAGTCTCTCGTCTGTGACCCGGTCCTTTGCGTCAATAAACGCGAATCCGGCAAATACAGATGTATTATAAACAGGCATTGTCTCTGTCTCTATTTCAAAACCCTGCCGCCTCTGTTTGTCCTTATTAACAGAAGTACCCGTAAAATCCTCGTTACGGATAGCATCTGATATATCGTGCCTGAACAGATTGGCCCTGAACCAAAGGCACTTAAGCGCGGTTGTCTCAACCCCTGCCTGGACTGACCATATCTTTTCAACATCAAGGTCAGGGTTTGGAGTAGAGAAAAAGCCTGATGCAAATGTATCTGAAATGGTAGGAATATTAAAACCCCGTGACACATAGCCCCTTATTACAGTATTGTCTGCTATCTGATAAGTAGCGCCAAAGCTCGGGCTGAGGAAATCACCGTAAATATCTGTATGGTCATACCTGATACCCGGCACAAGAGTTAGCCCGTTTAAAGCTATTGTGTCATTAATAAATACCGCCTGTTTTGTAATGCCCTGCGCACCATATAACAGAGTATCGTTTTCCACATCACCGTCATCATAATCAGCGCCGACAACCAGATTGTGCATTCCCTTTTGCCATCTGAACTTAACGCTTGCGCCATAGGTTTCATCATCATTAGAACTCATAAACAATGCACTGCCTGTGCTTCGCTCGTTATAAAAGAACTCTACATTATGCCTTGATGTCCTTAAAGAAAGCTCTGCGTCAGCCTGATTCGTTATGGCATAGTTAATAGACAGGGTTGAGAAAAGATATTCAAAATTATTATCAAATGATAGATCAGACATCTGATCCTCCCCAAGTCCCCTGTCACCCTTGTTATATCCGAATGTAAAAAGAAAGCCCAGGTCATCTGTGACATCCAGGCTTACTTTTGAATAAACATTGTTTTCATAAAAACGCGTATTCGGCCTCATGCCGTCTGAAACAATGTTCCCGGCATACAGATAATAACCAAGACTGCCGGTACTGCCTGATACCTCAGTCCTGTAATCTCCTGTATTTCTCTCGCCGTATGCAGCAGACACTGTGCCTCCTATGCCCCTTTGTTCATCAGCGGATTTTGTAATGATGTTTATTACCCCGCCAAGCGACGAGCCCCATGATGATGATGCCGGTCCCTTTATTATCTCTATCCTGCTAATATGCTGGACAGGGATTGCGCTGATATCAGCATAGTGATCTGAGAGGTTGTTGAGTGTAACCCCGTCTATTATTACAAGCACATGCTTATAGTGAGACCCCTGTATAACGGCAGTTACCGCGCTTCCGACACCGCCCCTTATATCCACCTGCATACCGGGTATGGTATTAAGCACATCTGTCAGGGTATGGGCATTCATGTCCTTAATTTCTTCAGCGGTAATCACTGTGATATTTTCAGGGACCTGGGACACAGGCTTTGGCGTCCTTGTTGGTGTAACAACAAGCTCCTTGTCCCTGTAGAACATCCTGAGCACATCCATGTCCTCGTCAGGGCTTGCAAAAACAGAGACAGGCAGGACTAATATAATGTTCAATAATATAAAGGAGCTTAACAGTCTCATAATTAGCTTATTATTATATATGTTGACATGAATATTATTCAACCATTTATAGAGCATATCCGGGGTATTTTTTTATGTGTAATTTGTTTATAATACAGCATTTCATTAATGCAATATTATTTTACAAAACATAATGCATCGTCATAATGATCAATATTACAGCCATCAGCCTGACAGGGTCAATAATTATCCTTCCAGTTATATTGTATTATCCAACAGTACAGACAGGATAGACAATCAGCTGATTCAGGCACCTGCCCGCACCGGGCAATCAGGCACAGCGCACAGCAGAACAAAACCCCTTTTCTCCAGACTCTGCATATTTTTTACCGTATTTTCCATTATGTTTTTTCATTCTTTCTTTGCACAGGCCGGAGATATCACAGCAGTGATAAGCCTGAATATCAAACCATATAATGACGCCCTGGCCGGCTTTGAAAGCGCGTGCAATTGTAAAGTGAAAAAAATCATTGTGCCTGAAATGAAAGGGATCAATATCAGAAAAAAACTTCATAAGGAAAAACCCGGCCTGATTCTTGCCATAGGGATGAGCGCGCTAAACAGGGTCAAGGATATCAAAAACATTCCTGTTGTCAGCGTCATGACCCTGAATCCTGAATCAACGGCATCCGGCAGGGGCAATATCAGCGGTGTCAGTATGAACATAGACCCTGCAAAACAGTTTTCTGTTTTGCGCGAAGTCCTGCCCGGCGTAAAAAAAATCGGGGTTCTTTACGATCCCGCGCAAACAGGCGGCTTTGTAAAAGACGCGGAACTGTCCTCGGCCTCGGCAGGGTTCAGGCTGATCAGAAAAGAAATGCGCAGTTCAAAAGATGTCCCCTCAGTATTAAAGAACATGAAAGGGAAGATAGACGCGTTATGGATGATTCCTGACCTTACTGTTGTCACCCCTGAAACAGTTGAATTTATACTCCTTTACTCAATTGAAAATCAAATACCGGTTATTACTTTTTCAGATAAATATCTGGAAATGGGGGCATTGATCTCGCTTGAGATCAATGCTCATGACATAGGGAAACAGGCAGGGGAAATCGCCGGAAAGGTCCTGTCCGGGACTGAAATAAAGCATATTCCAATGATCTATTCAAGAAAAGCAGACGTGAAAATCAATTGGAAAACAGCCGAAAAAATGGGGATAACCGTCAACCGTAAAGAGGACAATTAATGGCAGGCAGAATCATGAACAGGCTTAATCCTTTAAATTACTACCGCCGGAGTCTCGGCGCCAAGATCTTCTATCTGTTTACAGCCTTTGTCATACTCGTATATTTATCTTTTATGGGATTTTTCCTTTATTACCAGAGCATGACCCTTAAGGAAAACCTTATGCATGAGGGCAGGCAATTAGCAGGCCTCCTTGCCAGCAACTCTAAACTTGGTGTATTCGCGGAAAATGAGGACCTGCTCAAGGACCCGGTTGAGGCCATAATGCAGAACCCGCAGGTGATCCTGGTTCAGGTATTTGCCATTGACGGCACAGAACTGAAAATGCAGGCAAGGCCCGGCGGCAAAACTCCGGAAAAGTCTTTTGGAAAATATTCAGGCAGAAAGCAAAGCATAATCAATACGATTAAAAAATCAAGGTCAGTATTTCAGTCTGAGACGGGCAATGAGATCGAGTTCTGGGCGCCTGTTATTTCAGGCGGAGAATACACCGGAGAGGAGGCCATGTTCTTTGAGGAGGACCTGAATCATAAAAAAGGCCTTCTGACGGGTTTTGTCAAAATTGTGTTTTCCAAAGGGCTTCTTAAGGAAAATCTGCACAGCCTTTTTCTGAACAGTTTCCTGATATCGCTCTTTTTTATTATACCGGGCTGGTTTGTCATATATCTTATTGTCAGGGGGATAACAAAGCCGCTTAACAGCCTGACCGAAGGTGTTAAGGCAATTGAAACAGAAGGTTCAGCCGAAAAAATATCATCCATAAACACGGAAGATGAAATAGGCAGGCTCGCGCAGGCATTCAATCACATGGCTGAAACACTTAAGGAAAAAGAGGCTGAGAAACAGCAGCTTGAAGAACAGCTGAGACACTCTCAGAAGATGGAGGCAATCGGGACACTTGCCGGAGGAATTGCCCATGACTTTAATAACGTACTAACCGGTGTTATAGGTTTCAGCCAGTTAATACAGCTGACTCTTCGTGAAGATGACCCTATGAAGCATCATATACAGCAGATACTGACATCAGCCCAAAAAGGTGCGGACCTCACCAGAAACCTGCTTGCGTTCGGCAGAAAACAGATACTGACTCCTGAACCAGTGGATGTAAACGGGATCATAGACAACATAAAACAACTGTTATCAAGGGTAATCGGCGCGGATGTCGAACTTGTGACGGCGCTGACAAAAGAATCCCTGACAATAATGGCTGACAGCGGCCAGATAGAACAGGTATTGCTGAACCTCGCGACAAATGCAAGCGACGCAATGCCTGACGGGGGATATCTTACAATTACTACTAAATCCCTGGGGAGCGGTAGCCAGTTCTCCTCCCTGATTTCAAAAATCGACGGCCAACAACCCACACCCGCGGGTAATGAAAAAACCGGCCAGTACGCTGTAATATCTGTCACAGACACAGGCACCGGCATTGACAGAGACGTAAAAGAGAGGATATTTGATCCGTTCTTTACTACTAAAGGGCTTGGAGAAGGAACAGGGCTCGGCCTTTCCATGGCATACGGAATTATAAAACAGCATAACGGTTACATAGATGTTATCAGTGAACCGGGCAAAGAGACGACATTTGAGATATTTCTTCCGCTCAGCGGGGCAGTTGTAAAAGAAAAGACCCCGGAGAACCTGCCAATGCCGGAGGGAGGCACAGAGACCATTCTCCTTGCCGAAGACGATGAAACAGTCAGGCTGTTCATATCATCCATACTTGAACAGTACGGATACACTGTCATTGAGGCTGTTGATGGAAAGGACGCGGTCAGAAAATTCACTGAAAATAAAGACAAAATCGAACTTGCCCTGCTTGACGTGATAATGCCCAAAATGAACGGGGCCAAGGTCAGTAAAGAAATTCAGGAAATACGTCCCGGGATAAGGACACTATTTATTAGCGGCTATACGGCAAATGTAATGTTCAAGAAAAAAATACTTGATGAAGGGACAGATTTCATACAAAAGCCTGTCTCAACGTATGATCTCTGCAGAAAAGTAAGAGAAGTTCTTGATAAGTGATCCCTTTCGGGAGAAGCAATTAGCAATTAACAATTAGCATTTATCAATTATCATTGAACAGAGACAAGAACAGAATAAAATTATGTTTTCTCTTTTGGAAGTGCAAATTTTCATTGTCCATTGTTAATTTTAGATTTTGCATTGTTTATTCAGAGCTATAGCTCTATGGCTCTGCGGCTCAAATCTCTCTCTGCTGATAAGACTTCCGAAAAAGCCTGTTATCGTCTGAATTGACAAGGCCGAACTCGATCATCCGGGTACGGAGGGTATTTCTGCTTATACCGAGGAGCTTGGCAGCCTTGGTCTGGCTGCCCCCGACTTTATTTAAGACTATGTCTATCAGTGACCTTTCAAGCCTTCCCATAACGTTCTTGTACAGGCCGCTGTCAACAATTACAGAGTCATTAAACATTGGATCAACTATATTATGCAGTATTTCGTCATAATGACCGAACGGACCGCCGGCATTTCTTGCCGGAACTTTCTCTTCCGTGCGAAACAGATCAAAATTGTCAGGGAGAAGAACATTTTTCTTGCTCATTACCACGGCTGCGCGAATACTGTTCTCAAGCTCCCTGATATTGCCGGGCCATCTGTAATCAACAAGATGTTTTATAACATCAGGTGACACTTTTTTGATGTTCTTGCCGTATTCCCTGTTGAGCTTATTCACAAAATAATCCACAAGAAGAGGTATATCTTCACTCCTGTGCCTTAAAGGCGGCATATAAACAGTCACTACCTTCAGCCTGTAATACAGGTCTTCCCTGAACTGCCCTTTTTCAATGGCTTTCCAGAGGTCCCTGTTTGTAGAGGCTATCACCCGCACATCCACCTTTATGGTCTTTTCGCTCCCCACCGGTTCAAATGTATTCTCCTGCAGAACCCTGAGAATCTTGGTCTGCGTGGTCAAAGGCATGTCACCGATTTCATCAAGGAATATTGTACCGCCTGTACACTGTTCGAACTTCCCGACTCTCTTGTTCACAGCGCCTGTAAAAGCTCCTTTTTCATATCCGAACAGCTCGCTCTCCAGAAGCGCCTCAGGTATCGCCGCACAGTTAACGGCAAGGAAAGCCTTATCAGACCTTGATGAATTCTGATATATTGCCCTTGCGACAAGCTCTTTGCCTGTGCCGCTCTCGCCCCTTATCAGAACAGTCGCGCTCGATTCCGCGACCTGTCCTATGGTTTTGTATATCTCAAGCATTGCGTGACTGTTTCCGACCATATTAGTTCCGTCAATAAATTTCCCGTCTTTTTCAGTTTGATATGTGACGGATTCACTCATTAACCTGCCCGCATCAAGGGCCTTTTTTATCAATATCTTAAATTCCTTATTATTGAAAGGTTTTGTCACATAATCATATGCCCCAAGCTTCATTGCCTCAATAGCGGTTTGAGTGGTCCCGTGAGCGGTCATCACAATGACCGACAGTTTGGGAGCAGTCTTTTTTATTTTCTTCAAAACATCAAGACCGCCGGTTCCGGGCAGCTTAATGTCCATGAGCACCAGGTCGGGATTCTTCTTCATTATCTGGTTCAGCGCCTCTTCTGACGATAAAGCCGATTTGACAGAGTAACCCTCTTCTTCCAGAAACTCCTTCATCATCGCAAGGATTGTTTTTGAATCATCTACTACCAGAATTTCCGGCTTTTTCACTCCGTTTCACTCCGTGTATTTAAAGGGAGTTCCAGCCTGACGCAGGTCCCCTTGCCTTCAGCACTTGTTATTTCAATATTACCCGCGTGTTCGTTTATAATTCTGTATACTATTGACAGCCCTAATCCTGTGCCGTGAGGTTTGGTTGTATAAAAGGGATCGGGCAGTTTTTTTATATCTCCGGGATTAACACCTTCGCCTGTATCTGAAATAGAGATGACCATGCTGTCGTCTGTAATTTTGCTGCTTAAGACAAGTTTTCCTCCACCGGGCATGGCATCGATACTGTTCGAGAATATATTCAGGAACGCCTCTTCCATTTTTATCGGATCACCATTAATCTTCGGCAGGTCCCTGTTTATCTCATTCACGACCTCTATCTTCTGCTTGCTGAATTTATATTTGATCAGTTCCAGGCACCTGTTAATAGTATTATTTATGTCCGTTTTGATAAACTCTGTTTTTTCCGGTTTGCTGAACCTGAGAAAATCATAGATCAGCTTCTCCGCCCGGCCCACTTCATCTAAAATCAGTTTGATGTTTTTGCCTTCTTTTGCCCGTGAGAGTTTCGGCCTCAGAACCTCGAGAAACAGTTTTATTGAAGTCAGTACTGTATTGACTTCATGAGCAACACCCGCGCCCATTTGAGCCAATGTCATAAGTTTGTCGGTTATTCGGGCCTGTTCCTGATATCTCTTCTTTGCTTCTTCATGCCTGCGCATCTCAACAGCCCTTTTAATAACAATGCTGACATAATCCGCGTCAAAGGGCTTCGTAATGTAATCAAAGCATCCAAGCTTAATTGCTTCTTTTGCAGACTCAATAGTCGCGTAACCGGTAATAACAATAATAATAGGGTCCTTTTTTAACTTCTTTATGTTGTTTAATACTTCCATGCCGCCCATTCTGGGCATCTTCATGTCCAGGATGAGCATGTCGTAATCGTTTCTCCTGATTTCTTCAAGTGCTTCAAGTCCGTCAACAGCCGTAGAAACTTCGCATCCGCGGCCGCCAAGGAACTTTTTGAACAGCTCCCTTATTACCTGCTCATCATCAGCAACCAGTACCTTCAAGTCTTTCATGGCACTACCTCATAATTACAGTGTATTTTGTTATTCATAATCCCTTATTGACCTTCCTGCTGAGAATCCCTGTTTGTTCCCGGCCATGGACCGGAATTGCCGCGTTTCGCTATCTGATCTTCGAGTTCCATAACCCTCTGTTTAAGCTCTATCATCCTCAATTCCCGGTTAACAACTACTCTGTTAAATTTCTCCAAACCTATTACCCTTTGCTCCAGCTCGGTCTTTGCCTCACGAAGTTCTACTGTCCTTTCATCCACTCTCTGTTCCAGATCTGTCTTCAATCTGCTGAGTTCCTCATTGGACCAGCTTAGTTCTTCATTCAGAGCGGCCAGTTCCTCAACTTTCCTTTTCTCCGTTTCCACGGCAAATCTTTCCCTCAGTCTGGCCAGTTCCTGATATTTCTTCTTCTCGTCATCATGCCTTTTCACTTCAAAAGCATTCCTGATTACAGCTTCGGTTTCTTCTATATCAAGGGGTTTGGTAATATAGTCAAAACAGCCAAGCCTTATTGCTTCTTTCGCAGTATCTATGGACGCATACCCGGTTATAACAATAATAATGATATCTTTTCTTATTTCTTTTATGCTGCTCAATACTTCCATGCCTCCCATCCTGGGCATTTTAAGGTCCAGTAGCAGCATGTTGTAATCACCCCTTTTAATCTTCTCCATTGCGTCAAGCCCGTCAACAGCCGTCGAAACTGTATAGCCGCGGCTGCCAAGGAATTTCGTGAACAATTCCCTTATTACCTGTTCGTCATCAGCGACCAGCACCTTCAGGCCTTTCATGCCCTTACCTCACATATCCTTATTATTAAAATTCCTACCATTATCGCATTTTTATTATTTGCCCTTCTGCTTTTTCTCATCTTCCCACGCCTATTTCCCGGCTATGACAGGCAGGGTTATCCTGATCAATGTTCCCTTTCCTTCCCGGCTCTCCGCTGTTATTTCCCCCTTATGGGCCTCTATGATCCGGTACACTATGGACAGCCCAAGGCCCATTCCCCCGTCCGGTGATTTGGTCGTATAAAATGGATTGAATATGTGCTCCAGGTCGTCCTCCGGAATCCCACTGCCTGTATCCTTTACAGTTATTTCTATATGCTTCTTATCTTCACTTAATACACTCTGTATGGTTATTTCCCCTCCGCCGGGCATCTGCAGGATGTCAATCGCGTCCCGGGCATTTGTCAACAGATTAAGAAATACCTGTTCAAGCTGGTTCGGGTCTCCGTATACCAAAGGCAGGTCATCTGCCATTATTTTCTTTACCCTGATATTGTGCACTTTCAACTGCTCGCTTAAAAGCATCAGCGAGTCGTTAAGAGGATCTTTTATATCTATTTCCTTTATCTGGAATTCAGACTTCCGGGCAAAGAACCGGACATGCTGAATTATCTTTGCCATCCTGTCAGCCTGCTCCACTATTCTGTTCAGGTCCCTGCTTAAAGGGCTGTCCTGGCCTATCTCCATCAGCGCGGTCTGGGCAAACCCTTTAACCCCGGTCAGCGGCTGGTTTAGTTCATGTGATATTCCCGCTGCCAGCTGACCCATGGCCGCCATTTTGCCTGACTGAATAAGCTGCTCCTGCGTCTCCTTGAGCTTTTCATAAGCATCGGCAAGCTTTTTTTCAGCTTTCTTGCGCTCTGTGATATCACGGAAAATACTGATCAGATACTTCTTCCTGCCAAGTTCTATCGGAGCTGAACTGATGTCAGTATAGAAAATGCTTCCGTTTCTTCTTTTCATCGGAATATCTTCAGCAAAAGAGTGTACCCCTCTGATCTGGCCCTCAAAGACCTTTGTAATATTCTGGATGTCCGCTTCAGGATGAATATCTTTTATCCACAGAGTTTCAAGTTCCCCAGGACTGTAACCAAGCATCTGGCAAATCGTTCTGTTTCCTGTATGAAATTTCTCTTTTTCCAGATCAGCCAGAAGTATGCCGTCAGTCGCGTTATCAAAAATAGCCCTGAACCTCTGTTCTGATTCTCTCAGCGCATCTTCGAGTCTTCTGCGTTCGATAACTCCCGCAAGCGTACTGGCTACGGCTATCAGAAAATTCTCTTCCTCCTGATTGCGGATATGCCCTTCTTTTGAATACAGATTGATAACACCAAGCACTTTGCCGGCAGACATAATTGGAACGCAGTAATGACCATGTGATGAGACACCCTCATATTTGTTTTCGTGACACTCATCAATACAGTCTGCAAACTCAACTTCGCCTGATAGAGCCGCCCTGCCGCAAAGACACTTTCCGAATGGAACTCTTGAACACATTTCCAGTAACGGGCCTTCAAGGCCCTTGTGGGCCTTCAGTACAAGAACCTCCGGATTGTCCTCAACCATAAAGATAGCCCCCTTGGACAGCAGGCCGACCCAGGAAAAAGGAGTGTTAATTATATAATTGATAACTTTTTCAAGCATTTTTTCAAATGTAATATCCTCCAGCTGAAGATGCAGTATTTTATTTAATGCGGCCTGGATCTGAGAGTTACGCCTGATCTTTTCTTCCGCGAGCTTGCGCTCGATTGCATACCGTATTGAAGACATCAGCAGGTTACTGTCAACCTGTCCTTTGACCAGATAATCCTGAGCGCCCTCCTGCACAGCTTTTAAAGCGAGGGCCTCATCCTTCAGGCCGCTAAGAATGATCACCGGCACGCCTCGCGCCCCGGCAGACAGCTGTGTAAATGTCTCCAGTCCCTGGCTGTCCGGCAAAGAAAGGTCAAGCAGGACAATGTCAAAACCTCCTTCAGAGAGATACTCCAGGCCTTTTGAAAGACTTTCAGCCCATTTCACGTCAAAATTCTCGTTTTTCACCACATTGAACATCTCCTGTATCAAACGGGAGTCTCCGGGATTGTCTTCTACCAGAAGAATATTTGTCTGTTTCGAATTTTGTCTCATGAGCTTTCCCCTCTATATCCTATATTAAATTGTGCATTTTGGATCCAGATGCTAACGGTTATTTATTTCGCAGCTTATCCTCCAGCTCTTTTATCCTGGTCTTAAGCTCCCGCATCTTTAATTCCCTTCCAACAGCAACTTTATTGAACTTTTTCAGCTCATTCATTTTGTTTTTCAGTTTGTCCTCCATTTTCTTGCGTTCAATCGCATAGTTAATGGAACGTACAAGCAATACACCATCCACCTGTCCTTTTACCAGATAGTCCTGTGCTCCGGCCTGCACAGCCTTTATCGCCACGGTCTCGTCATCCTGTCCGCTCAGAATAATGATCGGGACTGTTTGCGCCCTGTCATACACGGCAACAAACGTTTCCAGTCCCCTGCTGTCGGGCAGTGAAAGGTCAAGCAGGATAATGTCAAAACTCCTTTCAGAAAGATATTCAGCACTTTTTGACAGCCGGTCAGCCATTTGCAGATTAATGTTTCTGCCTCTTACATCGGAAAGCATTTCCTTGATCAAACGGGCGTCTCCGGAATCATCTTCAATGACCAGAATATTTATGGGCCTGGTAATTTCTTCCATCATAACTCTCCCGATAGAACAATCTCTGACATGTTCTTTTCTTAAATCTCACTCCTTTAAATTAAGATACGACAGCACCTTTCTTTTGTCATACAGGTCCCCGATAATGCGCTGGACAGGGAGGGGCGACTCCTTAATAAGGGTAGGAGTAAACCTGACATTCGCTTTTTCAGCCAGATCGGGATGGTCAATAACGTCTATAATAACCAGCTTATGCTCCGGCAGTTCTTCACATATTCCTGTCATGTTTTCCATGGCGAAGTCGGATCTCCGGTTTTGTCCCGTAATAAACAATTTTAAAAGTATTTCATCCATGGCCTGCCTCCTGTACAATTGTCCTTCTGATCCCCGCAGCTTCGCGCAGAAATTCATCATAAGACTTTTTACGAGTGCATCTTTTATTAATCAGGTTCATTTTCATATTATCTGTCCGTTACTCTCTCTATCTCCTCGAATGTTGTTACGCCATCAATGACTTTTTGCAGTCCGTCTTCAAAAAGAGTCTTCATGCCCTGCGACCTCGCAGTCTCCAGTATTTCATCATCAGAGGTTTTCTTCTCTATCAGTTTTCTGATCTCCTTATTAACGGCCATGATCTCAAATATCCCTATCCTGCCCCTATATCCGATAC
>VAPC010378235.1_pt1 | contig 19146 bp, 15 predicted proteins | sample 3395121 | NCBI WGS metagenome assembly VAPC01 (sample SAMN08290434, study PRJNA428436) | hydrothermal vent metagenome | isolation source: Deep-sea hydrothermal vent chimney | place: Indian Ocean: Southwest Indian Ridge | depth 1711 m m
GATCCCTGGGGCAAGAGGCAACCCGAATTCAACCGGGATGGGTGTCGCTCACCAATGCAGTGGACGCTTGACCCAGGCATGGGGTTCACACCGGCGGATGCAAGGCCCTGGCTCCCGTTCGCCGACCCGACAACCAGCGTGACGTCCCAGATCGACGATCCAAAGTCAACGCTTTCGCTGTTCCGGGCACTGCTGGATCTTCGACGGAAGCGCCCTGAACTAGCTGTTGGTGATCTCACGGTTCTCGAGGACAATTCTGACAATGTTCTGTCGTTCTCTAGATCACTCGAAGGTCAATCGACATACGTGGCGATCAACTTCACCGACCAAGAACAGCCGTACACCTTCCCAATCACGGTCAAGCAGATTCTGGGCACTGGGAAGAACAGGGCTGACACGTTCCGCACCATCACACTCAATCCCAACGAAGCGATCATCGCATTCCAGACAATCGCTGAATCGTCGATCCACGACCGCGAGACAATCCAGAAACTTCGATGACGCCCACGTACTCGAGAGTGAGTATTCACCATGTTCGTCGGGCATATAATCCGACAAGTTCGATGCCGCAGACAGCCTGCAGGTCGCGGTCAGGACCCGATCATGCTGCCTCGCAAGGTCGGCGTTTGGTACCGAGATCATCCCCTCTCGCGCCGGGCCGCCAGGACGCGCTCAGGACGCGTTTCATTGAAAACTGGTGAAAGGTGGTGCAAACTGGTGAACACTCGAAACCCTTGGTACATATGCGTTAACAGGCATAAGCCCCGGTCAGAGCGTTGTGGCGGAACGGACTGTTAATCCGTATGTCGTGGGTTCAAGTCCCACCCCCGGAGCCAGGAACCCTGGTACAGGTGGGTTTCAGAGGATTCGTGGGGGAGTGTCGCGGCGGATTGGGTCTCGACGTGTCGTGCATGTGTCGCAACCGCCACCATCGGATCCCATCGAGCGCACTTCTAGCTCGTTCGCATCACCACCGAGACCATCGACCAGTCGCTCGGTGCGGAGGAAGAGTGGATCTCGGTCGTGCAGCGGCTTGTCCCGCGCAGGCCCTCTGGTGAGTAGGTGGCCGCGCGACCGTCGTTGTGCACATCGTCACCGACATCGACGGCCACCTGTCGACACGAACGACGCACGGAACACGTTGATGTTCGGATCGGAAATCGATCGCTATCTCGCCCGGTCACCGCTGGATACTGTCGCCATCCTCAGATCCTCAGTGGGATCGCGGGTGTCGGTCTGCTGAGGGGGCCTGGTGTCGTGATCAGGTCGATCGTCGATCTCGTCTGCCCGAAACGCCGGGGGAGGGTGTCTTTGCAATGCGGGGTTGCTTTCCCGAACTAGGCGCAGCATGGGAGCCGGCTATCCCCCGCCTTCTCGTCTGGGTCGTGGCAACCGTCATCCCTCAGAATCTCGCCCAGAATACGTATGCCTGAGCCGGGAAACCCCGCAACGTCACGGGGTTGCTCACACGGACGTTGCGTGGCAGTTACCGGTTGCCCGCGCGTTGTCCTCCGGCAATCGAGCGTGTGAAGCCGACACAGATCGTTTCCACTCGCTCGGCCGGCACATCGGTGCTGAGCCCTTCGACGGCCAACCGAACACCTTGCGCCGCGGGGGCAGAGAACAGGTCTTTGAGATAGTTGATCGCTATCTGAGTTGGTCCGCCGGCGATCGGATCGTTGAGGAGCATCTCGAGCTGAGCGTTCGCACGAACTGCATCCAGGTGCAGCATCAAACGGTACGTGTCGGCTGCATCCTTTGCGATGAGTCGATCCGGTCGTGCGTCAGCTTGTGCTGCTCGCTCCCCGAGTTTGTGAAGCTTCGCGACCAGCAGCGCTACGGCCCCTGCGACGTCCATGGTGATGGCCCGCCCATCAGCCGGGTCTAGCGGGACGATCGTCATTGGGGATCGATCGACGAGCGCGGCTTCGAGACCGATCGCCCTCCCGGCTGCATCCTTTCCGTGCTCCACCAGCCTCGCACCGCGTCGTCCTGGTCCTGCGAGCGCTTCGGGCACGATGAGGTCGACCGGTACGACTTCGTCATGTCCTCCGACCGCGGTTGCCTTTCCCCAGATCCCCGGTCGATCTGGCTGGATGCGTTCGAATCCGGCCCCATGCATGGCGTCGGCAAGGAGAGGCTCGCCGGCGAGGGTGGTCGGGTCGATCACGATGTCGGCGTCAGTGGTGTAGCTGGCCGAGAAGGAAAGATCGACTTCCTCGGTCCGAAGGTAGATGGCTTGAGCACCGACGAGAACCAATGAGGGTCGATGAGCGGAGAGTGCTTCGAGTGCATCGAGCAGTACCCGTCGAGCCTCGACCATCAGGGCTGGAGGGACATCCATCAGATCGCCGCCTCGGCCGCCGGGACGCGCCACTCGTTCTCATGCTCGATCATCCATTCGAGGACAGCGTCGCCTTCCTGCGGCATTCGACCTGAGCCCCCGAGGCAGTCGACGACGATCTGGCTCGGTGCGACCCAGCGGATTCCGTCTACAACAGTGGAGCGATCGAAGACACCTTCGTCGGCTGGGAGGACCAGGCGCACATCGGAGCCTTCCTCAGCGGAAAGCAGACCGAGTGTGTCGGCGATCCCATCAGGCTGCACTGAATACACCGTCAGGCCAACGGGGGCGGTAACGGCTCGGATGCGTGCGGCGGCGAACGAGCCGGTGACGGCGTATCCGGCATCGTCGCCGGCAGCGAGCGTTTCGAGCACTCGTTGCGTGCCACTGCGTGCAATGTAGGCCTTGGTGCGTCGCGGATCGAACAGCGGCACAGCCGAGCCCCTGCGTCTCAGCAGCGCCGGCCAATCCACCTCTTCGACGGTCCCACGGCTGTTCCGCCGAACGAGTGCTTCGCGTTCCAGCGCCTGGAGAGTTCGCGAGCAGTATCCAGGACTGACGTCCGCCAAGGCGGCGATGTCCTTGACGGAATACGGCGGTTCCACATCGGCGAGGGTTCGCACAATCCGTCCTGCCACGGGTCCGGCGATACCCCTGTCCGGTCGCTTGCGGGGCGTGGGGTCGCGTTGTGCGCCTTGGGTGAGAATCGAGAGCCCCGGGTAGTCGATGGCGATCCGGGCATTCCCCGTCAGGTCGAGGTAGTTGATTTCGGCTTTCTCCAGAACGGTTCGGCTGCGGGGGCTCAAGTAGGGAGCGATGACGAGAATCGGGTTTCCGGCATCGGCGCGCATCCGACGTGCAAGCGAGCTGGTGTAGGAACGCTCGAGCTCCGCGGGAGTCGTCTGGGGACGGGCATCGACGAGGAGCGCACGGCCCGAGCCGCTTCGATCCTTCACATAGAAGTGCTCATCGACCAGATCCTCGCCTTGTGCTGGACCTTGAGCGCGTTCGACCTGCCACTGCGGTGGAAGGAGTTCTTCCAGAGCCGTCAGGGCTGCAGTCATGAGAGTCGTATCGCTGTTGGTTCGATCGGTCATGTACGCATTCTGCCCCTGTTAGATGTAGAATGCAAGTTAATCGTGTGTGCCACACGGTGGCAATAACAGCTAACCGGGCAGACGCGAGCGGCGTACGATGCGCGCGACGCCGCCACGGAAGAACACGGCCGGGGTTCGGAGCGCCGCTTCAAGGTCATCAACGGTCTCCCGGACCGCTCGCGGCACAGGATCGGGATAGACGCCGGTCTTCGTGGATGCAAGTCCCCATACCTCATGAATTCGTGATGTGGAGTGTGACGGTTCGGTGCTGTCGATGGTGGCGTGTGTCGCGTATGTGTCGCGAAAGTGTCCAAAGTCGGTGAACGACTCTGCAAGGTGTTGAGTGCCTCGATTGTCCAAAGCCTGTGCTACGAAAGCTCTTTCGCAAATGCTGGGAACTGTCGCGAGGTGTCTGAGCGGACTGTTAATCCGTTTTCGAACTCGAGTCGGTCGCTTCGCTTCCGTTGTCTTCTGCCTCGGAGCTGGGGTTCGGTCTCTACTTCGGGCCAATCGGATGGCTCTTCGATCGAGCTAGAAGGTTCAAGTCCCACCCCCGGAGCGGTGTGATGTCGCGCGACATCGGAAACCTCTGAACCTACGGTTCGGGGGTTTTCCTATTCTGTTTTGGCTGGGGTTCGTGGTGGCGGTTGGGGTCAACGGTGACGTGGCGGAGGAGTTCTCCGGTGGATCGGTTGACCAGAATCGTCCAGGAATACAGCCGACCGAACCACCTGATCACGTGTGGGAACGTTGAGTCTTCTCCTTGATTTGGATCTTGGCGGTGAGCCATGATGCCGAGTAGTGGGTGAAGTCGACCTGCCCGGCGCTGGGATCGACCCGCCGACCCTGGTTCGAAGTTGCCGGCTGATCGGTCAGCCACCGTTTCGGATCGGCCTTGCGGTCGAATGTTCGGCTGTGCCAGCGGAGATCTGGCGACGGCTATCCAACGAGAGGACGGCAGCGGAGTGACCCGCTGCCGTCCTCTGTGTTGCTTGGTGTCCCTGGTGTGACTGCCTCCTACCAGTCGCACCCCGGAGAGGCCGGGTTCGTTCCCGCCGGGTTGGGGGAGTCGCACTGCGCCTCGATGGCGATCAGGTTGATGACCTCCAACGCACGGTCTGCGTCGATGATGAACGGCTCGCCGATCGAACCATCCGCTTTGAATGGCGTATACGCCTGGGTGATGGCATTGACGCCACCCGGAGTGTACGCGCCGGGGCCGGTGACACCCTCGTAGTCGATGTCCTCACCGGCTCTGATGAGATCCAGGCATTCCTGGTACGTATAGCACACGGTTCCTGGCGGGTCTCCAACCACGAACATCGCCGGAGCCCAGTCACTCGCCTTGTACGAGCCGCCGTATTCGACGGCAAGTGCCGTTTGCACCATTACGTCATAGGTCGTGTAGTGGTAGTTTCCAACTGCCGGGTCTGCGTAGTCGACTCCGACGCCGTAGCCAGTGGTGTTGTCCCACAACGGCTGGTAGAACTCCCATGCAGGACTGTCGTCGTTGTAGGTGAACGCCGCATAGCCGATGCTCTTCTGGCTGGCGAGAGGTCCAGTTCCCAGAGTCCCGATGAATTCCTTCTGAATCCAGCCGGTCTCACCGATCCAGTCAAGCGAGAGGCCGGCCTCGGCCGCCTGCTTGATCAAGGTGGCTGATTCCACCGATCCCGCTTGCACGATGACCACATCCGGTGCCAGGTTGGCGATCCGTTCGGCTTCGGCCCTGTATGAGGGCTGCTCGGCCGGGACATCGATGCGTCCCAGGACCTCGATTCCTAGCGCGTCGGCGGTCTTCTCGGTCGCGCCGGCCGCGAGCTGGAAGCCTTCCACCTGAGTGGCGAAGATGACGATGCTCTTGGCGCCGATCTCTTCGGCGTACAGCACGCCAGTCATGCCCAACGCCTCGTCGAGACCCTGAGCCCGGAAGATCGGCTCAGAGCCCACTCCGCCGATGTTTCCGGGGATGGTTCCACCGTGCACCGTCGGCCCAAGCGGTGAGTCGTTCTCCGCAATCCACTCCAACATGAAGTCGCGGTAGGTCCGGTAGCCGTGGGCCTGGCTCACCAGGATCTCGGCACCGCTCTGTTCGAGACAGGTACGGGCTGCCTGAGCCTCACCGACCGTGCCCAGGTCTTCGGAGACGAGCTCCCAAGTGCGGCCAAGCGGTGGATCGAGGTTGATAACCTCCTCGATCGGGAACCGGACATCCGCCGTGAGCGACGGTCCGTATGGCGCGAATTCCCCTGTGTAGTAGGCGAGTTCGCAAACGACGACCGGTCCGGCGGATATTGCCGCGGTTGTTTCGGTCGCCGCGGTTGTTTCGGTCGCCGCGGTTGTTTCGGTCGCCGCGGTCGTCCCTGCAGTCTCGTCATCACCGCCGCACGCAGCGGCCAACAGCGAGAGCATGAGCAGGAGAATCAACCCACCTGCGATCCTTATTAGGCGTATTCGCATTCCTTCTTTCCTTTCCTCCAGGCGGATCTGATCACCGTTCGGTGATCAGATCCGATATCCTTCTTTGAGCTTCTCGGTTGTCAATTCTGCAGCGTCGAGTACCTCGGATGCCTCTCCAAGGTTGAGCACCATCACGCGATCGGCAATCTCGAGCGCTTTGGCGGCGTTCTGCTCTGCCAGAACGATGGTGACGTCTCTCGTTTTGTGGATCTCGCGTATCTTCTCGAAGAAGACGTCGACGTAGATCGGGGAGAGCCCGGCGGTCGGTTCGTCTAGCAGCAGTATCTTGGGGTCCTGCATCAACGCACGGCCGCAGGCGAGCATGCGCGACTCACCGCCGCTCAGCGTCCCCGCCATCTGGGTTCGGAGCTCTCCGAGGTCGGGGAACAGTTCGATGATCTCGTCTACGCGCTCCTCTCGGGAGCGAGTGCCGATCATCGCACCGACCTGCAGGTTCTCCAACACCGTCAAATCAGCGAAGATGCCCTTCTCCTGGGGCACATACGCGAGTCCCAGCGCCGCCGTCTCCCAGGGGCGGAGTTTGGTGACGTCCCTTCCGTCGAACCATATCTCGCCCCCCATCAGCGGGATGAGCCGAGCCAGAGTGGCGAGCAGGGTCGTCTTGCCCGCTCCGTTCGCGCCGAGCACAGCGAAGACCTCACGTTCCACGCTGAGATCGACGTCCCTGATCACCGTCACGCCGGAGTAGCCGCTGCGAATGCCCTTGGCTTCAAACATGGCCGCTGCCCAAGTACTTTTCGATGACTGTGTCGTGTTCTCTGATCGACCTGGGCTCTCCCTGTAACAGTACGCGCCCCTCGGCCATGAAGTGGACGTAATCACTCATGGTCCAGATCACGTGAAGGTCGTGCTCGACGATCACAACGGCCATGTTCTCCTCTGCGGCCTTCTCATCGATGAGTCCCATGAGTTGATCGCGGATGTCGTCGGGCAGTCCTGCGGTCGGCTCGTCCAGGAGCAGGACCCGTGGCTTCAGTAGAAGACAGCGGATGATGTCCAGTAGCTTCTTCTCGCCTGCGGATTTGGCGAACCCGAGGGGGTCCTCGAACTCGAACCGGTCGAGATACCACAGGATGCCCTCGACGGTGTCCTCGTAGAGCCCCTGCTCTCGGTAGATCCGGTAGGGCCACTCGTCGGTCGCCTTCGCGACCGAGAGCAACAGCGAGTCCAGGATCGTCAGCTTCTCGAAGTCTGTGATCACTTGGTTCGTCTTCACCACGCCGTGGCGGGCCATCCGGTGGGCCGGCAGATCCGAGAGAACCACCTCGCTGCCGTCACCGTCGGAGGAGAGGGTGACCGTTCCCCGATCGAGGGAGATGGAGTGCATGATCATTCGGAGCAGGGTCGTCTTGCCTGCCCCGTTCGGGCCAATCAGGCCTTCGATCGGATGTGTACCCAATGTCAGATCATCGACGTCCACGACGACCCGTCCAGCGAAGCTCTTTACCGCGTCTTGGATGCGAACCCTCGGACGCGAGCCGTCGCTGTCTCGGGTGGGTTCCCTGGCGAACGCGGTGTCTTTGTGATCACCCGCCATGCATCCTCCGCATCAACTTGTCCCTTCGCATGTCGCCGAGGACGCCGTACGGCCGGAAGAGGAGGACGATGATGAGCACACCGCCGAACACCATCTCACGGAGCACGGGAATGGCTTGCGTGTACCACTCGCGGGGGAGCGGCAAGTAGAACTGAATGACGACGTCGAAGAGTCCCACTGTGAGAGCAACGCCGACGGCGGCTCCCCACATCCGAGTAGTGCTACCCAGCACCAACCCGACCATCGCCGCCAGCGTGATATCGATTCCGAGGTTCCCGGTTTCGAGGAAGCGCTCGTTCACACCGTACATGGCGCCAAGGAGCCCCATGCCCGCCGAACTGACGGCAAACAACCACAGCTTGGTTTGGAACGGCGCCTTGCCGAGGCTTCGGGCCAGTGGTTCGTTGTCGCCGATAGAGATCAGCAATCGACCGTAGGGCGACTTGTGGACGCGAGATACGTAGTAGAGGATGATGGCGACCAGGATGGTCAGAATCACCAGCCACAATGTCTCGTTCGCCTTGACGCTGCCAATGTCGTAGGGGAAACCAAGTCCGCCCATCCCGAGGGCACCACCCGTCAGGTCTTGTTCTGTCGTCGCCAGAATCCAGACGGCTGTGGCGAAGCCGAGCGTGCCCACCAGGACGCCGTCGATGTCGAGGTCAGCGATGAGCCACCCGACGAGGAGGCCGGCAAGGCCGGCCACGACAGTCCCGAACACCACAGAGATGAGGAATGCCCAGACTTCTCCAAATGGCCAGTCGACCTTGACGAACAGCACACCGAAGGCGTACATCCCGATGCCCCAGAAGCCGACGACGCCGAAGTTGGCGATGCGGGCGAGTCCCAGCTGCAGGTGAAGCAGCAGTGCCAGGCCGATCACCATCATGACGTAGAACAGCCCGGAAACGAGGAACGCATCGAGCCAGTCAAGGTTCATGCCACTAGACCTTCCCCGTGTCGGCCATCCGCCTGCCGCGGACCTTCAGGATGATGACGAAGGCAGCGATGAGGACCAGTTGGGCCCACAGCACCTGGCCAAATTGAAGCGTCATGGCGGTCAGCGCCACGCCGGTGACGATTCCGGCGATGATGACGCCTCCGATGTTCTTGGCTCCTCCCACCAGAACGACCAGCAGGATGAGGAGGAACTGTCGCCATCCGAGCAACGGCGCGACGGAGGATCCGACCCCGTAGAACGCACCCGCGAGTCCGCCGGCGACCCCGGCGAGGAACCAGATGAGCACGGTGACGGCCAGAGGCCGGATCCCGCTGACCTGCGCCAGGTCTTCGTCGGTGGCCAGTGCCCGGATCTGGAGACCGAACGTGGTTCTCTGGATGAACCAGAACAGCAACAGGGCGAGAACGAGAACGCTGCCGAGCGCGAGAAGCCGGAACGACGAGACCCCCACGCCCAGCACGAAGATCGTGTTCGGGGGCGGAACATTGTAGAAGCGGACCGGGTACCCGAAGATGAACTGAAGGCCGTGACGGAGGAGGATCGAAAGGCCGAAGGAGATGATGATCATCTCCAAGACGCCGACGTTGCGATTCTTGGCGGGCCGGAAGATGGCGAAGTAGGTGGCGACGCTGATCAATCCGGCGAGGATTCCGGCCGGTAGCACGATGGCGTAGAAGTTGAGACCGTACGTCGTATTGACCCACATCCCGAGATAGGCACCGAGCGTGATGGTTTCGGAGTAAGCGACGTTGAGGAGACCGGTCAGTCGGTACAGGAGGGCGAAGCCCATTGCGGCGAGAATCAGCGGAGCATGCTCGGTCAGGCCGATCACGAGGGAGTCGGTAATGAGATCCATCAGCGCCGTTTCCCGCCCGGCGCGTCGCGCTCCGAGCCTTGGAGACAACGCGTCCCGTCGAGTGTCGGAACGTGCTCGGCGTCATGATTCATGAGTGTCTGCTGCCCTGCGCCTCTGACGCTGCTCTGCATCACGATGATCGAGATTGGACAATCGTTCATTGATAATCGATTATATGAGATAGTGTTAGCCAGCGTCAAACTGCCGTGAGCCGTCGCCCCACCTACCGGATACCATCACTTCCGATTGTGCGGGGCGGCGCTCGTCGTCCTTCGGGAGAACTCCACGCGCTCCGACATCACCGCTCCCGTTCAGGCGCGGCCGGCTGCCACCTCGCCCTCTCGCGTCTTTCCGGCGAGCAGGATCAGATCCTCGTGGAGTTCGAACCAGATGTTGTGGTAGCTGTCGACTCTTGGGGACGCAATGTAGGTGTGGTCACCGGTGGCAACGAGGTGCGCCGCGTTCTCGAGGCGCGCGACGTAGGTGCTGAGTCGGGGGAGGCCATTGCACAGCGTCTGGATCCAGGTGGCCGCGTCTTCGTGGAAGGTTCCTAGATCGGACAGCACCCCAGCGTCGTATTCGGCATCCGTGTGGTCGTTGAGTACCGGCTGGCCGTCGACGTCACGCATCTGCCACGCTGTCACGATCACTTTGATTCGCCCGTCGAGCGGCACAAAGGCGTTGAGCGCTCGTTCGGCGTTGGCAGCTCCCCAACGTTCTTGGTCGGTGGCAATCATCTCGGTGCCGACCACCCGGCCGTCATCGGTCAGCTTGAACATCGCCCCGGCGAGTTCGGCCAACCCGTCCGCCGTCAGCCGATCGAGGAGGGCACCTGCCTCCTCCTCCGTCGTCTGAAAGGCCGCTGCCAGCGTGTCGGGGGTCACGAATCCCTTGATGAGAAGGCCTCGGACGGCGAGGCCGGTTGAGAGTGGCTGCATTGCAATGTCGTCGTGTTCTCCCATGGTGGTGTTCCTCTCCTCAGGAGCGGCGATCTGGATCCCGAGCTCGTCGGCCCAGGCAATCAGCGTCGCCGCCTCAGGTGCAATCGTTGCGCTTCCGGTTACACAACCGGCAAAGATCTCACCGCTGCCTCCATCGATCGTGAGGAGATCACCCTCGACGAAACTGCGGTCTCCGATCGTGACCGTTCCGTCCCCGACTCGCACAGCAGTGGTTCCCACGACGGCAGGGATCCCCCATCCTCGAGCCACCACCGCAGCATGGCTGGCAAGGCCCCCGGTCGAGGTTAGGATCCCGGCCGCTCGGGCCATGCCGTGAACGTCATCGGGCGATGTTTCTGCGCGTACCAGGATCACTTCGCGGTTTGCCTCGGCCATAGCGACGGCCTCGTCGGCCGACGTAGCGATTGCACCCGATGTCACTCCAGGGGAGGCCGCCAGTCCCACTGCCACTGCGGGCTCATCATGCGCTACGACGGCCACCGCAACTGGAGGGTCGAACAGGTGGTGGGCCACGCGGGCAACGGCTTCGGCGCGCGAGAGTGGGAAAGTCTTGTCTTCGGCCATCTCGACCGCGATCCGTAACGCCGCCTGGGGGCTCCGCTTGCCGATCCTCGTTTGGAGCATCCAGAGGCGGTGCTGTTCGATCGTGAACTCGATGTCACAGACATCGCTGTAGTGACGTTCGAGCGTGTCGGCGTAGCGGTAGAGCTCAGCAGCGACATCCGGCATGCGCTCGTCGAGCACGGTGATCGGCTCGGTGTGATGGGTCCCGGCGACGACATCCTCACCCTGCGCGGTGAACATGACGTCGCCGTACAGCATGTTCTCACCGGTCGCCGGATTCCGGGTGAAAACGACGCCCGTCGCCGAGTCGCTGCCGCGGTTGCCGAATACCATGGCCTGCACGGTGACTCCGGTTCCGAGGTCATCGTCGATGCTCTCGTGAGCGCGATAGGCCCGGGCACGGTCGCTATTCCACGACCGGAACACCGCCTCGATCGCCCCGCGCAGCTGCTTTCTCGGGTCGTCAGGGACTTCCGGCACACCGACGATCTCGCGGTAGGTCGCCTCGAAGCGTTCGCGGCAGGTCGCGACAAAATCCGGCTCTCCCGATGCGGCGGCGAAGCCTGCTGTTGTAGCGTCGTTGAGTCCGAGGTTGAGGATCGTGTCCATCATGCCCGGCATTGAGACCGGTGCCCCAGACCGTACGCTGACGAGCAATGGATCTGCCGAATCGCCGAAGTGTCTTCCCACTGCCGTCTCGAGGCGACTCATGTGCTCGGAGATCTCCTCCTCGAGCCCCGGCGGCCAGCCGGCGGCGAGGAAGTCCCGGCACGCGAATGTCGAGAGGGTGAATGCGGGAGGCACCGGAAGGCCCAACTCCCGCGCCATGACACCTATGTTGGCCGCCTTGCCACCGATGATCGCGACGACCTCGTCGTGTGATCCGATTGGGGGGTGGTCGTAGGCGTAGACGTAGGTCATGTCTCGGGGATCTCCGGATCCTCGAGCAGCTCGTCGCGAATGCTCTCCATGGCGTCTGTGGGGACGCCCATATTCTTGGCCACGAACGCCTCGATCGAACCGGCCACCGCAAGGATCTCATCGCGGACCGCATCGATGTCCTCGCCTTCGACGATGAAGAACCGCCGGGCAGCCTCGAGGTCGGACGGATCCAATTTCCCGCCGGCTTCCTCGTTCAGGCGGGAGAGCCGGGTCTCGATGGACGCTCCGAAATGGGCGTTGGAGGCCAGGTAGTCGCTGCGAACCAGGGACCAGGGGACACCGAGGATGGAGAGCAACAATGCAGCCGCAATCCCCGTTCGATCCTTGCCTCCGATGCAGTGGAAGATGAGCGGCAGATTCGGCGAATCTGCCATCAGCAGCATCAGTTGGCCGAACTCTGCTGCGTTCTCTCTGATGAGGACGCGATTCACCGCCGCGAGATTTGGCAGCTCCGAGAAGCGGCCGGTCTCGAAGGCGTGACGTATCGCCGGATCGGCGTCGACCGACCCGATTGGGATCCAAACGTATTCGACTCCGTCCGGCAGGCGATCTGAACCGAATGTCTCCAACCCAAGCTTGGAACGGAAATCGACAACTGTTCGAATGCCCAGCCTGGTGAGGGTGGCCAGGTCGTCATCGGTCGATTTCGCCAGGTATCCCGACCGGAACACCCGGCCGGTGCGAACGATGCGCCCATCCGTCGACGCGTACCCACCGAGATCGCGGAAGTTGGGAGTTCCCTCGAGAACGATGGATGCTGCTTCCATCAATCCTCATTTCAGAGACACTACTGAACCGCCTATCATAGATAGTCGATAATCGATGATACGGAATCCTCGACCGCGACGCCAACTCAGATCCGTGCCCTCGGGTCCTCCGGGGTCATGCTCATCGGCGAGGACGCCGCGGCCGTCGATAGCGCGTTCGGCACTACGGAGCGACCGCTGGGACGATGGGCCCGTGCCGGATGCACGAATTCCCGGCTACCTCCGACTGGCGCCACCGCCGGTGTCCCGATTCGAGGGCGAGAACTGGGAACGAACAATCGAAGAGCGAGCAGACGGCAGCGGGCATGGTCCCGCCGCCGCACATCTCAGGTGCTGCAGGTGGCACCGCTGAAGGAGCGACATGGCGCACGGCCTCCATCACATTCACATCAAGTCGAAGGACCCGAGGTCAAGCGCCCAGTGGTGGGTCGACATGTTCGGGGGGATCCGGCTTCCGGAGATCCAGTTCGAGTCGATGCTCTTCGTCCCGGTCGAGTTGGATGGCGTGCGGATCAACATCACGAACCCGGCTCCCGGAGAGGAAGACTCAATCGATGAACCGCCGCCCATCCCTTACTACGGATTGGAACACCTAGGTATCCTCACCGAGGATCTCGATGCCGACCTGGCTCGATTTCGTGGACAGGGCTTGAGGATCTACGACCGGCGACCGGGGGCCGGGGGCTACGAGATCGCCTTCGTCGAAACGCCCGACGGTGTCTGCCTCGAACTGCTGCAAGGGCCACGATGACCGCCGACGAGAGGAGTGGGTAGTGAAGCGGCTAAGAGGATTCGACTACCACGAACCGGTCTCGCTCGCCGAGGCCACCCGAATCCTCGTAGCCGCAGGGGACGGAGCACGTGTGCTCGCCGGAGGAACCGACTTGGTCGTGGACATGAAGACGGGGCAAATGCGTCCGTCCACAATCGTGAATCTCAAACGCATCCCAGGCCTGACCGGCATCGAGGCCGTAGCGGACGGCACTCGAATCGGTGCACTGACGAAGGTAACCGCCGTCGAAACGTCCTCGCTCGTTCAGGACCGTCATCCAGGACTCGCTCAGGCGGCATCGATCCTGGCTTCTCCGCCGGTCCGCGCCCTGGCCACCATCGGCGGCAATGTCGGAAGAGCCTCTCCGGCCTCAGATCTCGGACCGGCGCTCATCGTCCATCAGGCAATCGCCACCATCGAGGGCCGTGACGGAGGCAGAGACGAGCTTGTCGAGGAACTGTACGTCGAACCAGGGGCCACATCGTTGTCTTCCTCCGACATCATCACCTCTCTCTTCTTGCCCGACCCACCACCCGGGTTCGGATCCGCCCACGTAAAACTCGGCAAGCGCGGCAGCGGGACCGACATCGCGCTCGCCGGCGCCTCGGCCAGTGTTGTGATCGGCGAGCGAGGCGAGATCGCCGACTGCCGGATCGCTCTGGCCTCGCTCGGGCCGACACCGTTTCGTGCTGTTGCCACGGAAGAGATGCTTCGCGCCGAGATGCCGACCGAGGCGGTGCTTGGCGCTGCCGCGGAATCGGCCGGAGGAGAGGCTCAACCGATCAGCGATATGCGGGCGAGCGCGTCGTACCGTGTGACGCTGGCTCGGGTGTTGACGCTGCGGGCGCTCCGGGGAGCCGTCCGATCTGCCGGTGCGGAGGTGGTGGCCTGATGATCGGCGTAGATCTCACCGTCAACGGCGAGAGATATCAGATCGACGTCGACCCTCGACTCACCCTCCTCGAGGTGCTTCGCGAGAACCTGCTGCTGACCGGAACGAAGGAGGGATGCGGCGTCGGCGAATGCGGAACATGCGTGGTGCTCGTAGACGGCGAGCCGATTACGTCCTGTCTGGTGTTGGCAGGTGACGCCGACGGCGTCACCATCGAGACCGTCGAAGGCCTGGCCTCCGACGGTGAGCTCAATGAAGTCCAGCAGGCGTTCGTCAAGACGGGGGCGTTCCAGTGCGGCTTCTGTACCCCTGCCATGGTGCTGACGGTCACTGCCCTGCTCAGGAACGACGATCAGCCGGATGTCGAAGACGTGAAGAAAGCCTTGGGTGGCATCCTCTGCCGGTGCGGGGCCTACCCCAAGATCCTCGAGGCAGTGGTCGAGGTCAAAGGAGTAGGCATATGACTCCGTACGTGGGAACCAGGGCTCCGCGGGTTGATTCGGTCGAGAAGGTGACCGGCGGTGCCGTCTATGCCGTGGACGTGGTGCTGCCGGGCATGCTGCACGGTGCGGTGCTGAGAAGCCCGCATCCCCATGCCCGCATCGTGTCGGTCAACACCTTGGCAGCGAAATCGGCCTCTGGGGTGAAGGCCGTGGTGGTCGGAAGCGACTTCCCGCACATGTTCGGGTCCGCCATCAAGGACCAGCCGTTCCTGGCGATCGATCGGGTCCGGTATGTGGGGGAGCCTGTGGTGGCGGTTGCAGCGACCACCGAAGCTGAGGCACAGGAAGCTCTAGATCTCATCCGGGTCGACTACGAGGAGTTGCCTGCCGTGACTGACATGCGAGCTGCACTGGCCGACGACGCGCCGCTGGTCCACCCGGATCTTCACGTCTACGATCGCGGAGCGCACGAGATCGTTCCACACACCAATATCAACACGCTCTATCGCTACGAGCGAGGCAACGTCGAGGCCGGGTTTGCTGCGGCCGACCTGGTGGTTGAAGGGGAGTACACCGCCCATGCCCTGAGCCATGTAGCGCTCGAGGTGCACGCTGCGATCGCCGAGTACGACGCGGGGTCCGGGGGGTACACCCTCCGGGTTTCCACGGATCGGCCGTTCATGCTGCGCAACGAACTGGCGGTTGGGCTGGGACTCGACAACAGCCGGGTTCGTCTGATCGTGGCTCAAGTGGGCGGATCGTTCGGCGGCAAGGGTGTTCCGGTCGCCGAGGCGGTTGCCGTGGCGCTGGCCCGCCACACCGGAGGCAGACCCGTCCGGGTTGAGCTCTCCCGCGAGGAGGATCTGATCGCCTCCCAGTTGCGGGTGCCGGCGATCATGAATCTGAAGACGGGTGTGACTCGCGACGGCTATATGACAGCGCGGAGTGCCGAGGTCGTCTGGGACAGCGGCGCCTACACCGCCTACACCGTCGGTGTTGCCATCCGGGGTTCCCAGACCATCGTTGGGCCGTACCGGATTCCCGACCTCAAGATCCTTTCGCGGCAGGTCTACACCAACAAGTCGATAACGGGTTCCTACCGCGGCTACGGCACGACTCAGGTCACTTGGGCGTGTGAGTCTCAGATGGACGAGATCGCCACCCAGCTGGGTATCGACCCGGTCGCTATCCGTCTGCAGAACGGGTACGAGGAGGGTGACGCCTATCTGAACGGTCAGATCATGCACGGTGTCGGTCTGCGGGAAACAATCGAGCGGACAAGCGCTGAGATCGGTTGGGGCGAGGTGGAGCGGGAGCCGGCTCCGCACCTGCGACGGGGCAAGGGCATCGCCACGATGATCAAACCCACGATGACTCCGTCGAGCTCGAACTGTGTGATCAACGTCGAGCAGAATGGCCGCGTGTCGGTCATCTGCGCCGCCCCGGAGATCGGAGCCGGGCAGAACACCGTCCTCGCCCAGATGGCCGCAGATGCCATCGGCGTGCCGCTGGAGAACGTCTCGGTTCCGGCCACCGATACCGCGCTAACGCCATACAACGGACCGGTGGCGTCGAGCCGTACCACCTATCACATGGGCAATGCGATCCTCTCCGCCGGAGCCGAGATCCGCGACGAGATCCTGGGTCTCGCCAGTGAGGCCCTGGATGTCGAACCGGATGGCCTCAAGCTCCGCGACGGTGCCATCTACGACTTGGACGGTGAGCTCCGCATCACGCTCAGGGATCTGCTGGCGAAGTATGCCGGTGAAGGCTATTCGATCACCGCCGGATCGCGATTCTCGACTGCGGGGTCACCGCTGCTGAAGGCCGATCCCGGGGAGGAGTGGATGAGCAGCATCTTCTGGATGCTGTGTACCCAGGCCGCCGAGGTGGAGATCGATATCGAGACCGGCGTGATCCGGGTTGTGAAGGTCGCAGCTGCTGCCGACGTCGGGAAGGCCATAAACCCGATGACCGTCGAGCAGCAGATCGAAGGTGGTGTTGTCATGGGTGTCTCCAACACGATCTTCGAGGGATTTTCATACCGGGACGGCCAGATCGAGAACGGGAGTCTCGCCGACTACAAGGTGGCGACGATCCAGGACCTCCCCAAGATCACCCCGATCATCGTCGAGTCGGCACACAGTCAGGCACCCTTCGGGGCCAAGGGCGTGGGTGAGCCGGCCGCGGCGGCAACTCCACCTGCCATCGCTAACGCGGTGTATGACGCAATCGGGGTCCGCATCAGGGACCTCCCGCTCACAGCGGAGAAGGTGCTCGAGGCGATCGTGAAGCGTAAAAGAGACGACAACGGGACAGACTGACCGTCGGAAGGGAGCTGTCGCCCTGCGAGCAGTCAGCCAACCTGATATGGACTCGGTTGGCTTTCTCGGTCGCTCTCCGTCAATTGGGCTTCGGCGATACCGTAGGGGGTTTCGGCAGGTGAGCGAATGCCGAATCCGAGGTTGACGGACCCCAATGTGTGTCCGTAGAGTACAAGTAATCGATTATCGAGGATAAGTGCGAGCAGGTGTCGGACCACAACGGTGCCATGGTGAAGGCCCACGTCGCGACGGGCTGTCCGGCTTGGCAGGCGCCCGACGTATTCCACGAGTGCTTCGCGCCGTACCGGTTCGACCGACCTAGGGAGAGGAGCACCAACGCAAGAGCCTGGCTCATCAGATTGCACAAAAGGGCGTCGGACCGCGGTCGGACCCATCGAGGGGCGATCCCGGCGCTGTTGCGTTGAGGAAGGAGATTCGCCGGATGACAGATACAAGCAAGGTGGTGGCGGAGTTTTTCGGAGACGAGAGCTTCCCCATCGAGTGGGAGTCCGAGAAGGAAAAGAACCTGTTCTGGGTCTACGACGACCTGCATTGCCCACGCCCAGTGTCGCCGATGTACAACGACATCGGAAACTGGGTTCTCACGTGCGATCACATGTTCCGTCGGTTCGGTACGCCGTTCGCCACCGACTGGATCGGGAAGGTCGTCAACGGCTACCTGTACACGGCAGCCATCCCTGCGGACGCGGATACTGCGGTCCCGAGTGAGCAACTCGGTTTCCGGTACCACCCGCGGGTCCCCTCGAACGACGATCCCGAGTACGCGGAGAAGATCGGTGCCTACCTGGGCGCTGTGCTCCCGGTGTACGGGGCCAACTTCCCCGACTGGTGGAAGGACCGTCTCGTTCCCGAGATGGAACGCAATCTGAAGTACCTCGAGTCGAAGATCGACATGTGGGATGAGATCTCGCTCATGGAGTGGGCTGTGATCCTCGAGGATGCGATCGACGTACTCGATCGCCACTGGAAGATCCACTGGATGCTCAACTTCGCGCAGCTGTCATCGACCCTGGCACTGCGGGCGACGCTCGAAGAGGCGCTCGGTGGTGAGATTACGCAGAAGCACGAGGAGATCCTCGGCCGCCTGCAGAACTCGGCTGGCGATCGCAACTGGGATGCGATCGAGTTGCTGGTCCAATTGAAGGACGACGTCAAGGAAGATGAGATCCTCCTCGCGGCCTTCTCCAAGGAGAGTGGCTCCGAGTTCCTCGCTGAGCTCGAAGGCTCCGAACGTGGCAGGCGATTCCTTGAAGAGGGCTTGAAGGCGTACCAGCGCGAGTTCGGCTGGCACGCGGTGTGGAGCCACGAGTTCATCTATCCGTCGCGTTTCGAGACGCCCGAGCCGGTGCTCGATCTGATCAAAGGCTACCTGGAGTCGGACTACGATCAGCGACCGGTCGTCGCCGCCCTGGCTGAGGACATCCAGAAGGCCGCCGCAGAACTGCTTGAGGGCATCCCCGAAGGGGAGGCGCTCGAGGCGCTGAAGGCGGCCAACGAGATCAACATGAACATGGCGCCGCTCACCCCAGATCATCACTTCTACATCGATCAGGGCACTCACCTGCATACGCGTTTGGTGCTGATCTGCATCGGCCGGAAGCTGGTCGCGATGGGTGCGCTCACGGAACCCGACGACACGATCTACCTCAAGTACAACGAGCTGCGCTACTTGATGGGCGATCCGGAGAACTTCGATGCGAAGAGCATCGTCGCGAAACGGCGTGTCGTGCGTGCCGAGCAGGAGAAGATCCGGCCTCCGGACTTCATCGGGACTGCTACAGAGTCTCAGCTCGAGTTCCCGTACCTGAGTCTGTGGGGTTTCCCAGAGAAACTGGGCTTCGATACGGAGACCAAGGGCAGGGTCGAGGGTCTGGGAGTCTCCCCGGGCGTCATCGAGGGTGTTGCCAAGGTCGTCTTCTCCCCCGAGGAGTTCGATCAGGTGAAGCAGGGCGACATCATGGTCTGCCAGATGACAAATCCGGCGTGGACCCCGCTCTTTGCTATTATCGGCGGCATCGTCTGCGATGCTGGCGGCATGGTTGCTCACCCGGCCGTAATGGCTCGCGAATTTGGCATCCCCGGTGTTACCGGCACTGGCATCGCCACACGTGAGATCAAGACCGGCGATCGCCTGCGGGTTGACGGAACAAGCGGCTTGGTCGAGATTCTATAGGGAGAGGAGC
>VAPC010919957.1_pt1 | contig 19079 bp, 14 predicted proteins | sample 3395121 | NCBI WGS metagenome assembly VAPC01 (sample SAMN08290434, study PRJNA428436) | hydrothermal vent metagenome | isolation source: Deep-sea hydrothermal vent chimney | place: Indian Ocean: Southwest Indian Ridge | depth 1711 m m
GTCAGTTATTACATCATCAGACTGCCCAGGCGGGATCACTGGCCCAGGATAGCTCTGGCGATGATCCTTGCCGGTGCATTGGGCAATCTGATAGATCGTTTGCGCTTCGGGGAGGTAGTCGATTTCATCCAGGTGGGGCTTTCCTCCAGGCTCGTATGGCCCATTTTCAATGTTGCCGATATGGGGGTGTCAGTCGGTGTTTTTCTTCTGATGCTCTTCTTCCTGGTTGTTGGTGAGGAGGAGATTGAAGATGGCGGAATCGCTGCCTGACCGACGAGAGATCACCGTCTCATCCGATCCTGCTCTGACCACAACTCCTCTGGAAGAGGGGGAACGCCTCGATCATTACCTGGGAAGACAGTTCGAAAATCTTTCCCGCTCCAGAGTTGAAACTCTCATAAAGGAAAAAGCTGTTACCGTAAACGGACAGCATCAGAAAGGAAGCCGGCCGGCCCGGCCCGGACAGGTGATCGTATTGATGGTACCGCCACCGCGGCAGCCTTCACTGAAACCGGAGAATATCCCGCTCGACATAAGATTCGAGGACGAGCACCTGGTTGTGGTCAATAAGGCGGCCGGCATGGTAGTGCATCCGGCTCCAGGTCATCCCGATGGAACACTTGTGAACGCTCTCCTCTATCATTGCCGCGATCTGGCGGGAATAGGCGGTGTCATGCGGCCCGGGATCGTTCATCGACTCGATAAGGATACATCGGGACTTCTGGTTGTCGCCAAATCGCAGGGGGTGCATATAGCCCTGGCTTCGGCGATGAAGGAGAGGAATATCCATCGGGCTTACACGACGGTTGTCTGGGGGCATCCAGAACCGGAGGAAGACACGATCGAAACGTGGATGGGACGCAGCCGTACCGATCGAAAGCGGATGGCAGTCTTCGAACCCTCCGGTGCTTCCCTTCTGAAACGCTGGGGAAGACCTGGTGAGGAGGAAGGGATGCTGAAAGAAAACAGCACGGTCGAGGATGGTGGTGCAGCCGGGATCAGGGGCATTCCACGCGGCGCCCGCCTCTCCACAACCCGCTACCGCACGCTCGCAAGCTTCGAACTGGCCACCTCGCTGGAGTGCGTTCTCGGGACCGGAAGAACCCACCAGGTAAGGGTTCATCTTTCATACCGCGGGCACCCGGTTGTGGGTGATCCGGTTTACGGCGGACGTCAGAAGGCCGTGCGCGGCCTCGTACCGGAGAAGCGCGCCAGAGCCTCCTCACTGCTCGATCAGATGCCGCGTCAGGCCCTTCACGCTGCACACCTCCGGTTCGCACATCCTGTCAGCGGCGAGGATATATCAATAACGGCCGACCTGCCGGCCGACATGCAGCACATGCTGGAACATCTGGAATCTACCTTGGTGCACTTAAGGTGAATCTGTAGATGAATTCGTCCTGCGGAGGGACCGGTTGCCAGGTGTGGTTCCAGGCCAGCGCCTCCAGCGTTGGAGCAGCATTGCCGATAAAGAGATAATCACCGACCAGTGCGAGTTTCACCCCGCCCGGTTCGAAGGGAAGGGGGATGAAATTCTGGAACCATCCACCCCGGCTGAATGTTACCAGCCCGAACACTCCCTCCTGAGTTCCGGGTGCCACCAGCAGTCTCTCTGCATTCCACCAGGCGAAACCGGAGACGTTTCCTCCCGGCATACCATTCCTTCTCAGAGTCATCGTGTCTTTCAGGGCAGAAGTGAAGCTCGACGTACTGTTGAGAAGGGTCTCGGAAAGCTTGAAAAGTTTCGGGAACTCTCCACTCTCTCCGATTGCCGGGTAACGGATCAGGTAGAGGTCGTTTGAATCACCGGTGATCGCCACCCCTCCATGCACCGTCCATGGCAGAAGGGCAACTCTCTGCCACGTCCCTCCGGTAGCCGGTACACGTCTTATCTCTGTGGGGGTGACTCCGTAGAAGTAACTGCCGTAACGACAGAAGCTGCCGGGTGTATTGGTGGCAATGATCTTGTCCTGCTCTTCACCCTGTGCATTCCACAGATCGATCGAACCTGAATACATGATGGCCAGACCGCCCCCTGACTGTGCCAGCGCACCTGAGGAGCTCAGCTCTCCCGACGGAGCCGGATAGACTTCCAACCCCGATGAAATGTCTATTACCCGCACGATCGATCCCTCGAATTCAGAGCCGGGTGTCACACTCAGTCTGACCCGGTTATCTGTTCCCAGAAATGCCAGGTCGTCGAACGGTTCGATCCATCCACCGCGCCACCACAGATCGTGCATGCCTGTACCACTGATGGTTTTGTCCAGCAGAAGGCTCCATTCCGATGTGGTTTTCCGCCACCCTTCCACCATCACATCACCCGCAGGAACTCTCAATACAAATTCCAGTACCGCACCTGTCTGTAACGCCTGCCTGTCGGCGGTCGCCAGGGCGAATCGAAGATGGGTGAGAGTCCCGCTGTTGCCGCTGTCGGGCTGCGAGGCGGAGTACTGCCTGGCAATCAGTGTTTCCAGCTCCAGAGTGAGAACGCGCAGGATCTTGTCAGGGTCCTGGGGAGGTTCTATTAATCCGCACGAAGGAAGGACCAGAAGCAGAAGTGCAGACGGTAAGCTGAAAAGGGGCCGCCCCGGATACCTGACGGCTTCTCGAGGCGACCACTTCAAGGTTCAGTTCCTTTCTCCGACAGACTTCCTGGGATCGGGCTTCAGCTTTATTATCGTGCTGGCCGACGCTTCACCGCAGGTGACGGTAAGTTTGAAAGTGCCCGGTTCGAGCGGTCGTTGTACACTGCTGCCAGGTTGCGGAGCCCGCATGCCACGGCTGAATCTCGGCCGGATGGGAACGTCGACCATGTTCAAACCCTGTTCACCCGGACCCTCCATCTCCCTCAAGGTCTCCCCGTTGATGCCTTCAATGGTTATCTGGACACTGTCAACGGGCTCGCCCACCCAGTAGTTGATCCTGAAACTCATGGGGGGATTCGGCGCCTGAAAAACCTTGTCGCCCGGCCAGTTCTGCTGAGATCTTCTGCTCCAGCCGGTCACCGGCTTGATCTCAAGAAGCTCGAAATCCTTCTCCATGACCCCGGGAGTCAGTGACTGCAGACCGGTGATGTTATCCATCACCCAGATGCTCAGTCCGTGAGTGGCGATTATCACATCGTTCTCGCGCGGGTGCACAACCAGGTCGTGAACCGGCACGACGGGCAGGTTGTTGTTGAACCGGGACCAGGACTCCCCTGCATCGAGAGAAACGTAAACTCCGCTTTCGGTACCCAGGTAGACCAGGTTCGGATTCACGGGGTCTTCGGTGATCACGTATGCCGGATCGTCGGTCGGCAGGCCCGCTCCCAGACGTTTCCACGTCTCGCCGAAGTCATCTGTGCGGAAGACATACGTCGTGAGGTCGCCTTCCCGATGGCCGTCGAAGGTCACATATGCCCGGCCGAGCTCAAAGGCACTCGGACGCACGCGACTGACCCACGTGTTTGCCGGCACTCTCTGAAAGTTATCGGTCACCTCTGTCCAGCTTGTACCTCCGTCCCGGGTCAGGTGAACCAGACCGTCATCCGTTCCCACCCAGATCAGGCCTGGAAGAATCGGAGATTCGCCGATCGTGATTATGTTGCAGTGGTTCTCGGCTCCCGTCTGGCTGTCCCCCCTGTTGGTTGCGGCCGGCCTCAGCTTCGATTCGTCATTCGTTGTGAGGTCGGGGCTGATTATCATCCAGGTATCCCCCCTGTTGACACTCTTGAAGAGCACGTTGCCCCCGAAATAGACGGTTTTTGAGTTGTGGGGTGAGAGCACGATCGGTGAGCTCCAGCTGAACCTGAACTGTGTTCCCGGTTCCGGCGGAGGAGTGATGTTGGTTGAACCGCTGCCCCGGGCACCCATGAACTCGCGCGCTCTCTCCGACATCTGGGCCGACTGTGGTCTGGGCGCTCGCGGGCGGATCGACTTTGAAACACCTGATGCAATGTTCATACGAGTGATGGCTCCGCCCTGACTCTCCGCATAGAGGATGAGGTCGGGGTCGTCCGGATCGATCTGCACGTGAAAGCCGTCGCCGCCGACGAAGAATCGCCAGTCGGCGTTTGTGATGCCGCCGGTGTTGTAGTTGGCTGTCGGGCCTCCCCAGGTGCCGTTGTCCTGCAGCCCTCCATATACGTTGTAGGGATCGGCCATGTCGAAACCGACCGCGTAGAACTGACCCAGAGGCAGGTTGTGGGAGAAGTCCCACGTCTCACCCTGATCCCAGGAGATGGAAATTCCGCCGTCGGAACCGACTATCAGGTGATCGGTATTGGTGGGATCGATCCACATGGCGTGGAAATCGACGTGATGGTTTCCGGTGATGTTGAATACACCGCGGGGATCCCTTCCACCACTTCCACCGCGGCCGCCGCTGCTCTCGTAATCGCCGACCCACTTGATCGCCTCGTCGACGTCCACCTTGAACAGATTGCTCTCAATAAGGTAGATGGTGTTTGCATCGTGCGGGTCAACGCGGACCTGGCAGTAGTAGAATGGGCGGCTGTTACGACGATCGATGCGTTCCCAGTTCTGGCCGCCATCCCGGCTCTGCCACGTTCCATTCATGGAGGGTGTTAAGGATCCTCTCCTTCCCATTCGCTGCAGTTGTTCAACTCTCGCCGAATCGGGCGCGGGTGCGTCGGGATCGTCGGCAAAGTTCTCGATGCGTGCAAAGAGTATTGATGGATCGTCGGGAAAGATATCGAGACTGGTCTTGCCGTTCCTGTCTGAGGGAGGCAGGCCGTTGCCTTCCAGTCTCTCCCACGTGGCTCCCGCATCGGTGGATTTCCATATCCCGTTGTTGGGACCGCCGCCGCTGAGGAATACCCATGCCTTTCGCTCTCTCTCCCACGATGTTGCGTATACCGTGTCGGGATTCCCGGGATCGATTATCACGTCGTAGAAGCCGGTTCCGTCCTCAAAGCCCATCAGCTTCGTCCAGCTTTCTCCTCCGTTGATCGACTTGTAGAGCCCCCGGTCGCCTTTTGTCCTGTCCCACAGGTTGCCCAGGGCGGCCGCGTAGACGACCATCGGATCGCGCGGATCCACTGCAATCCTTCCGATGTGGAAAGTGTATTCGAGTCCCATGTGGCGCCATGTCTCACCACCGACGGTGGATCGCCAGACGCCGTCTCCCCAACTGATCGAATTGCGGGAGTGCGGTTCTCCCATACCCAGGTAGATGACATTCGGGTCGGAAGGAGCTATCCCGATGTCTCCGACGGCTGCGGTCCTTCCTCCCTCGAAAACCTGTTTCCAGGTCGTTCCGTTATTGATGGTTTTCCACAATCCACCGGCTGCTGCAGCCACGTAGATGGTGGACGCTTCACCTCCTGGAGGTACCGCGAGGTCGGAGACCCTGCCCGACATGATTGCGGGCCCGACCTGGCGCCACTGGTACTCGCCGAAAATCGGGTGTTGGGTTTCCTGTGCATCCGCAGGCATTGTTATGGTGAGCAGAGGCAGCAGGAGAAGTACCGGTAATGATCTGAGGAGTAATGTTCTACGCATTTGATTCATCCCTTGCTGGATCGATCCGTTCAGAGGACGGTCACTATTATAGAATTGCACAACCGTCTTTATAACGTGCAAATGAAATTATTACCACCTTCAAGAGCCTGTCCGAAAAACGCTCCGGCTGCGGTTTACACTGGCATCCGGCTGGCCACGTTGGTCTTCGCAGAATGTCCTCGACGTAGCGCAGTGGATCTGTTTGATTGACCGTCCGGTATGGTGCTGATAGTTTCAATCCATGACTTTCCGATCCACCCTATTCCTTGTTGATGGTACAGCACTTGTCTACAGGGGCTATTTCGCGTTTATCAAGAACCCGCTGATAAATTCGAAGGGTGAGAATACAAGCGCTCCATACGCATTCACCAATTCGCTGTTGAAATTGATCAGGGAATTCGAACCAACCCACCTGGCTGTTGTCTTTGATGCCCCCGGTAAGACATTTCGCCATGAGCGGTACGAGCAGTATAAGGCCACCCGCGAGAAGATGCCGGAGGATCTGGCACAGAGCCTTCCCCGCGTTCGTCAGGTGGTCGAGGCGATGTGTATCCCGATAATCGAAATAGCAGGTTTCGAGGCGGACGATGTGATGGGAACTCTTGCCCGCCGGGGAAGCCTTGAAGGGATGGAAGTTGTCCTGGTGACCGGAGACAAGGATCTCATGCAGTGCCTCGACGACAGGGTGCGGATGCTGAAGCCCGGCAGGAGAGGAGAGGAGTACAGGACATTTACTTCGGCCGACGTGCGCGAGCGATACGGTGTGGAACCGTCACAGATAATTGACTTCCTGGGCCTGATGGGGGACAGCTCCGACAATGTTCCTGGAGTGCCCCAGGTCGGCGAGAAAACGGCACAGAAACTGATCCAGGAATACGGGACAATCGAATCTGTTCTGGAACATGCCTCTGAGGTCAGTCAGGCGAGGGTTCGCGAAAACCTGGTCGAATATGCAGCCCAGGCCCGGCTGAGCAGGGAACTGGTGACGATCGACATCGAAGTGCCGCTTGAGCTGACGCCGGAGGACCTTCTTTTCAAAGGCTTCAATGTTCCGGTGCTCGCGAATCTCTTTACCGACCTGGAATTCACTTCCCTGACCAGAGAGCTGCTCCAGGAGAGTGAGGATACAGGATCCGATTCCGAACAGATGGATTACGTACTGGTAGATTCCGACGAGGAATTGGATCGGGTATTAAAGAAGATCGCCCGGTCGGATATCGTGGCAGTTGATCTGGAAACCACCGATCTGAACCCTCTTATGGCCCGGGTTGTGGGTATCAGCATATCGACAGAGCCGAACAGCGCCTTCTACATGCCGGTCCGACACACGGAGGGCAGGAACCTTCCGGTAGAAAAGACACTAGAAGAACTGGCTGTATTTCTGGAGGATCCGGAAATACAGAAAACCGGTCACAACATCAAATACGATGCACTTGTGCTCCGAAATGAAGGAATCACACTAAAAGGCATCGCCTTCGATTCGATGGTCGCCTCCTACCTTTTGAATCCCTCCAGGCGGCAGCACGGACTCGACTCCCTCTCTCTTGAATACCTTCAGCATCAGACGATCCCGATCACCAGCCTGATAGGCAAGGGAAAGAACCAGATCTCATTTGCTGATGTTCCGGTAGAAGATGCAAAAGAGTACGCGTGTGAAGACGCCGACATGACTCTGCGCCTTCGGAGTGAAATGGCCCCGAAACTGGATTTACTCGAATTGCAGCCGCTGCTCGAGGAGATCGAGGTTCCCCTGATTCCCGTTCTCGTGGAGATGGAATCGAAGGGAGTGCTGGTGGATTTCGAATTGCTCTCCGATATGGGAGAGGAATTCGAAGGAGAACTGAACCAGCTCGAAGAGATGATTCATAAATATGCCGGCGTTGAGTTCAACATCAATTCGCCTCTACAGCTGCAGGAGATCCTCTTTGAGAAGCTGGAACTGCCGCGAGGCAAGAAGACCAAAACGGGTTACTCCACCGATTCCGAAGTTCTGGAGGGGTTGACGGCCGAGCACCCGATTGCAATGAAGATCCTCGATTACAGGGCCCTGAACAAATTGAGGAATACATACATAGATGCCCTCCCCAGGCTTGTGAATCCCGAAACGGGTCGAATCCATACATCATTCAATCAGACGGTAGCCACTACGGGCAGACTCTCCTCCTCCGAACCTAACCTTCAGAACATACCGATCCGTACCGAGGCGGGAAGACGTATCAGACGTGCCTTCGTGGCTCCACCCGGCCGCGTTCTGCTCTCTGCAGACTACAGTCAGATCGAACTGCGCATCATGGCGCACCTCTCCGGCGATCGACGTCTTCTCGATGCCTTCCGCAAGGGCGAGGATATCCATGCAAGCACCGCGGCAGCGATCTTCGACTGCTCGATAGAGGAGATCGATGAAACTCAGCGCAGGCAGGCGAAAACGGTGAATTTTGGAGTGATGTATGGAATGGGCAGTGTCAGTTTGAGCAAGCAGCTCGGCATCACTCATGCTGAAGCCAAAGACTTCATAGACAGCTATTTCGATCGGTTCAGTGGCGTTTCAGGGTATATAGAAGAGACCAGGGCGATGGCCAGGCGCAACGGCTACGTGACAACCCTGCTCAACCGCCGCCGTTATATGCCCGAACTCGAGTCGACCGCGCCTCAGGTGAGGGCGTTCGCAGAACGCACCGCCGTAAACATGCCCATTCAGGGCTCGGCGGCCGATCTGATCAAGAAGGCGATGATCTCGATACAGGAGTGGATATGGGAAGAAGATGTGCATGCCGACATGATTATCCAGGTGCACGATGAGCTGGTCTTTGAGGTCGATGAAGGTGCAGCGGAAGAGGTTCGAGCCGGTGTGATTTACAGAATGGAAAATGCTCTGGAACTGGATGTTCCCATATTAGTAGAGGCTGCATGGGGACATACCTGGGCAGACGCCCATTAAGGTAAATTTTCAGATACTATGCTGTTGATTTTCGATACATCCACTACTGACGGGACAGTCGCCGTCGCCGATTCCGATAACCTCGCCATCGTCGGGCAGCGGCAATACGCCAGGATTGAGGGCGGATCCTCGCTGCTGCTCGCTGGTCTCGAAGAGATTCTCGAAGCTGATGATCTCACTAAAAGTGCTCTTACCGGTATAGTCGTAAACAGGGGTCCCGGTTCGTATACGGGTCTGAGGGTCGGTTTCGCCCTGGCACAGGGCCTGGCGGAATCGTTGGGGATACCTGTAGTCACCATACCATCCTATTCCGCATTCGCTGTTCAGTTTCAGGAGAGCGGTACCTCTCTGGCGGTCTGTTACGATGCCCGCAGCCGCGGGATCGGCTGGGTCACCTACCTGCAGGGCCATAAAGAACCGCTCCGTGCAGGAGAGAGTCTGACCGATGGTTCTTCACATCAAGCCGGCACAGAAACGTTCGAACTGGGTTCAGAGAGAGTTCTGCTCCGCCTGGCCCCACCTCTGGCATTACCTGGACTGATTCCGCGGCCCTGCAGGCTGGTTGGACCCGGAATCGCATCACTCGGCAAACAGCTCGAGGAGACCACACCCGACGACCTCGAACTGGTTACAGATTCAGAATGCCCCGATGTAAAATATCTGCTGCAGCTTGGTGCCAGGAATCTCCAGGTGGGAGGTGAGGATCATTCACGGATGACACCCTTCTATCTTGGAACAATCGACACTCCGAAACAGCGCTGGTGAAGATGATCGATCCTTCATCACAGACCATCGATGCAGCAATCAGCACCTTGAGAGAAGCGGGAATCGGCAGTGCAGCATTTCTGGTCACCCTGGGGAGCGGACAATCGAATCCGTGGTCGGATGAGACTGAGGTCGAAATCGATTATGAGCAGGTTCCAGGTTGGCCGGCACCGGCGGTAGAAGGACATGGAGGAAAGCTGAGTCTCGTGCGGGTGGGGAAGGAGAATGTGTTGGTTATGGAGGGTAGGCACCACTATTATGAGGCCCGCTCATATGATGGCGTGATTGCTCCGTTGCGAATTTCATGTGCTCTGGGTGTTGAGAAGGTGCTGCTTGTCAACTCTGTTGGCTCGCTCAGAAGTGAGCTGTGCACCGGAGATCTCATCTTGATCTCCGATCATGTATTCTTTCAGGGACCTGAGCTGGAAACACTGCTTCATGATGAATGGCCCTCCGGCGTGAGTCCCTCCTATTGGGAAGAGGGAAGAAAGATCGTGATGGAGAAGGCGGAAGGCGCCGGAATTGAGCTGGCTGAAGGTGTTCTCTTCTGCGTGCAGGGGCCGATGTATGAAACGGGTGCAGAAGCTGAAATGGCGCGCAGAATGGGCGCTGATGTTGTCGCGATGTCCCTGGCACCCGAAGCGATGACAGCCACTGCAATGGGATGCAGGGTTGTAGGCCTCAGCCTGGTCACAAACGCGGTCGGAGGAAGTGACCTTGCGGGCCCGAATCACGATGAAGTTATTTCCGCGGCTGCAACTTACAAGCCACTGCTGGACAAACTGCTCAAAGAGACAGTTCCTGCACTGGCGGCCGCATCCAGTTGAATAGAAACCGGACAGGAGTCAATGGGCTGGTTCAGGAAAGTCCGTCGCACACTTGGATCTGGGGAGAAACTCGACGTCCCGAAGGGTCTGTGGACCAAGTGTGATAAATGCGGGGAGATAATCTACCGCAAGGAACTGGAAGCCAATTACCACATCTGTGGGAAATGCGGTTTCCACTTCCGTGTGGGAATTACTGAATACCTGTCCGTTCTGACCGACAATGGCTTCGTGGAGGAATTCGATCAGAAGATGAAGTCGAAGGATCCTCTCGGATTCGTCGATTCAAAAAAATATACCGATCGTCTGAAGAAAAGCCAGGAAGCCACCAACATGCCGGATGCTGTACGAACCGGAGAGGTCACGATCGGAGGATACAGGGCGGTTATCGCCATACTCGATTTCGCATTCATGGGAGGCAGCATGGGCTCGGTAGTCGGGGAGAAGATTGCGAGGGCGACGGTCAGGGCGACCGAAATGAGGATCCCCCTTATTATCATCTCCGCTTCCGGAGGTGCACGGATGCAGGAGGGGATCTTATCCCTCATGCAGTTGGCGAAAACCAGCGGCCGCCTGGCAGAACACCGGAATGCGGGTCTCCCCTTCATAAGTATCCTGACGCATCCGACCACAGGCGGAGTCACGGCTTCTTTTGCCATGCTCGGAGATGTGATCGTCGCTGAACCGGGCGCCCTTATAGGTTTTGCCGGTCCCCGCGTGATCAAGGAGACAATAGGCGAGGAACTCCCCGAAGGATTCCAGACCAGCGAATTTGTTCAGGAACACGGATTTGTTGACGTGATCGTACCCAGAAACGAGATGAAGAAGACCGTTATTACACTGCTCAAACACCTGGTCGGCCGACAGGAACCATCGGGCGAAGCCGGTACTTCCTGAAATGAACGAAATGGCCTGGACGCCTCAGCAGGCCCGGACATGGCTCGAGAAGATCGAGTACCGGGGCATGCAGCTGGGTATGGAAAGGGTGGAAACCCTTGCCGCACGTCTCGACAACCCTGAGCGGACGTTCCCATCAATCCATATAGCGGGTACCAACGGGAAGGGAAGCGTTGCCGCGATTCTGGACAGCATCCTCTCTGAAGCCGGTCTGCGCACCGGTCTCTACACCTCACCCCACCTGGTTGACTGGACCGAGAGGATGACCGTGGGTGGTACCGCCATCGGTGAGGAAGAATTTGCACGCGCTCTTCAGGCCCTTTCAACCGACGCAGACCGCCTGGAGAACACTCCTTTTGAGACGCTGACCATGGCTGCATTCTGGCATTTCCGCCAGGCGGGGCTCGACTGGGGGATCATCGAGGTCGGCCTGGGTGGGCGCCTTGATGCCACACGTTTGTGCAGAGCGGAAGTCTCGGTCATCACTGCCATTGGGATTGACCACGCCGGGGAACTGGGTCGGGACCTGAACGGTATCGCCATGGAGAAGGGCTCGATCATCCGCCGTGATGTCCCGGTCGTTCTCGGCCGGGGCACTGACCGGGTGCGTTCAGTCCTCCTTTCACAGGCAGGAGATATCGGAGCACCCGTGCTCTGTTCCGAAGATGTGGTCGACGTTACTGGTGGACCCGACCGGCAGTGGGGATCAGAAGGAAGCGCAATATGGAAAGGCGCTGCTGCAGATGGAGCAGGGAATGCGGGTGAACCGGATAGATTTGACTGGCAACTTCCTCTGGCAGGTGCCCATATGCTGGACAACCTCTCCACATCACTTGCGGTGGTCAGTGTCTTGCGCCGGAAGGGGGTATTCATTCCAACGGACGCAATTGTCAGCGGGATTGCCTCAGTAAGATGGCCCGGCCGGCTTCAGTGCGTCGCTGCTCCACCGGGTTGTCCCGATCTGATCCTCGACGTGGCGCACAATCCCCTTGCTGCATCAGTCATCTCCGAAGAGATATTGGCGAGATCTCCGGGCAGATGCAGAAGACTGGTCGTTGCCCTGGCAGCCGATAAGGACCTGGAAGAATTCCTCAAGCCGCTCATCCCGCTATTCGAAATGACGGTGGCCACATCTCTGGAGGAATCGAGAAGCCGGGCTCCTGAAGAGATTGCACAGACTGCAAACCGGCTGGCTGCAGAATTAAACCTGCGGCTGGAGATCAGCGCGGTGCACGATCCGGTGGCAGCCGTGGCAGATGCCATGTGCGGCCTTGACGGAGATGGACTCGTCGTGGCAACCGGGTCGCATATGCTGGTTGGACCCCTGCTGAAGGTCCTTGGAGAGGATCTGGGTAAGGGGCGGCTCTGGCCGGAAATGGAGTTGTCCTCACACTGAATAGGGTTCTATCAATATAGGGCTATCTTTAATCGATCTGCCTGAGGAACCTGAGATACCTTCCGCGCGTTCTGGCATTAAGAGGAGTGCGGAGCAGTTCCCTTCCGAATTATCGTTAGGGGCGACAGGAGTTTTTATTATGTGCGGTATTATCGGATATGTGGGCCGGAAAGAGCAGAGGGATATCCTTCTGGGAGGACTGCGCAGGCTGGAATACCGTGGGTACGACTCTGCCGGTATTGCAGTTCAGCGGAACGGCAGCCTGGTGATGACCAAGGTAAAGGGGAAGATCAGGGACCTGGAGAAGGCAGCCTCCTCGCTCGATCTTACTGGTAGTGTCGGGATCGCTCACACTCGCTGGGCAACCCACGGAGAGCCAAATGATATCAACGCCCACCCCCACACATGCTGTGGAAACCGCATTGCCCTGGTCCACAACGGCATCATCGAGAACTACCAGTCTCTCAGAACACTCCTTAAGGAGCGTGACCACCACTTTACCTCTGATACGGATACCGAAGTTCTCGTACACCTCGTCGAGGAACATCTGAAGGATTCATATGGCCATTCACTTGAAGAGGCCGTAAGACTGGCCCTCAATGAAGTGGAAGGAACCTATGGGATAGCTGTTATCGATGCAGAGCAGCCGGGTGTGCTGGTCGCAGCACGCAGGGGCAGCCCTCTTCTGCTGGGTATTGGCAGTGATGAGTATTTCGTCGGATCGGATGTCGCGGCCTTCGCCGAATATACCCGTGAAATCGTTTACCTCAACGACGATGAGATGGCGGTTCTCTCCCCTGATGGCTATCTGGTCAAGAACCTGCAGGCCGAGGAGATGAATCCGGATGTTGAAAAGATCACCTGGGAACTCGGTCAGATAGAGAAGGGTGGTTTCGACCACTTCATGCTCAAGGAGATCCGGGAGCAGCCCCAGACCGTTCTCGATGCCTTGAGGGGCAGGGTCAGACCGGACACCGGGCAGGTAAAGCTGGGTGGACTGCAGGATCACCAGGATCTTCTAAAAAATGCGAAAAGGATAATCTTCACATCGTGTGGTACCTCGTGGCATGCCAGCCTGATCGGCAGACGCCTGATCGAGGAGTTCGTACGCCTCCCGGCAGAGGTGGAATACGCGTCGGAGTTCCGTTACTCCACTCCGGTATTTACACCCGGTACCGTTCTGATCGCCGTCAGCCAGTCAGGAGAGACTGCAGACACTCTGGCGGCCCTGCACCTGGCGAAAGAGGAGGGGATACCCTGTCTCGGTGTCGTGAATGTTGTCGGCTCGTCGATCGCCCGTGAGACAGATACAGGTGTCTACCTTCACGCCGGGCCTGAAATAGGAGTGGCATCTACAAAAGCATTTACAAGTCAGGTAACGGTTCTGAGCCAGATATCACTTCTCATGGCCCAGCTCCGTGGTACGCTCACAGAGGAACGGCAGAAGGAGATTGCTGGCGAACTGGTTCGTCTTCCAGGCAAGATCCAGCAGATTCTCGATGATACAGACTGCATAGAGAAAATCGCCGATCAATTCGCAGGTGCCGACAACGCACTCTATCTCGGGCGCGGATACAGCTTCCCGGTGGCTCTCGAGGGGGCGCTGAAGCTGAAGGAGATATCGTACATCCACGCCGAAGGCTACCCTGCAGCCGAGATGAAGCACGGACCTATCGCACTGATAGATGACGACATGCCTGCCGTGATCCTCGCACCGGGCGATCACGTATACGAAAAAGTTGTCAGCAACATCGAAGAGATCCGGGCCCGCAGGGGACGGGTGCTTGCGGTGGCTACAGAGGGCAATGAAGCCATGGCAGACCTGGCCGACTGGGTGATCTATGTTCCCGAAACCCTCGATTGCTTCTATCCGCTTCTGACGGTAATTCCGCTTCAACTGCTCGCCTACTACGTCGCCGTGCGACGGGGCTGCAATATTGACCAGCCTCGAAATCTGGCCAAGAGTGTGACAGTGGAATGATGCGACGGATCTTCCTGCTCATTCTGCTGGCCGCACTTTCCCCGGTTTCTGCAGTCTCAACGGGCACCTCACCATACCGTTTATCCGATTGTCTGATAATCCAGTCACGAGAAGGAGTGGAGAGCCGGCAGCAGGAAGCGGCAGATCCTTACCAGCGTGCCCGGCAGTTCTGGATGGAGGGCCGTTTCAGCAGAGCTGCCGAGATACTGGAAGCAGCCCTTAGCATCGGTGGCCTTGGTGAGCACCGGGCTTCGGGGTGGCTCCTTCTGAGCGCCTCCCGTCTGGGTTCCGACGATCCTGAACCTGCTCTTCAGGCTCTCGACGGACTCGACCGCGAATATCCGGAAGGGCCCTATCTGCTTGAGAGGAGGTGGTTGAGGGGAAGAGCCCACGCTCGTGCGGGCCGTTTCTACGAAACAGCAGTCATCTATGCAGAGATCATTGAGGATGAACCTGAGAACCGCATCTCTGAGGCCGCTCGTGATGAACTGGCACTTCTGATTGCCGAACGACTCGATTCGAATGAACTGCACAGGCTCGGCTACGAGTGGGCCGGAAGCGATCTGAAGGGCTGGCTGGGTCTGACAGCCATAAGAGAACTTGCCGATCGCGGCGATCTTGCCAGAGCGAGGAGACTGCTGGAAAACCTTGAAGCAGAGGCTCCTGAAGGAGGTTACGGGCGCGAAACAGCAAGAAATCTGGCAGACCTTTCCGAAAGACTGAAATCGGCCGGACCGACCGGCTTCGTCCTGGGTGTACTGGCACCACTGACCGGGCGCGACAGCGAAGCTGGCCGGGATATCATCGATGCAGTCAGGCTGGCCCTGGCAACAGCCCAGGTGGATGCGCGGCTGGCTGTACGCAATACTCGCGGAACCCTCGAAGGTACTTTGAAAGGCACCATCTCGCTGATCAGGGATGAGGGAGCCCAGCTGATTCTGGGTCCCTACGTGGAAGAGCTGGCTCTGACGTCGGCCGGTGTGGCCGAAGGTATGGAGGTCCCGATAATTCTGCCATACACTCAAAGCGCGGTTACTCCGACAATGGGTGATAACGTCTTCCAGCTTCAGGCCACACCCAGATTGCAGGCTGAGGCCCTGGCCGATGCTGCGATAGACAGTCTGGGCATGATCACATTTGCCGTTATGAACCCTCTGACCGGCAGCGGTTCCGATTTTGCCGAAGCATTCATGACAAGGGTGGAAGAGAAGGGGGGTAACGTGGTGGCCCATCAGGAGTTTTATCCAGAGGCAAACGATTATCAGGATCAGCTCGATGCCATCCGGAGAGCGGGTCTGGGCCTGAGTCTGGCCGATACTTCAGAGACGCTGGTGACAGATATCCAGGCGATCGAGGAAGCCAACCTGGACACGCTGGGTGAACCTGTGGCTGTAGGAAGCATCGATGCAATTATCGTTCCTGCTGCAGATCCAACGAGTGCGGTTCAGATCACCCTGCAGATAATTTTCGTGAACATAGCAACGACGATAATGGGTGGTTCGGCCTGGAATTCCTTCGATGTTATCAGTTCGGGGGGTGATTACGTTAACGGAGTGATATTCACCGATGCGTACTCTATCGGTCATACTTCGATGCCGCAGATCGATTTCGCCAACCACTACTACTCTGCCTATTCCCGCATGCCGGGCCGAACCGCGACCTTTGCATTCGATGCCGCAAGACTGGCACTGGCTGCCTGGCAGATGGTGCCCTCAGGCACGACGGGATCGGACAGAAAGCGGGCGATGCGACGGTGGCTCTCCGGAGTAAGCGCATTTGAGGGTGCCTCCGGGCCGATAAACTTCAACAGAACCGGCAGGATCAATGACAATGTATTCCTGATGAGGATACAGCATGACACAATCGTTCCGCTCACCATAACTCCTGCGGCGGCACAAATTCCTCCTGACCCGCATTGATCTGTTTTGCCCTCTTCTGAATCCTCAATAAATAATCCTCTGTGGAAACCGGATCTGCCCGAGGAACTGGGCAGGAAGTCGAAGGATCTGACCGATCTGCTTTCGCGGCACAGGAGAGTGGTCGCTGCCTTCTCTGGTGGGGTCGACAGTGCATTCGTCGCATATGCCGCGCGCACGGTCCTGGGCAGAGAAGGGGTGCTCGCGGTTGTAGCAGATTCGCCCAGCATTCCACGACGTGAACTGGCCGGGGCACTTGAATTCGCAGTCCGGCACGACATTCCGTGCGAGGTAGTCGAAACCAGAGAAGAAGATGAACCGGGCTACATAGCCAACATCGGTGATCGCTGCTACTACTGCAAGCTGGAGCTCTTCACAGTGCTTCGAACGACTTTCACCTCGAACGGATTCGACGCAGTTCTGTGCGGCACCAACGCGGACGATATCTCCGATTATCGTCCCGGTCTCAGGGCAGCAGATGAGATGAATGTCGCAAATCCACTTCTGGAGGCAGGACTGACTAAAGAGGATGTACGCACACTGAGCAGAGCCCACGGTCTGGAGACCTGGGATAAGCCGGCTATGGCCTGCCTTGCCAGCCGTATCCCCTACGGTGAAAAGGTGAGTCGTGATAAACTGGCGAGGATTGAAGCAGCCGAAGAAGTGCTGTGGGAAGAAGGATTCAAGGTCCTCAGGGTTCGACATTACGGTGAGCTTGCCAGAATTGAGATAGGCAAGGATGAGCATCACAGGTTGGCCGAACCGGAACTGCGGGGGCGGATCTTTGAAGGGATCAGAAGCACCGGCTTCGAATCTGTCGAACTGGACAGTGAACCTTACAGGAGCGGGCGACTCAATGAAGCTCTTGAGAAGGAGAAGTAAGGAGCGTGCCAGGTCATGAGTGAATCAATCGATCGCAGTGCCGCGATGGAAGAATTGTTTGACCGGGAGATCAGCAGGCGCACTGCACCCGGTCACGGCTGGATTGACGAGGTCCGCGAGTCCTTTGTAGCTCTCTGCATCAAACTCGAAGAGATAGTGGAGGCCGGTAAAACGATATTTATCTGCGGCAATGGCGGCAGCGCCGCCCAGGCGCAGCATTTCTGTGCAGAAGTTGTCGGAAGATACCGGAGGGACAGCAGACCGGCCCCGGCCGTCTCCCTTACGGTGGATACTTCTGCCATCACATCCCTCGGCAACGATTTCGGCTTCAATGAGATTTTCCTGCGTCAGGCTCAGGCTCTGATGCGGGAGGGTGACCTCCTCATCGGAATCTCAACTTCAGGAACTTCCGCCAATGTCGTTGAAGCCCTTTCGTGGGCGCGAAAGAATGGCCATGCAACTGCAGCTCTGACGGGTGAGGGTGGGGAAACAATGGCTACTATCTCCGATTTCTGCATCGCGATCCCCTCCACCGAAACAGACCTGATCCAGGAGCGGCATCTGGTCCTGCTCCACATCCTCGCCGAGGTGGCAGAGCGGGTGCTGACCGCAGAGCAGTGAAATTCCGGGCTCAGGCCAAGATCAATATCGGGCTCCGTCTGCTGAGACGCCTCGAAAGCGGTTATCATGAAATTGAGACCTTCCTTCACACGCTGGATTGGGGTGATGAGGTCGTACTGGAGCCTTCGGAGGGAATAAAGCTCGATATCAGGGTTGCCGATGACGCTCCCCGGCCGGATTCCTTTTCTGAGATCCCGGGTGATTCCAGCAACCTCGCCTGGCAGGCAGCCGAAGCATTATCGGAGGCAGGCGGGCTGCCTGGTGTTTCTATTACCATCATCAAGCGGATTCCTCCAGGCACAGGCCTGGGTGGAGGTTCCAGTAATGCGGCAACAGTCCTGACGGGGATGCTGGAACTGTATAACCTCCAATCGGAGTCGCTGGAACTCGGCGAAATAGCACTGAAACTGGGTGCCGATGTGTCCTTTTTCCTCAAAGGGGGCTATGCCCTGGCCGAAGGAGTGGGCGAAAAACTCACCCGTATTGAGCCTGCCGCAGGTTTACCGGTTATAGTGACCTTCCCCCCGGTCAGAATATCAACAGAGTGGGCATATGGAGAATCCAACTGTACCTTGACACGAACGGGACAATATCGCGAATATCACTCCTCTTACCGGGGATTGATCGAAATGTGTTCCCGGCAGGAATTAGTAAATGATCTGCAGATAACGGCAGTTGAAGCCCACCCGGAAATTGCCGTTCACATAGCGGCACTGAACGAATCGGGGGCCCGCTTCGTTTCCATGACAGGAAGCGGGTCTGCGGTGTACGGGCTCTTCGACAACGATGTGGATGCGGTTGCGGCCGCCGGAAGTCTGGCAGCCGACGATATTACGACCGTGAGGACAATTCTGCAGTAATGACAATGCATCTCAAACCCGGGGCTCAAAACACCTGCGGGGGATGGAAGGTACCCCAAAGTGAAAATAACCGAGGTCAGGATTTCACTCTGCAACGAGGACAGACTTAAAGCATTTGCCAACGTCACCTTCGACAACGAATTCGTGGTCCGGGGCCTGAAGATTATCGAAGGACGTAACGGTCTCTTTGTTTCAATGCCCTCAAGAAGGCGTTCCAACGGAACCTACCAGGATATAGCTCACCCGATTACCAGCGATATGAGAGCCAAGCTGGAGTCGGAGGTTATATCCACATATGAGGCCGAATTAGAGACGGCTGGCCAGCAGGATTCTGAGCAGGGTGCTGAGCAGGATACTGAACAGGATGCCGAGCAGGATGAGCCCAGTCCCGATGAAAAGTCTTCTGACTCCAATGAAGAATCCTCTGGCTCCGATCAAGAATCCTCTGACTCCGATCAAGAGTAAAAGACGGACATTCCACGATCGGAGCAC
>VAPC010365761.1_pt1 | contig 19068 bp, 9 predicted proteins | sample 3395121 | NCBI WGS metagenome assembly VAPC01 (sample SAMN08290434, study PRJNA428436) | hydrothermal vent metagenome | isolation source: Deep-sea hydrothermal vent chimney | place: Indian Ocean: Southwest Indian Ridge | depth 1711 m m
AGGATCTCATACTGCAGACAGGACTTCTGCCGTCGGGTACTTTCGTATTCGACGTAGCGATACACGATGAGTTCGATCAGCCGATCCCGGGTGCCAGCTTCTCACACTCCATCATAGTCAGCAATCCAAGCCGTGTGGATCTGGTGGGCCCGGGCACTGAATTCGGTGGAAGTCTTCTCGTAATCGCCACAGAGACACCACAGTTTTTCTGGAGCCCGGACGCGGTTGCATCTGGATTGACTTCAAGATTTCGCATCCGGGTGGTAAAGGTTGAAGGAGCTACCTCTGCTGAAGAGGCGATGCAGGGTTACGCCACCTGGGAGAAAATAGTGGAGAACCAGACCACTGAGATCTATCCCTCATCGGTTGAAGCGATTGCCCTTGAAGCGGGACAGACCTACGCCTGGCAGGTTGAGAGACTGGTTGAGACTTCATCGGGTACGCACGAGCTCCAGAGCGACATTTTCTGGTTCAAGCTGGAAGATCCCTCTGCCGGTGTTGTAGGTGCAGGGATTGAAGAAGAGGTGTCCACCATGGTCGAACGGATTCAGGAACTGCAGGGTATATCGAGTGAGCTGGAGGGATACCAGCCGACCGGAATGGTGCTGGTGGACGGCAAGCCGACCGACCTGAACGCGCTGCGGAACCTGCTCGAGCAGGTATTGAGCGGGCAGATTCAGATTGCCACTATCATAATCCGATAGGAGAAACCCGATGCGAAGATTAGCAACAGGTACACTGCTGGGGCTTCTTCTGGTGGGGATGATTCCCTTCGGTGCTGAGGCCCAGCAGCAGAATGTGGCCATTGTGTACAGATTGATGCTCGACAAGCAGATCGCGATAACAGCTCTATCCGGTGGGGCCCAGGCAGGCGCCATGGGCGATATCATCAACCACGGTGATCAGCTGGCGACATCCAGTAACACTCGTGCCGCCATCCGCTTTACCGATGACGGTTCCGTCTTGCGGATGAATCCCAGTACCGAGATGAGTATCAGGGCGGAGGGAGAGAGGAACGCTCTGCAGAAAACTCTTCAGATTGAATTCGGTGAACTGTGGGCGAGGATCAACAAGCGGGAGAACGCCGAATACAGGATCCAGACCCCGACAGCCGTTGCAGCAGTGAAGGGAACGGAGTTCTACGTGAGGGTGGCTGAAGACGGCGCCACAACGATAATAACGGTTGACGGAGTCCTCGATTTCTTCAACGACGTCGGTACGGTGGAGATCCCGGCCGGATTCACCGGTACTGTGACCGAGGCTTCGGCAGCACCCTCGGTGGGCGTAACGCAGCCGGAAGAGGTGGCATCATTTACAGGCCTGGCCGAAGAAGAGAGCCGTGGATCCGAAGTGGAGGACATGATCGAAATCGAGATTCAGTTCATCGATGAGAACGGGAATCAGAAGACCATGATAATACGGATGCCCAGGGATCAGGCACAACAGTTCATTCCACCGGTTCAGAATTAACCCGGAAAGGAGGAGCACGATGTCCGACGGAACAGATCGACCTGTTTCAAAGCTCCCCCTTATGGGAGCGATTCTGACAGTGATGCTGACAGCAGCACCGCCGGCAGCCGGTCAGCAGAATAATTTCTCAACCCTGATACTCTCGCCCGATCCCGGAGCGGCAGTACCGCAGACAACCGAGATGATATCACTCTCTTTTATCGATCCGGACCGCCTGCTCGATGTGGCATCAGTCCGTCTGATAATGGATCGGGTTGACCTTACATCTGAAGCTACGATCAACGGCGATGTTCTGGTATGGCTCCCATCAACACCCCTGTCTCGAGGTCCTCACAGCATAGTGATCACAATGAGGGCCCGGAGTGGGTCGGCTCTTCCCTCAGTGAACTGGAGCTTCACGAGCAGTGCTCCGCCGGAGGGTATTTCTCTGGCGGCAGTCGGCATCCAGGAGGAGCGCAAGGGTCTACCAGGATGGGCACTCATGCAGGGGAATGTGACCGTTGAGGGAATGATGACCAATGTCGGCGGCGACGGTGCTGACTTCCGGCGTGAAGCGCCCTATACCGGAAGGGTTCGGCTGAACGCACGGGGCCGCCTGGGAGGATCGTGGCGCTACTCAATTAATACCCACTTCAACAGCTACGAGTCCCATGTCAGGCAGCCGATCAACCGTTACCGTTTCAACCTGCAGAGCAGCTGGATGACGCTGACTCTGGGTGATGTCAATCCGCGCATGCAGGAGCTGATCCTGTGGGGCAGCAGGGTGAGGGGATGGTCGCTCGATCTCAGGACGGGATTGTTCAACGTGATGGTTGTCAGCGGGCAGAGCCGCCGCGCGGTGGAATCGCAGCTCTATTCAGACGATCCCACCCGTGTATTCAGACGCGGCACTTATGCGATGGATCTCTTTGCAGTCAGGCCCTACTTCGGTTCTGGCAGAGGTCTTCAGTTCGGCATCACATTCATGAAAGCACGTGACGATACGAGTTCGATCGCATTCCTCCGGACGGCAGCTGACAGTACAGGCGCGAGTCGGACGGCTAATCCCGATCCAAAGGACAACCTGGTCATCGGTCTCGATCTGAGTCTGAAGGCATTCCGCGGAAAATTCTCACTCAGCTACAACAACGCCTTCAGTCTCTATGCCAACGACATCAGCGGCGGGCCGCTGACAACGGATGAGCTGAATCAGCTCATGGTAGATCAGGGGTACGATCCGATCGATCTGCCCTTCGATCCCGAGAAATTTTCAAGCCTCTTCATCATTAATGAGTCGATGCTGCCGATCGATCCTCGGGGTATGACCAATTTCTCGCAGCAGATCAGGAGTACCCTGCAGCTCGGTACACATACGCTTGGTGCCAGGTGGCGGAATATAGGAGGTTCCTACAACACGCTCGGCTATTCCAGCCTGCAGAAGGACCGTTCGGGTCTGAGAGTTCAGGATTCATTCAGGATTCTGGACAACCGTCTTGGTGTGACTGTGGGGTGGGAGAGTTATGAGGACAACCTTGATGAGAGCAAGCCTGCCACTACTGGAACTTCCGCCCTCACGCTGGATCTTTCATGGCAGTCCGATATGAACGCACCCGGTTTTGCCTTCGGTTATCGGACCTACGGCAGGCACAACGACCTGGATGATGTAGCGGATGGTGGGGTGGACGAAGAAACCGGTACATACTCGGCTGGAGCCTACTTCCCTGTCCGTATGATCGGTGGCCTCAGATCCCGGTTCAGCTTCAACTACTCCAGTGTAGGCCGTGAGGATGCCCGCAATCCCCTCACCGGTACCAAGAACACCTACTACCTGGTTGGATTCAACAACCGGATGGAGAGCCGTCCCACAGAATTTTCGATAATGTATGGTCTCAACACGAGCGAGTTGACCGGCTACACCGATGCCGTAACTACGTTCAACCGTCTCCTGATAAAGGGCAGGCATGCCATCAACGACAACCTGGCGGCTACGGCGGATATCGTCTCAACGACGGCATCGAGTCCGGAAACGGCAGGTGCCTTCGGACTCGATTACAGCAAGTTCGAGTTGATGGGGGGTGCCGAGTATCACTGGGCAGCCACTTCATTCGCCACTTTAAGAGCAGGTCTGACCACATATAAGGATACCCGGCGGGTAGGATTTGACACTTCACAGCTTGCTGTGCGCTTGAGGGTAACACAGGCGTTCTGATCCGCCTGTAACCGGTCGTGCCCGCTACCACTTCTGACCAGGATCGTCGCGTCCGCCGCTTTCTGCTGGGCGTGGCGATTCTGGTACCTCTCCTCTCCCTGGTGTTGGCCGAGAGCCGCCTCGGCCGGCGGCTCGAAAAGAGCATATACGACACCTGGTTCACATTCCGTGGCGAACTCCCTCAACCGGAGGAGCTGGCAATCATCGCCATCGATGTGGATTCGGAGCAATCGCTCGGTCGATACCCCTGGGACCGCAAATGGCATACGATCCTGATCAGAAACCTGGCCAGGGCCGGTGTCAAGGTTGTGGCATTCGATGCTACCTTCGGTGATGCATTTCCCGACCAGGATCAGGAACTTATCGACGTGATCGAGGAAACCGGCATTACGATTCTGGGAGCCAAGACACTCGCAGTTGAAACACGTCTGGCAAGGAGCATGTCACTGGAAGAGCCGGCAGGAGTTCTCAGGAGAGCTCCATATGGCATTGTTGATATTAATCCGGATCCAATAGACCAGGTTATCCGCGAATATCCAATCGTGCACTACTACCAGCAGGGGCAGGTGCCCCAGCTGGGAATCCAGGCACTCAAACATTACCTTGATATTCCATATTCGGAATTGGTGGGAGTCGGCCCAGATGGGTGGCAATTGGGCGACATTCCGATCCCGCGCGGTCCCGGAGGGGGGATGCTGATAAATTACCTGGGATTCAAAGGATCGATCCCAACCTACTCGTATGCAATGATAGTTGACGATGCTGAAACCGATATCGGCGACTGGGATATGGATGCCTTTGAAGATCTGCTGGCCGAGGGGTACCTGGAAGGGAAAATGGTCTTCGTGGGCAGCACAGTACCCGAGCACCAGGATCTCTGGGCAACACCATTTATTGACGCCGGAGCTGGAGGTGGTGTGGTGCTCACGCCTGGTGTGGAAATCCACGCACATGCAGTTGACACTATTTTGCACCAGAGGTTTATACATGTAATTCCAATCTGGATCAATTACCTGTTTATACTGTTCGTTGGTGCAGGTGTGACATTGCTCACGACCAGGCTGAAAGCCCGGATGGGCGGGATAGCAGGACTGATTATTGTCGTTGTCATCGGAACTTCGGGATTCCTGTTGTTCTTCAAATACTCATTATGGATGTGGGTTCTCTCACCAACAGTGGCGGCCCTTCTGGCCTACTCCGGATCTACGGTTGCACTATATCTGGCTGAGATTCAGGAGAAGGCCCGTATTCGCGGCATGTTCCAGTCGTATGTATCCTCATCGGTAGTGAATGAACTTATCGCTCATCCCGAGCTTCTCTCTCTGGGAGGAGAGGAACGGGAACTGTCGGTCCTCTTCTGCGACGTGGCGGAATTTACATCGATTTCTGAAGGACTCACTCCTACACAGTTGGTGAGCATCCTCAACGAATACCTGACCGTGATGACCGAAATAGTAATGGAGCATGACGGAATCATCGACAAGTATGAAGGGGACGCGATGATGGCCGAGTTTGGAGCCCCTGTTCCATACGCCGACCATGCCCTGAAGGCCTGCAAGGCGGCATTGCAGATGCAGAAGTCATTGGATGAGCTGCGCCTGGAGTGGGAAAGAATGGAGAAACCTATGCTCTATTCCAGAATCGGCATCAATACCGGTATGATGCTGGTAGGCAACCTGGGCAGTCGCCACATCATGGATTACACGGTGATGGGTGATAATGTGAACCTGGCCTCGAGGCTGGAAGGTGCCAACAAGATCTGGGGGACCAACATCTGTATCAGTGAGATGACATATGATCAGCTTCAGGGTGAGATGATCTGCAGGGAGCTCGATCTGATCCGGGTAAAGGGCAAGACGAAACCGGTAAAGGTCTTCGAAGTACTTGAAACCACAGACATGGGGATACCTGCGGGGTTGGAAAGCCTCCTGGAACGATACGAATTCGGGGTGCAGCTTTACCGAAACAGAGAGTTCGGGGATGCGCTCGATCTCTTCCACGATATACTCGGGCTCGATCCCGACGATGGTCCCAGCAGGGTTCACCAGGAGAGGTGCTACGGGTATCTGTCGAACCCGCCTTCCGAGGACTGGGACGGTGTATTTGAAATGAAGACGAAATAGGGTAACGAGCGCGGCGTCACTCTCGGTGCCGACATTTGTCACATGACATGACAGTAGAGGGATATCTATTAAATGGCACGCATTCTGGCGATAGATGATGAAAGAGTTATCCTGAGACTTTATGAGACGGCACTCGGGCAATTCTACGAGATAACGACGGTGGATAAAGCGGAGGAGGGGCTCGACATACTGGGATCCGGTCTCTTTGATCTCGTTCTGCTCGACATCAACATGCCCGTAATCTCGGGTCTCGATCTATTGAAGGAGATCCGCCGCCGGGAATACGACTGCGCGGTTATCATCGTAACAGTGCACAAAACTGTCGAAACCATAGTTGATGCGATGAGATCGGGCGCAGATGACTATCTGACCAAACCGTTCAAAGTCACCGAACTCAGACATGCTGTGGAAAAGGTACTCAAACTGGTCTATCTGGAAAGGCGGGCCCGCTCATTGGAGACCAGCCTGCTGGCAACTGAGCAGAGAGAGAAGATTGTTTACAAATCGGCAGGAATGCAGAAAGTATTCGACACACTTTCGAAGGCCGCACCGACAGATGCCTCTATTCTGCTGACCGGGGAATCTGGAACCGGCAAGGAGCTGGCCGCTCAATTTGTACACGAACATTCTACAAGATCAGAAGGTCCCCTTGTCGCAGTAAACTGCGCTGCAATTCCGGCAACACTTCTCGAGTCGGAACTCTTTGGTCATGAGAAGGGTGCCTTCAGCGGGGCGGTTGAGAGGAAGATCGGGAAATTCGAAATGGCGAACCGGGGCACACTCTTCCTGGATGAAATCGGTTCTCTTACCCTCGACCTGCAATCGAAACTCCTGCGCGTAATCGAAACTCTCGAGATGGAACGTGTTGGGGGGACCAATCCCATTCATCTTGACCTCAGGTGGATAGCCGCTACAAACAGCGACCCGGATGAGCTGGTCCGCCAGAAGGCCCTCAGAGAAGATCTTTACTTCCGGCTGAATGTGATATCAGTGCAGATACCACCCTTGAGACAACGTCATGAAGATGTGCCTCTCCTCACCGACCACTTTCTTGACAGATATGCGAGAGAGATGAAAAAGCCCGCTCTCAAGCTCAGTGATGAAGCATCAGATGTCTTTCAGGAATACGAATGGCCGGGGAATGTACGCGAGCTGAAAAATCTGATCGAACGGCTTACAGTGCTGGAACCTGGACCGGTTGTTGCTATTGAGGACATGCCCCCCACGATGATTCGAATGGAGACCGAAAGAAAGGCTTCCGAAATTGCTGGACGTATAAAAGAGAATCTCCGCGAGGCGGTGGATCTATTCAGAAAGGAACTTATAATCAATGCCCTTCGGGCTACTGGCGGCAATAAGGTAAAGGCGGCTGAGCTTCTGGGTCTGCACAGGAATACGCTCAGTCATCATTTCAGAAATCTGGGTATTAAACCGGAAGAGTATGCACTGAAGAGTAATAATCCCTGACTATTGCACAATATTTTGTGCATACATTTCTGAGTATTAGCATAATCGATAGTGCATACGTAATAACTTATTAATATATAATAAATTACACAGATTCTAACTGACTGCAGATTCAATGTTTGATTATATGTGCACGAATATTTGTGCTTGTTGTGCGCATTTCCACTAATACAAGCTGTGAATTAACCTGTAATTAATGCTTGTTGAATAAGAGTAAGTTGTTGTTCTGAACACATATACGATTTATATGACCGTACCAGACGGATATTGGAATGAGTTGGCACACCAATTGCGGTATTCAGATGATGGAATTCAGGCAGAATATGAGATCGCGGCCCCTTTATAATGCATAGGGTGGCAATAAAAGGCTAGCGCTTCTGTCGGGTAGCCCGTCATCCGTGTCTGCACAGCCGCGACGCCCCGGCCGCAGGTCATTACCTGTGGCCGGGGTTATCAATTGGCAACGGTATGGATATGCGGGCTGCCGGAGAACTGGTGCCGGAGGCCGGACTCGAACCGGCACGGTGTCGCCACCGGGGGATTTTGAGTCCCCTGCGTCTACCAGTTTCGCCACCCCGGCAGGGTAACAGAAAATAATACCAGGGAGTTCAATAGTGATAAACAGTAATATCAATTTATCCGGGAAAATCGATGATGTAACCGGGAACGGCAGGGAGACTGTACTGATTGTGGATGATGATTACGTGTTGCAGAGTCTGGGTCGTGACATTCTGTTGCTTCAGGGTTACGAAGTTCTCACTGCCGGATCAGGCCTGGAAGCCGTCAGAATCATCAAATCCCACCCGCGCCGTGTAAAACTGGTAATCCTTAATATCGCCATGTCCGGCATGGGTGGGCTGGAAACCACAAAGACACTCCGGACCTGTGATCCGGCGATCAAAACGATTATATCAAGCTCTTTTCACCCTTCCAGGAAAGTGATAGATCAGCTTGGATCGTATGTGGATGCCTTCCTGAACAAGCCTTATGAAGTTGATAGAATGATAACGGAAGTACGGCGCCTGCTCAATGATTGGGTAGAGGCAGTCGTTTGATGGTTTAATCCTGACCCTTCGCAGCTTACTTTAACTGGTATATGCAGAGATAGCGGTTCACCCTCAATTTACTGCCTGTGGGAGTGATTAGAAACTGCGATGCCGTTCAGCCCGATAGCGATAAGAAATCTGGAGCTGCCCAACCGGTTTGTGAGGGCTGCGTGTGGTGAGCGAAGGGCAGACCGGGATGGTGTTGTTGGTCATGAAATGCTCACGTATATCGACACTCTCGCCCGGGGTGGTTGCGGGCTTATCATCCTTGGTCATGGTTACATCAGACGGGATGGCCGACTGACCGATAATGAGACCGGACTGGACAGGGACGAGCAGGTTGTACGCCTCCGTCTTGTAGCACAACAGGCACAGCGGTCGGGGATCAAGATCGCACTTCAAATCAGCCATGGTGGTCCCCAGTGCAGACCATCTGTAATCGAAACAACTCCTCTCTCTCCCTCCGGCGTGGAGATAAAGAAGACAAAAGTGATGCCTCGTGCCCTTGATGCAGAAGAGATCGAAGCTCTGATTGGTGACTTTGCCTCAGCGGCGGGACGGGTTCAGGAGGCCGGATTTGATGCCGTTCAGATCCATGCTGCTCACGGATATCTGATTACCCGGTTTCTCAGCCCTTCCACCAACCTGAGAGAGGATGAGTGGGGAGGGACTCCTGAGAAACGCCGCCGATTTCTGATTGCGGTGATGGAAGCGGTCCAGGAGAGGGTAGGTTCTGATTTCCCGATTCTAATAAAGATGAACCTGGATGATTGTATCCCCAATGGGATCCCGCTCAAGGAGGCTATCGAGACAGCCAGAATTATCTCTGAGATGGGTGGAGCCGCAATCGAGGTAAGCGGCGGCATGGTTGATTCAGATAAGGGAGCAGCCAGGAGGGATATCACTCCTGGAGACCAGGAGGCGTACTTCCGTCATCTCACTCGATCGGTCAAGAAGAGCGTTGATTGTCCGGTGATCCTTGTTGGTGGACTGAAATCGATCGAAGTAATAAGGGAAATAATAGAGTGCGGCGACGCTGATCTGGTTGCACTCGGCAGGCCGCTCATAAGGGAGCCTCATCTGCCTCTGGAATGGCTGGATGGCCGCCAGGGACCTGCTGATTGTATTTCGTGCAACAGGTGTGCGCTTTATAAAGATCGGGTATTGCGGTGCGAATCCCTGATAATGGAGGAAGAGGAACTTCATCAGCAGCAGCCAGTGCCCTGAATGTAATAAAAGTCATGTTCGATCAGTTATGGGGTGGAATGCGGTAATCCCTGCGATAGCGGGGATCGTGTTCCGTACAGGTTTCCGTGGGCTGATTGGTTGCCAGAAAGATCTCTGTAAACCTGTCGGGACAGGTCGGCAGTGCAAGCTTGTAATCCTGGCTGTCAAGTGTAGGGCTCGTACGGCAGAGTTCGACTTCTACAATACCGGCCGGTCTTACCCAGTCCTCCCTAGACAGGTCCCTCTCTTCATCCTTATAGAGATCCCGGATGAATCGTGCCCAGACAGGCATCGCCATAACGGCCCCGGATGGATCGGGTACTCCGGTAACCGCGCGACCCTCTGGCAGCATCATGCTCTGGCGTGTTTCAAATCCGATCCATACACCGGCCACAACATGCTTGGTGTAACCTATGAACCAGGCATCGCTGAAATCATTGGTGGTTCCGGTTTTGCCGGCGGCAGGCACATCGACATTGTAATAACTCCGGGCAAGTCCGGCGGTGCCTCCCTCTTCAAGAATGCCTTTCATCATATCCACCATCAGATAGGCCAGTTCCGGCTCCAGCACCTTTGTCAGTTTGACCGGAGGTACTTCGATATCTCTTCCGAAACGATCCCTGACGTATCGGATCATCCTCGCCTCGGCTCTGGTTCCGAGGTTGGCGAAGACTGTAAAAGCGCGGACCATCTCCAGAAGGATCACTTCACTGGAACCTATAGCCAGCGATGGGTAGGGCCTCAATTGTGTGGTGATGCCGAATTGTTTTGCGTAGCGGACCAGGATCGCCGGGCTCATCGAGCCGTGCTGTCCCATTCCTCCACCCATTACCAGCCGGGCTGCTACCAGGTTGATGGAACGTCGCAGTGCTTCTCTCAAAGGCAGAGGTTCGCTGAACCTGCCGTAGTAATTCTCCGGAGTCCAGCGACTGCCGTCAGGCTGGGGGATGGTAATCGGCTGATTCATAACCCGCGTTGCGGGGGTGTATCCGTTGTCGAGGGCTGCAGTATAAAGGAATGGTTTAAAGGATGAACCGGCCTGTCGTTTTGCCTGCGTGGCGTTGTTGTACTGGTTCTCCTGGAAGTCCCTGCCTCCGATCATCGCCAGGATGTTCCCGTTCTGGGGATCCATGGCTATGAATGCACCCTGCAGACGGTAGCCCTTTCGAAGGATCTCTACCGAGGATGTATCGGGTTCCTCCCCCTCCGGGGTGTTTTCGAGTATCTCCCGGATGACGGGCTCGATCACCCACCTGTCGTAGGTGGCCTGTTTTTCTGCAAGCATGGCCATCAGGTATTTCTCGGCCAGTGCCTGCATCTCCCAGTCGAGTGTAGTCTGAATTGTTGCGCCATCGCGGTAGAGTATATCTGCGCCGTACTTGCGTTCCATATCCTGTCTGATCCATTCGACAAAGTAGGGCGCGCTGGGGATCTCTTCCGCTTTCTCGGCAAATACGAGCTGTTTGAGCGAGAGAGTATCAGCCGTGGCTGCGTCCAGGTAACCTCCGTTAACCATGTACTGCAGTACCAGGTTGCGACGACTGAGTGCCCGGTCCGGATTGTTGTAATAGAAGAAAGGAAGTTGGAGGATCCCGACCAGGTGGGCACTTTCCAGCAGGTCCAGAGCTTCCACATCCTTGCCGAAGTAGTTCTGAGCAGCCTGCTGAATCCCGTATGCACCATTGGCGAAGTAGACCTGGTTGAGGAACATCTCCAGGATCTCGTCCTTGGAGTAGCTGCGTTCCAGGGCAACAGCGGTCAGCTGTTCGCGCAGTTTCCTCGTTATGGTTTTCTTTGACCCGATGTTTTCAAAGAGGTTCCTGGCAAGCTGCTGTGTGATGGTGCTGGCTCCCTGGCCGAAATCGAGGTTCCTGATATTGGCCATGATAGCCACGGCAAAACGGCGGAGATTGATGCCCCAGTGACTGTAAAATTCGCGGTCTTCGACTGCGAGAAGAGCTTCCTTCAGATGACGCGGGATCCTGTTCAGGGCGACCGGTTCCCGCTGTTGAACATAGAACTCCTTCAGCAGTACGCCGTTTGTATCGTAAACCCGTGTGACGTGGCTCTGCTCTATCCTCGTCAGCTCAGATGGAGTAGGCAGGTCCCTGGAGAGCCAGTAGAGGAAGAAGGAGGCAAGCACGCCGGCCAGCAGGCTGAGGGCTACTGCCTTCAGCAGGAATTTTCGACCCCACATCCGGGGGAGCCAGTCCTTCATGTTGTCGTATCTGATAAAAGACCATATGGCCGAAGCTGACCCCCTGATAAAACCGATCAACCGGTTGCCATTTTCCCTTGTTTTCTCTTCCCCGGCCATCAGCCGTCCCTTTCCTCATTTTTCTTTATGCTATTATAATGCCCTTGACCAGCGATCGGGGCAAAGGTTCCCTGAACATAACATGGAGTGAGGAGGAGGATCAGATTAAATGCCCTTTCCGCCCGTTGACCAGCAGTTGGAGATATTACTGAGAGGTTGTGATCAGGTTGTTCCCGAAGAGGAACTGATCGCCAAGCTGAAGCGCTCCTGCGACAGGAATGAACCGCTTATCGTCAAGGAGGGTTTTGATCCCACTGCTCCCGATCTTCACCTTGGCCACACCGTGTCTATCCGCAAACTGAAGCAGTTCCAGGATCTGGGTCACACGGTTGTTTTCCTGATTGGAGATTTCACCGGTCTGATCGGCGATCCTTCAGGTCAAAACGTTCAGCGCAAGAGGATGTCCAGAGAACAGATTGAGGCCAACGCAGAAACATACAAGACCCAGATCTTCAAGATCCTCGATCCCGGGAAAACGGTCATAGATTTCAACAGCAGATGGTCCCTGCCGATGAGCAGCGAACAGGTCCTCGAGCTGGCCAGCAAGTATACGGTAGCACGCCTTCTGGAGAGGGACGATTTCAGCAACCGGTATCGCAGCGGGCAGCCCATAAGCATTCTGGAATTCCTCTACCCGCTCTTCCAGGGGTACGATTCCGTTGCCCTGAAAGCTGACGTGGAGCTGGGTGGTACCGACCAGCTTTTCAACCTTCTCGTCGGGCGGGAGATCCAGCGTGAGTATGGAGTGGAGCCGCAGGTTGTTATGACCCTGCCTCTGCTTGTAGGCACAGATGGCACCGAGAAGATGAGCAAGAGTCTGGGCAACTATGTCGGCATCTTCGATCCGCCGGAAGAGATGTACGGCAAGACCATGTCAATTCCTGACGATCAGATATACTCCTGGTTTGAATTGTGCACAGACGTTCCGGGTGATGAGCTGATGGCAGTCCAGAAACAACTGGACGAACGAAGCGTCAATCCCCGGGATCTCAAACGGCGTCTGGCGCGCGAGATAGTGATCCTCTATCACGGAGAGCGGGAGGCTGAATCAGCCGAGGCCCATTTCAAAACAGTTATCGTCGATAAAGATGTGCCGGAGAAGATCCCGACAGCGGTGATTTCAGAACCTGCCGCAATTCTGGAACTCCTGGAGACACATAAACTGGTCTCAAGTAGAGGAGAGGCTCGCAGACTGATTGATCAGGGAGCGGTAACGATAGATGGTGAACGTGTCGAGGATCAGCTGCATGAAGTAAAACCCGGTGCTGAAAAGATCATAAAAGTGGGGAAGAGACGATTCCTGAAGGTGGTTGGTCCCTCCGAAGGCTGAATAACCTGTATTCGATTATTTGGTGAGATTTTCACGAACCGGCCGCCGGTTCCGGTCGTTGAATTTATAGATGCAACAAACAACTCCTGCGATACATCCAGTATTTGAGATGAGGATCATGTCTGAACGACGCGCAGAAATTCGCTCCATGCTGACTCTGCTGGCACTGCTGCTGGTCATAAGTATCCTGGTGATGGCTTCCTCCGGATGTTCCACCGGTTCTACTGCAGAGGGCGGATGGCAGCATGAAATAACCACCGATGGCAACAGGACTGTTGTACACACCTTCAGCGGTTCCATCTGGGAAGGATCGGGCCGGCTCGTTGAAGAAGCCTCCATTGGTGCCGCCGATGGACCCGACGAGTATCTGCTCGGATCGGTGCAGAGTCTCTATGCCGCAAACGATCAGATACTGGTACTCGACCGGCAGGTACCCACTCTGCGTGTATACGATATGGAGGGAAGGCACATCCGGGACATCGGCCGGAAGGGTTGGGGGCCGGGTGAACTCGCATCTCCCAGGAGCGTGCTGGTAGATCCTTCCGATGGCAGGATCTTCATCCGTGATGGCCGTCAGGGACGTCTGAACGTCTATTCCCCTGAAGGTGAATCGGTGGATACGTGGCCGCTGGTATCTGGTGTCTCCATCGGCCGGCAGATGGTACTTACCAATGATGGACAGCTCTTCACCCCCGTATTCATATATCTCGAAAGCGGCAGGTCGGGGGTCGGGATGGCCGTCGTCGGGCCAGAGGGGGTGGGCGCGGATACGCTCATGGAACCGCAGTACGATTTCGAACCCTGGGAAGTTGAGGCGCACAATGAAATCAGCAGCTGGACCGAAGAGGTTCCCTTTGCACCAGGCGTATGGTGGGCCATGTGTCCTGACAGGTCAATAGTGGGTGGTGTATCGGAAGATTATCGCTTCGAGATCTACCACTATGATGGTGGCGTGACAGTTGTTGAAAAGGAGTGGGACAGGACACCGGTTCAACCTGGGGAGGCCAGGTGGTATCGGGACAGGGTTACAACAAACATCAGAAAGGAGTATCCCGGTTGGGCCTGGAACGGCAAAGATGTGCCCGGTCACAAACCGGCCTATGTCAGCCTGCAGCCCGACCTGAACGGAAGGATCTGGGTGCGTCGCCAGGGACCGGGAATTCACCATGAAGGCTGCGACGAGAAACCGGAAGACTCCTCCGCCTTCTACCGGAATCCCTGCTGGACCGAAACCTATTTCTTCGATGTTTTCGACATGAATGGCAGGTATCTGGGCAGAGTCGATGTACCCGACAGACTCCTTCCCAGGCCGGTTCCGTTCATTGATGGTGATCTCTTTCTGGGATTGGTCGAAGATGAGGATGGGACTCCTTACGTAAAACGGTACCGGCTGGTCGTGCCGGATAGTCAGTAGTGATCTGTATATTCCAGTTGTTCTTGATCCCCTTATCAGGGGGCGCTAAGATTTAGAAGAGTCAGTTTTTCCTTCTAAATAGAGATAATTCACTGATTGGTAGTTGACTCGGGAGAATAGTCTCCTACCTTGATGTTTCTGCCCTAAATTGGGCAGTTAATGCTCTTTGACATGTTCGAAGGTGAAGTCGATGGGCGACCGTTCAAGTCGCTTTGAGATGGAACTTTGCCAGACTCACATGGCCGTAGGGCCATGGTGATTTGAGCAAGGAACAATACTCCAAGAGTGTCGATGGGAGGACCTCAGGGTCGGTACCATCACACCATTTCTATATGGAGAGTTTGATCCTGGCTCAGGACGAACGCTGGCGGCGTGCTTTATACATGCAAGTCGTACGCGAACGGGATCTTCGGATCCCTAGTAGAGTGGCGAACGGGTGAGTAACACGTGAGCAACCTGCCTTGGAGTGGGGGATAACCTTCCCAACGGAGGGCTAATACCGCATATGGCGATAGTGGGGCATCCCACAGTCGTGAAAGCTCCGGCGCTCCAGGAGGGGCTCGCGCCCTATTAGGTAGTTGGTAGGGTAACGGCCTACCAAGCTGACGATGGGTAGCCGACCTGAGAGGGTGACCGGCCACACTGGGACTGAGATACGGCCCAGACTCCTACGGGAGGCAGCAGTAGGGAATATTGCGCAATGGGCGAAAGCCTGACGCAGCAACGCCGCGTGGAGGATGAAGTCTTTCGAGGTGTAAACTCCTTTCAGGGGGGACGAAACCTGCTCAGCAGCTGACGGTACCCCCAGAAGAAGCTCCGGCTAACTCCGTGCCAGCAGCCGCGGTAATACGGGGGGAGCAAGCGTTGTCCGGAATCACTGGGCGTAAAGAGTGCGTAGGTGGGAATACAAGTCTGTGGTGAAAACTGACGGCTCAACTGTCAGCCTGCCGCGGAAACTGTATTTCTTGAGTGCTGTAGAGGAGACCGGAATTCCTGGTGTAGCGGTGAAATGCGTAGATATCAGGAAGAACACCGGTTGCGAAGGCGGGTCTCTGGGCATGCACTGACACTGAGGCACGAAAGCTGGGGGAGCAAACAGGATTAGATACCCTGGTAGTCCCAGCCGTAAACGATGAGCACTAGGTGTTGGGTGGGCCGATCCACTCAGTGCCGCAGCTAACGCATTAAGTGCTCCGCCTGGGGAGTACGCTCGCAAGGGTGAAACTCAAAGGAATTGACGGGGGCCCGCACAAGCGGTGGAGCATGTGGTTCAATTCGATGCAACGCGAAGAACCTTACCCGGGCTTGACATGTTTGGGACTCTGGCAGAGATGTCAGTTCGTCAGACTTCGGTCTGGCGTCCATTCACAGGTGCTGCATGGCTGTCGTCAGCTCGTGTCGTGAGATGTTGGGTTAAGTCCCGCAACGAGCGCAACCCCTGCCCTTAGTTGCCATCAGGTAATGCTGGGAACTCTAGGGGGACTGCCGGTGGTAAGCCGGAGGAAGGTGGGGATGACGTCAAGTCCTCATGGCCCTTACGTCCGGGGCTACACACGTGCTACAATGGCTGGTACAAAGGGCTGCCAACCCGTGAGGGGGAGCGAATCCCACAAAGCCAGTCTCAGTCCGGATTGGAGTCTGCAACTCGACTCCATGAAGTCGGAATCGCTAGTAATCGCGGATCAGCATGCCGCGGTGAATACGTTCCCGGGCCTTGTACACACCGCCCGTCAAGCGATGGAAGCTGGGGGTACCCGAAGTCCGTAGCCTAACCTCGTGAGGGCGCGGCCGAAGGTAAAATCAGTAACTGGCGCTAAGTCGTAACAAGGTAGCCGTACCGGAAGGTGCGGCTGGATCACCTCCTTTCTAAGGAGCCTGGCTTCAACCTGAAGACCGGCTGTCGGGACTTGTGCCCGGCGATGGTTCACGGAAGAAGAAGGCACCCAGATCGGCCCATTTCGAGGCGGCAAACGGCTGTCCTCGACTTTCCTTCGGACATGCGATTTTGAGGCCCGCAGTTGGGGATATAGCTCAGCTGGGAGAGCGCCGGCTTTGCAAGCCGGAGGTCGCCGGTTCGATCCCGGCTATCTCCACCAATCAGGTCTCAATTCAGGTCGGCCCACTTTCGGAGCGGGATCGGCCTGTTTTGCGCCGGGTCATCATCACTGCCCGCCTTCTGGCGGATGTGCTCTGGTGTCTGATGGCGAAATCGTTCTTTGACAGATGGTCTTTTCCGAATCTGCGAGCATCCGGAAGGATGCTAGCAATCTGTGAGCATCCGAAAGGATGTGAGCATAGCCGAGAGAGAGCATGTATCGAGAGATACTGCTCTGCTCAACACAAAGTGCCAGAGATCCTCAATGAGTCCTGCGTAAGGTCTCGAGGCTTTTGGTCAAGCTAGTAAGGGCATGTGGTGGATGCCTTGGCATCGGAAGGCGATGAAGGACGTGGTAAGCTGCGATAAGCTTCGGGGAGGTGCAAACTACCCGAGATCCGAAGATTTCCGAATGGGGAAACCCGACCGGGGTCATGCCCGGTCACTCCTTGGCTGAATACATAGGCCTTGGAGAGCGAACCCGGAGAACTGAAACATCTCAGTACCCGGAGGAAGAGAAAACAACCGTGACTCCCCAAGTAGCGGTGAGCGAACGGGGAAGAGCCTAAACCGGTTGGCGTGTTCAACATTGCAGGTGGTTGCGTCGCCGGGGTAGCGGGATGTGCGCTGAGAGGGCCTGCTGACCTCTCGCAGAGTTACAAAGTCGGATTCTAGCCGAACTCTACTGGAAAGGGAGACCATAGACGGTGACAGTCCTGTAGGCGAAAGAATACCGGCCTCTGTCGTGCATATTCCCAAGTAGCGCGGAGCACGTGGAATTCCGTGTGAATCCAGGAGGACCATCTCCTAAGGCTAAGTACTCTCCGATGACCGATAGTGAACCAGTACCGTGAGGGAAAGGTGAAAAGCACCCCTGGCGGGGAGTGAAATAGAACCTGAAACCGCGTGCCTACAAGCAGTCGGAGGACGAGTCGGCTTCGGCCGGCCGTCTGACGGCGTGCCTTTTGCATAATGAGCCGGCGAGTTACTCCTCTGTGGCAAGGTTAAGGATCCATAAGGTCCGGAGCCGTAGCGAAAGCGAGTCTTAACAGGGCGAATCAGTCGCAGGGGGTAGACCCGAAACCAGGTGATCTATCCTTGGGCAGGGTGAAGCGGGACTAAACTCTCGTGGAGGCCCGAACCGACCTATGTTGAAAAATGGGCGGATGACCTGAGGATAGGGGTGAAAGGCCAATCAAACCTGGAAATAGCTGGTTCTCCCCGAAATAGCTTTAGGGCTAGCCTCACAGTAGTGTCATGGAGGTAGAGCACTAGAAGGGCTAGGGGGCTTCACCGCTTACCAAACTCTACTAAACTCCGAATGCCATGACATGTTCTGTGGGAGTCAGCGCATGTGGGATAAGCTTCATGCGCAAAAGGGAAACAACCCGGACCGGCAGCTAAGGTCCCCAAGTGTATGCTGAGTGAGAAAGGATGTAGGATTACCTAGACAACCGGGATGTTGGCTTAGAGGCAGCCATTCATTTAAAGAGTGCGTAAAAGCTCACCGGTCGAGCGGTCCTGCGCCGATAATGATCGGGACTAAGCATACCACCGAAGCTCCGGGATGCATTGCATCGGTAGGGGAGCATTCTCTACGCCGCTGAAGGCGGACCCGTGAGGGCCGCTGGAGGTATGAGAAGCGATTATGCCGGCTTGAGTAGCGATAAGACGGGTGAGATGCCCGTCCGCCGAAAGCCCAAGGTTTCCTGAGGAAGGTTAATCCGCTCAGGGTAAGTCGGCCCCTAAGCTGAGGCCGAAAGGCGTAGGCGATGGGAAACAGGCTGAAAATTCCTGTACTGGTTATGAAGCGTTTGAGTGATGGGGTAACGGAGAAGGGAAACCCAGCCGGTTACTGGTAATACCGGTCGAAGGCTGTAGGAGGGGGGAGTAGGTAAATCCGCTCCCCTGTTAACTCTGAGAGCCGATAGGGAGGGGCTTAGCCCCGTAAACTGGGTGTCACCATGCTTCCAAGAAAAACCTCTAAACGAGTTTTGTAGCCAACCGTACCGCAAACGGACACACGTGGGCGAGGAGAGAATCCTAAGGCGCTCGAGAGAACTGTGGTCAAGGAACTCGGCAAAATGGTCCCGTAACTTCGGGAGAAGGGACGCCCTCAGGTACGTGAACCGGCTGGCCCGGGGAGCGGACGAGGGTCGCAGAGAAACGGCCCTGGCGACTGTTTAACAAAAACACAGGACTCTGCTAAGCCGCAAGGCGACGTATAGGGTCTGACACCTGCCCGGTGCCGGAAGGTTAAAGGGACGGGTTAGCACCTTCTTCGGATAGTGCGAAGCTCTGAACTGAAGCCCCGGTAAACGGCGGCCGTAACTATAACGGTCCTAAGGTAGCGAAATTCCTTGTCGGGTAAGTTCCGACCTGCACGAATGG
>VAPC010046377.1_pt1 | contig 18931 bp, 9 predicted proteins | sample 3395121 | NCBI WGS metagenome assembly VAPC01 (sample SAMN08290434, study PRJNA428436) | hydrothermal vent metagenome | isolation source: Deep-sea hydrothermal vent chimney | place: Indian Ocean: Southwest Indian Ridge | depth 1711 m m
ATTAGCCACAGATGCTCCCATTGCCATTTGTTTATCTTATTACATAAAGAAGGCTGCTTGTTTTTTATCCCCTATTTCTGCTTTAATTTTTTATTATAGACACCATTACATTTTTCTTTGTTTTTTCTTTTTACGGGCTTGTTTTGCATTCTTCTCAGACTTAAGGCCTGCGGGGTGGTCAGCCAGTTTCTGGTCATCCTCCAGCTTCTTGTACGAGTCAATCGGCCGGCCGGTCTGGTCCCTGAATGTTTCAAGTGATTCGTCCCTGAGTTTTGCAGCCTCTTTGTCCGCCTGCCCAACAAGTATCTCGTCCACGACCTGAGGGCAGGATGCGACCGAGCCGGGCCTCGCTTCGATCTCTTCACGAATGCTTGGCGCTACCTTCGGATCTTTGGCCATCTGCATCTTCAAATCTATAGAGAAATGTACATACTTCTCAAGCATGCGAAAGATAACAGAGTCTCCCATCGGATTTGCTGGTTCTTCATCAGGCAATGGTGAGACTTTGCCGTTTTCTATCTTTGCGCGGCCCACCATCTCGCAGCCGCGTCCTTTGTCAGTGGTATAGCCGAGATTGTCTGTAATGACCGCTAGCACGGTCGGCACATTAGCCAGGTCCCAGTGCGCAAGCAGTCCGACCTCACCATCAGGCAGAGGGGTCAGGTCATCAATACTCATTGCCCTTACACGCGACCACGGCGGCACAGGCCTTGTGCGCTTGCGCAAAGGCAGTCCCTTCACATGGCGGCGTAGCGCATCGTCAAAGAGGTTGGTGGCTGTCTCAGCCTCTCCAAGCACGTTAACGCAGTGGGTCTCTGGTATTCCAAGTATCTCCTGCACCATAGCATAATAATCTTCACGGCTCACAGGCCCGAACCTGCCCCTGTAGCCCCCGCCGTCACATATACGGCTTCCGGGAGGCAGGCAGAATTTCATCTTCTTTCTGCGGCAGGCCTGAAAGAAATACACATAAGCTGATGTAGCACCGATCAGAGCCACCGGCACACCGCTTGATTCAGATTCACGCAGGGTCTTAAGCAGTTCATTGATATGGATCCCGGATTTACCGAGTAAAAATTTACTATCCGGAGTACCGAATGCCTTACGCGTCTGGTCCATTCCTATTGCCATGCCCATAGATGGCGCAAGCTTCGGGCTTGGCGCCAGAATAAGAATGCGGCAACGCCTGCCTTCTTCAAAATCCGGGAACAGATAGGACCCGGTCATTATACGGTTTGCCGTAAATACGAGCCGCTTACCGTCCTCGTCCCGGAATATGCGCCCACGCTGTGTCAGGCTTGTAGTTCCGCCTGTGAGACATGACATCACAGAATCCTCCAGCGGAAAGGAAGCCACAAGATGAGTCTTAAAAACGTCATTATAAACCATTGGAACATCCTCCCAGCGGTCTATATCCCCGGGCCTCACCTTTTTGGCATCACAGAACTCCCGAAATATCTTGTTGTTTTCATAATGCAGGGCAAAAAGCCTTAGGCAGTAATCGTTAAAGTCAGGAACATCGATATCAACACCCGCCTCGATAAAACCGAGGATATCTTTGGTCAGGCGATGCCTTTCGCTGTTATTGGTGGACATAAAATTGTCTCCTCACTTATTAAGTTTTTCCGCCGCCGTCACCGGAAGCACAAGCCGGAATCCGTAGATGGCGTCTGAATATATTGGATTATCACTCAATCTTTTGGCTGTATACTCGGGAGACCTTGCCCATTGCCCTGATTTGTTGTGGTGGAGTCTGGCCTCTCCGCGCAGGACGCGTTCTTTACCAATAGCAGGGCCTTTAGGGTTATCCCTGGGGCTCTCCGCATAGTAAGTGGCGCTGTACCAGTCCTGACACCACTCAAGAGCATTACCGCTCATGTCGTACAGACCGAGACCGTTTGGCTTTTTAAGTCCGACAGGATGCAGCGTGTGGATGATCTCGTCGGAGGTGTCGTGCCAGGCAAATTCCTTAAGCTTTGCTTTATCGCTGGTACCTGCCCACTTCTCTTTTTTTCCGCCGCTGCGGGCGGCATATTCCCATTCAGCTTCGGTCGGAAGCCGGTATTCTTTGCCGGTTCTGGAGTTCAGTCTCTTTATGAACTCCTGGGCCATATTCCATTTAACGCTGTTCATAGCACAGTCCGGGCTGCACTCAGACCTGGTCGGATTATCACCCATAACCGCCTTCCATTGGCCCCGGGTGACCTCGTATTTGCCGATATAGAAGTCGGAAAGGCAGACCTGATGCACAGGCTGCTCATCTTTCCTGCCATTTTTAAAGGTATTACCCATCATGTAACAACCGCCCTTAACAAGAACCATCTTCATGAAGTTCGGCGCCTTGACAGGGTCAGGTTTAGTAAGTCCTCCGGCGTATCCGGTCAGGAATACAAAAGTCATGGTAAGTAAGAATGTGAAAATGATATGATGTCTTTTCATTCAGGGCCTCCTTTTATACCTGGTTCAATAAATTAATTTGCCTTTATCTGTCATGCCCAGGGCCTGCCCCGGCAGTCTATAAGCAGAGGCATTTATTTGGGCATCATATAATTATATACTGAATTCCCGCCTGCCTGCCGGACAGGCAGACCCAAAAGACCTGCGGACCTGTCCCGATTCATCGGTAAATGACAAATTTGTCAGATATAACAACATAATTGTCATAAATTGTCAGCCGGTCTCAATTTTCAGGCAGAAACCTCATTTCATTTACTGATTCCTTTGAATCTTTCCACTTTTTATAAGCAATTTTCATGCCTTGTCTGACAGGGATTTGTGACATAAGCGATAGTATATGCGCATGGGGAAAACCTGCCCGCGGCACCTTGAACATATGGCATAATACCCTTCCAAAGCTCAGAAGTTCAAGCGAGCTTTCATAGAACTTCTCTTCCCTGACCTCAGGCGTCATAGCAGGGTCAGGATGCTCAAAGAGCGCGTATGCGCCGGAATAATACTCCCAGCCAAGCGCTTTGTAAATATATGGTTCATACTCTTCCCTGAGTTTTGTCCCGGGATATGGAACTACCAGCGAAGGGTGCATGCTTACCCCCAATCTGTCCGCAACCTCAACAGAGCGCTTGAAATCATCAAGAGAGTCGTGGCGTCCACCGAGCATATAGAATAGCGATACATCAATACCATGGTCCTTGAGAGTGCGCACAGCAGTCTCACGGTCAACACCTATTTTGCCGGTGGCAGAGTAGGCCCTGAGTCCTTCGTCAGATATGGCCTCCCACCCTACCCATACTGAAAGCATGCCGCTCTCACGCGCGGCTTTAAGAAGACGCGGCCCGACTGGCGAAAGAACCGGGCCGAGACTGCCAAACCCCATCCATTTCTTGCGGCTTCCCCTTAGCGCTGTGAAGAGTTCTATTGCCCGCTCCGCCTTTGCAGTCCACCATATATTCTCGTCGCCATTTATATACATTTTTTCAGGAATAGCATCCACATCACGCACCACATCATCAATGGGACGGAAACGTATCTTAGCACCAAAAAAAGGCTTTACAGAGCAGAATTTGCAGTTGTAAGGGCATCCCCGCGCTGTATTTACTATACGGAATTTGTGGTTGTCCTTCAAAAGACCATAAAGGGGAGTAGGCAGATCATCAAGCACTATCCGCTCGCCCCGGTAGAAAGGTTTTAGCTGTCCTGCTCGGAAATCACGAAGCACCTCCGGCCAGACAGACTCGGCCTCGCCAATCACTACCGCATCCCCGTGAGACTTTGCCTCTTCCGGCATGGCAGAAGCATGTATGCCTCCGAATACTACCTTGATACCACGCGCACGCAGCTTTTCAGCGATTCTGTAACCCGGCACAGATGTCGGAGTCAGAAGGCTGATCGCAGCAAGATCACACTCAAGCGTATCAAAGGCCTCTGGAGTGGCGCTTGCGCTTATCACCTGAACATCAATATCAGGGTCTGCTTTGAGGGTAAGAGCTGCCAGATACTCCAGTATAGGCGGTGCCACAGGTGTCCATCCAAACGGCAGGGGAGGCTTGATAATGCAGAGTTTCATATTAGTTAGTCAGCCTTCAGCCTCTCCATTTCGACCACAGCTTCCGCAATGTTTCCAGGGATTGATACGCTTGAGCGTCTGATCCGGCTTGTCAAACCATAGATTTCCTCTTTGGGGAACTTAGATGTGGTTTTATAAGTTGACAATGCTAATGAATGGCTTTTTTGCCATACCTTTAATTTCTTAAAATCACGCATTCAGTTCCTGGTTTTTTTTGACACCTGATCGCTGCTGGCTTATAGCTGTACCTTAATGCTCTACGCGGAACCCTGAATGGAAGGTCTCAACCGCAAAAGGAACGCCCCAGTAACTGATTATCATAGCTGCAAGGGCTATCAGTGAATACCAGGCGAGCTTTCTGCCGCGCCATCCGAAAGTTACCCTGAGATGAAGGTATATGCCCCAGGTAAGCCATGAGATAAGAGACCAGACTTCAACAGGGTCCCATCCCCAGTAGCTTCCCTTTACAGAGTTTGACCAGAATGAGCCTGATACTATCATCAGACCGTACATTATAAATCCTCCGGCAACAAACCGGTAAGCAAGTGAGTCAAGAGCCTTAGGCTCAGGCAGTTTGTCGTATATATGTCCGGAATTCTTCTCCCTGAGCAAATACAGCAGGCCTGTTCCTGCAGCTGCCAGGACTGAACCGAAACCTGTTGCAGCTCCTATGATATGAACCCATATCCACCAGCTCTGCAGTGCCGGCGCGATCTGGGTTGCAGCATCCTGGATAAGTGTTCCGGCCCAACCCATAAGAACAAATGCAACCGGCATGACCATAACTCCCAGAGGCCGCATCTTTTTTGTAGAAAGCTGGGATATAAGAAAGATAAGGACCGCCATGAAGATGCCAAAAGAGAGTGACTCTGATATCGTAAAAAACGGTTCAATACCTGTCTCCATCCAGCGGCGGCCTATCGAAGCAACATGGGGCACAAAACCGGCGCATGCGCTGAGAAGGCCAAGAGTAAAAAGCTTCTCCTGCTTTGCAATAAGGCCGAAGATGTAACTGCAGGCACTGAAACCGTAAAGCCCAACCGAGATCCAGAAAAATATGTACTGAAATTTCATTTTTCCCCCTAAACAACACTGTTATTTAATCATAACACTTGAAAGCCTGTCAATTTCAGAAAGGCAGGTTTCAGCTTTCTGCAATGAGACTTTGTACTTGGCAATTAGCTAACAGCTTTAAGCATTCAGCTGATAGCTAACTGCTGACTGACTTACTTCCTTCTTCTTCTTAGCCGTCCGATGAATGTTATAACAATCCCGCCAAAACCGACCCAGAGGCTTGTAAGCACTATGGGCAGTCCGGGATCGTAGCGCACTGTCATGCCGACCCAGTACCGGATCTCCTGAACAGAAAGATAATAATCACCTATGTCAAACCTCTCCCCGATCAATGCCCTGCCTTCAGCAAAAGACTCTACTTCCCCACTGGCATGCTTCATCTTAAGAGGTATCACCTTAAAGTAAACCCCGCCCCCCCTCTCTTTCTCCGGGTCAGGGAAATAGGCTACCTGCAGATTGAAGAGCGGTTTTAAGCGGCCCTGGGGAAAGTGGAGGCTTCCGGGATAATCTTTTGTGCCAGTAGTGTAGAAGTAGGTATCGTCTTCCTGAAGAAGGCTCTGCAGAGGGATATGCGCGGCAAAAATATCTCTCCCCCTTTTATCATAAAGATGGGTCCGGACAGAATAACCCTCTTTATCATTAAAATACCTGAAGCCATTGTATTTGAGGCCTTTGGTGATATAGATAATTGCGTGTTTTTTAGCGTCATTCTCACCCACCTCTATTTCATACGCCGCCCTCTTGTCAACACTGCCGACTTTGTAGCCGGCATGCATTTTGATAAGTGTTGTCTCTCCCTTAAGGCTTGAAAAGCTGAAGAAACGGCCCAGATTAGCAGAATCATAGCTCATAGGGTCCCCGCTGGGAAGAGCCTCTCCTTCAGTAAGCCTGATAACACCCCTGAAGTAGAAGAGACTGTTGTAGATAATCCCTCCAAGTATAGAAACAAAGCTGAGATGAAAGAGGATCATGCCGGCAGAGATAAGTGTCAGCTTCCTGCCCCAGATCCTGCCGAAAAAACAGCAGGCAACGTTCACGACCAGCAGGACGAGTATCCCATTGAACCATAATGTATTGAAGATCAGGTTCCAGGCTTCCTCACCACGGAAGATCGTGACCCCGGCCACACAGCACGCAAGAATGGTGACCAGCAGAATCATTGCGAGCTTGTAAGAGGAGAGGAATTTATATATTTTCTTAACTATACTCATGAAGGTATTTAAAACAAATGATAAATTTTCTCTTAATCTCCTTTTGTATTAAATTTCCTCTTTATTATAGATGGAAAAGCCTTACGGTGCACAGCTGTAAGAGAGGAATTTTCAAGCGCTGCCAGCTCCTGCGCATAACCGTTTGCCCTGCAGAAACCGGCAATAGTCGCAATCGCCTCTGCCAGCGGCCGGGTCACAACATTAACATTTTCAGTCGGGTCCATGCGGGCAAGAGCTCTCCTCAGAGTATCGAGCGCCTGAGCCGTTTCACCTGTGCGAATATATGTGGCGGTAATCATAAAATCAATTGGAAAAGATCCCTGAAATGCGCGGTTTTCTTCAAAAGCAGCTAACGCATCTTTGTTTCTGCCAATAGCCGCAAGCGCAATCCCGTATTCTGCCTGCCCATAATCCATACTGCTGTTTTCTTCATATCCGAGAGAAAAGAACCTGACCGCATCCCGGGCGCGTCCCTGCTCTGCCAAAGCCATCCCAAGATGCGGCAATTCATAGCAGTATGCCTTATCCTTTTGACAGGCATCAAGTGCAGGAGACAATGCCGCATCAACCTGGCCATTTCCGAATAACGCCTCAGCCCGATAGAGTTTGAACGCCGGGTATTCCAGGTATTTCACAGCGGAATTGATCCGCTCAAGCGCCTGAGAAAACGCACTGCGACGTATATCCGTATCAATTTTCTGTAACACCTTAAATCTCTCTGGAACACCGCTTGATACCATATCCGGCCTTTGCAGGGCCTCTTCCACAAGGTCTCCTACCCAGCGGTGTTTCGGTTTGAGAAATCCGCCGCTTATTGAATAGCTGATAACCGCGTCGCTAACCCGATATCCTTTGATAAAAAGTGCACTGAAAAACGAACGCACCCCTTCTGTTAACGTTGACGAATACGTGCGTGCATACTCAGGGAAAAAATCAATATCAATACTCAGAATGACCGGCTTACCAATGTCAGGCAGGTTCTCAATACCGCAGATGGTTAATGGAATACTTTTATACTTTCCTGAAAAACAGCCATTCTTAAGGGAAAAGGTTGCAATGTCATCTTCACTGAAACGGCTGAAACGGAGCATATACTGAAGCATCGGCACCGGATCTTTCTCTTTAAACAGCGGAAAAGGAATAATCCAGTAAACCTCCCTGACAATACCGAGCCTTGCTCCGGCAAACAGAAAATTCCCCACATTATAAAGACCAGTGTCAGCCAGTGTATTGGCACGCGCAACACCCTGCCAATCCTTCTTCTGAATCAGCTCCCTCAGCATTTTCAGCTTTGGTTCTGCAATGGCACGGATGTCATCATGAGCATCGATATTAACCACAACAGCATCACGCACCCCATCCTGCGCCCAACGGGTAAGAATATCGCTATGAACCTCAAGCAGCTGAAAATTGTGAATCGGCCGTTTGCCAAGCACCGTACCTGAATCGGTACAGGCTGATAGAGATATGCAGATCAATGTTGTAATAAATAATGACTTTAAATAAAACATATTGAAAGTACTGGTTCCCCGCCTGCGCGGGGATGACGCCTGGCTCCCCGCTCCCCGACTACTGCACTCGGGGACAAGCTCCGCGGGCTTATCCCGATTCATCGTGGGATGACAACCCTTAGTTCAGCTTCTCCACCTTCCATAAAAGTTTATTGCCGTCCTTCACCCCATAGGCAAGAGATTTTCCATCCTTGGTGAAACGGGGCATAAAAACCATTTCATAATCAGGCGATCTCCTGATAGTTTTACCGTTCCCATCCGCAATCATCATAAACCTCTTGCCGTCCTGGCGCGCCCGGTATGCGATGAACCTGCCGTCCGGACTCAGACGGGCTGAAACTGCCTTATCAAAGCGCGGCCCCTCCTTGCCATTTACAGTGAGAAAATACTTATCGTCATTAGCGCCGATAAATATCGTGCGACTGCCATCTGTGCTGAACTGCACGTCATTTATCTGCTGGTACATCTTTCTGTCCCGCTGTTGCTTATTTAAAAAAGCATGATGCAGATATACCTTGTATGGCAGCATAATGGCCGCAACATTCATTTCTGCAGTATTAATTACAGGCAGTTCAATAAGTGTACCTTCGGGAAGGGGTTCAGACCGGTCATTAAAAACAATATACTGCCTGCCCCCTTTTTTAGCGCCATAAGTAATATGCCTGCCTGTAGAATCAAAGTTCAGCTGGCTGACCTGGTCCCATAATTTACCTTCATGCAGAACATCATCAGTATACAGGTCCGAATAAACTACTCTCATCTTCTCTCCTTCACTGATAACAGCCGCAACCCTCCTGAGGTCATCTGAAAAGATCAGATTGTGGGCATCCACCTCTCTCAGGACTTTTCTGCGGAATGACATGTCATAAGAAATGATCGCAAAGGGACTCTTTTTAGTATTTTTCTCTACGGTAATAATCGTTGAGCCGTCCGGTGTTACCAGCGGGTCACCGTAGACCTGAAACATTTCATCCCCTACCCTGTCATCAATAACGAGATGCCACCTGTCGTTTCTTCTTGCCTTATACACAATATGACGGCTATCGAGTGTAAATACAGGAGAGTCAATAACATCAAAAAGCTCTCCCTTGCTCTTGTCAAGCACAAGCCGCCACTTTTCATTTTCTTTAATGACATATGAAATCCTCTTCCCGTCGGGGCTGATTGTTACAAAGTCGATATGCAGATAGGCGGGAGTTACTCCTGTCCTGCTGACAAGCTGTGACCCCTGCTTCGTCTTGATAATAAACGCACCGCCCGTTCCCCATTCATTAATATATGCCTCAATACGGGGATATCCATCCGATAACGGAATTTCCAGCACAATATCCCCTGGAAGACCTACCAGTTCAGCGGAAGTCTCAGAGACCTCTGCCGGCATCTTTTTACCTGCGGGCTCCTGTTTTGTACAAGCGGTCACGGAAAGAGAAAAGAGCATGAAGATGCACAGGTTAAGATGGAATGTTTTAGATGCTAAAGCTTTTATCATTGAGTCTTCTTTCCTTGTCATTCCTGAAACTCTTAATCGGGTATCCAGCCCCCACTCTGTCATTCCCGTGATCCTCTGGACGGGAATCCAGAGAAAAATCAAAAAACTAAAAAAACCTGGTTCCCCGCCTCCACGGGGATGACATCTAATCTGCTTCTGTCATTCCCGTGATCCTCTGGACGGGAATCCAGAGAAAAATCAAAAAACTAAAAAAACCTGGTTCCCCGCCTCCACGGGGATGACGAAATAAACATTAACCTCGCACCACTTTCTCAAGAATCAACCTTCAGGGAACGTAGAATAATCAGCAATAATTTCTATGATAACACAGGATGAACGTACTTAAAATATGATTAAAAAAAGCCCCGTCCCGAAACTTCGGGACGGGGCTTGTAGGCTCACAAATTGTTTCTAACTGCTTTTAATAAACACCGCCCGGGTTGTATGTCTTGGTCCTCTGACCGTTACAGATCGTTCCGCCCATACCGGTACAGTCCGGGGTATAGGTAGTTCCTCCGATATCTTGCGGATTATGGCTGGTAACATAATCCTCCGGGGTATTACCGCGTATAAAGGCAACCTTATGAGTAGTCGGACCGCTTACCGTGTTCGGGTAGCCGTGCACATCCTGTGCGCGTATCGGACGGACAACAGCAGTGTCATACCCGCTTGCATGGCACATGTTACAGCCAAACTCCAGGAAGGTATCCATAGGAGATTTTCCGCCTCCACTGTAAGCGGAACCGGTCTTATGACTATTCTGGCCAGAAGTCGTCGGGCTATGACAGACGAAACACAGGGTTGAACCAGTGCTTGCGTTTGGATTGGAATCACCGGCAGAGGCTGTCGCGTTTCCACGCACGGCGTTAACAGCTGAAGAACCATGTGACACTCTGGTACGGGTAGTCAATGTAGTCGGTGAATTGTGGCAGTCAAAACAGTTAAGCACAACACTGTCTGCAAGTGTGCCTGCGCTTCTTGTGAAGTTATCATACGGCGCGATCATCAGAGCTGTTGTCGGATATCCGGCACTTCTTGGCGCAGTCATCGGATGATATGATGAGCTTGTTCCTGCATTAACCTGGGTCTTAACGTCAATCAGGCCTCCGGCATCAGCTGCGCCGTTAGCTGTGGTATAGTTTCCTCCCAGATTGACATTACCCCACGGCATGGTCGCGTCACCGCCTGCAGTGCGGGCTGTAGTGTTCGTCGCCCCGTTATTGTCATGACAGGCGAGACAGAACTTCTGGGTCAGGATATTATCAACATTTTCTGCTGTGTGGCCGCTGGTTGTTCTTGATCCGGCACCATATGATGTTGAGAATGCTGTGAATGTCCATGCTCCGCCGGCTATGTTAGTAATCGGTGTTTCTCCTGCGCCGTCCGGATCACGTAAGTCAATGTTGCCGTCATTATGATATGAAGATGTCGCCTGGGTAGTATAATTACCTTCAAGATGACAGACTATGCAGTCTGCATTTGTAACTGCCCCGCGGCCTGTCTTTTTATGGCCCCAGGCCAGTCCGAACTCTGTTACAACCGCATCACGGGTGTTAGGACCAGTGGTTCCGGCGCCGCCCGTATCATGACAGCCGGTACAGTCACCTACTCCCGGCTGTATGGTGCCGTCCATATGATTTGTATTATCGGCAAAACTCACGTCATCAGCATTAAGTTCAGCATGACACATACTGCAGTCAGTGCTGGAATCATGGGAACCGCTCTGGCCGAGTATCGGCGGATTACCGTGACACCATCCGCAGTCAGCATTGCCTGTGCCCCATGTCGGATTCGGAGAGGTACCAGCGCCCGGCGCATCGCCAAATCCTGCAAAGTCATGACATGCAGCAGTACTGCATGACTGAAGCGTTGTGCCGTCTGCATGGTCGAAAACAGAAGCTCCCGGTTTTACGTGACATGCAGGGCTGTCGCAGTCAGTAATAGCCGGTGTTATTAATGTATTAAAGTGAGACTGGTGAGAACCGTCAGTGTTAGGAACGCTTGCGCCGTCAGGCGGCTGTCCATGACAAGACGTACATGTTGCATTAGGGAACGTTATAGCGCCGTCAATATGATCAACATTATTTAAAGTTCCTTCATGTGAGTGGCAGTTACTGCACCCTGTAGTTCCGGGCACACCCGTATGATCAGCTGAAACTGACAAAGTAGTGCTTGGCGGGTTCTCATGGCACCATCCGCAGTCAGCAGTGCCGGTCCCCCATGTCGGATTCGAATTGGAACCCGGATCTGTTGCTACAAGTGTATTATGGCATATTGATGTACTGCATGACTGAAGTGTCGCGCCGTCAGCATGATTCATCGCTACCGGCTTCACATGGCATGCAGGGCTGTTACAATCAGCTATCGGCTGTCCGCCTTCAACTGTCTGGTTAAAGTGTGCTGTATGCGAACCGTCAGTGTTAGGAACGCTTGCGCCGTTTGGCGGCTGTCCGTGGCATGACGTACATGTGGCGTTAGGATAAGTAATGCTTCCGTCTATATGAGTAGCCGGGCTGGCAGTACCCTCATGCGAATGGCAGCTGCTGCACCCTGTAGTCGGAACTGCTGTAATGTGATCGGCAGCAACCGCTGTCGTAGTGGTCGGCGGGTTCTCATGGCACCATCCGCAGTCAGCAGTGCCGGTCCCCCATGTCGGGCCTGGTGTTGAACCCGGGTCTGTTGCAACAAGTGTATTATGGCAGATTGATGTACTGCAAGACTCAACAACCGTGCCGTCTGCATGATCCATAAGTGTTGGTTTTACGTGACATGCAGGGCTGTTACAATCAGCTATCGGCTGTCCAGCCTCAACTGTCTGATTAAAGTGTGCTGTATGTGATTTATCAGTGTCCGGATAGCTCACTCCGCCTGGCGGCTGAGCGTGGCACGATGTGCATGTAGCGTTCGGGAAAGTTATACTGGAATCTATATGGTCAGCGCCTGTACCAACATGCGAGTGGCAGTCAGTGCAGGTGCCTGCTACAACATGATCAGGTATTGATGCTGAGGGGTTGCCGTGACATGCTGTGCATCCTGTTATAGTATCTCCCCAGTCAGGTGCAGTGTTCAGTCCGTCTGCGAGTGTTACGCCGTGGCAGTAGACACTGCATGAGCCTCCAACACCTGTATCAGGGTCATTATCAGGCTCAGGTGTAAATACCGGGGTTACAGCGTTATACACTGCTTCAATTGAACTTCCAAAGCTAATGTCCGCAGGATAAGCGCCGTCCTGGTGACCTGCATCCGCAGCTGTTACAGGCACTGTGTGGCACTCATCACACCAGTTCTCTACCAAAGTGCCTGCGCCCTCTTTTGTAAATATCAGAGCTGTGCTTTCAAGGTGCACAACGTGAGCGCCTACACCGTCAGCTGTTGACTTTGTAGTTCCCCACCATGCATCAGGCGGGTATGCCTTGCTCGATCCGTCACCATGACAGATCCAGCAGTCCTCTGAAGCCTGTATAGCTCCGTCAATATGCTGTGTTATATCATTTAATGAGCCGTCTATATTGAAATGTATATGGCATGTAGCGCAATCCGCTATTGTTTCACTGCCTGAGTGCGGGGAAACACCTGCCGGAGGCGCCTCATGACACTGCGCACAGTCAGCTGCAAGATCCGGTGTCCCTGAAAGGTAAGTCGGGTCAGTGCTCCATGCAGGCGATTTGTTCGCTCCGCCTGTTGAGCCCAAAGGCATTGCATTACCATGGCAATATGTACTTGTGCAGTTTGTGCCTGTCCAGTTCGGGGTCAGGCTTCCGGTTGTTGCCAGAGTGCCCCATGTCATATCTGCAGGCAGTGCATCGTCATAATGGCCTGCATCAGACGGTGTCGCCGGTACTGCGTGACACTCAAGACACGGAACGTTTTTACCGTAAGAGTTCTGTGAATTTAAATGTACCTGATGAGCGCCTACCTGCGGGTCATCCGAGACATTGCTTGTAACCGTGCCTGTCTGACCGGCTGTGTCAACTCCTGTGCCGTCAGCGCCTGGAGCGCGTTTGTATTCCGCTGCTGCTCCGTCTGCTGTAGCTGTGGCCTCGTTGCCGTGGCATATAGTACATCTATCAGATGAAGCCTTGTCAGTGCCCCATACAAATGAAGTTGTTCCATGACATTCAGTAGCATTACATGTACCGAGTGTCGGGGTGTCTATCTGGTCAAAGCTCGTGCCCTTGCTGTAGCTTGAGCCGGCCTGTCCGTGAATAGTAGCCAAAACCTCTATAAGGCCTTCCCTGTGGCGCAGGCCCTGCGGATATGCAGAAGCAGGAGTACCATTATCTATATGGCAGTTAGTACAGGTCAGTCCCAGATGCTCTGTTACTGAATGCGAGCCTACAACAGCTGTCGCAGGCGTACCTCTACCGCCAGTAGCGTCTATTGGGGGTTGCGCATGACAACCGCTGCATGATGTAATAGTAGACGGCGGGGGCGCTGCAGGGGTCTCAGTGATTGTCTGACCTGCTGATACATTGCCAGCCTCATCAAATACACATACCCTGTAAGAATATGCTGTGCCGTTTAAAACTCCAGTGTCATTATACCCCAGATTATTGCCCTGGTATTCTGCCGCGCCTGAGCAGTCAGCAGGCGGTGTAACACCTGTTGCGCGCACTACTTTATACCTGTTTAGAGCGGCAAGTCCGCTGTCAGCGTCGCTTCCTGCATCCCAGGTCAGAGCTATCTCATTATCTAAAGGAACAGCGCTTAATGCTACGCCGTCAACAGGTAATACTTTATCGATCAGTGATGTTGAGCTCTTGGTCGTTTCAACGATTCCAAGATTATCCGTACTGCTGTACCTTACATACTGTGTGCATGCAGTGCCTGCAGTACATGTTACATTAAAAGGAGCCGCATATGATGTTGCAGGTGAACATGAATCAACTGCATCAACACAATAAACTGTTGATGCCACACCGCTTCCTGTATCAACCGGGGTAAGGGTTACGCTCTGATCTGTATTTCTCCAGCCTGTAACATCATCAGTAGTGATTGGCGGAACTGTGTCGCATGTTCTGGATACTGACGTGGCTGTTGTTGTACCGTTTATATTTGTGGCTCTCATATTTATTGTCAGTCCCTGAGCATTGGTACAGGTCGGGTCAGCGTCACAATTCGTGGTTGCCCCGCTTCCTGATACAGTTGCAGCAGTCCATGTACTGCCGTTTGTAGTATATTCGCAGCCTGATATCGCATCTCCGCTATCATCAAATACAGTGTTTAGGTGAAACGGACTGTCAACATGAGTGCCTGTATCAGTTGCAGACGGTGTCGGCCCGGATACTACTGAAGGGGGCTGAGGCCCTGCATTAGGCACTCCGGATGCTGTTGCGCCTGCTGATATATTACCCACAGCATCAATACCGCAAAGTCTGTAATAATAAGTCAGTCCATTGGTAAGTCCTGTGTGACTATATAAGGTCTGGGTAGTGACTGCAGGTATTTCAGTGCCGTCAGTACAGTTTGCGCTCGGGAAAGTTCCGCCCTGGTTATAGACGAGCTTGTATGAATCAGCCGGATCAAGTCCGCTTCCGGTATCGCTGAAACCGCTCCAGCTAAGGTCTATCTGGGTATCTCCCGGGGTTGGGGTAAGACTCCCGTCTGTTGGAGTTGATTTATCTATCTGTGAAGTAGAGCTTTTTGTTGCTTCTGCATTGCCTACATTGTCAGTACTTGCGTATCTTACATACTGGGTGCATACAGTGCCTGCCGCGCATGTCACACTTACAGATACTCCTGATGTAACAGGCGCGCATGAGTTTACTGAATCCACACAATAGAGTGTACTCGCAACACCACTGCCTGTGTCAGTAGGTGTCAGTGTTACGGTCTGGTCAGTAGCTCTCCAGCCTGCTGTAACATCATCACTTGTTGAAGGCAATGATTTATCTATCTGTGAAGTAGAGCTCTTGGTAGCCTCTACATTACCTGCATTATCAGTACTTGAGTATCTCACATACTGGGTGCATGCAGTGCCTGCTGCGCATGTCACACTGAACGGCACTGAATATGCTGTAGCCGGTGTGCAAGTATTTACAGTATCAACACAATAAACCGTTGATGCCACACCGCTTCCGGTGTCAGTCGGGGTAAGTGTGACAGATATATCATTGGTCTGCCATCCAACAGGAACATTATCTGTTGTTGAAGGTAAAGACTTATCTATCTGAGATGTAGAGCTGTTTGTTGTTTCTGCATTGCCTACATTGTCAGTGCTTGCATATCTCACATACTGGGTGCATGCAGTGCCTGCTGTGCAGGTTACATTGACAGATATACCTGTACCAAATGAATCACCGGTAGAACCCGGCGTACATGTGTTTACAGTGTCAACACACCAGTCTGTGCTTGCCACACCGCTTCCGCCGTCAGTCGGAACAAGTGTTACAGTCTGGTCTGTAGTCCTCCAGCCAACTGTTACATCGTCGGTTGTTGAAGGCGCTATGCTGTCACAGTCCCTTGCCGTAGCTACACCATCAAGAGTTGTGCCTCCGTCATATGTAAGCCTCATGTTTATGCTTAAAGGATTGCCGGCTTCTGAACATGTCGCTGATGTAGTTGTACACTCCCAGGTTGTCCCCGTAATGTTTGTAAGTGTACCTGCTGTTCCGGGGAATGAGCCGTTTGTTGTATATTCACAACTGTCCATTGTTGCCGCCCCGCCCTGGTCATACTGGGTGGTAATACTGAACGGAGTATCGACGTGCGTACCGCTATCTGTTGCTGAAGGTGTGGGGCCTGAATTTATGGTCGGGGCTCCTGAAGGCGTACACTCAGGACATCCCGGATTTGAAGGAGGTGTGCCTATTGGAACTGTGGGCGCCTGGGTGCTGTTAATCTCAAATGCAAAATTTGTTCCATGCCTGACGTTGCCTGCACCGGCACCATCCCATTCATAGCGAACCTCAACTAAATAAATCTCATTGTCGGTAGGCGCTCCACTATAGTTAATAGGCACATCGTAGGTGCCGTCACCATTATTTACAACAGTGCCAATTGTATAAGCAACATTAGTTTTGTTAGTTACGTCAAAGACTTTCCTAACCTCATAACCATCATCAAGGCCGGCACCTGCTGTATCATAAGTTGCTGTGGTATGTGCCGTGCCATCTTGGTTTTTCATCCTGAGCTTCATCGTTACAGTGCCGGAATTAAACGGATAATATGTATAGTCGGGCGCCGAATCCATGATGCCCATGTCAGCAGAGGAGGCAGCTCCTCCCACTGTAATCATTATGTATGCTTTCATTTTGTAGTTAGAAGATGTTGGGTCGTCAAACCGGATTTCCATATTATACGGGGAGTTGGCTGCGCTTCCTGTTATGTTTCCGGAAATAGTGTATGTTCCATTGCCATTATCCGTCCATACTGTCCCATCACTTAGGGGAAAGGTAGTCGTTGCATTTGTCTTGTTTTTGTCAACTATCTTATTTAAATATACTCCATTATTAGTTCCACCATCCCCTGCCTTGCCGGTAACCCCGTTGCCGGCAAAATCTGTAAGGGTCACTGTCACAGTAAAATTAGTCCCGCTTCCCGGAGCATAATTGGATGCAGTAGCATTAATATAAATCACATCTCCTGGTGAATATGCATCAGCATCACCAGACACGCCGATGCACATAATCATAACTGCAGCAAGCAGCAATATTAAGGCCTTCATTATTTTATTAAGAATTGCCTTTCTGAAAATTCCTCCCATGACCGTCATAACCTCATCTTTGTATATTTTAAATGTATTCATTTCTTTTTTCATTATCATATCATATCTCTTCATGGCGTTCCCTAATTCCCCGCCTCGCTGGTATCCTGCCATATCGGAGTGTCTCCAAAGTGACAGCTTATGTTAGAGCAGGTCTTGGGTGTGGTGCCTGAAGATACACCCGGTACGCCGTTATAGGTTACTCCTAAGGTATCTACGAACTCATACTGTACACTGCCGTCAAAGTCAATAACACGCGTACCGTTACCGTCAATGTCGTGATTTGCCACTGCCATGTCATGACATGCTCCGCAGAGTATGGTTGTCTTGGCATCGCCAAAGGAATCATTGGCAGCATCAAGCGCTCCCGGGTCGCCAAGACCTCTTGCGATACGCTCGTTTCTGACACTGGTCACATGAATATTATGTACGTCAGAATTGGTCGGGTTACCGCCCTTTCCTTCTAAAGCGGCTGGCGGACTGCCGTTAACATCCACATAAGCCTTGCCGTCATAAATTGCCGGAGGATAAGAATGACATGAGTCGCACGCACCGCCGGACTGTGCAATCACTGCTCCGTCTATATGCAGTGATGCGTCTATAAACCCGTTCTGTGTGCCGTTTACATGTGTATGACAGGTATTACAGCTTGTGCTTGTTGTATGAGGAGCAGCAGGCGGGTTGCCGTGACAGTTATCACAGTCAGCTATTGTGCCGTCCATTATAGGCGTATTCCAGTCCGGTGTTTCAAATTCTATCTGAGCGGCTGTTGACCAGCCGTTTTTAATATTTGTTCCGTCATGACAGTAGGTATTTGAGCATGTTCCGCCCGGAGCGCCTGAGTAAGCAGGTGACGCAGTATTAGTATTTGCAAGTGCTCCTGCAAGCGGTACTTCAGCTGGCAGGGCTGAATCAATATGCCCTGTTGCCTTAACTTTATCTAAATAGGTAGCGCCTGATGGCACGGTATGACACTCACTGCATACAATACCTGCGCTCCTTAAGCTGTGTGTATTATTTAAATGTGCCACATGCGCGCCGACCTCTGTATCTGTGTTGAGTGTGTCACCGTTTGTATCCCTTCCGTCAGCAGGGTTTGCTTCCATGCCGTGACATAAAGAGCAGTCACCGGTTGTTCCTCCTGCTGTCCAGTTGGTTGACGCTGCCCCGTGACAATTAGTTGTTGCGCAACTTCCGGCTGTCACTGCGCCGTAATCACCGCCGTCTGTGCCTGTACCGCCGTTTGCAGCATCCACTGCTACGTTAAGTGATGTATTTACATGGCGCGTAAAATCGCTGACAGTTGTATTGTCAGTTACAGTTGTTGTATGACAGTTATTACATGTATATGTGAACCCTGCTCCGTCTGTATGGACAGTGTGTGAAGCAGTAAGTGCGGTAGAAGCTCCGCCCAATGAACCGCCTGCGCCTCCGTGACAGAATACGCAGTCAGATGTGCCGCCCCATGTGGAAGCCGCATATGCCGGTGATGACTGCCCGTCGCTGTGGCAGTAAACACTGGAGCAGCCGCCATAGCCAGTTCCTGCTGTATGATCTCCGCCGCCGTCTCCATCATAAGAACCGCCGTATGTAACGTCAACACTGATATTTATTGTCGCATCAGCATGAAATGCTGTGCCTGAGCCAAGACCGTTATGGCAGTGAGAACATGGCATATTATAAGTAGCCGCATTATCGTGCTTGGTGTGAGAACCCGAAGACATAAGGCTCAGGTCGCCCTGCACTCCGTCTGCGTTATGGCATGTACCGCACTGAACTGATGCGGCATTGCCCCAGTCAGGTGTGCCAAATGCTGTCGGCGCTCCTGTTCCTCCGGCGCCCTGTACATTACTGTGACAGTACACGCTTGAACAGTCCTGTGTGCCGGTGGCTGTTGTTACTCCGCCGCTGTAGCTG
>VAPC010925290.1_pt1 | contig 18877 bp, 29 predicted proteins | sample 3395121 | NCBI WGS metagenome assembly VAPC01 (sample SAMN08290434, study PRJNA428436) | hydrothermal vent metagenome | isolation source: Deep-sea hydrothermal vent chimney | place: Indian Ocean: Southwest Indian Ridge | depth 1711 m m
AAGTTATCGACGAAGAAATTCGATGGTTCCCTGGCCATTCTCGTGCCTCCTTCGCTTTGGGTTCTGTCCCTTATGCCCCGCCTTGACGGCGCCGTTCAAAATCGGGGCGGATGCTCAAAACAACAACAAACAGACGCCGGGGGACCCTATTCCGACGGCGTGGTAGAATACGCCGAATGGCTCGGGGAACTTGACCCTGGCCAAGCTCGGGTTAGAACGCCTGTGAAGAGGAAGGCTCTGGCCGTGACTTTTGCGGTGAAACCACGCCTCGCTGAAGCAGGAACCCATTGGGTGTCCTATAACACACTCAGGTGGGGCAGTTAGACACCACTCCTTGACACAGCCCGACCGGCGGCGTACTATACCCTGACAGTCGCCCTTCGGGGCGTGGGTTGGGAACAACCAAGGAGACCTGTGCATGGACGAGGGCCTTTTCAACGAAGCCATGGCGGCGTTCGACCGGCAGATAGAGACACTGCCGGAAGAGCGGAGGCCCGCGCTGAGGAAGCTGGCCACGGAGACCCGCAGTAGGGGCGCGGAGATCAGGCGGGCCGGAAAGGAAGGAAGAATCGCCGCCGTGGAACTCGTCGGGGCCATAGCGAGGCTCAAGGACGCCACCACCGTGCTGGCCGATAGGGCGTCGGAGATGGACCTTCTCGTCAAGTACGCCAGGTTCGACGCCGAGGCCCGCGCTCGGGAGCTTCACGGGGAGGGCCGGGACCATGGCGATTAGAGGGGATCTCAGGTGCCTCGACGCCGAGTGGAGGGCGACTCTCGCCAAGCTGGAGTCCGACGGCGGCGCCGTCGTCAGGGACGACCTGGACAGCAGCATGTTCTGGCACCGCGCGAAGGTGCGCGGGGGAGGCGCCGCCAGGCGGCGGGCATGGCTGCTTCTGGAGCACCCACCAGGCGAGGATCCCGGCAGGGTTGACGAAACGATAGTTTTCGTGGAAGGCGCGTGGCGCGTGGTGCGCTGCATGTCGGACAAGATGTGGGTCCGCTTTGAGGCCTTCTCGTACAGGCTGGAGTCGCCGTGTCCGAAGGACCGGCACTCAGCGAGGCAGTTCTGAGGAACGATTTGGAATGCCCGAAGGGGCGCACACAAAGGAGAAAGAAAGATGGGACGTAAGACAACTTTCATTGCGGCGGCCATTGCGGCCTTGGCCTTGACTGGCGTCGCCCAAGCGCAGTTCACGCTCAGGTTCGAGAACGATCAGCAGATCGCGAAAAAGGCCGGGATCGCGCACATCCGCGTGGGCGTGCTGTCCGAGACGCCAGCGCAGGTGAGCCTATTCGGGCCACAACCTGGCTCGGCGCAGACAACCCGCGAGCTTACCTCGCGTCTCGAGGCGGCCCGCAAGGACCCGTCCATCAGGGCGGTCGTCGTGGACCTCAACAAATCCACATACGGACTCGGCCAGCTCGCCGAGATCAGGGCGGAGATGCGGAAGCTCGCCGCCGCCGACAAGGAGGTGTATGTCACCATCGACGCGCTCGACACGCCGGGTTACACGCTCGCCAGCGCCGCGACGCACATCAATGTGACGCCCACCGGAAGCGTGAGCCTGATCGGGCTGCACTCCCGCCGGGCGTACCTCAAGGGGCTGCTCGACATGGTCGGAGTCCACGCCGACTTCATCCACATCGGAGACTTCAAGACCGCTGCCGAGACCATCACCCGCGATGGGCCATCTGACGCCGCCAAGGTTATGAACGACTGGCTCTACGACGAACTCTACGACGCCATGGTGTCCATGATCGCCGAGGGCCGGAGCATAACGAACGACAAGGTCCGCGACCTGATCGACGGCGGACCGTACCTCGCCGACGAGGCGCTGGCTGCCGGCCTGATCGATTCCGTGGAACACCAGCAGGACTTCGTGGCCCGCATCAGCGGGCAGCACGGTCCGATCCGCGCCAACTACGGCGGCGGCGGCGAGAACCCGTTCGCCGACATGCCGGAGGATCCGTTCGGGATGTTCCTTGAGGTCGTCAAGATGCTCAAGGGCAAGCCGATGAAGGCCTCCATGAGCGGCAACGCCATCGCGATCATCAATGTCGAGGGGGCTATCCGTAGCGGCGAGCAGCCGGTCGGAATCTTCGGCACGGCATCCGGCGCATTCAGCAGGACGATCCGTCGGGCGCTCGATCAGGCGGCGAACGATCCGTCGATCAAGGCCGTCGTGCTGCGCGTGAACTCCCCGGGCGGCTCCGCCCTCGCCTCAGAGGTAATCTGGAGCGCAGCCAGCGCGGTGGCCGAGAGCAAGCCGCTGATTGTGTCCATGGGCAATGTCGCGGCGAGCGGCGGGTACTATGTCGCCTCCCCGGGGCGGGTGATCTTCGTCGAGCCGACGACCATCACGGGATCGATCGGCGTCGTCGGCGGCAAGTTCGTCACGACCGAGGGTTGGGGCAGGCTGAACGTCAAGTGGCACACGACGCAGCGCGGGGCGCATGCTGGCATCTACAGCTCGGCCGCAGTGTTCACCGACGAGGAGCGAGAGCTCGTCAAAGGCCAGATGGAGGCCATCTATACCACCTTCAAGACCCGCGTCACGGACGGTCGAGGCGACCGGCTCACCAAACCGATCGACGAGATCGCTGGCGGGCGGGTCTACACTGGCTCGCAAGCCATCGACCTGGGGCTGGCCGACAAGCTCGGCGGCATCCAAGACGCGGTGCGGTCGGCGGCCAAAGCGGCCCGTGTGAGCGATTATGTGGTCGTGACTCTGCCCGCGCCGATGTCGATGATGCAGGCGATGTACGGCGGGCAGGACGGCGGACTCAGCCTGAAGACCGGGGCGCGATCCCCGGCGATCCAAGCGCTGCTCGATGGCATGTCCAAGGTGGACCCGGACGGCTCATCGGCTGTCAGGGCGACATTGAGGGTACTCGACATCATCGCCGAGGAGAAGGTCGCGACCATCGACTTATCGCTCACTGGCAGCAAGTAGGACGAGGTTGATCATTGGGGTCGCCCGGACGCGGGCGGCCCTTTTTTGAAGGCAAGTGATGCACTAGAAGACACCCGGACCCATGTCGGACTCTGCGTGGCGGAACGAAGGCCGATTCGGACGCGTTTGAGGCCGTGTGATCCGCACAATCGGAGACTGACCATGAGAACAGAGAACCAGAAGACATTCCTCTCCGTAACCGTCGTCGCGCTGGCCGCAGCGGCCGCGATGGGCGTGGTAGCGATCTTCGTCGATCTCGGAGACACCGGAACAAAGGTGCTTATCACTACGCTGCTGGTGGCGGGGGTCGGTGTGCTTGCGCTGGCCAGCGCCACGGCGGTGGCCCACGGCAGCGGACTCGGTCGCCTCAGCATGATGGCGGCGGGCGCGGCGCTGCCTCCGACCCTGCTCCTCATCTGGGCGGACGGGATGCCGTGGATCGACGGAGCCGAGGAGTGGCTGCTGAAGGCCGCTGGGTGTCTGGGGGTGGCGGGGGTGGCGTTCGCCCACAGCGGACTGCTCTCGCTGTCGAGGCTCGGGAGGTTCGGGTGGGTGGCCAGTTCCACCAGGGTCGTGGCGGGGGCGCTGGCGACCTTCGCCGTTGCGCAGATAATCGATGACTTCTATGTGGACGACATGCTCGGCAAGATCATCGCCGCCTGCTGCGTGTTCGCCACCTTCGGAACGCTCGCGGTCCCGATACTCCACGGGATGTTCAGGATGGGCGACAGCGAACTCGTGACCGTGACGGATGACGCGACCGTCGCCCTGACATGCCCACGCTGCGAATCCATGGAGGAACTTCCGGTCGGGGAGTCGGCCTGCTCGTCGTGCGGACTGGGGTTCTCGATCACATTGCGGGAGAACAGGTGCCAGTGCGGATACCCTCTGTACGGCCTTCCCGGGAAGACCTGCCCCGAGTGCGGGCAGCAACATTAGGAGAGACGGATGGAAAAGCCCACTTGGCAAAACACGCTGTGCAGCGACCACGCGACGCACGACGGAATGGACGGCCTCCGCGCGGCGGCGAAGAAACTCGGCTACCCATACTTCGAGTGGAACGGCCGGGTCCTCTCGACGGAACACAACGGGATGCACAAGGTCGGCAGGTCCTGCGACTTCCCGCTCTGCATGGCCGAGGAACTAGGGTGGCCCGGCGGCGCGTCGTGGCACAACGGCATGCGGCCGACCGTCCAGGACATCAAGCTCATGGCCCACGACACGCTCGGGAAAGACACGACTCTCTTGGACATAGTCTCGGGACGCCTCCAGAACACGCTTATGACGATCGTGTGGCCGGACACTGGAGACACATGGGCGGCGATCAAGTCCGTGGTCGAAGCACTGGACAACTACAGCCTGCGCGGATCCGACCCGGACGGTTCCATCGCCGCCGCAGTCGCGGCACTGCGCGCGCGAGCCGACTCGGCGTTGGGACTCTGCGACACGGCATGACTGGACACGAACACAGGTGGGAGGTCTACAGCACTGCCGTCGGCGATGTGTGCATCATGGTGCGCTGCGCCTGCGGCACCTTGGGTACCATACCGTACGGCAGGTTCGAGAAGGCCGACTGGAACGAGGCGTTCCACGCGCCGTCGAACCCGTGCCCTCTGGAGGAAGGACTTGTTACCGAGGTGTGGGGGCGAGGTGGTGACCAGATAAAGTAGGCTCCGGCGCGGAGCGTCCAGCAGCCCCTTATTTATCGCATGACACGCAGTTTGCGCAAGCCTTCCTACCGCGCTTATTTGTCTTCTCGCCTATGTCCTCGCCCCACAGGTCGGGGTTCTCCCGCACGAACTCGTCCATTATTCGGACGCACCTGTCGTCATCCATGTTCTCGGCCTTGACTCCGCGGGACTCCAAGAGGTCCCCCTCCCCCTCGAATGTGCGGTTCTCGCCGACGACCACCGTGCCGATGCCGAACTGTATCGCGGCGCCGGCGCACAGTGCGCATGGCATCAGGGTGGACGCCAGTATCAGTCCGTTGAAGTCCCTCTGCCTGCCGAGGGCCGTCATGCACGCGATCTCAGCGTGCGCCATGGGATTCCCGTCCTGGACCCGCATGTTGCGGCCCCTCGCCAAGATACGGCCACCAGTGGTCGCCAAGACCGACCCTATCGGAATCCCGCCCTCGGCCAGCCCGGCCTTGGCCTCCCTGAGCGCCGCGTTCAGCAGCTTTCGGAAGACCGCGTTGCCACGGGAGACAATGTGTCCGTACTTTTTCCGGTACTCCTTCAGGGACTTGTCGCCGATGCGGCACCCGCAACCGTTCACGATAAGCCCGCACCCGAGGCAGATGTGGTCATCGTGGAAGATCGTCGGGCCGCTACAGTCGGCCTCCCACCGCTGGCGGATGACCTGATCGGAGCTGCCGCATTTCCTGCATGTCATCCCGCTCTTCGTCTCGTCGCCCATAACAGTCGCCTTTTCGTCCCGAAGGATCATGTGGTTCCGAAAATACGGTCGCCTGCGTCGCCCAAGCCCGGCAGGATGTAGCCCCTGTCGTCCAGCCGCTCGTCTAGGGACGCGGTGTAGACCGTGACGAGGGGGTGGTCCTCCAGCATTCGTCCGACGCCCTCTGGGGACGCCACGAGACACAGCACCCTCACCCTCGTCGCGCCGACTGCGTGCAGTTTGGACACCGCCTCGCTGCACGAGCCGCCCGTTGCAAGCATCGGATCGATGACTATGACATCGGTCTCCGCGACGTCCTGCGGCATCTTCCAATAGTACTCGACAGGCTCGAGCGTCCTCTCGTCCCTGTACAGCCCGACATGCCCGACCCTAGCCTGCGGCACGAGCCGCATGATGTCCTCAAGCATCCCGAGACCCGCGCGTATTATCGGGACGAGGGTCACCCCTCTGGACAACTCGACGCCGGAGGTGGGCATGAGCGGCGTCTCCACCTCGACCTCCCTCACCGGGAAGTCGGCCGTCAGTTCGTAGGCCATCAGCTCCGCGATCTCGGAGAGGAGCGCCCTGAACTCAGGGCTGGCCGTGCGCCTGTCGCGGATGCGGGTCAGCTTCTCCCGTATCAGTGGATGCCGCACGACCTTCAGGTTGGGGGACTCGCTGCCCATCGGCGGATTCTAGCCGAGCTGGTGTAATGCCCATTCGTATTCATAGTAGAGGAGGTGCGATCATGTTGTACGGTGTCTGGATGTGGCTTGTATTCAACATCAAGTGGGTACTGCTGGCGGGCGGCGGAGCCTGCCTCTGGGTGGGCCTGGGTCCCTTGACGGCCTTTGGCGCATGGTGCCTCGCGCTAGCTGTCATGTGGGAGGTGTGGCTCGCGCGGTGAGGAATGCGCCGGCGTGAACGGATCCTCCTTCCACCCGCCAGGCTCCCTCCCGATCCTGGCGCGGCTCAGGCGTATCTTCCACTCGAAGAACGACCTGAACCACACGGGGTCCTCGCGGTACTTCCGGTACCACTTCCGCCAGTGTCCGCAGGCCTTCCTGCTCACGCCCGCCTGCCCATTGACGGCCACCCACCCGGTCCTGGCCTTCCTCTTCAGGTGAGTCAGCCCGCGGACGGGGTAGTGCCGGATACGGAGGCAGTTGGACACGGCCGGGTCCAGCACCTCGCCGCCGAGTACCCAACTCTCGTTCCCGCCCCAGGCGTACGCGCCGTCCAAGCAGCGGTGCGCCACCTTCCCGACGCCGGGCGAGTTCCGGCGCCACCTCATGCGGAGTACGGGATCGGCCTCGGCCTCGTCGTCCAGCTCGCAGCACGCGTGGTCGAACGAGAGGGCGCGGATCGCGTCCGTGCCGGGCGGCAGCGACGCGATGGCCTCCGGTATGTTCGAGTCCCGGGTCGGGTACCACAGCTCGTCGGCGTCCACCGTCAGCACCCACTCGGCCCCGAACCCGACTGCGATCTCGGTCATGCTGCGGTTCTTCGCCTGCTGGCGGAAGGCCACCTCCTCGTCGAGGAACACATGAGCGCCCAAGGAGCGCGCGATGCCGCCCGTGCCGTCCTGGCTCATGTTGTCGAACACGACGAACCCGGACAGCCCGAGAGCCAAATGGTGGCGGATGTTCGTGCCGATCATGTCGGCCTCGTCCTTCGCCAGCATGATGCCCCACACCGACGGCGTTATGCGTCCCCCCTCCACGGCGCCCAGCCGTCCAGCGTCTCGCGGCGGATGAGCCCGGCGGTGCTGGACGCGATCCCCAGCGGAGTCCTCCGCCACCAGTCCAAGTCGTGCGTCTCCGCCGCCCTGTGCCGCACGGCGAGCCGCGAGTCCACCTGCTTCGGGCTGCGGTACTGGTAATGCGCGATGTCAAGGCGCACCGGGGATATGCTCAGCCCAAACCTCACCTCGACAGCCCGCACGAAGAACCACTTGGGGTTGCGGTACGCCCTGAGCTCGACATGCGGCTCTTGGTGGTGCCACCTGACCCTCTCGCGGACGGGGCCAACAGTCGGCGTGTCCGGCAGAAGCATGAACATCCACTTGCGCCCGAGTATCAGGTCGTGTCCGGAGGACTCCCGGCACACCGCACTCACATCGCTCTCGTGCAGCTCGTCGCAGTCGCACTGGACGACCCAGTCGCCCAGCCTGCGGCGCCAGCCGATGCGTCGCACCATCATGGCGCTGCGGTGGAAGACCCTGTGGTCGAAGGGGGCCAAGTCGCGGAAGAGGTGGATGCGGCCGTCCCGCGCGGCGAGCTCCTGGAGTATCTCCCATGTGCCGTCGTCGGAGTTGTTGTCAGTCACGGCGATGGCGTCGAGCCGCGCGAGGTTGTGCGAGACGGACTCGGCCACGACGTCGGCCTCGTTCCTCACGACCATGAACCCGTAGAGCCTCACCGGAGCATCCCCAGCAGCTCGGACACGACCTCCGGCAGCTCTGGCACATCGCCGCCGTGGTACGCCGACGGGGGGACGGTCCGGTCCTCCTCCCAGTCCTGACGCTCCTCGTCGCTCTCCCAGTGCCAGTTGCCGGGGTCGAAGTCCTCAACCCTGAGCCAGGCCAGCCTTGCGGCCACCGGGCCGACCGACAGGACCTCCCTCTGGTAGTCGTAGCCGTGGCCGGAGAAGGCGTCCGGGTTGAGGAGGAACCCGCCGCTGGCCGTGTCGGTCGACAGCAGGGCGTAGTACCCGCCCATGCGGGCGACGGAGTCGCCGCCCGTGATGTCCCAGGATATGCGGACAAGCTGGGACGGGTCCGTGGTCCACGACGACGCGCCGCCGCGCGTGTCGGTGTATGTCGCGCCGGACACGCCGGAGTCGCCCTCCGGCTCCGATCCTGTCATGCGACCGATGTCGCCCGGGGCGACCTCATACAGCAGCCTGTACGCCGTACCCGGCGGGGTCGCGAGAATGCCGGAGTACGCCGGGTCGCCGCGCAGCCGGAGCATCTCCGCCACCACGCCCGGCGGCAGGTAGACCTGCCTCTCAAAGAAATCGCGCAGCGCGTCGGAGACCTCAAGCGGCAGGCTCTGCCAACCCGACATCTCCGACGCTCGATGATACGGGAACCTCTGCATACGCCAGCCCGTCCCGGGAAAAGAAAACAACTCTGTCGATAAAGTCTTCATGCCACGACGGCCATAGCATGGGAAACGCAAGACGGATAGCCAGACGGATAGTCGCGGAGAGCGAGGGGGCCAAACGCGAGCGGGAGATACACGAGCTCGACCAGCAATGGGCGCAGGAGGCCGTCGGCGCCGTGATGGGCTACCACGACCTTCCGAACGACTTCGCGAAGTCGTATGTCATGGCTGCACTCTTGTCGACCAATGATGCCGTTGGACCTCTAGACGACCGATTCGGCCCCGAACATATCGACCCGGCTGAGATGCAGGGGATGCTGGAAGACTGCGCCAAGTTCCAGCGGGAAAACAAGGACGACATCGGCAGTCGCGACGATGAGGCGGGCAACGACTTCTGGCTTACCCGAAACCGCCATGGAGCAGGGTTTTGGGACGGGGACTGGCCGGAGCCAGCAGCATTGCGACTCACATCAGCAGCCCGCGCGTTCGGAGAGTACAATCTAGAAATAGGCGACGAACACTACGATGACGAAGATGACCACGATGACAACGGCGGCGATGACGGTTACGACGGCGATCCATCCGGCGAGGTTTTATGGCCGCAGCTTCAATTCGCCAGTTCTCGGGCCAGAAACTTGATTCAGCGCCAGCATGGCCTATAATCGGCATAGGGACGCTTGTGGAGAGGCAGACGCTGGCCCTCCCGGGCGAACCCGCCTCGATGAAGCAAGAACCCTGCTGGCAGGGAAGTTAGGAGAGCGCATCTACATTAGCTGCGACCTCGAGTCCCGGAGCAAGCCTCCGGGGCTTTTTTGCTTACCACAAAAATAACCCTTGACTATCAGCGAGTAGCGCGATACCATGGGAATGGTAAAAGTTATGAAAAGGTTCGCATCGACATTCCGTAACGACATGGCCGGGACAACCGGTAATGGTACGCGCGGACGGAGGTGCGTCCCCGGCTAAGCTTTCGCATGAGTCAGGATTTGCGAAGCCCCGGAGACGGAAGTCTCTGGGGCTTTTTTCGTTGGTAGTGCCGCTGTAGCTCAGCAGGTAGAGCGCTTCTCCGGTAAAGAAGAGGTTCGCGGGTTCGATTCCCGCCGGTGGCTTTTGGGTCCGGGATGGCCGGCGGGCTTTCACGCTTACGGGGCAACCCGAATTGATCCCGGACCCATGATGTCGTCGTGGTGTAGTCAGGTAACATCGCAGACTTCCACTCTGCGGTCGCGGGTTCGATTCCCGCCGACGACTTGAGACGAGGAATCGCTCCTCAAGCATAGACGGCGATGCGCCAGCTTCGTAAGCCGGAAAGGGCGGCTCGAGTCCGCCGGGGAGCTTTAGAGTCCGCGTAGCTCAGACGGATCAGAGCGCCGCCCTGCGAAGGCGGAGGCCGGAGGTTCGAGTCCTCCCGCGGACGTGTACGGCGGCTAGCTCAATGGATCAGAGCGCCTCGCTTCGGACGAGGATGTTGGGGGTTCGAGTCCCTCGCCGTCGGTTGTTGTCGCTGTGGTGTTTAACGGTAGCATATATCCCTGCCACGGATAAGGTGTCGGGTTCGAATCCCGCCAGCGACTTATTGCGTCGCCGTGATGTTCAACGGTAGCATGGCAGGTCGGCGACTTTGGAGAAGGAAGACGATGGACTTTTCGCCTAAATCGACAACTGAGGAGTTCCCAAATGGGATCGTTTCGCACGACATCCAGTTCTTCGCCGGGGCCAAGGCGTCGTACACCCTCATGTTTGTGGCGGAGGGGCGGAAGTCCGGCATGCGCGTCTTCGTCGATGTGGACGGTGACAGGAGTCCGGTGGCGATGTCGTTCATCGGCAAGGGGGCCGGCGGGTTTGAGGGACAGGTCGCCGAGGAGCTGTACGAGATGGCCAAGGGGCTGGTGCGGCTGGACGACATCAGGCGAGGTGCGGCATGAGCGTACCCCAATCAGGCTCTCCAAGAGGACCTATGTACTCCTCAAGCATAGATGGCGATGCCGCCAGTCTTATAAACCGGGGAGGGCGGCTCAAGTCCGCCGGGGAGCTTTTTGCGGGCCGAAGTGGACGGCGTTGCCAACGAGGAGGTGTCGGGTTCGATTCCCGTCGGCGACTTTGAGATAGATCTGCTGCCCTAACTCAATTGGCAGAGCACCACTCCTGTAAAGTGGAGGTTCCGGGTTCGATTCCCGGGGGCAGCTTTTTGCGGGCCGAAGTGGACGGGTTACCCCAATCTCTAGGTCGCGGGTTCGAGTCCCGCCGTGCCCTCGTGCTGTTCGATGGGGCGCGTAGTTCAGTTGGCAGAACGGGAGACTTCAATGTCCGTTTGCGACTACTTGCCCGCATGACGCGCCCATGGCGTATCGGTATCGCACGACCTTCCCACGGTCGAGAGCCGGGTTCGATTCCCGGTGGGCGCTTACGGACAGATGATGTCCGAATCGATTAACCAGGAGGATCGCGGGTTCGACTCCCGTCCGGTAAGTTAGGCTTTGCCAACGGTCTTGCCGGTAGCTCAGTGGTCAGAGCGCTTGGCTGAATGCAACGCACGGCGATGTAGTCGTGCTTTAGATAGATGCGGGGTCGCTCAATCTGGTGGAGCACTTGCCTGTTAAGCAAGCGTCGAAAGACATGTGGGTTCGAATCCCACCCCCGCAGTTGCGTGGCATAGCTCAATTGGAAGAGCGCGGCTCTCATAAAGCCGAGGTTCCCGGTTCGATTCCGGGTGCCACGATTAGATGAGTCCGTATCCTCGCGCCCATTTCCTGACAGCGTTGTCGGAGACACCATACCTATAGCCAAGAGCGACCCAAGACTTTTTACCAATCATTCTTGCTAGATGCTGTTTCCTTGGACGCTTGACAACACGCTGCGATCTATGTGAACAGCGAGATGAACAGTATTTCTGTGCCAAGGCTTTAGGTCGGAAAGTTCTTTTGCAACAGTCACATCTGCGGGCCGCGCTAATTCGTCTCCCAGCGCCAATTCGTCTTTCAATGTATTCAGAGTGTTCGGCGTGTGCTTTTTCCCTATCATCAGCAATCTCGGCATCGTGGACTTCCGCATGACATCTGACACACAAGAGATCACACTTATCGACCTCTTTGCACAATCGCTTAAAGCTGAAAGACTTTCCACCTATCGTGAAATCCTTTTTGCTGGGATCTCGATGATGAAACGAATACGCCGATGGACAGGGTTTGCAATATGGACACATCTCGCACTTGCCACCCTTGTGGGCGATGAGCTTCATCTTGACACGGCGGCGATAATTGACAACACTGGAACCTGACACCCCACATTCTAGCCTCTAACCCATCATTTTACTGGACATTGCGAGGCAACCAGGTAAATCGTATACTTCCGTAGGCCAACCAGCCATGCTGGCTATAGGGGCGGAGGAAATGCGATGCGAAAATGGATATTAGCTACGCCGAGGCTTGAAGTGGCCATTCTTGTGGTGGCAGCGGGGAGCCTTTTGGCGTGGTCGGGGCAAGGCTGGTTATGGGTCGCGCTCAACCTCGCTCTTCTGCTCGGCTGCGTTTTGCCAGCGATGAACTGCTGTGTCAATCTCAAGCACATGTTCAGGATGAGGTTCGACCCGGAGTACCGCCGAAAAGAAGATAGGCTTGATGCGATCTGTAGCGGCTTCGCCAAGATGGGCGACCATGTCCAACAGGCGTACGGCGCGATCGCGGACGGCGAGCGGCTCCGGGACTTGGTTGCGGAGTTCGACGAGAAGTTCCCGGACGACAAATCACTGGTGGAGATCGACGGCACGGATCGCGGTCTGCGGCTTGTGTCAGGCGACAGCTAGGAGTCGGTGGGCCTCGGTCAGTCCGTTGGTGTAGCCGGATAGTTGTCTCTGTGGGGCCAAAGTCTCGACAAGCCCCATCAACTTCTTCCTGGCAAGTCCCCTGCTCATCTCTGCGGCTCTCTCGTCCTTGGCCCTGACCGCCTTCTCGGCATGCTCGATGTGCTTCCCGATGAGCGTCACGGCGGCCTGCAACTTGTTCTTGACGGTCCTGTCCGAGATGGCCGAGTAAACCTCAACGGGCGGCTGAATCTTGTCGCGAGCCTGCGACAAATCCTCTAGCCTTCGCTTTTGAGCCTTGTCAAGACGCCATTTGTCCATCAACCCTGCCACGACCTCCCCGACGATCTCGTCGATCGACGCCGCCATGGCCATCTCGTTGGGCGGAGACAGGCAGACATTGCACTTTCCAGACACCATCTCGTCCTTCAGCATGAGCTTGCGGCAACCAGTGCAGCAGCCTTGTCTGCTCATGTCGATGACCTCGGCGCGGGCGGTGACCGGGAGGAACATGCTGCCGGATGGCGAGCCGCCGACCTCGAGCAGGGCCTCCCCTGCCGCAGTCGCTTGGGCGGGCGTCATGTGAATTTCTTGGGCGGGTGTGTCCCTCTCGTCCAGCCAGACGCAGTTGTCTGCCTTGTCCACACAGAGCATGCTCGCTATGGCGTGGTAGCCTCTCATGCTCTTCCTTCGCGCATGAAGACTTTATTCATGCCGCCAGCGAGAAGTCGCGTAAGCCTGATGAGACATCGGACGCGTATTCCCATATCACGCTGTGCGCCGACAGATCCTTGGCCATCGACAGGAACCTCACCATGCCGGACAGCTCGCCCTGGATGGACTCTCTCTGCCTGCCGAGTACATCCTCGTCCTTGGCCTTGACCGCCCTCTCGGCGAGTTTGATGCTCCTGCGGACCCTGTCCAAGGTGGACTGCGTTTCCCAAGAGTTCCCCAGCGCAGCCAACAGGGACGGCGGCGGCTTGATCGCGGCCCTCAGCGACGACAGGGCCTTCAGACTCCGCCTCTGGCCCTCGTCGAGTCTCGGGTTCAGCAGTCCCGCTTGCTCAATCATGCCGGAGATCCGGTGGTACTCGCCCATGCGGTCGGGTACGGGAGAAAGACTTTACCACCACAGCCAGCGGACATCGCGGGGGCGGCGGGGCGTCGTCACATCCTCCCCGTCGCGGAGCTGCTCTCGCATGGCCTGCCTGGCCTGGGCACGGCGTTTCCTGTTGAGTCCTCGGCGAAACCACGCTGGCGGGGCGCCGCACGAGAATCGCGTGCGGCGTGGTCCGACCACCTTGAGGACCCACTCGTCCTCGGCGCGGTCAGACGCGCGCCATCGCATGCGGCGATCCTCCCAAGGGGTCCCCTTGGGGAAGTTCCTCCAGTCGTGTTCGGGGTGGCACTTGAGGAAGATGTCAGAGAGACGCCCGGCGTCCATTCGGCGCAGGTCGCGGAGCTTCTCACTCCTCGGATTTTGTCTGTTCGCCATTCGTAGCCTCCAGTCTTGAGTAACCTCAAGACTGGCTGACTACGGCCTGGCGCCCTCCGGTTTTGTGGGACATGTGCATCGTTCGGTTCTCCGATACTACTGTATCGCGCTGGGGTCGCCCTGTCCAGTGCCGTCCATGGGGCAGTGCTTCCTCTCGTACTCCTCAACCCGGCCCACCAGCAGGTCCAGCTCCTCGCCGTCCGGGGTACCCTTCTGAGCGTCCGCGTCCATCAGCTCCTCGATGCGGGCCATGGCCCTCTCGTACTCCTCCTTGGTCATCGAGTCGCCCTTTCGGCGCTCCGCCTTCTCGGCGGCCTTCGCGCGCTTCCTCTGCTCCCTCTCGCGCTTCTTCGCCTCGCGCATCCGCTTCTGTACGGACTGTCTCTGTTTCGCCATGCGGCCTCCTTTCGCCGGACAAGATCGCCGACCGGAAGGCATGCGGAACAGGCCAGTGGTGGTTGCATCTCGTCTGCTTATTATACCCGCGTACGGCGCCCTGTCAAGCGTTATCGGGCTGGCGGCACAGGATCTCGCCCGGATTGTCCCTGCGGGCGACCTTCGCCAGCTCGCGGCGGCGCCTGTCGGCCTTCTCGTCGGTCCCTGACAGCATTCGGTGGTTGGAGACGATCCATTCCGCCGTCTCCTCAAATCCCTTCGCCTCGGCCCTATCGTCGTACGGCGCGCCTTGGTCGATCCCGAACACCGTCCGTCCGGTGGCGTCGTCCACCCACCAACCGTCGTCGCCGTTCCGCATGGCGAATATCCTGTCTTGGCCGACCTCCAGCCCCCAGAAGATCACCTGATCCTCCTCGTCCCCGTAGTGGTATGCCTCCACGCCGCCGGCCCAGAAGACCACGGCATGCTTGCCGTACTTCGGGCCACTGCTTCGCCAGTCGCTGCGCGCGGCATTCTTGGCGTCCCGCGAGCCGAGGACGAACGCGAAGTTGAACCCGGGGCCGCGTTTCCTCGCCTCGTCGCTGAAGTGCGTGGTCAGTCCGAGGCCCTCGGTGCTGTCCCACCCGTGCGTGAACCCGTCCGACGCGATCGACTCCGGGTCGTCGGTGAAGTGTACGAGCCATGTCGGCTTGACGAGGCGGTTGAACGACATGTGCTCGTACGCGGGCCTGTCCGGACCCATGTCACCGCGCTGCACCCGGCTCTCCACATGCTCGCGGAAACGTGCGAGGTCCGCATCCGAGGCCCCGTCGATCCACGCCAGCGAGTCGTCCCCGCCAGTCGCCTCTCCCACCTTGGCCTTCATCTCTCCCTTGCACTTCTCGCAGTCAGGGTCGTCGCCGGCGTCGCACTCCTCGCAGACATGCTCCAGGAGCCAGTCCTCCAGCTCGTACGAGTAGTCGTACGGGTCGAATCCCTCCTGGAGGTACCTGTGAAGCATACCCTGCTCGGGGCCGTACGCCAGGAGTTTGCGGATCGAGTGGTATGGCATGTCTACTCCACCGTGACGGTGATCTCCGCCGTGTCCCTGCATCCGTCGTCGTCGGTCACGGTGAGCCTGACCCTCTTCGGGCCGGGGATGTGCCACTCGACGGACGGGGACCGGGTCGTCGGGTCCCCCTCGACGAAGCTCGCGCCCTCTGCGTCCCATTCCCAGTGGGACAGGCCGAAGGCGTCGGAGCCGTTGAATCCGGTGGACTTGGATCCGTCGAGCGTGACGGGTGTCGATCGTGCGCATGCGTCCGGGGCGGCGGAGGTGGCCCTCGGCGCCCTCTTGCGGCCCTGCGTGTCCGGCGCGCCGCCGATGACCTTGGGGACAAGGGTCTGCTTCGCCGCGCCGCGCTTTATCCTATCATCCGCCATGCCGGAGGTGGGGTGATGAGGACTTTATTCGAACCCGAGGAGCCTGCGCATGGCTGCGTCCCTCTTGCGGTTCAGCTTCGTCTCCTCCTCGACCCATCGCAGATGTCGTCTGGGCTTACCCAATCAACGACATGGACGCGTTAGTCGGCGTCCCAGTCCGTGGCGGGACGAACATCGCGTAGCGGCGGTTCGGGGCGTCATCCATGCGCGACGGGGCCTCCTTGGCCTCGGCGATGTTGCCGCTGCTGGGGCGGGGGCCGATGAATTGTGTGTGCATTCACCAGGAAACTCAACCGGGGATAGGGTCGTCCTGTAGCGAGTGTTTGGCCATCGCCCATGCGACCTCCAAGCCGAACCGCGTCCTTGCCAGGAACTCGTCCGTCCGCGACGAGGGCAGCGGTTCCCACTCCCACTCGCCATCGAGATTCATCATTCCGCGAGGACCGCACACTGTCCAGCGATCGTCGCTGCGGTCGCGTCTTATCTCGACGGTCACGCCCCCGCCCATGTCGAACTTGGTCGCCTTGGAGAGCATGTCGTCCCTGTCGATTTGTCCTGCCATTTTTCGCTCCGTTTCCAGCGGCCAAGCCAATGCGGTTTCAACAGATAGGCCCTCCGGGCGACCCTTCGTGGGATTTTAAGCACGGCGGGGACGGTTGTCAAGCTGGACCGATGGGAGGCCCCAAGGCTTTGAACTCGCCGTCGGTGGGCGGAAATCGTTCGGGTCCAAGCCCCGCAGTCGTGCAACGCGGCGGGGACTAGGAACGCCGAGATTGCCGTAGGTGTCCGGTGGCGGGCAGGGTGGAAGTCAAATCCAATACGCGCCGCGATCGTAGTCCCACTCGGCCTTGTCCCTCAGCGTGGGGTCGATGGTCCACTCGAAAAGCCGCGTCTCAAGGCAAGCGTCCAATAAAGCCAGCATCTTGTCGGCCGTGACGACGCTGGTGATCGTGCTGCCGTCGCATAACCCGGTCAGCCAGGAGCGAAGGGTCCCCAAGGCCTCCTTCGACGGGGGAGACGGGGAATCCTTGTTGGCCCACCGCATCTCAAGGCATGTGAATATGCACGGGCCGGATGACCATGGGTCGTCCTGCACGACCTCGGTGTAAGAGTTTCCGTACGGGTCGCGCCACCTGCCCAACTCGATGTCCTCGCCGAACATGCCCTGCGCCCCGACATACCTGTCGAGCGCCTCAAGTGTGTCTGTGAACGAGCTGGCGGCGGTCGTCAGCCCGACGAATTGGGTGGTTCTACTCATAATGCATTCTAGCTAGAATGAAGGGATGAGGCAATGCCAAAGTCCAAAATGCAACAGGGCAATCCCGCTGCGAGCTTGGATTCAGGGGAAGAAACGGAACCTACAACATCGCAAGTATTGCTTCACATGCTCCCCATTTGGACACCATAATACACGGAAACTGGGCGAAAAAACACTCGCCCAGACACGGAAACTACTACGGGAATGCAAATGTGGTCGCAACCATCATCGGCGATACGGCAGCATGTGTCCAGCATGCCGTCATCGCAAGCGACAAACTGCATGCAACGCCAAAATCTACTCTGTAGTTGGAGAAGCATGCTGGATATGCGGATACAATCGCACTAGGAGAAACCTCTGCTTTCATCATGTGAATCCTGCCACCAAGCTGTTTTGCCTAACGACAAGAGAGATGATGCTAAAATGGACACGGGTTTGTTGTGAGCTACAGAAATGCATCCTAGTCTGTGCGAATTGCCACGGCGAAATCCACGACAACCTCATTGACTATCAGGTAGTGAAACGCCTGCACCGCAATGAATGGTCAAAAAGAAGCAAGCATCTCTTGGCCTTGACACCACAGGTTTAATGGGTCCGCCCGGACTTGAACCGGGAATCTTGGAATTATGAGTTCCCTGCTTTAACCAATTAAGCCACGGACCCGATAGAAAAGGGCGCCCCGGATTCCCGGGACGCCCTTCCTTCCGATCGTGCGGCGAAACCACTTACTCCGTGGTTTCGTCGAAGAGGCCCTCGGCCTCATCGACAGCCGTGTCGATCAGGGCCGAACCCTGGTCGATGGCCGACTGGCCCTTCTCGGTGACCGTGAGATCGATCTTCACGAACCCGAAGTGGACAGCCGCAAAGATCACCGCAACCGTCGTGAGAATACCAAACACGAAACCCTTGCTTCTCTTGAACATCGCCGTTCTCTTGAACATAGCCATTCCTCCCTTTGTTGTGCCTGCCCGGAACACCCGGACGTCCGAATCCAAAGTCCGGAATCGCGCCGGACACGCATCACATACTATTATACCCCGCCGCCTTGAAAAGTCACCCCCTGAAAAGCTTTGCCACCCCGCGGGCCAGTCCTGCCTGATTCAGCACGTCCGCCTTGCGGATTCCGCGTATGTGGGCGTCCGGTATCCGCCAAGCGTCTCCGTGCGGCACATGCTCCAGCGTCAGCGGACTTTCCTTGGACACGCGATATGTGGCGCACCCGTCGGCCACCGGGAAGGACAGCAGCACACCGACCGTCCCGCCCTCCAGGACTGCGGCTGCGGCGTCCGTCAACGCCTTGAACATAGCGTCTGTGCGTCTCAGGTAGTCGTCTACACCCTCTCCGGCCTTCATTCCCCATTCGCCCTCTACGGGCTTCGCAGCCAGCCTAGCCATCTCCTGACCCTCCTACGGCTCGCAGGGCAGTCGGCAGCAGTGTCGCGATCCCGTACCACAGCACCAGCGAGATCGGGATCGCGAACATAAGTCCGCGAATCGCGTTTCCCGTCGGCTTTGGGACGGGGGTGTCCGCCGGATGTTGCCCTCCGCACGCCGCGCATTTGTCGCATTCGGTCGCCATTATCTCAGTCCGTCCTTTCTCTACGATGCAGCCGCCGCCAATGCCATCTTCACGGAGTCGGCCGGGAACTTGAACACCTTGCCGTCGGCCCGCTGCGCCAGGATTGGGAACCGCGTCGCCTTCGGCTTGAGTCCGCAAACGACATACGGCTGCTTGCCGCTGACGAAGGTCTTGCCCAAGTCGTCTGGCGACAGCCCATACGCTGTGGCCAGTTCGCGGAACGCGGACACTTCCTTGGTCTCGGCGGTTCCGTCGGGGTTGGTGGTCGCTAACTCCACCTTGAAGGTGCAGTTTCCGCCGTCACGGGCGAATGTCGCCCCGCCCACCTTGATCTGGCATCCCAGCTCGTCGGCGAGGGTTGCCAGGGCGGCTTCCAGTTTTCCACAGGTACTCTTGACGGTCGCTCGATCGAACATTCTGTTCTCCCTGCTGTGTTATGCGGGGATGACTCCCCCGTCTACAGCAAGAGA
>VAPC010217310.1_pt1 | contig 18825 bp, 17 predicted proteins | sample 3395121 | NCBI WGS metagenome assembly VAPC01 (sample SAMN08290434, study PRJNA428436) | hydrothermal vent metagenome | isolation source: Deep-sea hydrothermal vent chimney | place: Indian Ocean: Southwest Indian Ridge | depth 1711 m m
GTAAACGATTACATAGCCACCTTGGCCATGTGTCTCCCGAAGAGTATGAAAAACAGTATTTAACTGGAAGCTAGAAGTCTACAAAATTGGGGGAAGATCAGTCCCACTCCCCTTACCCAAACGCCCTAAACGCTCTAACTTTAAGTTAGTGCCAAATAGCCAAGCATTTAAACAAAGCCAATAACGCCACTGAGGTTTATTATGGCCTTGAAGGTGAGATTGCTTACTCATTTCCCCCAATTAACCGCCCTAGCCACACCTAATGCTATTTCATGCAGCACTACAAAACCCGCTCCATAGAGGGTGGCCCAAACTGGGATGATGATAAAATCGAGGGTTGAGGTAGATGATGAAACGGTGACTTCTTGGAAATTTGTAAGCCAAGGATAAAAGCCAAAGCAGTAAAGAATAATGATTGGGGCTGCAAACAGTATTAAACGCAGTTTTCGCTGTTTAAAGAATGGGATAAATGAGCTGCCTAGCATCAGTAATAACGGCACGAACACATAGATCACCGAAGTAAAATCATGCAGTGTCATGCCTAAACCAATAGTTACAATCAGCAAGAATAAAGCAGTAAAAATGCGGTAAGCAGCTGTAAAATTCATTGTCATTCCGTGTAATACCAATTCGCTTAATTAAGTGGTCTATTTTGAGGCAAGAAAACCTCGTTGATAGCAAGGCAAAAATTTCGTTATTTAGTTGTTCTAAATCAGAAATTTTTAACGCAGCTAGCGACAGGTTTAATCCCTCAAAATGATTAAGTATTATTGCGGATTGGTATAATGTACCTACAACCACCCTAGCACGCTTATTTATAAATGACTATTTTATAGACCAATTTGCTTATTACAGCCGATGCTTTCTACAAAGTATTTATCATGGCTTACGAGTATAAACCCACCTTTAAAACCCTGTAATGACTGAGCCAAGAGCCGTTTTGACTCAAGGTCGAGATGATTATCGGGCTCATCTAATAACAAAAATGCGGTGCTTTCAATATTACCGACGATACACATAGCGAGCTTCATTTTCTCGCCACCACTTAAAAATGCGGCATGTTTAAAAACAGCATCTTTTCTAAAGCCAATACTGGCAAGTAGAGTACGTGCGGTGCTCTCATCTAGGTTTTTGCAGTAAAGCATGATGTTTTCAAGCAGGGTTAGCTCGTCGTTAATTAATGTAAAATGTTGGTCTAAATAATAGAGTGCTTGATTGCAATGTAACTGCCCTGCTTTTGCTGGTATGTCGTGGTTCAGGGTTTTAAGTAAGGTTGATTTACCAGTGCCATTAGCACCCGTTAAATGAATTTTATCATCACTGAATACCTGTAAATTAAGCGGTTTTTGTGTGCCGTTCGCTAATAGAACGTCCTCCAAGCTAAGTACTTTTTGGTGCTTAGCATCATCTGATTGCGCTAAGTAAAATTGCTGCGCTTTAGTTTGTTCAAGCTGGCTACGAAGCTCTTGTTTATTACGAGTGAGCGCACCTCCCCGCTTGGCGGTGTTTTTACTTTGTGATGATAAATGAGCGCTGGCTTTATCTTTTTTAGCATCCATCAGCACTTTAGGCTGGCTGCCTGATTTTCTAAGGGCTGCGCCTTGGCCTGCACGTTTTTGTGTTTTTTGCTTTTGTAGTTGCTCTGCTGCTTTGAGTTTAGTTTGCTGTTTAACAACGTGGTTTAACTTGTTTTCAAGAGCAGTAACTTGCTGCTGTTTTTGCGTTTGGTATTGTGAAAAACACGTACCAAAATAAGTTAAACCAAGGGATGATAGCTCCCAGATTTCATGGGCTTGTTCTAACAATTCTTGGTCATGACTTATCAGTAATAGCTGCCCTTTAAAGTTGTGTATTTGATTTATAAGCCAGCTTTTACCTTTTGTATCTAAGTGGTTTGATGGCTCATCCAGTATTAAAATGCTAGGCTTGAGGCAGTTTAACTGTGCCCAAAGCTTTAATTGGCTAAGCTGGCCTCCGCTTAAATGTTTGCTTAAGGAGTTAGGGGTTTTGCTTTTTACGCCAAGCCTTAAAAGCTCTGCGTTAAAGCGCTCTGGTAAGTCCCAATTGCCTTCAAGTAAAGATAAATTTTGCTCTGTAACTTGCCCTTGGTTTATCTTATCAAGGGCATTAAATACAGGCTCTAGCCCAATAGCTTCTGCAATAGTTTGGTTTTCAGCCTGATTTACATCATTCATCTGCTGATAAAAGCCAAGGGTTGAATGGCAAACAACCGTGCCAGAGCTAGGCTCTTTTTGCTTAGCGAGTATTGACGCTACTATTGATTTACCACAGCCATTTTTGCCGACTAAGGCAGTAACTTTAGTTGTGAGTGAGAATGAAAGGTCGTTAAATACAACATCGCCATTGCCATGTTGATAATATAAATTAAAAGCTTGAAGGTGTGGCATAGTGCCTCCTGTATTACAGGGGCAGTGATACCAATCCACAGAATAGACCACTTAATTAAGCGAATTGGTACTAAGCGTTTGATCACACGAGAAGTAACATAATATAAAGTGATAGTGAGCAACGCCTACTAACCCTGTTGGTCCAAAAGATAAAAATGAAATTGGATAACAGGTTTAGATGTTCATATTGGCGGTAACTCCTAAAAAATGAGGTTAGATAATAACCAGACAATGCTCAAATAGCAACGAGTTATATTTTAATGAAATGAATTTCTAAATCTTTATATAAAATCTAATATAGGTTAAACAACCAAAAAAGCTACTTTGCTTATTAACTACCGGTAGCTATAAAGAGCATTGGAATATCCGCCAAAACTTATTCAATGTATATACGAAAACAAAAAGCATTGATTACTGATATAAAATCAGATTGTCTCCATCTTTTATTTTAACTGCTACTGAAAAAAGTCATGAATACGTTGAATTTCTAACTAATTAAGATATCGAGGGTATAGTTTTTAATCAAAAAGCAAGAAAAAAAGATTGTGCTATTATTAGCAATTAAGCTTAAAGCACCAACTAGTAGTATCGCTGGAAATTTTCATGAGAGTAGCTAAGAGTAGTTAATTAAATTAAATGGAGATAAACTAATGAAACACAGCTTCCTAAAGTTAATGGTAATTGTAACGCCCTTATATCTAGTAGCGTGTGGCGGTGGGGGCTCGGATTCAAACACAAGTAATGAAGACGCCAGCCCCCCTACTTCTGATGATAATAATGATCAGGTTGTCAACACGACTGTCCCAAAAAAAAGTACTATCATCACTGATTGTTGACGCTAATGGCGATAATAATATGGATATTATTGTGTCAGCTTATAGTAATACGGGTTATGAAAACCCTCTTTTAATGCTTAATGATGGTAATGGCGAATTTACAGAGCTTGAGGGCGCAATTGCACTGAATAATAGTAATCAACAAATAAAAGCAAGTCCTCACATGGCAATGATTAATGCTAACAATGATGAGTACAGTGACGTTATTTTAGTTAACACTAATGAAGATTACACAGAGTCAGAGTTCCATTTACTTTTAGGTTCTGATTCTGGGCAATTTACTGACGCAACGACGAATATAAGTGAGTCAATCTTCACTGGATGGGGAGAGGTTATCGTTGCTGATATAGACCAAGACGGTTTTGATGATTTTATTCTTGCTCAAAATCCTAATGGAGCGCAATGCGAAGTCACTCAAACGAGTAAATCTGGATGTTTTGGTGGAACAATCTATTTAAACGATGGAACAGGTTTATTTTCACCTACCAGTATTGAGCTATTTGACGATAGCAATGGTGCTCAATACAGTGCTAGCTCCTTACAGTTTACCGACCTAGCTTCTGGTGGAATTGTTAATAGTGAAATTAAAGAAGTGTGGCGGGTTGAAGCTGGTGACCTCAATGGTGATAGCATAATTGACCTAGTTGCTCCAACATTTGGTGAACGAATGATCCCAAGCTTCATCAATCAAAGCTCTGCGGGTAATGTTAGCTTTAGAATTACCTATTCTGATGTGCCTTTGTCAGCTGGCGGTGGCAGCGCTTTATTAGATGTTAATCGTGATGGCTTTTTAGATTTAGTGATGTCTGAAGCAATTTATAATGGCGCTGTTGTAGCAGATCATGATACACAAACAACACCTGTTTATATTGCGGTTAATGATGGTAATGGAAACTTTACAGAGGCAAATGACCTTTTTGAACAAGGAGTTGCTAAGGTACAACATGCAAGAGCATGGATAGTGGCTGACTTTGATTTAGATGGGAACGACGACTTATTTGTAGCTGATCATGGCTATGATTTTCCTCCATTTAGTGGATATCAAAACTTACTATTAATGAATTCAGCAAGTGGTTTAACAAACACAACCGAATTGGCTTTAGGAATTGAAAATACTTTTACACATGGTGCCAGCGTAGGTGATATTAATAATGATGGCTACCCAGACTTATACTTAAATAACGACCTTCAGTTAATTGAAACAAGTTCTGAAAGCGCCTCAGCTTCACCAAGACTGTGGTTAAACAATGGAGACGGTACATTTACTGCCTCATCTCAGGAACTGTAAATTTGATAGCTGGCTTCTTTCACCCAAGGTCGGCTTTTTATCTTCTTTCTGTTTACACCTATAGCTTTAACAGTTTAAAACTAATTATGTTAGCCTATAAGTGATTTTAAACAATAGGTGTAACTTTGAAGCTGATTAATAGCAAAGTTGTATTACAAAACCAAACGCAAATTAAACTTGAGTTAGATAAAAACAAGCGGGTCTTTGTTATTGGCGATTTAGATGCTGACTTAGCAAAATTTGAACAAGCGCTTGAATCTGTAAATTTTGATAAAAATCACGATGTGCTGTTTTCGCTTGGTGATGTTATAGATAGAGGTAATGATAGCGTAAAGCTTCTTCAACGCTTTATTGAGTTGGGTGTTTACATGTCATTGGGTAATCATGAGCATATGTTGCTGGAATCATTATTGGCACATGATGAAGCCTACTTTTCGTTATGGGTTAAAAATGGTGGTCGCTGGCATATAGATGCAAGTGATGATGAACTTGAATTTGTTTGCAATTACTTACGCAAACGCCCTCTTTCATATTTGTTAGATTATCAAGGTGTTAAAATAGGTTTATCACACACTGTGTCGCATAATTGGAATTGGTTGGCCCCTTCAAATAATAAACAGTTTGCTGTGTCTGCACTTTTGTGGGAACGAACAATAGCAAAGCAGAAGATAGTTGAAGATAACCAGAGCGTTGATTTTTCTATTCATGGTCATAACACAACTCAACGCGCCTATTGGCTTGGCAACACTTACCATATAGATACCAACTACCTTGGCGGGAAGCCAACGATTGTAGAGCTTGAAGTTTTAATCAATCAGTTAATGTAAAGTGGCAAGTCTCGTCACTGCGTTTTTTTCGAGGTATTGTTTATATTGATAACGGGCGTGCCAAAGTTGCTCATTTGTTTGCTGCAGATAGATTATAGGTCCACTGCTCTTCTTAGCTAGGTTTGTCAGTTTTGTATATTCAAGCGTATCAATCTTACCATCACTGAAATAGCTTTTAGCGACTTGCAAAAACTCTTCATCTTTGTAGATATCGCTATGCCATATGAGTGAGCGATACATACTTGCGGTTATTTCGCGTGGCTTATCATTTGAGCTAAAGAGTTTAACCTCGGAGTAAATCGAGTTACCTGTGATTACAATCCCTATTAATGAAAGCGTAGTGAGAGTCATCATCCATTTCATGCTTCTATCCTCACAGTTAATTACTTTTAACTATAGGAGAGAAAGATGAATGTTTGCTGTTTATTTAATCAATTTGTTGTGGGTTAAGTATTCTCTAAACACTTAGTTATTGTTTTAAATGTTGTTTAACGTATCAGGTAAAACCTAATACGTTATCAACGTTAATGCAGTGCAGCTGTAAATGGAATTTGCTTACAAATTTCTGCCTCAGCAACGAGGATCTCTTCTAATCTTGTATCCACTTCTGCTTTGTCAAAGTATTCGTATGCAAGCTCTACAAATAAGTTTTTATGTTTTTCTTCAGACTTAGCGATAGCTACATAAAAATCTTTTTCTTTACCAGCAGGAAGTGCCTCTGCAACTAAAGAGAAGCGTTCATGACCTCGCGCTTCAATGACGCCAGCGACTAATAAACGATCCATTAAAAACTCATCACGGCCATTTCTGAATAATGCGCGAATATTCTTAATATAAGGATCTTTTTGATCATTACCTAATGAAACATCACGTTCCATTAAAAGCTTGAGTACTTGTTTAAAATGAATCATCTCTTCTAAAGCTAAATCAGTCATAGCTTTAACCAGCTTACGACGATCTGGATAATGAGATAGCATTGACATAGCCATACCCGAAGCTTTTTTTTCGGCTGCGGCATGGTCTTGCAAGAAGGTATCAAAGTCTGCAAGAACACCTTCAGTCCATTCAAATGGCGTGTGATATTTTAATTCAAACATAATAGTGAACAACTTAACTAATAATGGCGGCGATTTTAGCGTATTTACGTTATAAAATCTTGTGATTGTAACCCAGTGACTTATCTATTTTTCCATTTCGTGTAGAGGCCACTTTGTTAGGGTGTTTAATGTCATTCCAAGCCGTTACTTTGCCCGCTATATTCAGTGGTTTAAAGGTGATAGTTTGCTCTGTTTGAAGAAAGCTTTGAAGTAGTTTAGGACTTTGCTCGTCAGCAACATCCAAAGACAAGAGCTGGTGCTCTCGCCCTCTAAAATACTCAAAAACTTGATTTTGGTGGCGGTTATAACACTGTGTTAGGTATTCGTCAGATTCAATATCGGACAAATTAAAACGGCCAAAAGTATCTATGTAACAACGTTTAAGGTGAGTATTAAAGCCACCATCTTCTCGCATTAAGTTGGTGTGCATTCTTGTAAGTAGTTGTCTTATTGATGGCAACCATTTAGTTAGCTCACGCTCTAAATTAATAAATCTACAATTATCAAAGTGCTTGTCGAGTAGTTTATATTCATTGAACACAGGGGTATCTGCAATTACTTCTGCGCCGTGAATTGATTGTTGGGTATAAGCAGTGTGTGCAGTTTTGTATCCTAGCTCTAAAAAGCTATGGCATATGCTGGTTGTGCCTGTGCGTGGCAAACCGATTATAAATATCTTATTTTTCATTCACAGTCTGTATTGTTAACCACAAAGACGCATCGTCTACTGGGGTTAATGGAGGTAAATCTTTGTTCTCTAATTCTATAATAGTCTTAGTGTGTATGCTGGCATTATTGATTGCTGCGCCATTATATTTATAAAAAAGGCGATCAAATTCACCATTTTCACGCATGATCTTAATACCTTTAGTCACTGCATCAGCAATGTCAGTGTTGTTCTTATTAAAAAAGAAATATATTGGGCTTGGGTATTTCAGCATGAGTTGTGGTAACACTTCAAGTTCCATATCATTTTCAAACATTGCTTTTTCTATATCAACTTCCAAAATTGAACGAGGAAACAATTGCCCTCGCCCTTTATTTAGCATGTTAAAAAGTGACGTATAATCTAAAGAGGTAGATACAACGAATCCGTTGTCTCGTAATATTTTTGTATCTGGCCAGTCTTGCCCTTGAACGAAGTAAACTGTTTTTAAATCATCTAACGTGTGCAGTTGCTCTAGCTGTTTTAATTGCGATTGGGTTGTTAAAAGTAAACGCCATCCGTATAAACCTTTGAACAAAGGCACTCTTAACGGGAATAATCGTTGCTCTCGTTCAATCGTTGTCATGGTCCAGTTGACGTTGATCTCTCCGCCAACTTCTATTTGTCTTAGTACGCGGCTTTGGCCTAGAAGATGTTTAGAAGGAGTTAGAGTGAACTTTACACCACTATGCTCTAAAGCAGAGCGAAGTAAAATGAGCGGATAAAGCACGTCTTCATCTAAATTCGGCATGGTCTTAGGATAGACAACACGGAGCGTTTGATTTTCTGAAGTTATGCTTGATGTTGGATTGTCCATTTCTACACTTGCAAGCGCGTTTTGACAACATAAAAGAAAGGCAAGTGTAAAAACAGATGTTTGCATAAGCTAAATAACTCGTGTAATTAATAATAAAACAGCGCTTAATAACATCGTTAAAAATGTAAGCGCCATACCAATAACACGGAATTTCAATTGATTTTCTGCTAGTGCGTAACTGTGGAAAATGCGTCCGACGACTAACATTAACCCTAAAACATAGCAGTAATGACTTGAAAGACCTTGATACTCTACTAAAAATAGCAGAATCAACGAAAAAGGCACGTATTCGATAAAATTTCCATGAGTGCGAATTGCAGCATTTAATGCGCTGTCTCCGCCGTCTCCCAACGAGACTTTCTTTTTTTTGCGTAGTTTAATTACCCTAAAACTTAACTGGATGTACATTATCGCCAAAACGGCTGCAAATATTGAAACAATCACATTTTTTCCAAATTTTTATTTAACATTAGACGCTTAGCCAAGTTTATTGCTAGGCTGTTTGTATATTCTTAACTATTATGACTTGATCATATCGAAAGTCTAACTGTTCTTAAGGAAGTGCATGTTTACGCCAAGAAAATTAGCCGATAACTACCGAGAAATGATAAGCAGTATAGGGTTTTACCCATCTATGCTCTCGGTGATGTTTTTAGTTTTTGCTTTAGTGACAACGGCTATTGAGTATTCGTCTTTATCGATGGAATTTAAAGAGCTAATTGGTGTGTTACTGGTCGACAGTGAAGAAAACGCCAGAACTATCTTAAGTACACTAGCAGGCAGTATTATTTCACTCACTGTGTTTAGCTTTTCGATGGTAATGATTGTATTAAATAGTGCCAGTGCCGGCCTATCTCCCAGAGTACTACCTGGCCTAATTACTCGTAAATCACATCAACTTGTACTGGGTTTCTATTTAGGCAGCATTATTTACACAATTATTATGCTTATTAATATCCGTACTATTGGGGATGGAGATACGGGGATCCCTTCTTTAGGCATCTTGTTTTCATTAATTTTTGGCCTTATTTCATTGGGCTTTTTTGTTTACTTTATTCACTCAATTTCTAAAGCAATTCAAGTAGATAATGTTCTCAACGATTTGTTCAAGAATACTAAAGCGGAGCTAAAGAGTATTATTTCAATGCAGGATGAGAACCCTGTTAGCGACTTTCCTAGCTTTGATGATTGGCATAGCATTAAAAGTAAAACAGAAGGTTACTTTAAAGGTGCACACAGTGATAAATTATGTGCTTTGTGTAAAAAACATAACATAAGAATTTATATCTCGGTTAAACAAGGTTTTTTTACGGTTAAAGGTTATCCCTTTTTAAAGTGTGATACGGATTTATCAGATAAACCTGAACTTGTAGAAGAGCTGCTTGCTTGTTTTATTTTTTATATCGAAGAATACATTCGTGACCATTACCGCTATGGTATGACGCAAATTTCTGAAATCGCAGTAAAAGCAATGAGCCCAGGTATTAATGATCCTGGTACGGCAGTAAAAGCAATTGATATGTTGAGTATTCTACTTATTAAAAGGCTCAATATTAACGATGTGAACTACTCGCTGAAGCATGCTGAGGGTGATAAGCCGTATTTATATCTCCACGAAACATCTTTTGACGAGCTATTGCACGATAACTTTACCCCTATACGCAATTACGCCAAGGGTGATGCCTATGTAATGGTTAACGTACTCGAAGCGTTTAAAAATATTCTATTTAGATCGTCTGAAAACAGTGAAGCCACAGAGAGCCTATTCATTTATTTAGAAGCGATAGTAGAGGATATAGACCGTAATACAAATAATGATTACGACAGAGAGCAAATTACCAACATGCTAAAAGCAATTGCGAGAATATCTGAAGACAAAGGGGAAAAATTGGTGGCAAAATTTACCACCAATTCTGAAGATTAATTTTCGATGAGGTAAACAGCGTAACTACTGGCCGTGATGGTGATTTCACCACTTTGATAGGCATCAGGCACGTAGTTACCTGATGCATCTGCGGCAACCATCATTTTTTCGGCACGCATATACGGTTGTACATCGCTCTTTAGAGGACTATTCGAAGCCGTATATAAACCTTTTAGCTCTACACCATAATCACTAGCAAACTCTTTTGCTGCTGCTTTGGCATCTTTTATCGCGAGCTTTTGTGCTTGTTTGTGCAGCTCATCATAGCGGCTAGAAACAAATTGAGTTTGATTTATTTCATTAATACCTGAATCAACAAGTTGTTGTAATAAAATTGGGTATTTTTTTAAGTCTTCTAGAGTCAGAGATAAGCTTCGCGTTATACGGTAACCAACAAAATTTTGTTTACCTGTTTCTCTATTGTATTCGGTTTGTCTATGAATCGAGATATTAGAAGCATAAATACCTTTTTCATCTACACCTTGGCTTTTGGCTAACTTTATCGCTTTAGCCATTGTGGTGTCAGCTTTATTTTTTGCTGCTATTAGGTCTTTATCAACTTCGACGATACCCACTGTCAGCTTGACGTTATCAGGAATAGCGGTAACGGTTGCTTGGCCTTGAATGTAGATATGAGGTGAATCAGGTGCTGATTGAGCAAATACATTTAAACTGATTGCACTGGCAATTGTGGCAAAAACGAACTTACGCATAATTCATGTTCCTTAACTATAAACTCCTTTCATTATCACCTTAAAGGGTTAATTCAATATGAACAAGGTGATTACGCAAATTTTTTAATAACGATAAAAAACAGGCTAAAAAGCCTGTTTTTTCTAAATGGAAATAAAGAATTAAATACTACGACGTTTGTAGTTACGGTATTCAGGTAACCAGTAATTCTTTTCGATTGCAGCCCATAAAGCTTCATCGCTTAATTCTAGTGCAACGCCCTCTTCCATCGCTTTTTTAGCGACAGCAAAAGCAATACGTTTACTTAAAGCTTGGATCTCAGTTAAGGCTGGTAACAAGCTACCTTTACCAGTGTTAGCGCGAGGCGAAGACTCTGCTAACGTTTCACTTGAAACAATCAACATTGCATCTGTAATACGGGTTGCTTTAGCTGCAATAACGCCTAAGCCAATTCCAGGGAAGATGTAGCTGTTGTTACATTGAGGAATTGGAAATACTTGGCCATTGTAATTAACAGGATCAAAAGGGCTACCTGAAGCAACGATTGCTTGGCCGTCTGTCCACTCGATTACATCTGCAGGAAGCGCTTCCACTTGCTTCGATGGATTACTCAATGGGAAAATAATTGGCTGTGCACATGATGCATGCATTGCACGAATAACTTGCTCTGTAAATAATCCAGGTTGACCAGATACACCGATTAAGATGTCTGGTTGTGCACAGTGCATTACATCAAGAAGTGATGCGTACTCACCACTGTAAGTCCACTCACTTAAGTGTGCTTTCGGTTGAGCTAGTGCATCTTGGAAATCACGTAAACCTTCCATACCCTCAGTAAGTAGACCAAAACGGTCAACCATGAAGATTTGAGAACGAGCTTGCTCATCGCTAATGCCTTCAGCAACCATAGTACTGATAATTTGCTCCGCGATACCACAACCAGCAGAACCTGCGCCAACAAACACTACTTTTTGCTCAGAAAGCTTTGCACCTTTTACACGACATGCAGCAAGTAATGAACCCACAGTCACAGCAGCTGTTCCTTGGATATCATCATTAAAGCTACAAATTTCGTTACGGTAACGTTTCAGTAAAGGCATTGCGTTCGGTTGTGCAAAATCTTCAAACTGTAACAGCACACTAGGCCAGCGACGTTTAACGGCTTTAATAAATAATTCTAAGAATTCATCATACTCGTCTTGTGAGATACGCTTATGACGTGCGCCCATGTACATTGGGTCATTAAGCAGTTTTTCGTTATTTGTACCAACATCAAGCATTACAGGTAATGTATAAGCAGGGCTAATACCACCACACGCTGTGTAAAGTGATAATTTACCGATTGGAATACCCATGCCACCAATACCTTGGTCACCTAAACCAAGAATACGCTCACCGTCCGTTACAACGATAACTTTAACTTTACCTTTTGTAGCATTACGTAAAATATCATCAATTTGGAAACGATCTTCATAAGAAATAAATAAACCACGGGCACTGCGGTAAATATCCGAGAATTTTTCGCACGCATCACCTACTGTTGGTGTGTAAATGATAGGCATCATTTCTTCAAGATGATCACGAACTAAGCGGTAGTATAAGGTTTCGTTGTTATCTTGAATTGCGCGTAAGTAAATGTGCTTATTGAGGTTGTCGCTAAAGCTTGAATATTGCTGATAACAACGCTCAACCTGCTCTTCGATAGTCTCGTAACGAGGAGGTAATAAGCCAGCTAAGTTGAAGCTTTCTCTTTCTTTTTGTGAAAAAGCGCTGCCTTTGTTTAACAGTGGCGTTTCAATAAGGCCTGGGCCTGAATAAGGAATATATAGATAATTTGGATCGGTATTTGTAGTCATATTTCCAAGCTTTGATGCGTCATAATTATGACCTGACATTATTACTGTTGAAGGTGAAATTGCAATGACAATCCACCTTGTCAGACCATTGAAGAAAATGAATTTTATGCTCTAAACTGCATACTCTTTAGTATACATGAAAACTCAGCAGCTTTAAGGCTGCTGAGCTTGTTTTTAGTGGCTTTTATCACTTAAAGCAATCCCTTCACGACGCGGATCAGCAGCGCCGTAAAGTTTACCCTCTTTTAGTTCAACAGCATGTAAACCAGAGTTTAAATCTAAGATGCGAATATTGTGCCCACGGTTAACAAAATCAGCTTTATGATTTGCAAGCTCGGTGCCTTTTTCAAGGCTGGTATAATTATTTCGGTTTGTAATGCGTGGTAAGTTTATCGCTTCTTGCGCGTCTAAATTCCAATCGAGAACACCCACAACCACTTGCGCTACATAATCAATGATACGACTACCACCGGGTGAACCAACCACTAAGCGCAAGCTACCGTCTTTGTTAAACACCATTACAGGCGACATTGAGCTACGCGGGCGTTTACCTGCTTCAACACGATTTGCTAAAGGTTTACCATCTTTTGTTGGCGATAAAGCAAAATCAGTCAGTTGATTGTTTAAAATATACCCGTTCACCATGACTGTTGAACCAAACGCCATTTCAATTGAACTGGTCATCGAAACCGCATTACCTTCACTATCAACAATAGATACATGACTTGTTGAAGGCAATTCATACGCATCATCTTGTGCATAAGCAAGTGAGTTAGGCGGCGTGCCTGCTTCGGCATGAACATCTTTCTCTGAAATAAGTTTAGCGCGACTGGTAATGTACTCTTTGTTTAATAAGCCTTCGGTAGGAATTGCCATAAAATCAGGGTCACCCATGTATACATTTCTGTCGGCAAAAGCTAAACGCGATGCTTGAGTAAAATAATGAAGCGCTTGTACTGAGTTAGGTTCAAGCTTTGCCATTTCTTTGTGCTCAAGCAAGGCTAGAATTTGTAACACAGCAACTCCCCCACTACTAGGTGGTGCCATTGAGCACACTTCATATTGATGATAATCAACACACACTGGCGCACGCTCTTTGCTTTGATAGTTTGCTAAATCCTCTACGCGAAGTGTGCCTGGCGCTACAATTGAATTTTGCACTGCATGAACAAGTTGTTGTGCATTTTCGCCTTTGTAAAAAGCATCAATACCTCGTTTTGCTATTTCTTTATAAAGTGCTGCAAGCTCAGGGTTTTTCTTAACAGTGCCAATAGCGAGCGGCTTTCCGTCTGGAAAAAAGTAATCACGAATAACAGGTAACTTTGTAACACCAGGGTTTAGTTCTTTAGCTAGTAACTTATGCAAGCGAGGCGAAACAACAAATCCTTGTTCTGCAAGGGCTATTGCAGGTTGAAATAACGTTTCCCAAGAAAGCTTGCCGTAGCGCTTATGAGCTGATGCAAAGGCATGTAAAATACCCGGAACACCCACTGAGCGACCACCAACCACCGCTTCAATCCATTTTACCGCTTTACCGTGCTCATCTAAAAACAGTGTTTCATCCGCATTACTAGGCGCAGTTTCACGGCCATCAAAACTTGTTAAACTCTTTGACTTATTATCAAAGTACATCATAAAGGTGCCACCACCTATGCCTGATGATTGTGGTTCAACCAATGTAAGAACGAGTTGAGTGGCGATTGCTGCATCAACTGCTGTACCGCCTAGCTCAAGCATTTTTTGCCCTGCTTTTACAGCATAAGGATTGGCTGCTGCGACCATATATTTATCGCCTTCAACGACTTGCTTATGAGCAAATCCCGTTGCAGCTTCTGGTTCTCTTGTTTCAATTTTTGCCGGTGCAGCTAAAAGTGTTGAACAATACAGTAATGAAGAAGAGAGCACGATAAGTGCTTTGGTTTTAAAAAACATAAAAAACTAAATCCCGGTTGTTTTGTTTAATTGGCATCTTGGTGTGAAACGTGCACAATATGCAAAAAATGTCTAAGCCATAAAAATAACATGATCAACCTGCCCCTGAAACCACTATATGTACTTCCTCCCCTATGTTTAATCTTACTAAGCTCTTTTTTTGCGGCATTTAATCTAAATGATTATTTAGAATTTAACCGGTTGTTAGTTACAAATGGTGAATATTGGCGGATTTTCACTAGTCAATTCGTTCATGCAAATTGGCCTCATCTTTTATTAAATTGCGCTGGTATTTTTTTAATATGGGCATTACATGCTGAGCATACATCACCATTTAGATACGCTTTTAACATCGCTGTTCTTGCACTTTGGTGTGGATTGGGCGTGTGGTTATTTTGCCCTGATATTTATATTTATACGGGACTTAGTGCATTACTGCATGGTGTAATAATTTGGGGATCGGTAAAAGACGTACAAGCAGGCCTATTTTCAGGCTGGTTGTTGTTCGTAGGCACATGGGCGAAAGTTATTTGGGAGCAAATTGCAGGCCCTAGTGATTCAGTTAGCCAATTAATTGCATCAAATGTGGCTATAGATGCTCATTTTATTGGTGCACTTGGTGGCACAGTACTGGCTTTGCCAGTATTTTTAAATGTTTTAAAGTCTACATATAAAAACAGCCACTAATAAGTGGCTGTTTTGTATAAGTTCTAAAACTAAAGCGTTTCTTTGAACAACTTATAAATACGACGGTATTCATCTAACCAGCTTGATGGCTGTACAAAGCCATGTGGTTCAACTGGGAAAATAGCTGTTTCAAAGTTTTCTTTTTCAAGCTCAATTAAACGCTGCACTAAGCGTACTGAGTCTTGGAAGAATACGTTGTCATCTACCATAGGTGCGTTGATTAATAAGCGATTTTTCAAACCTTCCGCAAAATAAATTGGTGAACTCTTCTCATACGCAATTGGGTCAACATCTGGGTGATTTAAGATGTTCGACGTGTAAGGACCATTGTAGTGAGCCCAATCAGTTACTGGACGAAGCGCTGCACCTGCTTGGAATAGATCAGGTTGTGTAAATAGCGCCATAAACGTCATGAAACCACCGTAAGAACCACCATAAGTGCCTACCGCTTGTGTATCTACGTTAGCGTTATCTGCCATCCAGCTTACGCCGTCTGCTAAATCTTGAATTTCTGGCGTACCCATTTGGCGATAAATTGCTGTACGCCAGTCACGCCCATAACCTTTAGAGGCACGGTAGTCCATGTCCATGACTACGTAGCCTTCTGAAGCCAGTAGTGAATGGAACATAAACTCGCGGAAGTAACCAGACCAACCCATGTGTGAGTTTTGTAGGTAACCAGCACCGTGGTTAAAGATAACCGCTTTACGGTTTTTACCTGTTTCGCCTTCTTTATAATCAGCTGGGTAATATACTTTTGCGTAAATTGGCTGATCAGTGTGGCTTGAAGGCACAGCAACAATCTTAGGTGCAATTAACTTCTTCGCTAAGAACTCACCAGATACCGTATGCGTTAGTTGAGTTGCTTGGGTATTTGCTTTTGCATCAGCAACATATAGCTCAGGCGGCGACATAATCTTAGAGTGGGTTAGCAATAGTTTGCTTTCATCTGGACTTAACTGGTAGTCAGTCATGCCATCAAGGTTAGTGACTTGCTCAGACTCACCGTTTGCAGGGTTTACACGATAGATTTCGTAGAGACCTGGGTGCTCAACGTTTGCTTTGTAGTAAATCGCTGAGTTATCAGCCGTTAACGTTAAGTTAGAAACAACAAATTGGCCTTTAGTTAGCTGCGTTGCTTTACCATTTAGTGGCTTTTTGTAAATATGGCTGTAACCAGACTCTTCAGATAAGTAGTAAAGCGTATCTGAGTTGTTCAACCAACCAAAGTCGTTGTATGCGTAGTTTACCCATGCATCGTCATGTAAACGGTGCTGTGAAACAAGTTTGTTGTTTTGTGTATCAACAGTGGCTAACCAACGGTCTTTGTTATCCCATGCTTCAAGCATAAGAGCCACGTGTGAACCATCTGTGTTCCACTGGATAGCACTTTGATCCCAACCCCAATCCATCATTAGGTTGATAGCGCGTGGCGCTTTTTCCGACTTATAAGTTTTGCCATCACGAGCGTAGTTTTCTTTCTTAACAGCTGCAAGAACGTCTTCATCAAAACCTGGTAAGGTATCGAATGCAAGGGTTGTTTGCTCACCTGATTTAAGGTCGATGTAGATAACATCTGAGCTGATTGGTTTTTCATCCGCAACACGACGGCGTACTTTTTCTGCTTTTACGCGCGCGTCATCAGCAATGTAATTAGGCATGATATCGCCTTCATCGCGCCATGAGCGGTTTTCAGTGGTTACTGCAACAAGTGCTTGGCCATTTGGTGAAAGCTGTACATCTGCCAAACGTTTATCTTTGCCTAAATAGAACTGTGAATTAGCAATACTGTCGTTTTGCTCATTAATTTGCTCTTTACGCGCTTCACGGTCTTTTTTGTTTTTGTGAGTCAGCGCAATGTAATCAATTAGTTTGTGCTGCTCTTTTGCAATATACGTGTCTGGCTCTTGCACACCTTTAGGTGCATCGTCTAGGTGTAAGTTAACTAATTCAACTTGACGGCCTGTTGCCAAATCAACTTTATAAAATGCATTACCTTGGCGATACGCAAGGCTGCCATCCGTTAAGAACTGCGGCTTTGATTGCTGTGCGCTGTCGTGCGTAATTTGTGTAATTTGACCGGTGCTTAAGCTTTTAACAAAGATATTACCTTCAAATGCATACGCCTGTTGCTTCTTATCAGCTGAGTAAACTGCGTTTTTTGCACCTACGGTGTGTAATTTATTTAACGCTAATTGTGATGCAGATTGACTATTAACCGCTTGAACATATAAATCGCGTAACTCACTACCCTGTTGCTTTTGTGCATAAACAATGCTGTTAGAATCACCGTTCCAGAAAGCACGTTCTGGCTGACGGCCTAACCAATCAGGGTGAGCCATTGCTTGCTCTAGCGTGATTTCGGCTGAACCTGTGTCAGCAGGGGTAACAACAACTGGGGCTACATTGGTTACTTGTTCTTCAGAAGGTGTTGAGGCGGTTGATTGACAACCAGCTAGCATAAAGCTAGATGCGACTGCGAGAGCCACTAACGTTTTATTAGCAGTGGTTTTGAATTTCATAGTGCTTCTTACGGGGTTATTATAATTCGCCCTATTTAAGCAGAAGCACTGATGAAATAGCAATTTTTATAGGATAAACAGCCAAACTTTTCCGTTTAATTACAGCTTATTTCAAGCTGATATCAAGCCACACCATACGATGATCAGATGATGCATTACGATCTTTAATCAAACGGTATAATTCTGAACTTTTTATTGGCCAAAATACTCCGCCGTCGTTGATCTCAATACCATAATTAGAAGGGAGTACGTAATCAGCACGGGCTTGCCAATAAGCCGTGTAGTTTTTTGCATATTCTTCTTTATAGGATTGTTTAGCCCCTTTGCTAGAAGGTGTAAATGAGGTATTTACTAGAGGATTTTTCAAAATTTGGTCTGTTGTTTCAGGACGAGCTTTACCACCTTCAGGTGCTGCATTTAAATCACCAACAATCACAAAGCGACTTTTCGCTTTTAAGCCCCCTTTTTGACCTTTATCATCATAAATGTAGTTAGCATTGTTGATGTAATCAGCAATCAGGCGCACTTCATCGTGGTTACGCTTACCGTTACGGTCTTCATCACCATCAAAAACTGGTGGAGTTGGGTGTGAAGCAAGTAAATGAACCGTTTTTCCTTTAACATCAATTGGTAGATCCCAAAATGATTTAGAGCTTAGGTGAAGTGCTTGCCATTCCTCAGCAGAATACCAGTTTTTACCTGTTTTAGGGTCGGTAGGCATTTGCGCATTAGGCATATCTTTATATTTGAATGTTTGTAAAGTACGCGCTTTATCTAAATCAATTGGGTAGCGAGAAAGTACTGCCATTGCATAATGCCCTTCAAAGAAGCCAAAGCCTTGCGCGTCTCCTTTGTAATGCCCCTTTACACCATCGTTATCTAAATCAAACTCAGTAGGTAACCCCGTATTGACTGGTGCAATAAAATAATACGGATAATCAATTGCAACCTGCTTATTTTGCGATACTTGCAGGTAGTTTTTACGAAATACGTTAATGCCTTTGTCGGCATCAATATAATCAAACTCGTTCAGTAGAATAACATCTGGTCTTACACGTTGGATAATCTCTGCTATGTTGCGAATTTGCTGGTGGTTACTTGCTAATGCTTTGCTTAATGCATCTTTATCGACCGCCTCACCTTTTTTAGCATAGTTTGTTGCATCCATGCTCACGTTGAAAGTGGCAACACGCAGATCTGCAGCCGCTAAATTATTAGCAAATAAGCCTGCA
>VAPC010366328.1_pt1 | contig 18810 bp, 22 predicted proteins | sample 3395121 | NCBI WGS metagenome assembly VAPC01 (sample SAMN08290434, study PRJNA428436) | hydrothermal vent metagenome | isolation source: Deep-sea hydrothermal vent chimney | place: Indian Ocean: Southwest Indian Ridge | depth 1711 m m
GTGCCATTGCTTGAGGAACAGCGCGGCGGCGCCTGTCAGATTCTGGTTCTCGCACCATCCGGACATGGCCAGATAGAGGTACGCCGAGAATATCTCGGCGGTGATCTGCCTGTTCAGCCCGTCGAGTACCTCCGCCGGGAACGCGGTCCCCACCCCGGTGGTCTCAGGGGAACCGGAATCCTCCGCAGGGGAATCCTCCGCGGCCAACAGCACTGTCCGGGCGGCGCGGGCGATCCTGAAATGTAGTCTCGTTGTCCTGTTGAACATTATTCCTCCCGTTTCTCCTTGCGGCTCCTCAGACCGGGGAACTTCTTGTAGACCGCCCGCCTGACGGCGCTTTGCAGGCCTCCAAGCGTCCCGTCGTACCACGACGGGACGCTGTCGTACTGCATGACCCTGGCGAGGGCGTTCCGAGCGTGTGCGATGTCGTTTATTGGGAAGTGATCCTTGTTGTCGTTCACCTTCGGGTGCGAACTCTGGAAGACGCATGTGCCGCGAGTGCGCTGTTTGACCGTCTTCGCGATCACCGGTGCGCAGGCATCCGCGACGATCTCGTCCAACATGTCAGGAATGCTTCCTTTCTTAGCCGAATGCATGCCGCGCCTCCGCGATCCGGGGCAAGGAAAGACAAGATAGAAGGGCGAAAAACTGGTAGTGGAGGCTAAAGAGTCACCTCTTCGGTACGCACGCGAATCAGGCGCCCATCGTCCACCTCAAGGACGCGGAACGACAGGTTCTTCTTGAACAGTCTCGGCTTAGTGGATTTCCCAGACGACAGAATCAGAGGGATTCCGCTGCGGTCGCGTATCTCCTGACTCCAGTGCCTGTGTCCGAACAGGATGATGTCAGCGCATCCGGTGGCTGCGGCCTTCAGGACGGAGGCGCGGCCAAACATCACCATCGTCCACCTCCAGATGAACGGGTGGTGGTGGAAGTAGACCACACTGAGCTTGTCCCCGTGCTTGGCGAGGATGGACGACATGCTGGCCATCTGTCTACAGCCGATGTATCCCCTCATAAACCCGGCTCGGTCGTCGGGGTCGGCGGAGTCCAAGCCGATGAGGACCGTCCTCTCCCCATCGACGACATGCTCGTGCGGGAATGGACCGTCCTCGGATGACTCCAGATAGGACTCGATTGACTCCTTCGACAGACTGGAGCCGAACACATTGTCCGAGTAGTCGTGGTTCCCTGGGCATGTGAGGACCGTGAATTTGCTGCGCAGCGGCTCTAGCACGGTCAAACGCACCTCGGCGTACTCCTCCTTGGATCCATGCTGCACCAGGTCACCAGTGATGAGTACGACGGTGCTGGCCGGGAACGAGCCAAGTATGTGCGACGTGATCGCCTTGACGGCTGCGGATTCCTTGTCCGAATAACCAAGATGCAGGTCACTCAGGTGGATGATCTGGAACATGCAATCGAGTCGGCCTGACAAACAACAAAAATTGATTCTGCATGCAGGGGCGGCGATTTCGATATGTGCCTAATCGACGAACGGGTTCCTGATGGTCACGGAGAACTTTTCCGGCGCTTCCGTTATGGTAGTGGATTTTGCGAGGCGGAACTCCAGTCTCGCGGAATCCCAGTCCAATTCGACCGTATCCGGTGAATAGTAGCCCCCGACCGACAGCTCCTCAGCCTGGCCGTCAGTCAGGCCTGGCGCATAGGCGTCCTCCAAGATAGCCTCTCGCATGGCCCTGTCCAGCTTCTCGGCATCCGCGGCCTCGCAGACATCCGTGGCTGACAAGCCGTACCAGTAGGGTTCCGGCGGGGACTCGTCACCTGGCACCATTCCCGGCGGCAGGTTCCACGCGCTGCGGACGATACTGAAGGAGGCCATGGCGTTCTCTGTGGTTCTCCTAACTGGCCTACTTGAGTGTGCTTGGTTATAGTACGCTCAGCGGGCTTCTTGCTTCATCGAGGCATGAGTTTCACCGCAATGCGGCCAGAACCCTACCTCTCCACGAGCTTTTAGGCTCAAACCAAGGCTTGAGCTAGGTTCCCCGTAGTTCACGGGTACCGCGCCGCTTGGTTCTCGCGGCATACTCCATTATAGCGGATGGTTTCAGAAAGCGTCTTCGGGCGCCGGAAGCCAAACTGGCAAGGTGCGGTAATAATCGTACGCCTGTTCACCGAAGCTGGATTTACCGATTCGCAGCCTATAAACCAAGCACACTCAAGTAGGCCAAGTTAGTACGCGGATATAATATGGCGATGGAACCATCAGTGAAATTCGGGTTGCCTTGGGACCGCATACGGCGGTGGCGCAAGGACGGGAAGGTCATCGTCGCGACCGACGGGTGCTTCGACCTCCTTCATGTCGGACACCTTCGCATGCTGCGGTGGGCGGCGGCGCTGGGGGACAGGCTCGTGGTGCTGCTCCCGGACGACGCCAGCGTGGCGGCGGTGAAGCCGGGGAGGCCGTTCGTGGATCTCGCGGATCGCGTCGAGCTCGTGTCGGCCCTCGAGCCGGTGGACGCCGTCGGAAGGTACCCGCAGTCCGAGCTGGCCGACCTGTACGCCGAGCTGCGTCCGGATGTGATGGCGAACTCGCCGGAGTGGGCTGGCAGGATCGTCGGGCAGGTGGAGGTCGAGGCTACCGGGGGGCGGATCGCATTCTTCCCGACCGTGCAGGGCAGGTCGACCAGCGATATCGTCTCTAGGATCCGCTCGGCTCCCTGAATCTCTCCGCCTCCCTCTCGCGGTCGGCCAGCGAGTAGTCCTCCCTCAGCATGTCGCGTATCAGCCTGTCCATCAGGAACGCCGACGCGGCGCCGGCCATCAGGTGGACGGACTTCGGCGGCTCGTCGAAGGAGTCGGTCTCCAACTCGAGTTCCCTCAGCACATCCTTCTCGGTGAGCTTCTTCTCGGCGGACGCTGTCGCGTCGATGACCATCTCGTTCACCACTGCGAGGGTGTCGCTGTCCAACCCGAGCCTCTCGGCCCTCCCCGGCAAGGACATGGCGATCTCGGCGGACCTCCTTGCCGCCCTCGCCCGCAGCTCGGGGAACTTGCGCACATCGCTCATGGAGTCCTCCTGATCGGACGACATGCGGCTCCACTCGGCGGTCATCTCCCGGAACGCCTCCTTGACGGCGTCGGTCTTCGAGATCGCCCCCCTCTCGGACTTGATGTACCCCTCCCACGCTGTCATGGCCCACGCGGGCGCGGCGGTTGCCAGACGCTGCCCGGACATGTCGTCCGGCAGCGACAGCCTGTAGAACCTCTTGGCCTCGTCGAGAATGTCCTGCACGACCGAATCCACCTGCTGCTGGCCGGACTCGAGGAGTTCCCTCGTGTGGTGGGCGACCTTCCTCCTCAGCTCCGCCAAGGACGCCTTCAGGAGTCGGCGGCGATCGACATCTTCTATGACCCCTAGGAGCACTGTGTCGTCGAGCGTGAACTTGGCCTCGCTCCCCTCGACTGAGAACAGCGGGGCGTCCGCAAGGTACCCGAACGCCGGCGTCAGCACCGCTAGCTGGTCGAGCCTCATGCTGTCGTCGTCGCGCAGGCGGGCCATCTCAAGCGACCTGTCGAGCGAGTCCCGGACAGCGGCGGAAATCCTCTTGTGCCTGGTGACCGCTATCGCGTACAGGACCGTGTCGCCCTCCTCGGCCGACGCGGCGGAGAGGTGCGTACCAGCGTCACGGAGCACAACTGTACCGTCCGGCCTCCCCCTCTGGGTACACATGTCGCCGAGGGCCGACTCGATCTCTCGCCGCATGGCGCTGCGCACGCTGCGGAACCCGCCGAGGCTGACCACGGCGCACCGCTTGACGAGTCCGGCCAAGGCGTCGTCGTCCAGAACCACCCGTATGCCGTAGTCCTTGGCGAAACCGCGCACCTCGTCCTCGGCGAGGCATGCCATGTGCCTGCGGCTCCTGTCGCCATCGCAGCCCAGCTCGTTGAAGACGACGATGTACGGGATCAGCCTGCTTATGATGGCGTGGATCACCTTCGGGTCGCCCGTGTTCTTCACTGACGCCACGACCAAATCTCGCAGCCGCTCCATTCTCGGCCCCGGCTCGTCCTCCTCCACGAACTTCCTGTGTTCGGGGCAGTCAGGCAGCACATTCAGCGTGATGAACACGAAGACCCCGGCCAGTGGGTGGTCCAGCATCCCGCGCGACGCGACTGCGTCGCTGTCGGCCAGCTTGATGAGGGACTTCAGCACCGCGACATTCTTATCAACCTCGTCCAGCAGCAGGGCCTTCAGCGGTGATGGCGACGCCCGTAGGGCGTCTATCTTCCTGTTGAGCGCGGAGAACCCCGCGCGCTCGCCGTATCCGTACGCGTTGTCCAGCGACGCGCAGTTGATCTCCTCCATCGCCCCGCCGAGGACCCGGATCGAGTTGATGGCGAGAGTAGTCTTCCCGAGTCCGTTCACGCCGACATAGAAGATGAATGTCGGCTTGTTGTCCCCAGCCCGCAAGGTGTGTGCCTGGAGGTGCCTCTGCGTCGCCCAGATGGCCTCGTCCTGCCCGTACAGGACCTCGCCGCCGCTCTCCCTGAGCAGCAGAGGCAGCTCAGCCAGCCGCCGCCTCATCTCCGGCGGCATCTCCGGCGGGCCTCCGCCCATCTCGGAGAGCTTGCCGCGCACATGCCGTATGATGTCGTTGCCACCGCCATCCGCGGTGGCCTCCCGGAGTACCCTCTGCGCCTGCGCTACGGGGAGCATGAACGGAAGGCTTGGGTTGTACCTGTCCCCGTCCTCGTCCAAGAGCGAAGTCTCCCACCTGGCCAGGCAATACTCCTTGATGGCGACATACGCCTCCTCCAAGGCATCGTCCGGGACTCCGGTGTCGCGTCCGACGAACTTGGCCACGATCGCGTCCGGCATCTCGGTGTACGGGCCGGAGGACGCGTGCGAGACATACACCCCAACCCTGTCGCTGGCGTAGTCGCACACCGCGGGCTGGCCGATGATGACGCACGCGAAGTCCCCTCCGCCCCTTCCAGCGGCGTCCCGCACGTCGACCATGAGATCCCTGACATCCTCGCTTATGAGATCATCGCCGCCGAGCCAGCTTTGGTCGGGCGGCTCCGCCACCTCGAGGATCAGGAGCACGCGCGGCGCCATCACTGCTCCGAGCAGGGTCTTGAGTCCGGCACTAGACGCGTCACGGCGCACCGCGATGTGTACCGGGCAGGCGCCGGTGCGCGCGCACTCCGACTTGGCTGCGGCGATCCCGGCGGCTCTCCATGCGTCGGCGAGCTCCGGGAGGTCGCTCGGGCAGCACAGGATGCTCACCGAGGAGCGGCCGAGGCGACCGGACAGCGACGACGGGTCGACGCCGGGCCTGGCGGAGTCCCACACTGCGTCTCCGTAGCTCCACCTCGCGCAGGACCCCGGGTCAGGGACCATCTCCGAGTCGTCCATCTCGAACCGGAGGTCGGGTAGCCCCGGCTGGCGCACGACGACGCAGTCGCCGTCCAGCTCGGCGCAGTCCAGCAGGTCGCCCTTGAACCCGATCGGCAGGACGAACTTGACGTCGCCGGAGCGGATCCACCGCCAGCGGCGGCGGGATCCGTCGGCGGTGAGGCGCCAGGCGAACACCGCGCACTCTCGGTCGGCTGGCGCGTAGAGCGCAACGAGGGCGTGGCCGGAGGCGTCCTCTTGGACGGAACACTTCAGCCCGCGGCCAGTGCGCATGCCAGTGGACAGGAGGCGGGCAGACGCCGTCTCGTCGACGCACTCGTCTTTGGAATCGGACGACGGTACGCCGGAGACGAAGACCGGGTCGGCGCCGCTCACATCGCAGGACATCTCGAACGACACTGCCGAGCTCTTCGTGTGTCCGATGCCGCGGACCACCGCGCCATCCTCGTCCACCGACGACGGGTCAACGGAGAAGCACGCCCACTTCACGTCGCCCCAGAGCGACTGAACCCCGACCCTGATGCGCTTGGCGTCAGGGCCAGTCCCGGCGCCGTACACCACCTCGGTCGTGAGCGACTCCCGGCGTATGTCGGTGGCGAACTCCCGGGCGTCCGGGAGAACTAGGACGGCCGTCGGCCCTTCCCTCCAGACTATCTCGGGGATGACGCCCAGATCGGCTGGCGACGGTGGCTCGGTGGTGGGATGTGACTCCTTCTCGGAACTGTCCTCCATCCGACGGCGTGAATGTCTCCTGCGTCTGGACATGGGCAAATTCTATAGCCGCGCAAAAAAGCCACCCCCTTCCGCTGGTGGCCCGACTGCTACTCCGCGTCCGGGGCTGGCCTGTCGCCTCCGAAGATGCCCTTGATGGACTCCCACGATCCGCCGAGCAGGTCCTTCCACTTTCCGAACGACCTCTCCATGTCCTCGACGGTGCCGGGTATCTGGTCAGAGATCTGCTCGATGATGCCGTGCTGCGACTGGAGGTAGAAGTCGACATTCCCCATCATGGCGTCCGCCTTCTCGCCCTGCTGCATCAGGAACGCGAGCCACGCGAAGCCCTTCGTCGTCAGCGGCTCGTTGCGCGCGACCCGGTCGGCAAGCTCGTCTATGATGCTCTCGCTCACCTCCGGCGAGAACGTGCCGTTGAGCTGCGCCCGCAGGAGGGCCAGCTTCGCGTTGGCTGCGGCCTTGCCGTTGGCCTCGGCCCCGGCGATGCGGTTCATGCCCCACGCCTTGACGAAGAGCGACTCCCGCACATCGCGCTGCACCTGCATGCCGCGGTCGAACGAGTGCTGGGCCAGCTTCGGCGCCTGGTTGCACCCCGACAGCGGGATTACGGACGCGATGGCGACAACAAGAATCCTGTTCATTTGAGTCCCCCTTCAACAGGCGATTTCTACTTCGTTCCACAATGTGCGTGAGACATTGACCGAAGCGTCTCCCTCCTCGAAGGTGCCAGCTTCGGCATTCCACCTGTAGACACTCATCACGCCATCGTTGATGGCTTTCACGATGTCGTCCGTCATCTCGACGACCTGTAACGCTTCATTGCACTCGTTGACAAGCAGGAACATCGCTCTCTCCGTACAGGTGTCTCGTACCAAACTTTCCTCCCTGCATTATACCCCCGTCAGAAGACGATGGAAAGCAGGATGGCTACCGCCACGGTCGCGACGGCGCCGTCGAGGAACTTCCCGGCCGACACAGCGTTCGCGAGTTCCCGCCTCGCGTCGGAGATCTCGGACACGGTGACCTCCGACTCCAACGGGGCATCGAACGACTGGGCGTCGGCCAGTGAGACCGGCGCGTCGGCCACGGCGGACGCCGTCGGGGCGGCGAACAGGTCGCCCGGCCCGATCCCCGCCTTGGCCTGCACCGTCATCAGGATCGCCGCGACGATCGCACATGCGTATGACCTTCTCATACATACCTCCCTTCGCGCCATTCTAGCCTGAGTGTGTCCGGCTATCGGTACTTCAGCGTTACTCTGTAACAGTCCAGTATTCAGGGGGTATTTGGTCCAAGCCTGGAAATGGCGGCGGCAGTTGATCCTTGCGCACATCCAAAGTAAGAACCCCACTGACATTCCTGAGAGTCCACCAAGTCCGCCCTAGTTCTTCGACAGATGTGAACTGCAAAAGCTCCTTGTGGATTAAGTCGAATACCGGCTGCTGATTAGAAGAAGATGCCAGCGAAAGAAAAAACCCCAACTGCTCACGCATCCGAATGTCAAGACGCGCACCATCCGACAACCGAACCGCATCTTCGTCGGCCTCTATCGCATCATGTGCCAAGGTGGCCAGCAGACCCATAATCCGCCCTCCGATCAACTGCCGGAAGTCTATGTTTTGGATGTCATTGTCCGATTCCACCCGCACATCCGATTTTATCGTGTGGATCAGAACCAAATCCGTCAACTCCTGCGTCGGCAAGAAGGTTCGATCAGTCATCTCGCAGTTTACTCCTCGAGCTAATCGCCTTGGTCGGGGGTGGACGGCCTCTCCTCGGTGCCGTACACGAAATCCATAAGCGGGGCGAACATGGGCTGCTGCCCACGGCCCTCCCCTGCCACGAGGGGCGGCTCCAACCACTGTCTCTTAGCCGCCATCTGATAGAAAGCGGTCCACATCTTTCTTGAACGCCCTGATGCAACCGTGGCAATGATTTCCTTGCGGCACGGGGACGCCTTTGTAGTTCAACCCCCTGCCGTACTTGACGACATTCTCAACAGTGCCGCACTGTTTGCATTTCGGCTCAGCCATCGTTCACCTCGGGTTAATCTGGTCTCCAACCGAATTCTATCAGCCTGTCGAAGTGGGTTCGGAATCCATCGATAAAGGTGGTTCCGATCCGCGCAAGCGACACGAATCTCTCGTCCTGGCGGTTCTCCTTCAGGAACCTCGCCGTCGACGACGGTTCGTCTCCGATGAGGCCCTGGTACCTGACCAATCTCTCGCGTGTGTCCATGATTCGCTCCATTCTAATACCTAATGGCAGAATGGAGGCGAAACATGACAAAATTCCGGAATTTTCGGCCCTAGTCCGGGTCGTCAGCCGACAGCCTCTCCTCGGTGCCGTACATGAAGCCCTTCAGCGGGGCGAACGTGGGCTGCTGCCCCCGACCCTCCCTCGCGACGAGCAGCGGCTCCAACCCCTTCTCGGTGAGCGCCATGACGGTCTCCTGCGACCCGTAGGCCCTCACGAGTTCCTTGAGCGTGGCCGTGTCCCGGTCCGCCATGGCCTCCAAGCCTGGCATGCCGTACTCCGGGGTGCCAGCGAACCCGCAGGGCAGGAACATCTCCGCCACCACGAACGCCTTGTCCTCGTGCATGAAGAGCGGGAAGTACCCGACCTTGGCGTAGACGCGGCAGCCGTCGTCATGCACCCCGCCAGTGTTCAGCCACAGGGCCACCGACGGTGTCGTCCGGCGGGCCTCGTCGGCCGCGTCGATCGCCTCCTCCGCCTGCTCTATCAGCGCAGACGCGGCCTGAGCGCCGTCCAGCCCCGCGATCGCCTTCTGCGCCCTCTCCAAGGCGTTGGAGGAGGCCTCCGTGTCAGAGTCGAGCTTCTCGGTGGCCAGCCTGACATCCGCGAAGGCCGCGTTCTTGTCTTCCAGCAATCCGTCAAGCTCGGCGATCGCCTTCCCCAGCTTCTCGGCGGCCACGCACTCCTTCTCGGACACCTTGGCGGCGACCTCCGCCGCCTCCTTCTCGCTGGTGGTTCCGAGCAGGTCGCCGTCCAGGATGGCCTCCTGCCTGATGGAGCCGCCGTGCGTCGCGTCCAGCACGAGCGCCGATGCCTTCGGGTCATCGACATCGAGGAAGCCGATCAGCTCGTCGAGCGCGACGGACCTGTACGACAGGGAGCCGACCTTGCCGGTCTTCGACAGGTACAGCACAGGGTTGTAGTCGTCATAGCGGGCGCACATGCCGTCGCCTATGGCATGCTGCTCAGTGGCCACGTGGCCGATCTGTATGTCCTTCTGCGGGGAAATGACCACCATCGGCGCGAAGTGCGGAAGGTCCGCGTACTCCGCCCACGCCGCCAGCGTGAGGGCGGTCGTGAGCCGCTTGCACTCTCGGCCGCCCGGCGGGCGGCCGATGTGCGACACCAGCGGCCTGAGCCTCTCGACCATCGACGGGTTGTCGCGGCAGAAGCGGGCAAGCACCTTGGTGATCGAGACCTTCGCCAGCCTCTCGTTGAGGTCCTTGCCCTCCAAGAACTCCTTGCCCTTCCAGGCCTCCTCCAGCAGACACGCCCGCAGCCTGCCCCTCTCCGCCTCGGACTTTCGGCGCCTGTCGATCTTGGCCCTCTCCCTGTTCCTCTTCCTCGCGACCCTCTTCTTGTCAGTCTTCGGCATATGGCCCTCCGGTTTATTGTACCATGCCTGTTCTATCTATCCGATTGGATTGGAGTTGGCAATCGTAGGCCAGTCGCGTATAATCACGCGAAGGAGTACGCGATGAGGATGAACCACGCGAGAAGGCAAGTGTCCTGCCTTGTACGGCACCACGACACGGGCGACGGAAGGGTGAGCCAAGGCGCCGCGATGCGAATGCGGAGGTCGATCTACTGCGTGCTGGCCGAGGTGGTGCGGAGCGCGGAGAGCATATCCGATCGCCTGCCGAAGGCTGGAAAAGCCCTGGCATCCGAGATAAGGCGGGACGCGGCGTGGGCATACAGGGCGACAAGGGACATGGCGGCCGTCTTGGACGCGCCGGAGTGCGGCGTGCTTCCGCAGATCGACCTTCTTCCTGACACATCCTCCGAGATCGCGCTGCCCGATGGCGGTTCACTGCCGAGCATCGACATGCGGGACACCCCGCGCGACACCGGGCCACTGACCAAGCGCCTGAGACAGGCCGGGGCGTACCTGCGCCTATACGCGCTGGCCGTCTCTAGGAAGGACGGGGCGATAGCGCAGGACCTGCGGGCCGCGATACACGACTCGCTTGAGGACATCTCGCGACGCGTGGCCGCGCGGGTTGCCGCCCTGAGAAAGTTCGGGATGGCGGGCGATGCCGAGGCCACCGAGCAGGACTGGGCGTGGGTTGCCGAGGTGCTTGCTCCGATAGCCAAAGCGCTGCCGCGTGACGGGGTACGGGAGAAGTCGATGGCGGCCCTGATCGCCGCGGAGATCCTCCCGACCGCGCAGGACATCTCCGCTATACGGGAACACAGTCCGACAGGGCTGTGGGCCAGGAAAATGTCGCGTCATTTGGCGACCGAGGCGGACGCCAGCAAGCGCGACGGCCTGAGCTTGGCTTGGGAGCGGTTCCGCAACGGATTCCGGCCCGGTCGCAAGGAGGTGATCCTTCTCAAAGAAACGGAGCTGGTGCCGAGCGGTGACGGCGGCGGGCTTGGCATGTTCGAGTTCAACGAGATAGGCCATATCAGAAGGGTCTCCACCCCGCTGGAGCCGATGGTCTACATAGGCCACATGCGATGCCCGGCATGCGCCGCATTCACTGACGAGGATGCCGACAAGTGTCCGGAATGCGGCGGCGGGATGGACGGTGCGAAGCCGCCGCAGAAAGCGCATGTCCCGATGGCGTACATACCGGAGATATCCAAAGCCGGATCGGTGCGGTGCCTGGCCGGCGAGACATTGCTGGCGGGGGCCATCAAGGAGGTGTGTGAGGTGGGCGGCGAACGGTGTGCTGTCGTACACATGAGCAAGCCGGAATCGAAGCGCGTCCGTAGCAAGGGTGGGCCTGTCGAGAACATGTTGCTGGTGCAATGGTTGGTCTCCGGGGAAACCTCGTGGGTAAGCCGCGATGGCCTGCGGCTGGTGGCGAAGCAGGTATTCGTGTACGGCCAGGCGATCATGGGGACGACGATCGGGCAGGCTCACTTCTGCTTCGGCGCATGGGTGAACTTCGGAGACATCGAGGTTCAGGACTCGCCTTTCAAGTTCCAGCTTGGCGACGATGTCGAGGTGGCAGACGCCAAACTGATACGATATGAAGCGGCCGTTATCGGCGGCGGGAAAGCTGACGACCAACACGCGGGAAAATGCACCGGGGTCGTCGTCAGGGTGCCGGAGCGTGCGACCGACCAGACTGAGCCGATGTACGATGTACGGATCGGGAACACGGTGGTGATGCACCAGGCCGAGAGCGGCCTGCGCCCGAGGCGTGGAAAGAGGAGCTGCAAGCCGAACCCTAAGATAAGGCACATGGCATACGAGAGCTACAACGCCTTCGACGCGGATGGCTACCAGAGATACCGAAGCGGCTAGGACGGTCTCTCGTCGTCCTTGGCCATGTCCAAAACCAGTTGCAGCGACTGATCGTCGAGTTCGTCCACAGGAACGCGCTCGCCGGCTGGCGACGTCAAATTGTGGCGCACCAACACGGTCCCTCCCTTCGGCGGCTCCGTGACGAAACCGTAAACCTTCGGCGACCGCACGACTATGGTGTCGCTGCGCATCAGAACTCCGGGCCTATGGTCTTTGGCTGCACATTCCCTCCTGTATTGAGGGCTGGCGGGGCAGGATTGCCGTCAACTGACCATTTGTGCAAGGTGTCCCATGTTGCCTGTTGGACCGGCGCGGTGCGCGGCAACCCCACTCCGTGCAGGGTTATGGCGGCTGCGTCGATGGCACGGAGTATGGCCGCCGTGGCACTGGAGGCGGCGTCCTCCTCCTCCGGCCTGTCCAAGACACCTTGTCTCTCGAGTTGCAGGCGTATAAGGGCCGCCTCGTTCGAGAATGCCTCTCCCTCCTCAAGCGCTGCCGTGATCCTGCTTGTGGACTCGACCGAGATCGCCGCCTCGTTGAGCGCCAGCACGACCTCTGTCCTCTGGAACTGCTCGTGCAGCCTGTTCCTGAGAAGCGCCTCTATCGTCTCAAGTGTGGCCTCGTCGCTGTCAACGGCTGTGGTCCGTATGTTCAGCACGATGAAGTCCAGCTCGTCGCAGGACATGACTGCCAACACCGCTGGCTGGTCGTCCGGATCCGGGCAGCATTCGTCGCCTTGGTGAAACTGCCTAACGAAATCGACTCGCCTGTTGAATGTGTCGATATCGGCCTCCGTGTCGCGGTCGCCGCCTGGCAGCGCGGTGCCTGGCGGATTCTGCGGCACCTTCATATCCGCAGGAATGTCATCCTCGCTCAAGACGCACGATGACATCAGCAGACGCCCCAAATAGGCCGCCCTCCTCGTGAACACGACATCCAGCGATCCCAGTCCGGCGACGGGTACACGGAAGTGAAGCGGCAGTGGCGAGTTCTCGATCTCCGGCTTGGCGTCCAGAAGCAGCTCGCAGAACTCCGTCAGGAACGCCGTGCCGTCGTTCACACCTGGTATGCCATCCTTCACGATGCCATCCTCCACGAAGCTGTTTGTCGCCTTCACGAACTCCCACAGCTCCCTGGCAGCGTACCGCACGCCCATCATCGTGGCAGAACATGACGCCGCTCTGTCCATTACTCCTCCCCCTCCTTCTCGGGGCTGCGGCGCGTGAACCCCTGCACCGCAACGCTCAGTTTTCGCATCGCAGGCTTGAGGAACTTGTTTCCGAACGCGGCGACATTCTTGTACACCTCGACCCCTCCGGACGACAAATCGACCTTTCGCTTCGGTATGTGCTGCTCGTTGTATATCGTGGCCTCGGCCTTGGATATGTTGTACTGCACGCCTGCCTCGTCCTCCCGCGGCAGAGCCTCCAAATCCGTCGCGATCAGGGCATACACGCCCTCGCGATCGGTGGCCACATTCAGGAAGATGCCGCCGGATCTGGGGTCGTGAAGGAAGGATTCGATCACCATGCCGGAGAGGGGGACACCCTGCCACTTGGCTGCGAGCGACCTCAACTGCGGCTGGCCGACGCGGGCTGGCTTCATCCTGACGCGGGTGTCGGTCAGGGCCAACACCTTTCTCCCGGCATCACCAAGGCACTGCGCTAACTTGGATGCATTATCAGCGTGGCTCATCGGACGACTCGGCCTCCTCTAGCCTGGCGGCCAGCGCGTCTGCCGGATCGGACGAATCCATGATGTCCGCCAAACGCTCTAGCCGGTCGTCCATGCAGTCGGTCAGGACATCGGAGAGTACATGCACGAGCCGCTTCAGGCCATAAAGCGACAGTAGCCCCGTCATCTCAGTCGGGGCGATATTCAGCGCGTCGGACACACGGAGGCAAATCCTGAAGTTCCTCGCCTCGTCGCCCTCCAGCCGCATTTGGAGATCGACGATGTGTTGGCCACCGGGCCAATCCTCCAAGTCCTGTAGCATCTCGCGCACGCTAAATCCCAAACTCGTCTATCTCGTCGTTCTTGTCGCCAGTCTGGAACACATCCTCGATGTCGTTCAGTTCGTCGAACGACTCTCCGTCACCCTTTTTTGGCGCGGCGCCCAACTCCTCGCCGAGCTCCATCTCCTCGCCGAGCTCCATCTCCTCGCCGAATTCTTCCTCGCCCAACTCCTCGCCCAACTCCTCGCCCAACTCCTCGCCGAGTTCTCCCAAATCCTCTTCTGGTTCGGCTTCAAGCAGGTCGTCCGGAGCGTCCAGCTCTACCCCTACCTCGCCATCTATGTTGATGTTGATCGTGACCTCATTGGCGAGTACCCTTCGAAGTATGGACTCGGCCTCTTCACCCAAACCACCTAGATCGAGTTCTTCTCCCAAGCCCTCTTCGCCGAGGCCTTCTTCGCCGAGGCCTTCTTCGCCGAGGCCTTCTTCGCCTTCGAGTTCTTCGCCGAGGTCACCGCCGAGTTCGTCCGCGGCGCCCTCGAGCTTTTCGCCGAGTTCGTCCGCGGCCCCCTCTAGCCCCTCGCCAAGTTCTTCCTCTGCATATTCAAGCCCTTCGCCCAACTCTTCGCCTTCTCCAGCCTCGCCCTCTCCGACATTGATGTTGATGGTGACATCGCTGGCAAGCACCTTCCTGGCTGCCGACTCCGCCATCCTTTCGTCGGCCATCAGCACGCTCTTCGCGAACCCGCGGTCGCCGCGCTCAGCATGGATGATGTCCTCCTCGTCGGTCGGCAGGAGATCCTCCATATTTTCAAGCAGCTCCGGCTCGTCCTCGCCTTGCAAGCTAACATCGCCTGGCAGGCTGAGCTGGCCGTCGTCGGCTGGAGCGAGCTGGCCGTCGTCTCCTGAGTCGGACAGCGCCTTGTCAACGAGATCCTCGTAACCAGGCTCGCCTCCGAACATGCCTCCCATATCCGCGCCAGCGTCAGAAGCGTCGTCCCCCTGCCCGAACATGTTGTCCAAGCCCAGTCGGTCGGCGTCATCCGGCTGGCCTTGCAGCGACCGCTCCAGCGGCATATCGCCCTGCCCCATCAGGCCCATCTCGGACAGCCAGGCATCGGATTCGGCGGCTGGGCCGTCCGGGCCGTCTGGCTCCTCGTCCGCCTCAAGCCCGCTGTCGTCCTGCGTAAGCCTGTCCTGCGGGGTTTCAAACAGGGAGCCTGGGGACTCGAAGGATCCGGGGGCGTCCAGCACGCTCGGGATCGGAGGCGGACCTTCGGAGGCGTCGGATTCATCATACTGCTCCATCAGGTCGGAAAATGTGACATCGCCTTCGGCGGTGGCGGCTTGCTCCTCGGGTTCCTGATCCGCCTTCTCGCGGATTATTGTCTCCACGATGGATGTCATGTCAGGGTGCGGCTGGCGACCGACCTGCTCGTCTTGTGGTTTGACCTCGGGGTCGGGCTCATACTTGTAGCCCGTGAAATATGCTAGTACGCTGTGGAAACCCATTCCCGAACCTCCTCCCAACGGTATGTGGAAAGAGGATAAAACAATATGAGAGCGTGGCTAGCGGCGTTCAAGCCTCTCGCGAGGCCTGATTGCCTGGTCGTCGATCATCGCGTCATTGATCTCGGCTATCCTGCGGAGTCGCTCCGACTGGCGGCGGATGGAGTCCTGCCTTCCCGGGGCGTCCGGTATCAGCGTGCCTGCCATCGCCATGTGGAACCTGAAGCTGACAAGCAGGCATATCGCCCATATGGTAGCCACCCCAGCCCAGCCAAGCAAGCTGGCCGGATGCCAGAGTTGCAGGGTCCCCCACACGGCCAAGGCCGTCGTGCAGCATACGGAAGGTGCGCATAGGGATATGATTGTTCTCATGCCGGATTCTATCGGCGCAAGAAAAACCCGCAGGCACTCTCTGGCTGCGGGATTGATTTTGGTGGAGCCGCCGGAGTCCGACCTCCGGGTCCGCACTGCCTTCCACAATCGGATCGTCACATGCTTGTTCGGCGGTTTGGTTTTCGTCTCCGCGTCGCCCGCCGACGGGCTACGCATCGCTTAGCACATTTGTTCTCGCCCTCAGACCCCCGTGCAAGGTGTCATTCGGGCCAGGTCCCTGCTTCATCCTCGTCAGTCGGGACCACCCGACGGGGACGCGCCGTTACGCGGCGAGCTTGAAAGTACCAGTGGCACTTATCTTTTGGGCGGTTTTTTACGTGGCCAACCGACCAACCACGGCATGCACCAAACTGCTTCCCGACATACGTCGATTCCATTTCGGCCCCATATTGGGGATTCCGCCTCAGCGGACTCAGGAGGAGTATATCGCGCGAAACAACACAAGTCAAGCCGCATTGAGCGGATTCACGGCTACCGTACCCAAAGCTATTGTGGAGCGATCGCCTCAGCTAGGCGGGCGATCCACTTGGGCTTCTCGGCCAATGTCTCGAAGAGCAGGACGAGCGTCTCGCTCCAGACGGTGTGGTTGGCGTAAGAGTGGAGGTCCTTCGCAGCCGTACCGGGCGGCGTTTCTTCACCGAGGACCCACTCGGGCGTTGTGACGTGCTCCGCGAGATAGCAGGCGGCGAAATACTCTTGAAACGACAGGTGCATAAAGCCGAAGCGGCCGTCGCCGCGGGGCAGCAGCAGGCCGCTGCGTCGGGCGATGTAGTCGACGAACCGCTTGGCCGAGGCGTCCGTATCCTCGGCGGTCGTACCCATCGCCTCGGCGATCCACTCATGGACTTGGTCCTCGTCGATAAGTATTTCGCGGTGCTTCGACTCGCCCGGCCGTCCGCCCTTCTGCTTTCCGCGGCGCAACTGCATCTGAAAGCCGACATAGGCCAGCCACTGCTTCTTCTGGGCGAGCGAGTAGTGCAGGCCCTCGAGGCCGCGGAAGCGGTCGATGGATTCGAGGTAGGCCTCGGCGATGCGGTCGTAGAGCATCGCCCGACCGTGCGGGAGCCAACGGTAGACGCGGTAGATTAAGGCGATGAGCGTGAGCAGATTCGGGATGCGGGCGAGGTGCTGCGTGCTTTCGTTCGCGGCGATGGCGTCGACAAGCTCGCGGGTCCGTTGCCGGCGTTCGTACTCGGCCTGCTCGTGCTGGATGTACCAGTTGGTCGCGAACTGCTCGATCTGCTTGTCGGAGAACGGGGCGATGTAGCGGAGGTCGGCGGGTTCGTCGCTAGTGGGAATACTAAACGGTAACTCCCTGTAGCCGACGATTCGCGACGTCAGCAGCCAGCGGCAAGCGGCGTATCGTTTGAATCCGTCGAAGACGGCCTTCTGCAAAGCCTGTCGTACGGTCGTGCTGCCGATTTCGTCGAGGCCGTCGAGCATGATGACGGCCTGCCCACGTTCGAACAGGTCGGTTAGGCGCTGGCGGCCTTTGCCATCTTCGCATAACGGTTTGGCGACGGGCAGGGCGAGGAAGGCTTCGAGCAGTTTGTCGAAGTTGATGTCGGGGCCGATGTCCATGTCGCGGAGGATCATGGGGATCGGGACGAGGCGGCCTAGGAGTTTCGTCCAGGCGTTGTCGCCGGGCTGGGTGAGCTGCCAGGCGATCCAGCTAACGAGGATCGACTTGCCCGACCCTGGATCGCCGAGCAGGACCAGCCGCTGCGACGCGGCCACGGCCTGAAGGACGGGCGTCGTCTCCGGCCAGTCCTTGATCGAACGCTCCGGCTGGATGTGCGAATCGCTGATGGAGGGTTCGACATAGAGGCGGTCGATGGGGACATCGGGATTATCCCGCAGGTGCGGCAGGCCGAGGAAGCGGATGTAGCCGTGCCACCGGGCGATCTCGTGGTAGTAGGCGAGGAGCGTGCGATCGTCGAAAGGATCGAGGAAACGGGCCGGATCTGGCACCAAGGTTTCTTGTCTGATAGTCATAATTGACGCGCCTGTCCTTAAAAACATGCCTCTTCAGGTCATTCTACTGTTTTTCCACTTCCATTACTGCCACTACCAGATTTGCCTACGGAGTTTATCCGAATACGGATTACAGGGTCGCAGGAGCTTATGCGACCAGTAACCGCCCGAAAAAATCGCCCTTGAGTCGGGTGAAGTTTGGGGTTATTCGGCAACCTTTTGCCGAAGAAGAAGCTTGCTGGGAACACCCTATAACCAAGCGCGCTTAGAGCAGTTAGTCAACCTTCTCGTTATGGGACTTCGCCTCCTTGTTGTACTGCTCGATGACAGCGTCCATCCGGTCGCCCCAGAAGGTGAAGTCCCGCCATGCCTCCACGAGGTCATCTATTACCTTGGTGGCCAGTGACTTGACTCTCTCGCGATCCTCGCCGAGCGGCATCGCGTCGATCGCGTCCATCAGCCCCACCTTCGACACCTGCGGCACCTCCGGCCTCGGGTACTCCGGCAGCATGGGCCACTTCTGGTTGGGTCGTGCCGTGGCGCAGCCGGACAGCAGCAGTGCTGCCAGCGCGATGAGTGATGTAGCTCTGCGAATCATGGGACACTCCTTCGTAATGTTTCAAGCCATTATAGGCATGCTGGGAGGGTCAAGCAAATGAAGTTTGAAAGCATCGTGAAGCTGTTCGGTCTCATAATGCGGTTCCTGAGCTGGAAAAAGTGGAAAAAGAGGGCGCAGGACGCCGAAGAGACCAGGAAGCTGGAGGACGAGCGGAACGAGGCCGAGGACAGGATACGCGAGCAGGGGGACAATGTCACGCGACCCGACAGCGGCAGCGACGACGACCTCCTGAACTCGGGCCGCTAACCCTGCCACCCCTCCAGGGCCGCGAGCGCCAGCGCGTGGACGCCGCCGTTCGTGGCCAGGATGCCGGCGCCGGGGAGCGACCTGCCGTTCGAGAAGTCGAGCGGCGCCCCTGACGCGTCCGTGACGGTCCCCCCGGCCCCCTCGACCACGGCCGTTCCGGCCGCGTGATCCCAAGCACACTGGAGCCTGCCCCGTCGCCGGGACAGGCGCACATACGCCGCGGCGCTGCCGTCGGCGACGCAAGCGTACTTCCCCTGCCCGTCCATCCGCAGCGTCGGCCGGTCCGGGAACATCGCGGACAGCCTTGTCTCTGCCACCCTGGCGGCGTGTCCGGCCTCGTATGACTCGCATATGACATACTCGCACTCCTCCGACACCCTCGCGGGGGCGGGCGACCCGCCGATGGTCTCCCTCACGGCCCTGGAGTTCGACGAGGCGTGGAAAATGGCGTCGTCGCCAAGCATCCGCGCGCACGCCAGAACGCCGA